>Ga0209058_1000139_pt1 | contig 55175 bp, 41 predicted proteins | sample GraSoiAngelo_147_FD_185904 | JGI IMG/M metagenome (GOLD analysis project Ga0209058, IMG submission 185904) | Grasslands soil microbial communities from the Angelo Coastal Reserve, California, USA - 14_1009_05_40cm (SPAdes) (version 2) | ecosystem: Environmental > Terrestrial > Soil > Grasslands ... | reverse complement strand
GCGGACGACGTAATCGCTTCCGTTCTCGCGGAACGCGAATGCCGCCGACCACAAGCCGCCAGACAGGACGACTATGTCGTGCGGATCGTGACCACGTGCGCGCAGCTCGGCTGCCGCCTGGACCGGCGTCAATGATATTGGCACGCCTGGACCCTAGGCGTTCAATGCCGGCTGAGCCATTCGAGGCGATGCGCGGTGCGCGGCGCCGACTCACCGATGAGCGGTGCGAGTGAACCCCACGCGGCGATGCCGAGCGTGACGAGAGGCTGAAGCGCCTCGACCGCGTCTCGGTCGTGCGGCCCATATGCGTCGAGAGCGGCCCTCATCTCGTCCTCACGTTCTCCGAAGACGACCCAGCGGTGGATCATCGACGCGATATCCCACTCGCGCGGTCCCGAACACGCCTCGTCGAAGTCCTGCCACACGCCGCCCGCGAGCACGTTCTCGAAGTGCGCGTCGCCGTGGATCGCCTGCGCGCGGTGCGCAGGGAATTCGAGACGAAGCGCGAGATCGCGGAGGAGCTCAGCGGTCTCGCCCCCCACAAGGTCGGCGATCCGCAGGGCCTCCGGCCTCGGATCGCAGGGGCGCAAGGCGCCGTTGAACGCCGCGGCAGCCTCATGGAACTCCCGCAATGCGCTGCCGGCCTCACGCGGCGATGCGGTTTCGCCCGTGCGATACGTCCAGAACGTCACGTAGCGTCCGGACGCCACGTGCGGGCCCGGATCGATCACGCTGGCCGGTGCGACAGCGCGGCTGCCGAGCGCCTTCGCGAGCGCGATGCCGCCGGCGAGCGCGTCGGGCGAACGCACGAGATGCGCGAGCCGCGTGACACGCGCGACGACCGGCGCCGGCCGAAGATGCACGAGGACGTTCGTGCCGCGGCCCAGCACAACGCCCTCGTCGAAGCCGAGACCGAGCGTGCGCGCGAGTGTGGTCGCGAGCTCTTGTTCCACGCGGCCGCGCTCTAGGCGGCGAGCGTGTCTTGGAGCCAGTCGAGGACGAGCGAGAAGCGGCGGATCTTCGCCTGTATGTCGACGCTGCCGTGGCCCTCGTCGTCCCACTCGACGTAGGTGAAGTCCTCGCCCTCGCGCCTACCGAGCTCGCGCAGACGATCGACGAACAGGCGCGACTGCGACACCGGGCAACGCGGATCGTTCGTGCCGTGGAGGATGAGGAGCTTCGCGGTGACCTGATCCGCGAACTCGACCGCGCTGCGGTCGCGCCATAGCGCGCGGTCTGCCTCGGGATCGCCCATCTGCGTGCGCAGGAAGTGGCGGAAGTGCTGCTTCGACTCCGCCCACATCGCGTGAAGGTCGGTCACCCCGTATGACGGGACCGCGGCCTTCCAGAGGTGCGCCTTCTTCGTCGCGGCGATGAACGACATGAAACCGCCGTAGCTTCCGCCCATGATCCCGATGCGCTCACCGTCGACGTGCGGCAGCGAACGCAGGTAGCGCACGGCGCCCTCGATGTCCTCGAGGTCGATGCCGCCCCAATCCTTGAGCGCGGCGTCACGATGCGGGACGCCGTAGCCGGTGCTGCCGCGAACGTTGGGCTGGATGACGAAGAACCCGCGATCGACGAGCGCTTGCGCGAACTGGTCGAAGGTGCGCGTCCACTGGCCCGTCGGTCCACCGTGCGCCTGCACCATCGCCGGACGCCGCTCACCTCGTGCGATGTCGCGCGGCGCGTAGAGGAGCGCGGGGATCTGCGTGCCGTCCGTCGAGGGATACCAGATGTGTTGTCCTTCGACGAATCGATCGGGGTCGATCGCGCCGTACTCGGGCGCGACAAGCGCCTCCATCTTTCCGCTCGCGAGGTCGTGCAGGAAGAGTCCCACGCGTGTCGCGCTCGTGTTGTGCGAGTAGGCGATGCGATCCTCGTCGACCCAATCCGCCAGACCGATCACGCCGGGTGGGATGCGCGCGACGCGCTCGCGCCCGGTCGCGATGTCGTACGAGACGAGCTCCTGGGCCGCGTCGACGAGCCGCGAGACGAGCAATTGGCGGCCTGAGGGCGACAGCTCCTCGGCGTGTTCGTCACGTGTGCCGTCGCCAAACCAGCGGACCTCGCCCGATTCGAGTGTGAGGATGCCGGCGCGCTGCGTGCCGGACGCGTCGCTCTGCACGACGACCCGCTTGCCGTCGGGCAGCCAGCGCATGACGAGGTCGATGGCGCCCCTCGCGACGCGGAAGACGCGGCGCGCCTCGCTGCCATCGGGCCGCAGGACGTAGCCGTCGCGGTTGCGCGTTCCAGGCGCCTCTTCGTCGGTGTTGAAGAGCAGCCACTTCCCGTCGGGGCTCCAGCGGCCGCCGCTTGCCGGCGACGTGTACGTCGTGAGCGGCGCGAGTTCACCGCCGTCGGCGCGCATGCGCCAGACGTTCATCTGACCGGGCGTGTCGGGCTCGGACGGGTGACGTCCGTTCGAGTTCACCGTGAGCCACGCGCCATCGGGTGAGAACTCGATCGCGTGCTTCTCGCTCTTTGGGTCATTCGTGAGGCGCGTGACCTTGCCGCTGTGGGCGTCGATGCGGTAGAGGTCGTGGTTCTCGTTGCCCTTCTCGTCGCGCGCGAACACGAGCGCGGAATCGTCCGGCGTCCAGACATAGAACGAGCGCAGCGCGCGAGGCGGCTCGCCGCGCGAGAGCTGACGAACCTCGCGCGTCTTCAGATCGAGGATGTACAGCTCGATGCGGCCGCTCTTGTCCCAGTAGAACGCGACCTTGTCGCGGCGATGCGAGAGGACCGGGTGGTACAGCGACGGCAGCGACCAGAGCTCGCGAACGTCGATGTAGCCCCGCGCCGGAGCGGTCGTCGCCATGCGGTGCCCGATGGTACGCGTTCGTTAAGGAATGTCGACGACGATGCGACGCGAGAAGTACGAGAGCAGCCACTCGATGAGCAGCGTCGCGCGACTGCGCGTGCCGACGAGCTGCATGAGGTAGTTCGTCCGCCACACGGTCCAGGCGAGGATGCCGGAGAGCACCAGGTGACCTGGCCACTCGAACTCCGCGGCCGCGCTGGTGCGACCGAGCGCGACGAGGTCACCCTTGCGCTTGTACCGATATGGCTCAAGCGGCTCGCGGCGCACGAGGTGCGCGATGTTCTTCGCCGCCGCCGGCGCCTGGAGCACGGCGACCTGCGCGAGCATCGGGAGCGGCGCGCCGTGGTAGTCGAATGCCGCGGCGTCGCCGAGGGCCAGTACGTCGTCGCGGCCGCCCGCTCGGAAGAACTGGTCGACGACGATCCGGCCGTCCTTCGCCTTCGGCAGATCGAGCGCCGCGAGGAGCGGGTTGGACCTCACGCCGCCGGCCCAGATGACGGTGTGCGCCTTGATGAACAGACCGTCCTTCGTGCGCAAGCCGTCGGCCGTGACCTCCGCCGCGAGCGTCCGTAAGCGCACGTCGGTGCCGAGCTGTCGCAGACGCCGGAGCGAGATCTCCGAAAGCCGCGGGTCCATCTGCGGCACGACGCGATCCGCGCCGTCGATGAGCGTGATGCTCGGCTCGCGTCGCATGTCGATCGTCGGGTAGATCGGACGGAGCGTGTGGTCCATGAGATCGCGCATCGACGCCGAGAGCTCGACGCCCACAGGACCCGCGCCGACGATCACGAACGAGAGCAGCTCCTTGCGCTTCGCCGCGTCCGGCTCGGAACCGGCTTCCTCGAAGACCGACAGGATGCGGTGGCGCAACGCACGCCCGTCGGTCAGCCACTTCACGACCAGCGCGTGCTCCTTCACTCCAGCGATGCCGAAGTCGTTCGTCACCGAGCCTGGCGCGACGACGACGTGGTCGTACGGGAACTCGCCCTCACTCGTATGAACGACGCGCCCGGCGAGATCGATGCCCGCGACCTCGGCTCGCACGAACCGGAAGCCATGACGCGCGAGGGGCACGCGCAGCGGATACGCGACGGCGTGCGGCGGAAGCTCCCCCGTCGCGACCTGGTAGAGGAGCGGGGTGAAGAGATGGAAGTTGTTGCGGTCGATGAGCGTGACCTCGGCTTCGTCCGCGCGGATGCGACCGGCGAGATAGCGGATGAGGTGCAGCCCGGCGAACCCGCCGCCGATCACAACGACCCTCTTCATGCGTCGAGTGCTCGCCGCCAACCGCGAGGCACCTTGTCATACACGATGTTCCGCAGGCCGAGCCACCGCCCGAGGCGGCGCACCTCGCGCGACACGACCTCGGCCGCGGCGACGGTCGTGCCCCGCTCGGCGTGCAGCGCGAGCACGCGCAAGGTCCCGGTCTGGGGCTCGCGCCGCGCGTCGAAGCGCGCGACGAAGCGATCGCCGTGCAGCACCGGAAGGACGTAGTAACCCCAACGACGCTTCGGCGGCGGCACGTAGATCTCCAGCTTGTAATCGAAGTCGAAGAACTCGCGCGATCGCACGCGATCGTGGATGAGACGATCGAACGGCGAGAGCACGGAGCTGCGGCCGCGGAACCGGCGCTCGAGAAGGGGCGTCGACACGTAAAAACTCCCGCGCAGGCCTTCGACCGTCGCCTCGCGCGCCTTGCCCTCTCGGACAAGATCGGCCAGCGCCTTCTCCCACCCGCTCGGGACGTCGAACGAGGACCCGAGCTCCTTCGCTCGCGCGATGCCAAACGCGGCGAGCCGCCGCGACATCACCTCGCGCGCGGCCCGGCTCTCGCTGACGGCTCGAACGCCGCGCGGGTACCAGTCCCTGCCGAGCGCCCAGATCCGTTCCTGCCCGTCGCGGCCGACGATCGCCACCTCACCCGTCGAGAGAAGCCCTTCGAGCATGCGCGAGACGTTCTTGTCCTTGTTCCAACCGGTCGAGACGTACGACACGCTTGCGGCGTCCGCGATCTCGCGCGACGGGAGCGGCCCGCGCGCGAGCTGGCGGAGGACGCGTCGGCGGAAGCCGTCGTTCTCCTCCATCCACCGCACGAGGTAGTTCCGCCAGTAGTTCTGCTTTCGGCGCACCCGCGCCATCGTGTGGCGATAGATCGCCAGGTCAGCCATCGGACAGATGAACGCGAAATACTCGAAGAGCTTCCGCTCCTTCCACATGACCCGCTCGAGCTCGGCGCGGTCGAACGCGCCGAGGCGGGAGTAGAGCACGAGGTGCTCGGTGCGAGCCACGACAGCGGTGGGGTCGATCTGCACGCGGCCGAGGCCGCGCACGGTGTCGACGATGCCGTCGGGACGCTCAGCGTCGAGTAGCTGGCCCGTGATGGCGAGCTGCGCGGCGCGCTCTCGGCTGAGCTGCAGCGTCATGTTCGTTTCCCCGCGGATTCGAGACGCTCGAGCTCGCCGAGGTACGACTTCGTGATCGGGTCGTTCGCGTCGAGCCGCGCCGCGCGCTCGAGCCGTGCCCTCGCGCTTGCGAGGTCGCCCGCACGAAGGTGCGCGAACCCGGCGTCTGCGAGGTACGCCGGGTCTTCCGGTCGCAGCGACGCGGCGTGGTCGAGGGCGCGCAGCGCGTCCGCGGTCTCCTCGTTCATGAGGTGCGCGACGCCGAGTTCGTGCAGCGCGTCCGGTTGATCGGGCGAGAGCTCGAGCACGCGACGGAACGCTGACTGCGCGGTCGCCGCGTCGCCGCGCTGACGCGCGACGATCCCGAGGCCGAAGTGCGCTTCCCACAGGTCCGGGTCGACGGCGAGCGCGCGCTCGAACACGACCTTCGCATCATCGAGTGCCTTCGCGTCGCCCGCGAGCGCAGCCTGTCCGGCGCGTTCGAGATCGCGCTCGAGCGCCGGCTCACGCAGACCGAAGCGCAAACGTCGCGCGTGACCCGCGACCTCGCCCGTCACATCCGCTTGCAGGAGTCGGTCAAGCTCTGCCCCTGCGCGCTCGTGATCGCCGGACGCGATGAGCACACGCGCGAGGTTGAGGCGCACCGCGCCCGGACCTCCGCTCGCGAGCGCGTCCTCATAGTGGCGCACGGCCTCGCTCGTCTCACCGCGCGCGTGGAGCGCCGCACCGTACGACGCGTGCAGTTCCCAGCTCGTCGTACCGCGCTCGACCGCACGCGCGAACGCCGCGCCGCCTGACTCGAGGTCACCGCGCTGGAACGAGATGATCGCGAGGAGCTCCTGCGCCGCGCCGTAGGCGTCGCTCTGCGGTGTGATCCGGCGCAGATGTGCGAGGGCTGGCGCCCGCGCGCCCGCGTTCGCGTAGAGCTCCGCGAGTCGGACGAGGTCCTTCTCGGGCAGCGCGTGGAGCGACCGCGCGTGCTCGAAGGCGACGATCGCGCCGTTGGCATCGCCGGACTCCGCGCGCAGCTGTCCCAGCAGATAGTGAGCGCGCCACGAGCGCGGCCGGACGGCGGTCAGATCCTCGAGCGCGCGTATCTCGTCCGCGAACGTGCCGCGCTCGAGCGCCTCAGCAGCGATCACGAGCACCCGCTCCTCCGGCGCGATCGCGTCCGGATCGGCGCGCACGGCATCGACGTAGCGCGCGAGCGCCGCGCGCAGCGCGGCCGCGGCGCGGCCGGCGTCCGACGGGCGCAGCAGCGTCGCGTTCACTTCCTCGTCCATCGCCTCGAGAAGCGCGGCGTATGCCTTCTCGTTCGCCACGGCTGGCGCCAGGTACTGGGGTTCTCTGGAAGCACGTGCGCCGCTCGCCTCGGCGATCCATTCGCCGATCTCGTTTTCGACGAGGTGGAGGTGTCCGGACGCGATGACGAATGCCCGGTCCTCGATCTTGGCGCGCGTCGCCACATCGATGAGGCTCGCTTCGACGCGGCGCTCGCCCTCTGATTCGACGTACATACCGACGACGGCATGGGTCGCTCCCAGCGAGGCGCCGTACTGTGCCGCAAGATCGGGCCCCGGCGTCGAGCCGAGGATCAAGTGGCCCTCGCCACTGCCCTCCGTCGGCATCGTGACGACGAAGACCGGTCGGAGCTCGATGGTCTCGTCGGCGGGAAGTCGCTCCACGAGCCGGCGCGCGATCTGCCGCGCCCAGGCGCCGCGGCGCGCATCGGGCGCGCGCGTGCCGAACGGGACGACCGCGACGATCGGATGTGACCGCATCGCCGAGCTAGCGCCAGGTGAACTTTGCGTAGCTGCGCTTGCCGTATTTCACGATGTACGTGCCGCTGGTCGGGAACTTCGATGACTCGTTCGTTTTCGAACCGTCCACCGAGACGCCGCCCTGCTCGACGAGGCGCCGCGACTCGCTGCGGCTCTTCTTGAGGCCTTTCATCAACAACTCGACGATGCCGATCTCCTTCGCGCCGTCGGCCTCCAGCGTGACTTCCTCGATGTCCTCCGGCAGCTGTCCCTCGCTGAACTGCCGCGTGAACGCGGCCGCGGCGATGGCGGCCTTGGCCGGCGAGTGCAGCTCGCTGGTGATCTGCCAGGCGAGCTTCTCTTTCGCGGCCTTTTTCGCGATCTCCCCGTTCGCGATCGCGGCGTTGATCTGCTTCACCTCGTCCCACGGCAGGTCCGTGGCCCACTCGAAGTAGTGCGGCATGAGCGCGTCGTCGATGGACATCACCTTCCCGTAGATCTCGTTCGGCTGGTCGGTGAGCCAGATCCCGGTCTTCGGCTTCGACTTGCTCATCTTCTCGCCATCCAGGCCCTCGAGGAGCGGGACGGTGAAGACCTGCTGCGGCGGCTGGCCGAGCTGGCTCTGGAGCTCGCGCCCCGCGAGGATGTTGAAGAGCTGATCGGTGCCGCCCATCTCGACGTCGGCCTGGGTGGCGACGGAGTCGTACGCCTGCAGGAGCGGGTAGAGCAGATCCTTGATCGGGATCGGCGTCTTCTTCTCCATTCGTTTGCGGAACTCCTCGCGCTGGAGCATCTGCTGCGCGGTGAAGCGGCCGGCGAGATCGATGACGTCTTTGAGTCCGAACTTCCCGAACCACTCGGACTGGAAGACGATCCGGCTGCCTTCCTTCGGCACGACCATGTGGAACTGCTTCACGTAGGTCTCCGCGTTCTTTAGCACCTGCTCATGCGACATCGTCGGCCGCGTCTCGTCCTTGTCGGTGGGGTCGCCGATCTGCGTCGTCCAGTCGCCGACGATGAGCACGATCTCGTGACCCCAGTTCGCGAGGGTGCGCAGCTTCCGCAGCCCGACCGCGTGACCGATGTGCAAGTTCGGCTTCGTGGGATCGAAGCCTTGCTTGATACGAAGCCGACGCTCGCCGGACCGTAACAGCGCGGCGAACTCCTCGCGCACGATGACGTCGACCATCGCGCGCCCGAGGAATTCGTCCAGCTCCGTCTTGCTGGGTGCCTTGGGCACGACAACAGGATAGGAAACAGGGTGGGAATGCGAGCGATCAGCATTTAGCATTCGAGTTATCGCGCGCAGAAGTACGACACGAGACCACGCACTACGGCGGGGTACGTATCGCCAGCTGCGGCGCCGAAGTGGGGGCGGCGTTCGTGCTCGGCTTGCCGTCCTCCCGTCGATCCTGGCCGCCTTCCTCATCGCGGGCATCGGCCTCGCGACGGTCGGGGCGGTCGGAGCGCTCGCGTTCTTCGGCGCGGATCTCCCCTCCCCTGAAGACTTTGCGAAGGACCCGCTCGCGCTCACGACGAAGGTCTACGACCGCACCGGCCAGACGCTCCTCTACCAGTTCGAGGTCGAGCGCCGCGAGATCGTGACGCTCGATCAGGTGCCCCAGGTCATCATCGACGCGACGCTCGGCGCCGAGGACAAGACGTTCTGGACCAACCCCGGCATCGACGTCTTCGGCATCGTCCGCGCCATCCGCGACGACCTCCTTCATCACACCGTCGTGAGCGGCGCATCCACGATCACGCAGCAGCTCGTGAAGCAGCGCATCGTCGGCGACGAGGTGAGCGTCGCGCGCAAGGTGAAGGAGGCGATCCTCGCCGTTCAGGTGACGCGAACGTACTCGAAGAAGCAGATCCTCGAGCTCTACCTCAACCAGATCTATTACGGGAATCAGGCGTACGGCATCAAGGCCGCGGCGGAGACGTACTTCGGCAAGAGCGATCTCGCGCAGCTCACGCTCTCCGAGGCCGCGCTGCTCGCGGGCATGCCGCAGTCGCCGTCGGCGCTCGATCCCTCGGATCCAGACAACGTCATCAAGGCCGAGGAGCGCCGCGCCTACGTGCTCGGCGAGATGGTCGACATGGGCGTCATCACCGAGACGCAGGCCGAGGCCGCAGACAAGCAGCCGATCAAAGTCGCGGGCGTGCAAGTGACGCAGATCAAGGCTCCCCACTTCGTCTTCCAGGTGCGCGACCAGCTGAAGCAGATCCTCGGCAGCGACGCCGCGGTCACACGCGGTGGCTTCAAGGTCATCACGACGCTCGACATGACGAAGCAGGAGGCCGCCGAGCGCATCGTCCGCGAGCAGGTCGATGATCTGCACGGCAAGAACGTGTGGAATGCCGCGCTCGTCTCACTCGACCCGCGCAACGGCGAGATCCTCGCGTACGTCGGGTCCGTCGACTACTACAACCGCGAGGATCCGCGCGTGCAGGGGCAGTTCGACGTCGCGGGGATCGGGCAGCGACAACCGGGGTCGGCCTTCAAGATGTTCAACTACCTCACCGCGCTGAAGAAGGGCGCGACGCCGGCGACGGTGGTCGTCGACGCGCGCACCGACTTCACCGGCAGGGCTGACCCAAACAACATGAGCCCGCGCAGCTGCGGGTACTGCCCCGAGAACGCGGACCTGCAGTACCACGGCCCGGTGACCATGCGCCAGGCGCTGCGCGAATCACGGAACGTGCCCGCGGTGAAGTTCCTCGCGCAGTACAGCGGCATCGAGGACACGATCAAGACCGCGCGGGACTTGGGCATAACGACGCCGATCGATCCCGAGCAGACCGGGCTTTCGCTCACGCTCGGCTCGCAGGTCGTGAAACTCGTCGACATGACGAGCGCCTACGGCGTGCTCGCCAACTACGGTGTGCGCGTCACGCCGACGTACATCCAGCGCGTCGAGGATCCTCGCGGGAAGGTCATCTGGGAGCACAAGGACTACGAGCAGAAGCAGGTCGTCGACCGTTCCGTCGCGTGGCTCATGACCGACATCCTCAAGGACATGACCGATCCGGCGAAGGACTTCATCTTCGGGTCGTGGACGAACATCGGCCGACCGGCTGCGCTGAAGACGGGCACGACGGACAACCTCCGCGACGTGTACAGCGTCGGCTTCGTGCCTCAGCTCGTGACCGGCATATGGATGGGTAATAGCAACAACCTCGAGATGTCCTCACGGGATTTCTCGAGCGCGATGGGACCGGGCGTGTTGTGGCAGACGTACATGAAGGAAGCCATTGCGGATATGCCGAAGCAGGACTGGGAACGGCCGTCCAACATCGTGACCGTGAACGTCGTGTCGGCGCCGGGCGCGTTCGGCGGCTATGGATCGGGGCTGCTCCCCTCCTCGCTTTCGCCGTTCTCGATGCCCGAGAACTTCATCAAGGGCACGCAGCCGGCGCGTCAGGACGACTGGTTCGTGACCGGCTGCGCCAAGTCCGATGGGACGCGTTCGGTCGCGCTCCAGCTGAAGGAGAGCGCACCCGAGGGCTGGCAGCGCTACACCGACAAGTGGGTCGCCGACGCGAACGCGGGTAAACACACGTACGGGCGCTACTCATGGAACGTGATGGGCTCGCAGCCGTGCCCATCGCCATCGCCAACGCCGGCGCCGACGCCGACCGGCCCGACGCTGCGCCCGGGCCAGACGCCGACGCCGTCCCCGCTCCAGCTCCCGCCCGGATTCACGCTCGCGCCGGGCGTCACGCTGCCGCCCGCGCCGACGCCCCCACCCTCGCGCCGGCCTTAGCCTTCGCCGCGTCGGCACACCGAGGCGTCTGACCGCGATCGTTGCCTGCGTCGACGAGCGCGGCCGCGTGCTCCTCGTCAAGCAGCTCGCGGGTCCGTACGCCGGCGCCTGGCTGCTCCCGGGTGGTGGGGTCGACGACGGCGAGTCCATCGAGGACGCGCTGCGACGTGAGATGCGCGAGGAGACCGGCTGCGAGCTCACCGAGCTGGAACGCGTCGCGACCTATGAGGTGGACGAGCGCACGCAGGACTTCAAGGCGCTCGTCCATCTCTTTAGGGGCAAAGCCCTCGGCGAGCCGCGCGCCGAAGCTGGCTCGGCGGTGCGATGGGCGGTCCCATCAGATGCCGGATTCCATGCCGCGCTGCGACGCGAGCTCGCGGATGCGGGGCTGCGTTCCGAAGACGAGCGCGCGGTCGATCGCGCGATGGCCGCGAGTAACGTCGCGATGCGACGGCTGGGCTGACGCTAAACCCGTCGGAGAACTGACACTTTCGCGCGAGCACGCGGTGCTACCGTCAGCGGCCGTGAGGTGGGTGGGTGTCCTTACGGCCGCGCTATGGCTTGCCGGGTGTGAGCCCGTCGCGCTGGCGCAAGCTGCCGTGTCGATCACGCTCACCCTCGCGGTGTCGCGAGAGCAGGCCGCGTCACTCAGCGCCAGCCTCACGCCATCGCAAGCGAAGCTGCGTCCTGGCGAAGCGACGACCCTGCAGCTCGAGGTGCGCAACAACAGTCAGACCCCGCGGGCGCTCACGCTCGAACCGCAGGTGGACCCAGCGGACGGCGTGACGGTCACGCTTCCGACGGCGATCGTCGTGCGGCAGGGTGTGACGCGCGTGCCCGTGCGGGTCGTGGCGCTGCCGAACGTGATCCCCGGTCGCTACGACATCGAGATCCGCATCCGATCGCCCGACGGCTAGGAACACCATCTCGTTTCGCGAACGACGCAGGCATGAGAAAGAGGGGGAGGTCATCAAGTGAAGACCAAGATCATTGCCGCAACCGCCGCACTCCTGCTACTCGGTTCCGCCGCGGCGTACGCGTACGTCGCCGTGACGGCGACCGCGACGCTCACCGTGAACGAGGCGCTGTACATCGACGTGGCTCTCGTCGACGTCGGCCTGACCGGGACGCCGACGCGCACCTTCTGCACACTCTCCGCCGACAAAGCCAACGCGACGTGCGCAGCCGACGTCTATCCCGGCGAGTCCGGACAGGTCGGAATCACGATCAACAACCGGAGCACCGCTGCGCTCACCACGACAGAGACCGCGGTGTCGAGTTCGTCCGACGTCACGCTGACCATCAACACACCGACGGCGAGCGTGCCGGGTAACGGGTCGAAGTTCTTCGCCACGTTGTTCGCCGTCTCGCAGAGTGCGAGCCCGGGTCACGTCACGATCAACCTGTCATTCAGTCGCTGAGGATTGCGCGCCATGGCCGCGACGGCGCAACTGCCGTCGCGGCCTGCGCCGTGTAGCGCCGGTTCGATCGAGGGAGCGGGCCGCTAGAGCCGAACGATCGTCGCCCCGTCGCCGCCTTCGCTCGGTGACGCGGGCACCTGCTCGCGAACGAGCGGGTGCGACGACAGCATCTCGCGCACGGCAGTGCGCAGTGCTCCGGTGCCCTTCCCGTGCACGATCCGCAGACGATCGATGCCCGCGACGGCGGCGTCGTTGAGATAGCGATCCAGCACCGCGAGCGCCTCTTCCGCGCGGGCGCCGCGTAAGTCAAGCTGCAGCGGCACGTCGGTCGCGCTCCCGTGCACCGTCGCTCGCGTCGGACGCGTCGCGAGCTCCGGCGCCGGCGCTTCGCGAAGGCTCGACGCGGGGACCCGGAGGCGCAGCGCACCGGCGGCGACTTCCGCCATGCCCTTGTCGTCGACCGCGAGGAGGACCCCTGGATCGCTCACGCCATCGACGAGCACCGGCGAGCCCACCGCGATGGGGACGCGCGCGGGCGCCGGTGCGGTCCCCGCGGGAACCGCCTCGCGGGTGCGCTCCGCTTGCGCGAGCGCCTCGCGCGCCTCGTCGACGAGATTCCGTTTCGCGGCCTTGTCGCGCGCCTGCTCGGCGTGCCTGAGTGCGCGGCGAGCCTGGAGTAGCAGCTCATCGGCCTCCGCGCGCGCGCGACGTAGCGCGCGCTCGGCGTCCTCGCGGACCCTCGCAGCCTCACGCTCGGCGCCGCTCGTCGCGCGGCGCGCGTCCTCTGCCGCGATGCGCGCCTCGTCGAGCGTGGACGCGAGCTCGGTGCGCTGCCGCTCGGCCTCCCGCAGCGTGCGCTCGAGCGAGCGGTGCAGCTCGGAGAGATGCGATTCCGCACGGTCGAGCACATCGCGATCGAGGCCGAGACGCGAGGCGATGGCGAACGCGTTCGACGCTCCGGGCAGGCCGACGTGCACGCGATAGGTCGGGCGAAGTGTCTCGGGATCGAACTCGACACTCGCGTTGCGGACGTCCGGCGTGTTGAGCGCGAACGCCTTCAGCTCGGGATAGTGCGTCGTCGCGGCGACGAGCACGCCGCGCTCGAGGAGGGCCTCGAGGACGGCCATCGCGAGCGCCGCGCCCTCGTCCGGGTCGGTTCCCGCGCCGAGCTCGTCGAGCAGCGCGAGATCGCCGCGCTCGGCATCGGCGAGCGTCGCGACGACGTTGCGAAGGTGGGAGCTGAACGTCGACAGGCTCTGCGCGATCGACTGCTCGTCGCCGATGTCCGCGAAGACCCGCTTCACCAGCGGCACGCGGCTGCCCTTCTGTGCCGGGATCTGCAGCCCGCACTCGGCCATGAGCACGAGGAGGCCGATCGTCTTAAGCGTCACGGTCTTGCCGCCGGTGTTCGGACCGGTGATCACGAGCGCGCGGAAGTCCTTGCCGATGCTGACGTCGATCGGTACGACAGCCGTCCCCTGCGAAACGAGGAGCGGGTGGCGCGCGGCGATGAGGTCGAGCCTCCCCCGATCGTCGAGGACGGGGCGTTCGCACTCGAACGCGTCCGCGAAGAGCGCTTTCGCCATCGCGAGATCGATGCGCGCGAGCGCGCTCACCACCGCGTCGAGCTCATCGGCGTCCTTCTCGACGCGCCGCGAGAGTTCGTCGAGGATGCGCTGGACCTCGGCGCGCTCGGCGAGCTCGGCCTCGCGGAGCGCGTTGTTCGCCTCGAGGATCTCGAGCGGCTCGATGAAGACGGTCGCACCCGACGCGGATTGGTCGTGGATGATGCCCTTCACGGCGCTGCGCATCTCGGTTCGGACGGGGACGACGTAGCGGCCGCCGCGCTGCGTGACGATCGGCTCCTGTAACGCGCGCGCGAGGTCCGCGGACTTGAGCAATCCGTCGAGGCGCTGCTGGAGCCGCGCCTGCGCAGCGCGTAGCTCCGCGCGGAGCGAGCCGAGGCGCGGGCTCGCGCGGTCGAGGACCTCATACGTGCCGGAGATCGCGTGCTCGATGGCCTCGGCGAGCGCGCGCGGCGGACGAGCGTACTGGGCGAGCGCGGCGAGCGGTGGATACGGATGAATGTCGGTGAACAACTTCGCCGCGGCGCGGACGGTGTCGGCGATGGCGATGAGCTGCTCGGGATCGAGTGCACCGCCGAGTCGCGCGCGCCGCAACGCGTCGCGGATGTCGCGCGCGCCGCCGATACCCGCTGAGGGCTGCGCGCGGATGAGTGCCCGCGCCGCTTCCGTCTCGTCCTGCAGCCGCTCGGCCTCGCGGAGTGTCAACACCGGCGAGATGTGCTGTGCGAGCTCGCGCCCGGGGATGAACGAGGAGCGCTCGGCGAGGAGCGCGCGCACTGCGGGGAGCTCGAGCGTGTTGAGCGAACGCTCCGTGATCCCGGCGATGTCCGTGGGTCGCACGCTCATCGCGTCACGCCCCGCGAGCCACGTACCGCGAAGCGCCACGGCTCTTCGGAGGTCAGGCTCTGGGTGATGCCGACGCGCGCGCTCCGCACGACGTCGCGCGACGCGACCGGCGCGCCCTCACGCAGGTGCAGCTGCGAGCGCACGAGGTCCCAGCCGGTGTGGGCGATCGTGAGACCGAACCAGCGCGCGAGGCGGCCGGGCCCCGCGAGTCCGCGCGAGTCATCCGCGCGCGCTTCCCCCGCCCCGACGCCTCCAAGCGGCTCCGCACCGCGCAGGAGCACCGCGCCGGCGACGCCGGGCAGATGCGCGACGACGTTCATGCAGTGATGGTTGCCGTAGATGAAGTACACGTATGCGACCCCGGGCCTCCCGAACATCACGGTCGTGCGCGGCGTCGGGCCGCGATGCGCGTGCGAGGCGGGATCGAGCTCACCGAGATAGGCCTCGACCTCGACGAGCCGCGCGGCACGGCGGCCGTGCGGGCCATCGTAGACGAGCACCCTTCCGAGAAGATCGCGCGCCACCGTGATCGTGGAGCGCGCGTAGAAGGAGCGAGGCAAGCGTCGACCCAGTCGGAGCACAGAGTGAGGCTAGGCGGAGCGAGCGTCGCGGCGTAGCCCGCCCGCGCGATAGGAAGCGCGACGCGCGAGGTGACAGGCCGCGACGAGCGTTTGCGCACAGGCGGCCTGGGCCGTCGTACGGCTCGGCTCCGCCTTCGCCGGCTGCTTGGCGTGTGGGGCCTTCGGCCCCCACGCCGCAGTAGCCAACAGCGAGGAGCGGCCTGACACTGAGAAGCGTCGCGCGACGAGCGCGGTCGGCGGCCGCGCGACGAGTCGAGCTAGATCTTCCGCCGCGGGTCGAGCGCGTCGCGGAGGCCATCGCCGACGAAGTTGATCGACAACACGATGACGAAGATGCAGAGCCCTGGGAAGATCACCCAGTGCGGTGCGATGTCGATGAAGTTGCCGGCGTCGAAGAGGAGCCGGCCCCAGGTCGGGACATCCGACGGGAAGCCGAGGCCGAGGAACGAGAGCGTCGACTCGGTGAGGATCGCGCCACCCACGCCGATCGTCGCCGCGACGAGCACGGGCGACAGCGAGTTCGGGAGGATGTGGCGGAAGATGATGCGTCCGTCACCGTCGCCGACGCACCGCGCGGCCTCGACGAACTCCTTCTGCTTGAGCGAGAGGAAGGATGCGCGCACGAGGCGCGCGACAGGCATCCAGTTCAGGATGCCGATGACGAACACGATCATGAGGAAGATGCCGAGCTCCGGTCCGAAGATCGCCTTCAGCGTCTCGCGGAACAGGTAGACGAGGACGAGGAGCAGCGGGAGCACGGGAAGCGAGAGGAAGAGGTCGGTGATGCGCATCAGCGGGTTGTCGAGCTTGCCGAAGTAGCCCGCGATCGCGCCGACGGTCGTGCCGAGCGTGATCGCGATGAAGACTGCGGTGAGGCCGACGGCGATCGAGATGCGACCACCGTTCAGGACGCGGCCGAGCAGGTCCCGACCGAGGTCGTCGGTGCCCATGAGGTGCTCGGGCGACGGTCCTTCGAGCGAGCGTGCGAAGTCGATCAGCTGCGTGCCCGTGTAGAGGTACGGGCCGATGATCACCGCGAGGACGAGGAAGGCGAGGACGAACAGTCCCATCATGGCGAGCCTGTCGCGCGTGAACGTGTACCAGGCGTCGCCCCACAGCGAGCGGGCCGGCCGCACGCGCTCCGGCGTCGCGACGGTCGTCGTGACGCGCTGGGTGGTCGTCGCCACTTAGGAGTACCTGATCCGCGGGTCGAGCGCCGCGTACAGCACGTCGGCAAGCAGGTTGAAGGCGACCACGAGCACGGCGAAGATCATCAGCACCGCCGTCACGACCGGCGTGTCGCCCTGGAAGATAGAGCGAACGAGGAGCTCGCCGATCCCGGGCACGTGGAAGACCTGCTCGGTCACGATCGCGCCGCCGAAGATCGCCGGGACGCCGAGCGCGATGATCGTCACGACCGGGATGAGGCTGTTGCGCAGGACGTGACGGATCACGACGAATCGTTCGAGGAGGCCCTTCGCGCGCGCTGTGCGCACGTAGTCGAGTGGCAGATGCTCGAGCATCTCTGCCCGGATGTAGCGCGTGAGCACGGCGGCCTCGAAGAAGCCGAGGACGGCGATGGGCATGATCGACTGGCGGAGCTGCGCCACGAGCGAGCCGAAGTCGTTGATCTTGAGGTTCGAGTCGTACACGAATGGCAGCCAGTGCAATTTCACGCTGAAGATGATGATGAGGACGAGTCCGGTGAAGAAGGTCGGCACGGAGAAACCGAAGTACGCGAAGGTCGAGAACACGTGGTCGGCGATGGAGTTGCGCCTGACCGCGGAGAAGACGCCGATCGGCAGCGCGATGAGGAAGCCGACGATGTAGGCGACGCCGACGACGGCGAGGGTGTTCGGAAGGCGCTGGAGGAGCAGCTCGATGACCGGCGAGTGACTCATGAACGAGTAGCCGAAGTTTCCGGTGGCCATGCCCTGGATCCACTTGAGGTACCGGATCGGCCACGGTTGATCGAGGCCGAGTGCATGGCGGATCTGATCGCGCGCCTCCGGCGGGATCCGCGGGTCGGCGCCGAACTGCGAGAGCGGGTCGATCGGGGCGAGCGCGAGGATGGCGTACATGACGAAGCTGATGGCAAGGAGGGTCGGTACCGCGATGAGGAGGCGTCGCGCGATGTAGCGGCCCACGTCCTACCTCGTCATGCCGACGGTCCGCCGCTGGCGGCGCGGCCGGTTGGCCGCGCCGCCTGGGCGACGAACTCGCGCGTTACTTGGTCCAGTCCGCGATGTTCCACATCTCCGAGTCCCACGGCGTCGGGTCGACGCCCTTGAGGCTCTTCGACACGCCAGAGGTCGCGAAGGTCCGGTTGACGAGCGGGATGACGACCACGTCCGTGAGGAGCAGGTCGTTCGCCTTCGTCGCGAGGTCGTTCCGCTTGTTCTGATCGGTCTCAGTGCGGAGCGAGGCCACGATCGCGTCGAAGTCCTTGTTGCAGTAGCGGTGGTAGTTACCGAAGTTCCAGTTGTTCGCCTTGGCGGTCACCTGCGCGCACGTCCAGCCGTTGAAGTAGGACGTCGGGTCAGGGTCGCCGGAGTTGGTGAACATCTCGACGTCGGTCCAGAAGTGGTTCGCGCCGTCGGGTGAGGTGTTCGTGAAGAAGACACCGGCGTCGACCGACTTCAGGGTGACCTTGAAGCCGACCTGCTCCCAGTTCTGCTTCATGACGTTCTGCACGTTCTGGCGCACGGCGTTCACCGTGGTCGAGTACGTGATCTCGAGCTTGATGGGGCCCTTGGCGCGGACGCCGTCACTGCCCTTGACCCAGCCGGCGCTGTCGAGCTCCTTGTTCGCCGCCGCGACGTCGAACTTGCAGACATCGAAGCTCGCGCTCGCCTTCGAGTTCATGGGCTCGGGTGCCGTGAGGATGTTGCAGGTCGGCTTGCCGGTGAGTCCGTCACCGTAGAAGCGCGTGGCGACCGTGCCGCGGTCGCTCGCCATCGCGAGCGCGCGGCGCACGGCCTTGTCGCTGAAGAACGGGTGCTTCGTGTCCGGCTCACCGCGCCTGTCGCCCAGCGACGGGCTCGGGTCGCTGAAGTTCACGAGGATGCGCTCGACGCTCGATCCGTACACGGTCACGAGGTTCGCGAGCGTCGACTGCTGCGCCATCGGGCGGAGGACCGTCGCGTCGACCTGAAGGTTCCAGGCGTAGTCCGCCTCGCCCGTCTGGAACGAAGCACGTGCGGACGCCTGCGCGTCGCCGCCGCCCTTGAAGGTCACGCTCTTGAAGTACGGCTTCTTCGCGTCCCGGTAGTTCTCGTTCATGACGTAGGTGACGGTGTCACCAGGCTTGAACGTGTCCACCTTGTAGGGACCCGTGCCGATCGGCTTCTGGTCGGCGGTGCAGTTCTTCGCCGCCGCGCCGACGCAGCTCGTGTACTGCTTTTCCTGGAGGATGAGCGAGCCGCCGCCCACGCCCCACTGGTAGTAGAACGGCTGCGACTCTGTGTAGGTCACGACGACCGTCGTGTCGTCCTTCGCCTCGACCGACTTGACGTTGTCGCAGCGGTCGAATGTCGAGGCCGCCGTCTCCTTCGTGCACTGGTACTTGTAGGTGAACGCCACGTCCTTCGCCGTGAACGGCGTGCCGTCGGACCACTTCACACCGGAGCGGAGCTTCCACGTGACCGTCTTGAAGTCCTTGGTCACACCGTTGTTCGCCGGCGTCGGGATCTCAGCCGCGAGGCCGTTCGCGACGGGAAGGCCGTCCTTGCCGAACGAGGCCATCGGCTCCATGACCAAACGCGTCGCGTCGGCGTCCTTCGTGCCCGTCGCCTGATGCGCGTTGAGGATCGTTGGCGCCTGCCAGTAAAGGATCTTGAGATCGCCACCTTGGCCTCGGGTCGTTGCCGCTGTCGTCGCGCTGGCCCCGCCCGCCGATGGCGATGCCCCGGACGGACCGGGCTGGCCGCACGCGGCGACGAGCATGGCGACACCGAATCCCGCAATCGCTCGCCTGTAGTGCATCACGCCTTTGCTTACCTCCCACGCTTTCCCGCGGCCAGTTCCGCCATACGGGAGACCGGCCTGCGAATCTTGGAAGCCTAGTTGCGCGCCACCGGTCCTATCAAGTCGGTACCGGCGCGGCGAGGCGAGGTTCAGGAGCGGAGGGAGGCTCCCAGGCCCCTTTCGAGACGTCCTTGGATGCGCTTCAGGGCCTTTTCCACGTCTTCTTCCGACAAAGTGCCGGTCGCTGAGCGGAGCACGACTCGGACAGCAAAGCTCTTCTTCCCCGCCCCGACTTGGGGTCCGCGATAGAGATCGCGAAGCGCGACCGACTCGGCGACGCCCTTTGCCGCCTCAGTGATGGCCTGCTCGACCTCGCCGTACGGCCGAGCCTCATCGACGACGATCGCGATCTCGCGGATCGCGGCCGGGTAGCGCGACGGCATGACGGCGGACGGGTGCGCCGGTGTCTCGGACAAGAGATGCGCGAGCTCGAACTCCGCGACGAAGGTCGCGTGTTCCGGGAGCTCCCACATCGCCGCGACACGCGGATCGAGCTGGCCACCGACGGCGACGACGCGTCCATCGCTCTCGATGCGAAGCGAGCGCCCCGGATGCAGACCCGGACCGCCCCGCTGGAGCGCCCCCTTGACCGGGCCCGCGCCGACGGCGTCGCGCAGGCCGATGGTGATGCCACGGAGATCGTGCAGGTCCCACGAGCGCGGTGATGTGAGCCACGTCTCGCCCTCGTGCACCGGCTCGGCCTGACCCGCGAGGAGGATGCCGACGGTCCAGCGCTCCTCGGGCAGCTCCGCCTTGCGCGGCAGGTACACCGGAGAGATCTCGAAGAACCCAACGCCTTCGCGATGGCGGAGGTTGCGCGACGCCGTGTCGAGCAGGCTCGCGCGGAGCGTCGGCCGCATGACCGATTGCGACACGGTCGTCGGGTTGGTGATGCGCAGCGGCTCTGGCGCGAGAGGCGATCCGTCGGCGGTGAGCTTTGTGAGCCAGGCCGGGTCGATCGCGGCGTAGGAGATCGTGTCCTGCAGACCGAAGCCGACGAGCACGTCACGAACGCGCTCGCGGAACACGTCGAGCGGATGACGTTCGTGCGCGGGGAGGGGACCGAATGGCAGGCGCGTCGGGATGCGGTCGTAGCCGACGATCCGTGCCACCTCCTCGACGATGTCCTCAGCGATCCCGATGTCGGTGCGGAAGGCCGGCGCGTACGTGTCGATGGTGTCATCGGCGACCTGGACGTCGAATCCGAGACGCCGCAGCGCATCCGCCGATTCCGCGCTCGCGATCGACGCGCCGAGCACGCGCGGGACGTCGCTCCCGCGAAGGCGCACGTGCGCCCGATCGCGCGGATGCGGATAGACGTCGGTCGAGCCGATGAGCCGCCCGCCGGCGTGCTCGCCCATGAGGGATACCGCGCGCGCGAGCGCGAGTGATACGAGCGCCGGCGAGAGGTCGAGCCCGAAACGCCGCGCCGCGGCACTCCCGCTCGAGCCCTGCAGACCGTGCGCGTCCGAGGAGCGGCGGATGCCGAGGGGCTCGAACGACGCGGCCTCGAGCGCGACGGTCGTCGTATTGGGACGGATCTCGCTGTCCTCGCCGCCCATGACGCCTGCGAGACCGAGCGCGCGTTCGCCGTCGGCGATCACGAGATCCTCGGGCCGGAGTGCGCGGTCCTTGCTGTCGAGCGTGCGGAGCCTCTCACTACGCTTCGCCTTGCGCGCGACGAGCACGCGGCCGCGCAGCATCGTCGCGTCGTAGGCGTGCAGCGGCTGCCCGATCTCGAGCATCACGTAGTTCGTGATGTCGACGATGTTCGTGATGGGACGCATGCCCGCAGCGACGAGACGGCGCTGCATCCAGTCCGGTGATGGTCCGATGCGGATCCCCTCGAGGTAGGCCGCCGCGAAGCGCGGGCACGCGCGGTCGTCCTCGATTCGTATGGTGAGCAGGCTCGGGTCAAGCTTGCCCGGCAACTCGGCGGCTCGTGGTTCGGTGAGCTTGACGTTGTAGAGCGCGGCGACCTCACGGGCGATGCCGAGGATCGAGAGGGCGTCCGGACGGTTCGGCGCGATCTCCATGACGATGACCGCATCACCGATCGCGTCTTGGAGCAGTACGCCGACGGTGAGGGACTTCGCGAGCTGCATGATGCCGTCGTGGTCCTCGCCGAGGCCGAGCTCTTTGGCGGAGAGGATCATCCCCTCGCTGGTGATGCCGCGCATGTTCTTCGGCTTCATCACGACGCGTTCGCCGGTGTGTCCGTCGACGTACTCGGCGCCGAGCTCGCCGTAGGGGACGACGTCGCCGGCGGCGATGTTCGTCGCGCCGGTCACGACGGTCTTCGGCTGGGCCGCGCCGAACTCTACCGTCGCGAGCTGCAACTTGTCGGCGTTCGGATGCTTCTCGAGCTTTTGGATGCGGGCGACGCGCACCTTGTCGCCCCACGCGCCGCCGACGCGCTCGACGCGGTCGACCTCCATGCCGGCCATGTGCAGGCGCGCCGCGATCTCATCAACGGTCGCAGGGGCCTGCACGTACTCGCGCAGCCAGGAGTACGGGACCCGCAGGCTCGGCATCAGACCGCTCCCAATCTCTGGCCTTCGGCCAGAGACCGCTCAAGACTGGTGGACTCGCTCCTCGCAGCACGCTCGCTTCGCTCGCTGACAGGGGCCCCTCCCCCTGACTGCCTCGTCGCTCGACTCATACCGACTCCAAGTAGCGCATGTCGTTCTCGTGGAAGAGGCGGATGTCGGGGGTGCCGGTGAGGAGCATCGCGAGACGCTCGACGCCGCCGCCGAATGCGAACCCCTGGTACTTGGACGGATCGTAGTCGACGCGCCGCAGCGCCTCGGGGTGCACCATGCCGCATCCCGCGGCCTCGATCCAGCCGGAGCCGCCGCACGTCGCGCAACGTCCCTTGTTCGTCGTGCCGCTGCCGTCGCACACGAAGCAGTCGAACGCGATCTCCGCCGACGGCTCGGTGAACGGGAAATAATCCGGACGGAAGCGGACCTTCCGCTCGCCCCCGAACAGCTGGCGCGCGAATGAATAGAGGACGCCCTTGAGGTCGGCCATCGAGATCTGCTCGTCGATCGCGAGGCCCTCGTACTGGAAGAAGATGCTCTCGTGCGTCGCGTCGGTCGCCTCGAACCGATAGCAGCGTCCTGGGACGACGACGCGCACCGGCGGCTTCCGCTTCTCCATCACGCGGATCTGCATCGGTGAGGTGTGCGGGCGCAAGCCGACGCGTCGATCGGTCGGGTCGCCGAGCGGGTTCGCGATCCAGAATGAGTTGAACTTGTCGCGCGCGGGGTGATCGCGCGGGATGTTGAGCGCCTCGAAGCTGTAGTAGTCGTACTCCACTTCGGGGCCCTCGACCGACTCGAAGCCCATCGACCCGAGGATGCGCGTGATCTCGCGGATCGTTCGCGCGATGGGATGCATGTGCCCGACGCGAACGCGGCGTGGCGGCAGCGTGAGGTCAGCCGTCTCGGAGAGGCTCTTTGCGATCGCGCCCTCGCGCAGCGCGCGGCCGCGCTCCTCGAGCGCTGACTCGACGCGCTGTTTCGCCTCGTTGACGGCCTTTCCGTACCCGGGCTTCTCCGCCGCCGGCAGCGTCGCGATCTCCTTCGTCGCGGCTGTGATGAGCCCGTCCTTGCGCGAGAGGTAGCGCACCCGCACCGCCTCGAGCGCGGCCTCGTCCGCGGCGGAGGAGATCTCCTTCACCGCTCGGTCGGCCAACCCTTTGAGGTCCGTCGCTGTCGCCATTTCGCGCCTCCCAAAAGAAAAAGCCCGCTCGTCCCGTCGCTTACGCGACGCGGGACGGAGGCGGGCCTCCGCGGTACCACCCGTGTTTCCCAGGGAACGCATCCCTGGACACTTGTTGGAAGGCGCTATCGGGCCTCACCCGGGTGCGCTTTTCTGCGCACCGGCTCTGGAGCGAATTCCCGCGTCCGTTGTCGCTGCGGTCTCTCAGGCCATGGACCGCATTCCCTGTCGCGACCGCTACCGCGGTACTGCTCTCCTTCTACGCCTTTATGAGCTTGCCTTGTCCCCCTTCACCAGATCGATGTAACGACGGAATGAGTTCGGATCCCTGACCGCCATGTCCGCGAGCACTTTCCGGTCCAGATCGACGCCGGCGGCCCGCATCGCCGCCATGAGCCGGCTGTACGAGACGCCCGCCTCGCGCGATGCGGCGTTGATACGTGCGATCCAGAGCGCACGGAACTGCGACTTGCGCTTGCGGCGGTCGCGGAACGCGTACGTGAGCGCGTGCATCGCGGCCTCGCGGGCCGGACGGACGAGCTTGTGCTTCGTCTGGCGACGGCCTTCGGCTGCCTTCAGTAGCTTCTTGTGCTTCTTGTGTGCGGCGACGCCGCGCTTCACGCGTGCCATGCGAGCTCCTCTTTAAAGGTTGGGAAGGAGCTTGCGGACGAGCTTGACGTCGCCTTTCGCCACGAGCGCCTTACCTTGATGCCGGCGCTTGCGCGCCGGTGACTTGTGCTGGTTCAGGTGTCCCTTGTACGCCTTCATGCGCGAGAAGTGACCCTTGCCGGTCACGCGGAAACGCTTCTTCGCACCGCTGTGGCTCTTGATCTTCGGCACGGCGTGACCACTCCTCGCATAAATGTGAAACACGATTGTACGCGAGCGGGTCGCGCGCAGTCGCGTCCTTTACGCAGAGCGCTGCGGCGGTCGCGCTGCCGCGGGTCGCGCGGTCGTCGTGCGCGGTGCCGCGGTCGTGGTTGGCGATGCGGTCGCACTCGGCGCCGCCGGACGCGGCGCGACCGGCGTCGGACCCGATACGGGTGCAGCGGGCGCGGCGACCGGCGGTCGAGCAGGCGCGGCAAAAGGCCGCGGCGCGGCGGCGGGAGCCGCTGGCGTGCGCGGCAGACCGGGCGCGGGTCTCGTTCCCGGCGCGGGGAGTGGCTGCTGTGGCGGCATCTGCCCGGGCGCGGGCGGCGCGCCCGCCCCGCGCAGCGGGTTCATCACCATCGACATCGAGCGGCCTTCGAGCAGCGGTGTGCGCTCCACGCTGCCGTGCTCCTTGAGGCGCTCCGCGATCTGCATTAGGAGGACGCGGCCGCGATCTGGGTGCGCGAGCTCGCGCCCGCGGAAGCGGACGGTGAGCTTCAGCTTGTCGCCATCCGCGAGGAACTTCGACGCGCTCTTGACCTTCGTCTCGATGTCGTGGTCGTCGATCTTCGGCGTGACCCGAATCTCCTTCCAGGTCACGGACTTCTGTCTTTTCTTGGCCTCTTTCGCTTCCTGCTGCTTCTCAAAGCGGTACTTCCCGAAGTCGAGGATCTTCGCGACCGGCGGCACGGCGTTCGGCGCGATCTCGACGAGGTCGTAGCCGAGATCCTGCGCATGCGCGAGCGCGCGTTGCGTCGGCTGGACGCCAAGCTGTTCGCCGTTGGGGCCGATGAGGCGCACGGCTGGAACGCGGATCTGGTCATTGACCCGCAGTTCGGGCGCGGCTATCGGCGGAGCTCCGCGATCAGGAGAGGGGCGCCTCTGGCGCTCGTGAGTTCAACTCGGAAAAGGATATCACCGCGCGAGCAGCGCTTCGAGGTGCGTGCGCACCTCGGGCCACTCGCGGTCGAGGATCGAGTAGTACTTCGCGTCGCGCAGACGCCCGGTGGGCATGAAGCGTTCGTTGCGGATCGTCCCCTCGAGCTTCGCGCCGATACGCTCGATCGCCTGTTGCGATCGCACGTTGATGGCGTCGGTCTTCAGCCAGACGCGCGCCGCGCCCAACGTGTCAAACGCGTGACGAAGCTGTAGGTATTTCGCCTCGGTGTTCGCCGCCGTCCGCCGTGCGTCAGGCCCGAGCATCGTCCAGCCGATCTCGACCGACTTGTTGATCCGATCGATGGCGCCGTAGCGCGTCGTGCCGATCGCCTTGCCATCACTGACGCGGCGCGTGAGCCACGGAAGGTGCTCGCCGAGGATCGCGAGGTTCAGCGCCGATCGGATGTAGCCCTCGGTGTCCGCGACCGTCTTCGCCGGCGGCGCCGAGAGGTAGCGGAAGATTTCCGGGTCCCTCTGCACCTCGAAGAGCTCCGCCGCGTGCTCCATGTGCAGCGGCTCCAGGCGGACGTGCCTCCCCTCGAGCGTGACGGGGCGCGGATCGAACGCCGGAGGCTGTCGGCCGGCGATGAACGCCATCGCGACGTCGTCGGCGAAATAGCCGCGATCCGTCATGACCGCGTCCTTCTCGATCCCCTCGACCTCGAAACCGCACGCCTTGTACGAGTTGATCGCGCGGTCGTTGAACGCCAGCACGTGCAGCGAGATGCGATGCGCGCCCACGTCGTCGACCAGGTGGCGCACGAGGAGGTTCAGGGCCTCGCGACCGAGGCCCTTGCTCCACAGCGCCTTCTCGCCGATGCCGATCCCGACCTCGGCGCTCCTCGCTTTCGGCTGCCAGTCGCGATAGTTCGCCTGACCGATCGCGCGCCCGTCGTACTCGATCGCGAAGAGCTTGCCGTCGCGCTCGGCGAAGCGGTCGATCCACTCGCGCGCGGAAGCGTCGTCCTTCCAGCGCTGCGGATTCCTTCCCCACTGGAACCACGCGAAGTCTGCGTCGTCTCCCCAGCGCTTGATGATGGGCGCGTCGTCGTGCGTCATCGGCCGGAGCGCGACGCGCTCGCCCCGCAGTGTGGGGCCGCTCGTCGTCTGCGCGTGCGTCACGCCATCGCGTCCCCTGCGCTCGGCTCGCGGTGCCCAACGAAGTCCGCGGGGAGAGCCTTGCTGTCGCGCTCCTCGCTGACCCGCTCGAGGAACGCGTCGAGCGTCACGCCGCGCTCCTCGTCGCGCGAACCGCGACGCCGGACAGACACGGTCCCCGCCGCGGCCTCTTTGTCGCCGACGATGAGCATGTAGCTGGACTTCCGTTCCTGCGCGGCCTTGATGCGCGCGCGCATGTCACCTTGCTGATCGAGCTTCACGCGGAAGCCGCGCGACCCCAGTCGGTCCGCAACGCTCCGCCCGTAGTCGAACGCGCTGTCACGGATCGGGATGACCGTGGCCTGCTCCCAATTGAGCCAGAGCGGGAAGTTGCCGGCGTAGTGCTCGATGAGCCCGCCGACGAATCGTTCGAGCGATCCGAAGAGCACGCGGTGGATCATCACGGCGCGCTCGCGCTGGCCCTGCGCGTTCACGAACGTCACGTCGAAGCGCTCGGGCAGGTTGAGGTCGATCTGGATCGTCGGACCCTGCCACTCGCGGCCGATCGCGTCCATGACCTTGATGTCGATCTTCGGGGCGTAGAAGACGCCGCCGCCTTCGTCGATGTCGTAGGGCACCTCGCGCACGCCGAGCGCGTCCGCGAGCGCCTTCTCCGCCTTGTCCCACAGCTCGTCGGTGCCGAGGCGCTTCACGGGGCGCGTCGAGAGGTAGATCTTCGGATCGGAGTAGCCGAACACGCGCAGGAACTCCATCGCGAGGTCGAAGACACCGCCGATCTCTGCCTGCGCCTGGTCCCACGAGCAGAAGATGTGCGAGTCGTCCTGCGTGAAGCCGCGAACGCGCAGCATGCCGTGCAGCGTGCCGCCGCGTTCGTAGCGGTACACCGTGCCGAGCTCGCCGATGCGCATCGGGAGCTCGCGGTACGAGTGCACCTTCGACTGGAAGACCTTGATGTGGCCGGGGCAGTTCATCGGCTTGATCCAGAAGTTCTGCGTGCCCTCGTCCAGCGCGAGCGGGCCGTACATGTTCTCGCCGTACTTCTCGAGGTGGCCCGAGCGCTGGTAGATCTTTTCGTGCGCGATATGCGGCGTGTAGACGAGCGTGTAGCCGCGCTCGTGGTGCACCTTCCGCCACCAGGTCTCCAGCTCCTCGCGGACGATCGAGAGGTTCGGTAGCCAGAGAACGAGACCCGATCCGAGCTCGTCGTCGATGCGGAAGAGCTCGAGGTCTTTCCCGAGCGCGCGGTGGTCGCGACGCTCGATCTCCTTGAGCTTCTCGAGATACGCGTCGAGCTCGGCCTGGCTCGGCCAGACCGTGCCGTAGATGCGCTGCAGCTGCGGGTTGCGCTCGTTGCCGCGCCAGTACGCGCCGGCGATGGAGAGCAGCTTGAACGCCTTGATGTCGCCGGTGCGGGCGACGTGCGGACCGCGGCAGAGGTCGACGAAGCCGTTGTGCTGGTAGAGGGAGACCTTGCCGCCTTCGACCCTGTCGTCGCTGTCTTTGCTCGTGCCATCGGCGGCGAGCTTCTCGATCTGGTCGACCTTGTACGTCTGGTTCCTCGCGCGGAAAAAGTCGAGCGCCTCCTTCACGGACATGTCGCGATGCTCGAAGGCGTGGTTGGCTTTCACGACCTCGCGCATCTTCGCCTCGATCTTCCCCAGGTCCTCTGGCTGAAGCGGACGCGGGAGATCGAAGTCGTAGTAGAAGCCGTCGGCGACCGGCGGGCCGAATCCGAACTTGGCATCGGGCATGAGCTCGAGCACCGCGCCGGCCATGACGTGCGCGGTCGAGTGCCGCAGCGCGTAGAGCTTCTCGTCGCCGTGGCTTGGTTTGCGTTCCGTCTTCGCCATAGCCGCCGTCTCCTTCGGACAAAAGAAAAGGCGCCTTCGTCCTTTCGTTCGGGACGAGGCGCTTACCCCGCGGTTCCACCCGAGTTCCCCATCCACGCTCGCTTCGCTCGCTGAAGACACTGCGCGTGAGGCTCTCGCGCTCGGCTATATGGGGCCTGCCCTCATCGCTCGGCGGTGGTCTCTCCCACTCGGACCGGCCGGCTCACACCACGCCCGGCTCGCTTTCGGTCACATCTAGATAGGAGCGCTTCCGCGTCGTCGCGCGACTAAAAGGATAGCGCTGTGCCGTGGGCATCTTCACGAGCGGACGGCGGCGCTCACACGCGAAGACGCCCTGCCGCAGCGAGGACCGCGAGCGCATCGACCGTGACCCAATCGTTTCGCTGCTTCGGGCTCGTCGGTCCCCAGTCGACGTGATCCGCGTAGCTCTTGAGCGCCTTCGCGGTCCCGCGGTGGTAACGCTTCTCCGCGGGCCATCCACCGTCGCTCAATCGTTTCGCCTCGACGAGATCGAGCGCGTCGGCGCACCGCCGGTCGCGGATCTTGCCGATCTTCATCGTCGCCTTCAGGCCGCCGAGGACGTCGTAGTGGTAGTAGAGCGGGTAATGCAGCTGCATGAACTCTGGCCGGATGACGCGTCCGTCCGAGACGCGCCACGCAAGCCGGCGTCGCAGGAATACCTCTGCGGCGCGATCGACGGCCTTCGCCGCGGTCGCGTTCCGACGTTCGCGCGCGTACGCGGCGAGTCCGAGCATCGGCAGAAGCGTCTCCATGAAGGACGACGTATCGGCCTTTGGCTTGCGGTCGCAGTTCCAGCCGCCATCGGGCCATTGCCAGTGAATGAGTCGCTCGACCAGCGCGTCGGCGCGGCCGTCGTCGATGCCGAGCGCGATCACAGAGAGGAGGGCGTTGCCCTGCTGCGAGGCGCAGCGGCGATACCGCCCCTGCACGATCGGCACACCGCGCTGTCGGTACGCGGCGGCCTCGGTCTTCGCTTCGAACTCATGGAAGTAGGCAGGCGACAACCACAAGTCGAGTACTCGGTCGCGGATGCTACGAAGCGCATCGTCGCCGGGGGGATAGCCGAGGTCCGCGAGGCTCGCGAGTACCCAATGCAGCCCTTGCCATTTGTAATAGACGGCCCGCGCCGTGCCGGGACGACCGAGTTGCGTCCTACGCGAGAGCAGCGCGCGAATGCGCGGCGACGTGCGGATCTCCTCGCCCAATGCCGTCAGCCTCGGTGACCGCGCATTCTCGCCGAGCACTTCGACGCGGGCCTTCCAGCGAATGGACGGCTCGGGTGAGCGTAGGATCGCGTCGACGACGGCTGCCGTCCTCACCTCTTCATTAAATAGAGGGAGGCGCGGTCCCGCTATACGTGGCGAAGTCGAGCACGATGTATGTGTTCGGCGGGACCTGCCGCAGCGGCGTCGAACCTTCTCAGAACGGTGCGGCGAGAGTGTCGTAGAGCCGGACCCGTACCTGACCCACCGATCCCTCGATCGAGAAGTCGGCGAGCACCGGGTAGCGGCTATCCAGCCACTCCCGCGCGGCGACCGCCCGGGCCTTCACGTCGGCGCGGTCGCCGCCGACAAGTGATTCGACGAAAAAGATCCGAGGGTGGATCTGCGTGTACGCGCGCACCGACGCGAGATCGAGAGGTGTCGCGTCGCCGTCGACCCAGGACCACTGCAGCGCCGACGCCTCGAGAAGTGCGGCGGGAAGGCGGTCGAGGCGTGTGTAGTAGCTGAACGCGAGCGCGCACGACCAGGCATTACAGACCAGGCCGTCGCGCGCCTCGTAATGCTCGGCGATCCACGCCGCCGCGCTGCGGAAGTCCTGGCTGGGCCCGAAGGTGTCCTGCGGGATCGCGAACGCCGCCGCGACGACGAGGCAGATCGCGAGCGCGACGCGTGCGAGCGGCCTGCGCACCGCCACCACGCCGACCCCCGCGAGAAGGCAGAGCGCGGGCACCACGACCACGAGATAGCCCCAGGCAAAGAGGTGCAGGTTGAACCCCGGCTGCGACGCCACGTATGCGAGCGCGAACGGGACGGCGAGCCAGGCGCACAGCGCGACCGCTGCGCCCACTGGAAGCGCGCGCCGCCACGGCCGCGTGCGCGCGCGCAGCGTGAGCAGCACGCCCGTGGTCGCGGCTGCCGCGAGCAGCAGACCGTAAACGATGCTGTGGCCGGCGAAGTTCCACAGCGCGCGTCCCATCTCGTACGGGCTCGACGCTTGGACGTGAAGGTTCGGCGATCCATGGGTCACGGCATAGAAGCCGAGCGGCAGGATCGCGACGGAGATCGCCGCGATGCAGATCACCATGGCGCGCAGCGATCGTTTGGCGCGAGCGCGCCAGTCGTTCGGCAGAACGAGCAGGGCGCCGAACGCTACGACCTGCGCGGCCAGGACCAACCCACTGAAGAGGTGGGCGTACACCGCGGCCGTCATGATCAATGCGTACGCGACCCACCAGAGCGTGCGGTGACGCGCCGCGCTCATCGCGACGAGAAGCACGAACCAGCCAAGCGACACGAGGAACACCTCAAGTGTGTATGCGCGCGTATACCGCGCATTCACCAGCATGACGTGATTCAGCACGAGGAGCGCCGCAGCGACGACACCGACCGTCGCGCCCCAGAAGCGACGGCCGGTCCAGAAGACGACCACGACGGCGAGACCGGCGAACGCGACAGAGGGTAGGCGGACGACGAGCTCGTCGGGAGGGATGCCGATGGCAGCGGTGACATCGAGCCAGACCTTCAGCAGCGCGTGGTACAGGACCATGTTCACTTCCTTCGTCCAGGCGTAGCGCCAGAACTCGGACCACGTACCGCTGACGAGACCGATGGAGAACCCCTCGTCTCCCCAGATGCTCAGCTGCGGGACCCTGAACAGGTCGATCGCCACCGCGACCGCGAAGAGCGCGAATGCGGTGGCGCGGCCGGCGGCGGCCCACGTCCGCATCTGCGGCGCGGCACGCGATATGACCTCAGCCGCATCGACAAGGGTGCGGCTCTTTAATAGGAGGCGGGGCCTGCCGGCCCCGCCTCGGATGCGCGTGGGAACGCCGGCGCTCACGGACGGACGCTGACGTCTCCGGTCCTGACGTCGTACATGTCCGTCGGCGACGGATCGCCGGCCGCTGGGCAGGAGCCCTGATGCTCGACGACCCGCCAACGATCCTTGATTACCGTGCCGCCGTTGGGGCCGTTGTCCTCGAATGCCCAACCGATCGTCTTGCCGGCCTGCGGTGCGAAGAAGCCAGAGGTGGACGTGACGACTGAGTTCGCCCACGCCTGGGCAGTGCCGATCGCGACCGGCACGATCCCAAGGCAAGTCGGCTTCGAGTACAGCTTTCCGGCGGCGACGCACTGGCCCGCGCCGACGCTCAGGTTCGCTGAGCCGCGGAGGGTGCCGCTCTTGGTGTAGATCTTCACAGAGAACGAACCGATAAACGACGTCGAGAAATCGGGCGGACATCCGGCGTCCACGGTGCCCGCGCCGATGACGTAACCGCCACTCGCCGCGTTCGCAGTGCTTCCCCGCACGACCAGCGTCGGCGCGGAGAGCTGCACGAGTGAGCACGTGAGATCGGTGTCGCTCGCGTTGATCGCCGCGACCGAGCTCGTGAGCGCGGTGAGCGTGTCGGCGTCGACGCTCAGATCGATGCTGTCCCCGTCGCTGCAATCGATGCGGACCGGCGTCTCGAGTCCTGCGGAGACAGGTAGCGACATCCCCAGGAGCAGACCAAACGCGACGACGAACGCGCTGAGCGCTCTCTTCATGGCACGACCACCCCCGAACTTCAGTGGGAGCGATGCTCATCCCCGTCGATTGATGCGCCGTTGAACGTGGATTGAGTGCCGCGGCGGTCATGCGCAAGTGCGTACAAGCGTCGCGCGAAGACGCAATTCGGGTCGCCAGGTCGTCGCAATGTCGCACTGGGATGGGCTCCCGAGCGCGGGGCAAGAGCAGCCGCACAGGCGTCAAAAAGGCCAGAATCAGGCCATTTCTGAGGACGTCCTAGGTCGGAAGCCGGCCGGTCGTACTAGGCACGCCCGCGACGAGTGTCTCCCTTTCCGCGTCGGTCAGGCGCTCCTATTCCAGTCTCTTGCCCACTAAACGAGGGAGGAAGCCAGAGGAGTGAAGCGGGCGGGAGCGCTGTTCGTGCTCACGGCGACGATCGTGTTCGTCGCGGGCGGTTTGGTCGCAGCGGCACCGGTGCCGCCTGGAGTCAGCGCGCTCGGCCTGCACGCCGTATTCGTCGATCAGTCGCCCTCACCGACGCTTCTTCCCGGCACGATCACGAAGCACACGGTCCACTTCCGGAATGTGGGCATCGCCCCCTGGCAGCGTGGCGGGCGCACGCAGGTCAATCTCGGCATCAGCGGCGACGTCACCGCGTTCGCCGCACAGGGGATCGGATCCGGATGGCTCTCGCCCAACCGGCTCGCGACGACATCCGAGGATATGGTTCTTCCCGGCATGATCGGCACGTTCACCTTCCCGCTGCGGGCGCCGATGGATCCGGGCGCGTACCGACTTCCGATCCGGCCCGTGGTCGACGGGATCACATGGCTCGAGGATGGCGCGCCGCCGGTCGTCCTGACGAGCGACCTCGGCTTCCACAGCAGCGTGGTCGAGGTCTCACGCCATTCCGTGCTGCATCCCGGCGACGTCAGCACGCTCACCGTCAAGATCCGCAATACGGGGGCACGCACCTGGACGAAGGGTCAGCTCGGACAGCAGGTGAACCTCGGCGTCGTCGGCGACGACAAATTCCTCGGCGCTCTCGGCGTCGGCTGGCCTACACCCGACCGTGTCGCGATCCAGTCCGAGCCGACCGTGATCCCCGGCGGCCTTGCGACGTTCATCTTCCGCGTTCGCGGACCCAGTCTTCCCGGTGTGTATCCGTTGCGGTTGCGCCCCGTCGTCGACGGCGTGACCTGGCTGGAGGACGACGACGTCGTCAGCCTCATCACCGTGGCCGCACCAGGTGCGCCGACGACGCCCGCACCCGCCGCTGAGCCGGCTGGCACGACGCTCACCACGATGAATGCGGCTGTGCCGGCCGTTAGTGGGCCGAGCTTCCAGCTCGCGGCCACGGTCGACCCGACCTCGGTGGTCACGGGAGGCACGGCCAAGATCACCGCGCGCTTCGCGACCTCGGACAGCAGCAGCGGCAATGTGCTGGGCGTGTTGGTACACGCACCGGCGACGGACGCGCTCGCATATCAGAAGTGGTTCCACAACGAGAACTTCGCCGCGGGAGACTCGCGCGGGTACTCCGTCTTGTGGCAGGTACCTGCTGGCAGCAACACGGGCACGTACACGGTCGAGCTCGCGGTGTACTCGTCGGGATGGAAGACGCTTTATGCGGCCGACGCTTCGGCGGCCTCGTTCGGTGTGAGCGCGCCGTCTCCCGGGCCCGGTGCGACGCCGACGCCGACCGTCCAGCCGCCCTCGCCGACTCCGAGCGCGTCGGCGACGGCTGCGCCGAGCGGGACCCCGGGCTCCAGCGCGACGGCATCGCCAACTGCGGTGCCCGCGACGACGCCGCCCGCGACGACCCCACCGGCCACGAGTTCTCCGTCACCAAGTCCGACGGCCGCACCGAGCTTCGTGCTCGGGTCATCCGCGACCCCAGCGAGCGTCTCCCCCGGCGGCAGCGTGACGATCACGTCCACGGCGACGAGCGCGACGGCGGCCACCGCGATCGTCGACGTGCAGATCTACGCGCCGAATGCGACGACGAGCTCGTACCAGGTCTACTACCAAGACCAGACGTTCAGCGCCGGACAGCAGCTGTCCTTCCCGACAAGCTGGGCCGTGCCGCCGAGCGCGGCGACCGGAACGTACCGGGTCGTCGTGCGCGCGTACTCCAGCGGATGGGCCACGCTCTATTCGGTCAGTGATCCCGCCGCGACGTTCGCGGTGTCCGTCGCGCCCACGCCGACACCCACGCCGACCCCGGTGCCGACCGCGACGCCCACCGTGGCGCCCACCGCGACTCCTTCTCTCGCGACGGTCGCGTATCGGGGTGGCAGCACGAACTCGGCGCCGAGCGGGCTGTCGCTGACGCTCACTGTGCCCGCGGGCGTGCAGAACGGTGATCTGCTCGTTGCGACGGTCGCCGACTGGCCGGGCGTGCTCACCGGCCCAAGCGGCTGGACGCGCGCGCTGCTGCCATCTGCCAACCAGGGCTTGTGGTACCGCGTCGCCTCGAACGAACCAGCCAGCTACACCTGGACCGGCTCGCTCAACGGGACCTGGTCCGCCGTCATGGACGTCTTCTCCGGCGTGAGCACCTCCACGCCGCTCGATGTGACGCCGCTCGTGAACAGTGGCGCCGTCGCGTCGGTCGCGTGGCCGGTCATGGCAAGTGCGACCGATCAGGCGTGGCACCTCGTCGTGAGCAGCGAGAACAACAACACCGACACGATCAGCGTGCCCGCGGGCTATACCGCGCGCAGCGCGACTGCGGGGAGCTCGTTCATCCGCAGCTCGACGCGGCTCATCACACCGGCCGGCTTGGTCGCGGCGAGCGCGACCGAGACTTCGACGTCGCCGAACTGGCACGCGTTCAGCGTGATCCTGCGCCCGGGCGTGGCCGGCGCGCCGCTTCCCACACCCGCCCCGACGACGGCCCCGACGTCAACGCCCGCACCCACCGCGACTCCCGCGCCGAGCTTCACCTCGAGCGGAACGCTCTCGCCCGCGTCACTGCCGGCCGGCGGTACGACGCAGATCACGGATGCGGTCACGAGCGCGACGACCACAAGCGCACTCGTCGACATCGAGATATGGGATCCGACGGCCGCGACGAAGGTCTTCCAGGTCTGGTACGACAACCAGACGTTCGCCGCCGCGCAGACGCGCAACTACGCGACGAGCTGGACTGCGCCCGCGGGATCCACGGCCGGCACGTACGATGTGCGCCTTTGCGTCTACACAGCCGGGTGGACGCAGAAGTACGGGTGCAACAGCGTGGGTCTCGCCGTGACCGCGTCGGCCGCGACGCCGACTCCGGCCCCGACGCCGACTCCGGCCCCGGTGCCGACCGCGCCACCGTCGAGTGCCGTGTCCGCGCTGCATGTCTCCGGGAACCGACTGCTCAACGCGCTCGGTCAGCAGGTCCAGCTGCGGGGCGTGAACCGCTCAGGCGCGGAGTACGCCTGCGTCCAGAACAACGGCATCTTCGAGGGCCCGGTGGACCAGGCGTCGGTGAACGGCATCAAGAGCTGGCACGCCAACGTCGTGCGCCTGCCGCTCAACGAGCAGTGCTGGCTCGGGATCAACGGCATCAACCCGTCGTACTCGGGCGCCAACTACCGCAACGCGATCGTCAACTACGCGAACCTGCTCAACCAGAACGGGCTTTACGTCATCCTGGATCTGCACTGGTCGGCACCGGGGACGACGCTTGCCACGCATCAGGTTGCAATGCCCGACCTGGACCACTCCCCCGCGTTCTGGTCGAGCGTCGCGAGCACGTTCAAGGGCAACGACGCGGTGATCTTCGAGCTCTTCAACGAGCCCTGGCCGGACAACCAGCAGGACAGCGTCGCCGCCTGGACCTGCTGGCGCGACGGCGGCACCTGCGCGGGCGTCTCGTACCAGGCCGCGGGCATGCAGACGATGCTCAACTCCGTGCGCGCCACCGGCGCGACCAACGTCGTGGCCCTCGGTGGCGTCGGCTACGCGAACTACCTTTCGCGCTGGCTGCAGTACAAGCCGAGCGACTCGCTGAACAACCTCATCGCCGCATGGCACGTGTACACGTTCAATGCGTGCAGCAACGTGACGTGCTGGGACGGCGCGCCGGCGTCGGTGATCGCACAGGTGCCGGTCTCCGTGACCGAGACCGGCGAAAACCACTGCGACGCCACATGGTGGAACACGCTCCTCGACTGGCTCGATGCGCGCCAGACCGGCTACCAGGCGTGGTCGTGGAGCAGATGGTCCTCCGCGGACTGCACGTACTCGACCGGTTATGTGTCCCTCAGCGCGCTGATCCAGGACTACGCGGGAACCGCAACGCCTTACGGCCAGATCTACAAGAACCACCTGCTGCGCTTCTGACCTCAGTCTCAACGTCTGACCGCACGCGGCCTTAACGCTGCGGGCAGGTCATATACGCATGCGGTCAGTGTGTATCTGCGTCCTTATGTGCGCACGTCGCGCCGCGTCATGAAGATCCTCTGGATCCCTCACCTGCCGTGGGCGCGAATGACGGGACAGCGCGAATGGCACCTCATCAGGCGGTTGCTTCCGCGCGGCCACGAGGTCCACGTCGTCACGTGGGACCTGGTCCGCCCCAAGACGCTCCTGCGCACGATCGCGCCGGGGACCGAGCGCGACGGCACGCTCGTGATCCATCGCGCGCCTCGCCTGCCGAACCCGATCGGTCGCGTGACTCGGAACTACGCACGCGGGTTCCTTCCCAACGAGTGGCTCTTCCGCCGGCATGTTCGCGAGATCGCCGCCGCAGGATCATTCGATCTCTTCGTGTACGGCATCAGCCACAAGGCCGTCGGGCTTCCGCCCTTCGACGTCCCGCTCCCCCGCGTTTTCGACTACCTGGATCTCGTGGTGTATCCGGATATCGAAGAGGCGTACCTGTGCAACAGCGACATGGTGCTCTGCACCTCCGGCGTGCTCGTCGACCGCGTGCGCAGTCTGGGCGGCCGGCCTCAGTACCTCCCGAACGGCGTCGACGCGGCGCGGATCGCTTCGGGACGGGCCGACATCGTCCGCCGCAAGCTCGGCCTCGAGGGCAAGACGGTCGTGAGCCTGATCGGGCTCACCTGCAGTCCGACGCTGTTCTTCATCGACGCGATCGCCGCGGCGGCGCGCGCCGTTCCCAACATCGTCTTCGTCGCGGTCGGCGGCGCGGGCTGGCTTCCGCACGAGGGGCTCGGCCGATTCGAGGCGCGCTGCCGCAAGCGCGGCGTGCCGTTCATCGCGACCGGACCGCTCCCGCACGACGCGGTCGCCGACTACTACGCGGCGACGGACGTCGGGCTGTATCCCGGTGACGCGAATCCGTACTTCGACGCGGCCTGCCCGCTCAAAGTCCTCGAGTACTCGGCCGCGGGCAAGCCGGTGGTCGCGACGGATCTCGCGGAGCTCCGGCGTCTCGCGTTCCCGAACGTGTATCTCGCGCCGCCGACGCCTGAGGCGTTCGCGGCGGCGATCGTGCGCGCGCTCGGTGAGCGGACCGCGATGCCGGACCTCGCGCCGTTCGAGTGGGACGCGCTCGCGTTGCAGTTCGAGAGCGCTTGCGAGGCGCTCATCGCCGAGCGGCGGATCGTGACCATGCCCGCGCAGCCGGAGCAAGCGTTTCCGAGGACAGCCTGATGAGCGGAATCGGTCGCGTGCTCGTCGTGATCGGGACACGCCCCGAAGCGATCAAGCTCGCGCCGGTCGTCCACGCGCTGCGGACGGGTCCGGAGAAGCTCGAGACGAAGGTCTGCGTGACGGGACAGCATCGCGAGATGCTCGAGCCAGTCCTCCGGCTGTTCGAGCTCGAGCCCGATCACGACCTTCAGCTCATGACACCGAACCAAACGCTCGCCGGTCTCACGTCGAGCCTCATCATGAGCCTCAGCGCGACGATCAAGCAGGAGCGGCCGGACTGGGTCGTCGTTCAGGGCGACACGACCACCGCGCTCGGCGCCGGTCTCGCGGCGTTCTACGAGGGCGCGCACATCGCGCACGTCGAAGCGGGGCTGCGCACTGACGAGAAGCGCCTCCCGTTCCCGGAAGAAGCGAATCGCCGGATGGTCGATCTCCTCTCCGACGTTCACTTCGCGCCGACCGAACGTGCGCGGCGCAATCTCCTGCGCGAAGGGGTCGATCCGTTCGGCGTGCATGTCACCGGCAACACCGTCATCGACGCGCTGCAGCAGGTGGTCTCACGCCCGTACGACGTCTCATCGGGACCCCTCGCGGGCATCGCGTTCGACCGGCGGATCGTCCTCGTCACCGCGCATCGCCGCGAAAGCTTCGGCAAGCCGCTCGCCGGGATCTGTCGCGCGCTGAGGGAGCTCGCCGACCAGATCGAGAATATCCAGATCGTGTACCCCGTCCATCTGAATCCCAACGTGCGCGACACGGTGCACGCTCACCTCGGCGGACATCCGCGTATCGCGCTCATCCCTCCGCTCGACTACGCGTCGCTCATCCAGCTGATGCGCCGCAGCACGATCGTGCTGACCGACTCGGGCGGCATCCAGGAGGAGGCGCCCAGCTTCGGTATCCCGGTCCTCGTCCTGCGGCCCGCGACGGAGCGGCCCGAGGCGGTCGAAGCGGGCTGCGCCCGCATCGTGGGGACGGACGCCACGCGCATCGTCCGCGAGGCGCGACGCCTCCTCGAGGACGAGGTCGCGTACCAGCGGATGGCCCGCGTCGCGAATCCGTTCGGCGATGGACGCGCGGGCGAGCGCATCGCCGCGGTCCTGCACTCCGAAATGCGCGGCGAGAGCGTCGCGCGGTCGCCGCAGCTCGCGTTCGTGCCGCCGACGAGCCTGAGCGAGGCTGCGTCATAGCGCGCATGCCCGGCGGCGGGTTCACCGCTCTCTTCGTCGTCGCGCTCGTGCTCGCGACGACGCCGCCATCGGCGCTCGCGGCTGCGGCGATCTCGCCGCTGCACGTGGACGGGAATCGACTCGTCGACGCGTCAGGTGCTCAGGTGGTGCTGCGCGGCGTAAGCCGCTCAGGGACGGAGTTCGCGTGCGTGAACGAAGGTGGATTCGGGATCTCGCTCGGTCCGCTCGACCAGGGTTCCGTCGACGGCATCAAGAGCTGGCACCAGAACACCCTGCGCCTGCCCCTCAACGAGGACTGCTGGCTCGGGATCAACGGCGTCAACCCGGCCTACTCCGGAGCGAACTACCGCCAGGCGATCGCGAGCTACGTGAGCCTGCTCAATCAGAACGGGCTCTACGTCATCCTGGACCTGCACTGGAGCGCGCCGGGGACGACGCTTGCGACGCACCAGCAGACGATGGCCGACCTCGACCACGCCGTCGACTTCTGGTCGAGCGTCGCGAACACGTTCAAAGGCAATGACGCCGTGATCTTCGAGCTGTTCAACGAGCCCGTGCCCGATGGATCGCAGGACAGCGACGCGGCCTGGACCTGCTGGCGCGACGGCGGGACGTGCCCGGGCGTCGCGTTCCAGACCGCAGGCATGCAGACCTTGCTCAACGCGGTGCGCGCGACCGGCGCGACGAACGTGGTCGCGCTCGGCGGCGTCGGCTATGCGACATACCTCACGCGCTGGCTTCAGTACCGGCCGACCGATCCGGTGAACAACCTCATCGCCGCATGGCACGTCTACAACTTCAACATCTGCAACAGCGCGAGCTGCTGGGACGCGATGGTCCCTCAGCTCATGGCACTGGCCCCGGTGCTCGTCACCGAGACGGGGATGGATGCGTGCGACGCCACGTGGTGGAACGCGCTCCTTGACTGGCTCGACGCGCGTCAGATCGGGTACCTCGCGTGGACCTGGAACCGCTGGAGCACCGACTGCAGCTCGCGCGCGCTGGTCACCGACTACTACGCCGCGACGCCGACGCAGTACGGCAGCATCTACAAGACGCATCTCGCCAGCCTTCCAACCGACACGGCGACGACGGTCTCATCGAGCGCGCCGCGATCGGTCGAGGGTCAGGCGGTCACATTCACCGCGACCGTGAGCTCGCGCGCCGGCGGCGACGTGCCGAGCGGAAGCGTCGCGTTCGCTGTGGACAGCACTGACGCCGTGAGCGCCTCTCTCGATCCGGCAGGGGTCGCGACCGCCACCCTGACGTTCCCCGACGACGGCGCTCATAGCATCGTCGCGCGCTACCTGGGTGCGCCGCGCTTCGCGCCGAGCGCGAGCGCGCCGCTCGCGCAACAGGTCGCGAATGCCGCGCCGACCGCCGGGCCGCTCGCGGGACCCTCCGACCCAGTTGCCGTGAGCGCGCAGGTCGCGCTCAGCGGCGCGTTCACCGATCCCGGCACCGCCGATACGCACACGGCGATCGTCGACTCGGGCGACGGTACGGCGGCTACGCCGGCGACCGTCACGGAAACGCTCGGGTCCGGCACGATCAGCGCGAGCCACGCATACGGAGTGGCAGGCGTCTATCGCGTCACGGTGACGATCGCCGACGACGACGGCGCTTCCGCTCAGACCACGCTCGAGGCCCTCGTCGTGTTCGATCCGGCCGCCGGCTCCGCGCGCGGCGCCGGCTGGTTCTCGTCACCAGCCGGCGCCTACGTTTCGGACACGACCGCTGCGGGTCGGGCGTTCTTCGGATTCCTCGCCCGATATCAGAAGGACGGGGCCGTCCCATTCGCGCAGCCGGGCTTCCGCCTCAAGACGGATCGCTTCGCGTTCGACAGCACGGCATACGACTGGCTCGTGGTCACCGGCGCGAAAGCGCAGCTTCACGGTTCGGGTCGCGTGAATGGAAACGCAGGTTACGCCTTCCTCGTCTCCGCGATCGACGGTGATCGGATCGGTAAGGACGTTCCGGACAGGCTGCGCATCAAGATCTGGGACGCGGCCAGCGGCGCCGTGCTGTATGACACCCAGGCGGGCGACCCGGATGGTGCGGACCCCGTTCGCGTCCTGGGCGGCGGCAGCCTCGTCGTCGGCCAAGGTCCCTGAGATGGAGATGCTCGCGCTTGACGAGGTCGACGAGGTCGTGGACCTTCCACCGATCGCGGGAGTGCGCATCCCGCGGTGGGACCTTGGAGCCCTGGGGCCTCGGACCTGTCCGCTCTGTCATTCGACGAACCGCGCATCGCTCAGGCGGCCCGACGCTCTGCCCGTCGCGTATTGCCGCCGCTGTGCGCTCTGGTACGTCTGCGAGGCACCCTCCGATGATCAAGTGGCCCGCTTCTACGACAACTACTGGGGAGGCCATCGGCCAGCCGAGCTTTCGGCTCCCTCGGCGGCGCAGATGATGCAGCAGCTCAGCGTGGAGGGCCAGCTCCCATCGGTCGGCGGATATGAACGCATCCTTCCGAAGCTCGCGGCTGCGCTGGGAGGATTACGGGGAAAGCGCATCCTCGAAGTCGGTTGCGGCTACGGATCCCTTCTGCTTGCCGCGAGGCTACAGGGCGCCGAGGTCATCGGAAATGACATCTCGGGCGACGCCGTTCGCTTCCTGCGCGAGCAGCTCAACATCCCGGGGTTTGACGTTCCCTTTGCGCAATGCGTCAAAGAGATCGGGTCGGTCGATGCCGTCATGATGGTGGACCTCATCGAGCACCCGACCGATCCGGTGTGCCTCATCGAGACGGCGTGGGCCGCGTTGCGCCCTGGCGGCGTCCTTCTGCTGTGGACGCCGAACGGCGGCGCTGCCGGCGCCGTGACGAGTCAGGCGCGTGAGTGGCTCGGCTTCCGGGTCGACCTCGAGCATCTTCAATACTTGTCGGCCGCGACGGTCGTGGCGATCGCGTCACGCCACGGCTGGGCCATCGAGCATCTGGAGTCGCTCGGCTTCCCCGATCTGGCGACCGTCGCCTATCGCCCTCCGAAGAGATCGGTCGTCGCTCGGTTGCGTCGCTTCGCGTACCGGTCTCTACCGAGGACCCGGGTGACGGCCACCGCGCTTCGCGCTGCTCGCGCACTCCGCCGCTGGGCCGCTCCGGAGAGCAAGGTCGACGCCTCTCAGGGTGTGTACAACCTGTTCGCGATCCTCAGACGTCCCACCTAGCTCGGGCCGCGCGAACGATTCGCTGCGCCGTTTTCATCCCACCTCCTCGTGAACCGGCTGGCCGACCGGCTCGATGACGGCGCGCTGTCCCCGGCGCGCGCCGATGAGCGTGGCGATCGCGTGCAGGTCTGTCGGTCCGATCGCGCGCAGTGCGACGACGCCGACGCCATAGACGAGCAGTGCGAGCGGGACCATCGAGGCGAGCGTGGTCGCGCCGCTGAGGAGGACCATGAGTCCCGCCGCGACCGCTGCGACCGCCGCTTTCGCGACCGTTCGAACGCTCTCTCCCGTCAACAGGTCGCGAGGCGTGATCCGGATGGTCCACATCAGAAGGCCGAGCTCCGTCAGCGTCGTCACTGCGGCGGCCCCGTCCTGCGCGAAGCGTGGGATCGCGATGAGGTTCGCGCCGACGTTCAAGAACGCGAACGCAGTGGCCATCGCGAGAAGATGCTTCTCGCGACCGAGCGCAAAGAGCGCATACCCGATGACCGAGTTGAGATAGAGCAGGAAGAGGCCCGGCGCGAGCAGCCGAAGCGCGCTCGTGGCTGGCGAGTACGCATCAGCGGAGTAGAGGATCCCGACGATCTGGTCGGCGCAGAGCACGAAGATGAGAACCACCGCGCCGCCGACGATCGTGAGGAGCGAGAGCGCTTTCGCGATGACCATGCGCAGCTCCGCGCGTGGACCGACTGACATGCGCGAGTACATCGGATAGAGGACGCGCGTTACGACGATCGACTCGAGGATCGTCGCGGCGTTGAAGAGACGATAGGCCGCCGCGTACCAGCCGACGTTCTCGGCCGGAGCCATCCCCTCCAGCATGACGAGGTCGACGTTGAAGTAGAACGTGCCGACGACGCCGTAGGCGCCGATCGGTAGCGCGGTCCGGAGGAGATCGAGGGCGCGACGCGGCGCGAGCGCCCACCGGATCTCTGAATGCCGCCGGAGTGCGGCGATGAGGATGCCGGCGCAGACCGTCGCCCCGATGAGGAACGCGAGCGAGATCAGGAAAAGGCTGGGCCGCGGCAGGAGGACGAGGATCGCGACGCCGACGACCGCGGCCACGATCCGGTAGGCGACGGACGAGAGTGATAGCAAGGAGAACTCCTCGCGGCCCTGCAGATACGCGGCGATCGCGCCGCCCCAGGCCACGAACAGCGCGGCGACGGCGAGCACGACGATGGCGCCGCGCAGGTCATCGTCGTACCCGAGGAAGATCGTCGCGAGCATCAGGACCGGCAGCGCGGCGAGCCAGAGCGCGGTCCGAATGAGTAGCGTCGTCGCGACCAGGCCATCCTCCCGCCCCCCGCGCTGTGCCACGGTCCTGCTGACCAGCGTGGTCGTGCCGAAGTCGACGAAGATCGTCAGGAACGCCGCGTAGGCAAGCGCGAGAGAGAGCTGGCCGAACCGCGAGGGTTCGAGGTGCCGCGCCTGCACCACGGTGAACGCGAAGGTGGCGACCCAGATCGCCAGCTGGGATGTACCGACGATGAGGATGTTCTGCGCGGTCCGTCGGAGGCTGGTCATCGCTCTCAGGCGACGTGTCGGTACGCGACCCGACCTGCAGCGGCGAGGACCGTCACGGGCAGGTGCGGCCCGATCGACCTTGCGACGCCGCCGACCCACGACGGCCGGCGCCGATCGACGGGTGCCGGCGGGTAGCGGAGGTACACGAGCTCGGAGCGCAGCGCGCCGAAACGTTCCTTGAACTGCGCGAGGCCCGCGTTCGTCGGCTCGACGCGACCCATGTCGAGCCACGACGCGCCGTGCGCCTTGCCGCTCGCGATGCTGCGCCACATGAGCGACTTCCCCATTCCGGCGCGGTCCAGCACCGGATGCGACGCGCTGTATTTCCACATCAGCTTGTCGCGGAACAGGATCGTCACCAAGCCGGCGATGGGCACGTCGCCATCGAGCAGGAGGTGGATATCGAGCATCTCGCCGAGGCACGCTGCGAGATTGCGGAACCACGCGTGGGGCTGCGGCGGCACGCCCTGCGTCGAGCGCGTCAACACGTGCAGCTTGAAGTACGCGTCGACGAAGGTGCGGTCGCGGCCTACGACGTGACGCAGCTGACTGCGCTCGGCCCGTCGGATGTCCTTGCGGTTGTCGTACCTGATGCCCTTGAAGAGCGCCTCGAGATCCGGTCGCAGGTCGATCGCGTAGTGGTAGGAGGGCTCCTCGGATTCGAATCTGGACAGCCCGCCGCAAGGGATGAGTGGTCGAGTCTGCACATACCGCCATCCGCTGCGCCGCGCCTCGGACGCGACGCGTTCGAGAATCTCCCCAAGACTCGTGGGATCGTCGACGAGCGGCTCGCAGTGGTCCGAGAACGGCAGCGAGACGAGGCGCCGGCCGGTGAGCCAGCTCGTGACGACGCAGAACGGTATCGCGCTGCGCAAGTGCTCGCCGCCCTTGGCATAGCCGACCGGCGTGAAGCCGTAGGTGCGTCGGAGCGCGTCGAGCCACTCGGGCGTGTGGAACGCGGACGCGCGCGGATCCTGCCACACGCGCTCGCGCCAGCGCCAGTCGACAAGCGGGTCGAAGGTGCTGATCATCGCGTCGCGCCGGCCGCGCGGGCCGCGCCGAGCTGACGGCGTCCCCACGCGACGTTTGCCGTCGCGGGTAGCTCGAGCAGAGCGGGTAGCGGGTCGTCGAGCGCGAACACCGCGCACTCGATAGGCGGTCGCAGCGACCACAGATAGTCGATGAGCGACAGTTCGCCGTGGCGGAGCGCGCCGATGGCGGCGGGCACGTCGGTGAGCGCGCGGACCCAGCGCACACCGGCACGTGCGCGGACCTGCGCGACCGTTTCGCCGTGCACCATGCGCCACAGCAGATACGGAAAGTCGACGCCGGCAGCGCGCCCGAGGCTGTGCCAGCCCCAGACGCGCGGATTGATGTCGAGCAGCTTGAGCCGTCCGTCGCGCTGGTCGCGCTTGAACTCGAGCTCGACGATCCCGTCGAAGCGGAGCGCGCTGAGGATGCGCCGCGCCGTCTCCTCGACGTCGGGCGCCTCGATCGTCTCGACGAACGTGCTCGCGCGACCGAAGTCCATCGGCCACTGCCGGGTACGGCGCGCAGCAAGGCACGCGAGCGGCTCGCCGCGCCGGCAGAGCGCCGCGTAGGACAGTTGGGTCTCGCCGCCGCCGGGGATCTGCTCTTGGATCATGATGGCGGCAGGGTCGCTCACCGCCGCGGCCTCGTCGTAGCGCGCGACCAGCGCCGCGCGATCCGCCGCGGGCCACGCTTTGTCGATCGTGAATCGATCGAGCGCTGGACGGATCGCGGGCTTGAGGATCGCGGGGAACGGCCCGCCGTAGGCGGCCACGTCAGCGCGATCGCGCGGATACCACGTAAGCGGATGGTCGACGCCCACGTCGGCCGCGAGCCTGTACGTCAGCCTCTTGTCGTAAGCGTGCTGGAGCACCTCCCATGGCACGAGGATGCTCAGCCGGTAGCGCTGCGTGAGGGCGTCGCGGTTGCGCGCGATCAGGGCTGCTGCCTCCTCGCCGCCGGGATAGAGCGTCCATCCGCCGAGTCCGCACTGGTGGGCCAGCTCGATCAGTCGCGCGACCTGATCCGCTTCGGCCGCGGCCGGCCAGCGGATGGCGCGCCGGCAGAAGCGTGACCATCCCGCGAGCAGATGGTCATCGGTCAGAACCCAGACCGGTACGCCGCGCCGACCGAGGCTGCGCACGAGGCCGAGGCTCTTGTAATCGCCGCCCATCACGAGCGCGCCTGGGTGCATCGTTGCGCGCACACGCAGGGGGGCCATGGCCTAGTGGGCGGCGCGCTGGAGCTTGACCGCGCCCTCGGTCTCGGTGCGCGCGGTCGGCGCCTCGGTCGCTCGGCGCGTCACCATCCGCGCGGCGAAGGCGGTCCCCGACACGAAACGGAGCAGTGGGCCGAACGAGTACATCGCGGGCGCGCCGACGAAGTGCAGCCCGGGGACCGAAGACTCGAATCCCCGATCGAGGATGGGCTGCCCGTCGACGCAGCGCACGCGCGGGAGGAGATCCGGGGCGAGGAAGCGGTACTGACGGATGTCGACGCCGTAGCCGGTCGCCATGAGGACGTGATCGACCGTACGCGTGCTGCCGTCGTCGAGCCGGAGGCTTACCCGGCCACCGCGCCGTGCCGCGTAAACGACGGACCGTCCGGCGGCGATGACGAGGTTGCCCAAGCGAGGCCGCAGCCAGAGCGACGCGCCGGGCGCGAGCGCGCGCCGCGTGACGTCGTTCTGCACCGCCCGCGGGAGCATCCGCACAAGCGACGGGTGTGCTACGAGGTGGCTGATCAGGGCAGGGCCCACGTCCGTGCGATCGAAGAGCAGCGGGCCGACGACGCCGTCGCGCGGCGCGCGGCCTACCCAGCGCAGACCGGGAGCGCGCATGACCACCTCTACCTCGGCACCGTTCTCCTGGAGTAGGACGGCACTCTCGATCGCACTCTGACCGCCGCCGATCACCGCGACGCGACGGCGCGCGAACGGCGCGAGGTCCGCGTGGTCGACCGAATGGCTCGCAAGATCGGGAGAGAGGCCGTCGAAGACCGCGGGCCTCGCCGCGAAGGGAGCGATGCCCGCGGCCACGACGACACGCGGGACCGCGACTATCTCGCCGTCCGCGAGCGTGATGCGGAAGGTCGCATCCTCCGCGTCGATGCGCGTGACGGTTCGCGTGTCGAGGTCGGGCAGCGTACGCGCCTGGTACCAGCGGCCGTACGCGACGAAGTCCGCGATGGGGATCGGACGCGACAGGTCCGCCGGCTGCTCGCGCTCGTAGGCGTCGAGGCTATGGGCCGATGCCGGATCGCCGATATGTGACGCCGGCCAGCTGCTCCGCAGGCACATCCCCTTCGGCATGTGCTGCATCCAAAACGACATCGTGTCGCCGAACGTGCGCACGTCCACGCCGGCGCGGCGGAGCTCGGCCGACACCGCGAGCCCGTACGGACCGGCGCCGATCACGATGGCGTCGAACGTCCGGGTCATCCTGCCCGCCCTTCGTGCGACACCCAGTCACGTGTCTCCCAGGACCGCACGACGAAATCGCGAAGGGTGAGCGCGTCAATGTCACCGGTGACGGCGAGCGCGCTCCGCGCGCCGTCCGGCCAGCGCCAGACGCGGACGAGCGGGCCGGTCCCGGACTCGATCGCGTCGAGCACCGCAGCCTCGGACCACGCTGCGTCAGAGCAGTCGACGTATGCGCCAAACCGTTCGCGATCGTCGGATACCTCCGTCGCGAAGCCCTCTTCGGCGACGAATCGCAAGAGGTCCGGCGGCGATCGGCGCGACACGCCGACCATCGGCAACCGCGCAGCATCGGCCTCGAACACGCGCCGTTCGCAGCGCGAGTCGCGCCCGTACCACGGCGCCGCGGGCACGTCGAGACCGCGGACCAGAAGCGTCGCCTGGGGATCCGCGACCAGCGACACGCGACAGCGCCCGGACGCCGCGGGCATCACGCGCAAGGAGAAGCCCGCGCGGCGAATCCACCACGCGGCGAGGTCGTCGAGACAGGCGACGTGGACCGCTGGATGGTGTACGCGCGCGGATGTGAGGCAAGCCTCGAGCGCCTGCCCGAGCTCGCTCACGCGCTCCGGATGCAGCTGGATCGTGAACAGGTCGCCGCGTCGATAGGTGAGCTCGAGGATGTGCAGCCATTCCGCGGACAGAGCCGGTTCGGTGACGCGTATGCGATCGAGGAGGATCTCGTCGTCAGGCACCGCGACCGGGATATCGACGAGGCCGTCGCGCAGTCGCGGCCGGACGGCGACCGCGCGCGCGTCGACCGCGCTGTAGAGCCGCAGCGCGAGGGCGTAGCGCGACGCCGCGGCCGCGTCGAGATCCGACGAGAGGAGCGGGAAGACCACGGCTTGGCTGCTGTGGTAGCGCAGGCCGAGGGATCGCAGCACGTCGAGGGTCGCGTCGTTGTAGCGAAGGTACGGCCCTCGAAATCCCGAGGCACGGAGCCCGCTCCGGCCGAAGAGCTCCATCGCACGCGCGATCGTCGCGCGCTGACGCGCGTGATCGAGCGCGGCGTGATCGCCGTGTACCAGGCCGTGCAGCGCCAGCTCGACGCCGCGCTCGGCGTAGCGGCGGAGCAGCTTGGGGTGACGCTCCAGGACGCAGGCGGTGGTCGGCCACGTCGGCCGCACGCCGTGCGCCGATGCGAGCGATTCGTAGCGGTCCAAGCGGCGCGCCATCGCCGAGGTGGTCGCGCCGAAGCGCGAGACGACCCTCGCGGTCCGGGCGATCGTGCCCGCCGCCCCACGGCTCTGCAGACTGACCGCGAGACTCATGCCTTCTCTGGCACCTCGGACCGCACGTCACGCGCGCTCTCGGAGCGCTCGCGCGACGCGAGCCGCTCCACGATCTCGAGGTAGCGCTTCGCCTGGTGCACCCAGCGATACGGCTCGTTGCGCGCCGTCGCGTTCCGCACGAGGCGCTCGCGCAGATCGCGATCCGCGTAGACGGCGTAGATGGCTTCGGCAAGCTCGCGCTCGTCCCCGGACTCGAACATCTGAAAACATTCACTGCCGAAATACGCATCGACCGAGCGCGTGCGCGAGATGATCACGGGCTTGTGGAACGCCACGAGGTCGAACATCTTCGTACAGAGCGTCACGTCCCGGAATGCGTCACGCCGGACGGCCACGACACCCGCGTCCGCAGCCGCGATGTGCGGCATGAGCGCCTCCATCGTGACCCAGCCACTGAAATGGACACGATCCACGAGGTCGAGCTCCCTCGTAAGCGCCTCGACGGCCGGCCGGTGCGTGCCGTCGCCCCAGATCTCGAGCCGCAGGCCGGGGACCCGCTTCCTGAGCAGCCCCACGGCACGCACCACGAGATCGAGCCCGTAGTTCGGCTCGATCGTGCCGTGACAGATGAGCGTAAAAGCGTCGCTCCCCGGTGCCGCCCGGACGTGTCGCTCCGGCTCGAATCGTTCGTCGTCGAATGAGTTGAGGACTACGGCGATCTTCGCTGCCGGTGCGCCGCGCTCGACGAAGCGCTCGCGCATCTGCTCGGTGCAGGTCGTGACGAAGTCGGCGAAACGGATGCTCAGTCGCTCGAGGAACGACAGGACGCGGACCATCGGGTGATCGAGCGGCACGCCGTACTTGGTGGCCCCGTACTCGGGCATGCACTCGTGCAGGTCAAGCAGGACGCGAGCGCCAAAGAGCTTCGGCACGATCGCCGCGAACACCAGCCAGTCGGGCACCGACGTCGTCTCGACGACGCGATAGCGATGGCGCAGATGCAGCGCGGCGGCGAGCGCCGTCGCCACGAGCTGGAATGCCGCGAACTCGAAGAGGTAACGAAGCTTTCCGCCGCGCAGACGACCGATCGGCAGGTGATAGACGGAAACCCCGTCGGCGTGGTCGAAGAAGCGTTGATCCTCGAACTTCAGGCAGATCACGTCGACCTCGTGTCCCGCGAGGACGAGCGCGCGCGCCTGCCGGCTCACGCGCGAGTCGTATGGATAGTGCGAGTGGCTGATGATGCAGACCCGGGCCATCAGGCGGCCTCCGCGGTGACGCTCACGGCGAGGAAACCAGGAACGCGAACTGCGCCGCGACCATCGCCGCCGCGAGGCAGCCGGCGAGCCACGGCCGCCTCGCCGCGGGGCTCCACGAGCCGATGAGGACCGCGACGAGCACGAGGGCGACCGCCAGAGCGGTGTACGGCATCGGGACCCGACGCTAGAGCGACGATGTTGAGACGATGTGGTCGGGCGGGTTGATGGTGCGCTCTCGGCGTCATGCCGGGACTGTGGCGCCCTGGAGCCGTGCGAGGTCCACCGCGCTCGCCTGTCGCTCGTCCCGCAGACCCACGAGTTCGCGCACCGCCGTCTGTGCCGTCGAGAGCGCGTGCTGCTCCTCGAGATACGAGTACGCCCGCGAGCGCATCTGCGCGCGGGCTTGCGCAGACGTGAGCAGGTCGACGACGCGGGCTGCGAACGCCGCCGGCTCTGATTCGATGAACGCTTCGCAGCCGGACGTGATCGCCAGGCCCCAGGCGCCGTCGAGCGTGGTAACGACAGGGATCCCGTAGCGGAAGGCCTCGAGCAGCTTGATGCTGATCCCGAAGGCGCCGAATAGCGGCGCGATCATCACGGCCGAGCGCGCGTAGATCGTCGCGATGTCCCGTCGGAAACCGAGCAGCGTGATGCCAGGGACACGCCACGCCGGCGGCGCGATCTGCCGGCCCTCGGCATCCGTCGGTAAGCCCGCGCCGGCGATATCAAGCGTCGCGTGGGGCAGTCGACGGCGGACCAGCGGCCAGACTTCACGGCAGAACCAGTCAACACCGCGAAGGTTCGGCTCCCAGGTGAGATTCCCCGCGTAGCACAGCCGCGGCGCATTGCTGTCGCGCTTGACGGCTGGGGCGAGCGGGACGACGTGCGGCACGACGCGCGGCTCGACCCCGGCCAGCGCGCGGAACGCGCGTGCGTCGCTCTCTGAGATCGCCGCCACCGCGTCGACCGACCGAAGGAGCTCGCGCTCATACTGTGTGGCGGCGCGCGCTTCGGCCTGCGCCACGAGTCGCCGAAGGCCGTGCTGCCGGAGCGCGAAGTCGACGAAGCGGTCGCTCTCGACGTTGTGCTGGTCGAGGACGACGCGCGCCGTCGGCAACAGCTCCCGGACCAGCGGAAGGTAGTAGGCCATGCCGAGGCCGTTGATCCACACGACGTCGAACGAGCGGCCGGCGAGCTCGCGGCGGAGCGCACGCCGGACACTGGGCGAGTGCCATTTCCCGGCCATATACGGGACGCCGCGAAGGATGCGCAGGGCCGCGACCCGTGGCACGTAACGACGATGGCGGAAGAGATGCACCGGGTGGAAGACGGGCTCGAGGACCCGCAGCTTCGGTATCGCCCTCTCGAGCTCCGCCCGGCGATCCCGGCTGATCTGCTCCTCGCACAGGTAGAACAGGTCGATGCCGTCAACCTCGGCGAGTGACGAGAGAACGCGCAGTTGCGCGATCGAGCGGAGCCGTCCGCCGTCTCCCGCTGGCCACAGGAAGTCCGCCGACAGGTGGAGGATACGCACCCGTTTCACTCTCGCGGCGCGCCTTGAGCGCGCATCAGTCCGGCCATTGAGATGCGCTCGTCGTCTTCGTTTGTTGCTCTTCCGCCACGAACGCGGCGAGCCCGAGTGATGTCCCCAGGACGATCATCGTCCGGCTGTAGGTGAGGCCCAGATCCACGGACGAGAAGACCACCTGCAGCACGACCAGCGTGACGGGCAGCGCGACGACCCACTGGAGCGCTGGCGCGCTGAGCCGCCGGAAGAGGTCCGATCCGACGAGCACGGCGCGCGCGACGAGGAACCACAGCGCGAAGGCGCCGAGCGGTCCGGCCTTCAGCCAGAGCCAGAGCAGCGCATCGTGGGTGATGAATCGCCAGTACGGGAACGAGATATCGGCGACGTCTCGTTCGAAGAGATAGCGCTGACCGACACCGACACCGGTGAGCGGCAGTTCGCGGATGGTGTATCCGATGTTCTCGTGCTCTGTGTCGCGAAACGCATTCGAGGCTTGATCCACCAGGCTCGTGGCGGACGCGTCGACGACCGAGCGCATCGCGCGAAGCGGCTCCGCGGCCGGACCGGTCGCATCCCAGAAGATGAGGAGGTAGAGCCCCAGCCCGACGCAGGCGAGCGCCCCGAGCACCGCCGCACGCCGCGGACGCGTGAATAGAGCCATCAGCATGATCACAAGACACATGACCGCGAGCGCGATAAGGCCGACGCGACGGTAGGCGACGAACTCCGCGACGACGAAGAGCGGCTGCAGCGCGAAGAGCACGAACACGAGCCGCGAGCGATGGCCGACCAGGACGGCCACGAGCGCCAGCGCGATCGCGGCGCCGATGAAGATGACGTCTTCGTGGCTACTGATCGTGCGGAGCGTGTAGGAGAGGTCCGCTGCCGCCTGACCATTCCCGAGGATCTGCACGGCCTTTACCGCTGACACGAGCACGAACAGCCAGAGGAAGACCGACAGTTGACGATGCTCGCGCACCAGGTTCGCGGTGAGGAAGTAGGCCAGCGCCAGCTGGACCGGCGCACGGCTCTCCGTCAGCGCGACGTCCGCGTTCCAGGAGGCCCCACGTGCCACGCCAATGACCGTTCCGAGCACGAAGACGCCGACGTAGCCAAGCACGGCCCAACCGAAGGCGCCCATGCGGAGACGTTGATGCGTCGCGCCGAACCGGCGTGCCGCCAGCGCGACGCCGGTCAGCAGCATCAGCAGGTCGGGGATGCTGAGACGGATCGGGAGCGGTGTGTACGCGTTGATATTCACGAAGAATTTCGTCTCGGTGATGGGCGGCTCGATGCCGGAGAGCCGCACCTGTTCGAAGAGGATCGCCGACGCGAAGAGGACGAAGAGACCGAGCGTCGGATAGGCGCAGATCCCGAGCACGACGATGGCGCCGGCCAGCGGTAGGAGGAGCATGACGTCGCCGCCTGATGCGACGATCGCGAACGCATAAGCGGCTGCGCAGAGCAAGGAGATCGCTCCGAAGATGACCGTTCGCGGCGGTGCCGCGGACCCGCCCGGTCGGCGTGTGGTCGCCGCGGAGGCCGAGGTCGGGACGATCACTCCCCGGGCGAGGGCGATGCCGGGATCACATCGGCTCGGATGGGCTCGCGGGCGGCGGTACGCGCACGACGGGCGCCGGGTACGCCGAAAAGCGTCCCGACGAGCACGAGCAGGGCGGCCAGTCCGAGGCCCGCCGCGATCGCGACGGTCGCGATCGTCATCGCCGTGCGCTCGCCGCCGCTCGGTTGCGTCGATATGCGCGGCTGGTCGACGATCTGGAACTCGACCCCGCTCACCTCGAGGAGTGCCGGCGCGAGCGCCGCGCGCTCCTGACGTCCTCGCAGATCGCTGAGCCTCACGAGTGCGAAGTCCACGCCCAGGCGCAGCTGCGCACGCACGTGCTGATCGGGGTCGCTGAGTGGCTCGGGATGGGTCCGGTTGAAATCGTCGAGGGCCTTCTGCGCGTCGAGTGCTTCTTGCTGGGCGAACGCGACCTGACGCTCGTAGAGCAGGCCGAGCGCCGCGGACGACAGCTGCCGCGCCTGGTCGATCCGCTCGGCACGAACGGCGAGCGCCGCGTTCAGCAATTCAGGCGGTGTCGTCGGATCGTGGCTCGCGAACGAGACCCTTATGAGGCTCGTCCCGAGCGTCTCGACGCGGAACCGCCGCTGGATGTCGTTCAGGAATCCGTCCTGGTCACCCGAGGCAGCGAAGCGCGATTTGAGCGACGTGCGGCCGATGACGTCGATGAGGAAGCTTCGCGTCTGGAGGAGTTGCTTCAGTACCTCGGCCTGCTGCGCCGCCGCCGTCTGGATGAGGGCGACGTTCGGGTCATCGGGATCGGTGACGCTGAGGGCGGGAGCCGCGCGCACCGCCCAGATCGTCGCCTCGGACTGATAGGTGCTCCGGTACTCGATGACGGCAGCGGCGAGGCCGGCGCCCCAGATGATGAGGAGCATCGCGGCGATGACCCATCGGTACGCGCGAGCCGTGCCGAGATAAGGCCGCACTCGCGAGAAGCTAGGCACGCAGCATTGAAGTCGTCTGGGTCGCTGCATTGACGGACTGACGTCGCTGCGCCTCGTGCCGAAGGATCGGCTGCGGCGCGCCATCCATCGTCAACGCCTCCCCTGCGGGCGCCTTAATCCGATTACGCCTCGATACGCACGTGCGTGTAGCGATGAGTGCCCCCGCGAACCCTGGAGCCCCGTCGCAGGGGCGACGCATCCGCCGTGTCGGCAATTGGGACATCCTGCCGGCGGTCCTGGGGGGCGCGCTGGCCAACGCGGTGGCGGATCCGCGCCGATTGCGCCGCCAGCTTGCCAAGCGCATGTGGATCGAGCTCAAGCGATTCGCGGCGTCGCGCGTGACGAACATCGACGTCGCGAGCATCGCCGGCATCGATCAGGTGCGCGTGGAGGGGACGGTGATCCGTCGATCCCCGCTCGTCTTGTGTGCGCTCGCCGCCCTGCTCGAGCCACGGACGATCTTCGAATTCGGCACGTACCACGGTGACACGACGTGGCTCCTCGCGCGCAACGCGCCGACCGCGCGCGTGTACACGCTCGACTTCGCAGGGCTCGACGCCGTCCAGGGCGCCCAACTTGAGGTCACCGATGCCGACGAGTACTTCCGCGAGTGGGATCGCGGTGCGCGCTTCCGCGGCACCCCGGAAGCCGAGCGCATCACCCAGCTCGTCGGCGATTCGGCGGTGTTCGATTTCTCGCCGTATCGCGGATCGATCGATCTCGTGTACATCGACGCGAGCCACAGCTACAGCTACGTGCGGGCGGACACGGAGGCCGCGCTTGCCATGCTCTCGCCGAGGGGCGCGATCGTCTGGGACGATTACACGCACTACGCGGGCATCTTCGCGTACCTCAACGAGCTCGCTCGCTCGCTCGAGCGGCCGATCATCCACCTCCTCGACACGCGCCTTGCCGTCTACAGCCGCCGCCCGCTGACGAACCGTCATTGACCCACCGCAGCGCGCCTCAATCTGCGGGCGGTTCGATGTTGCCGATGACCTGGGAGCGGACCGTCTCCGGACGTCCCGCGGACGAGGATGACGTCGCGCAATTCGACCGCTGGTCGGAGCGTTATGAGCGCTCGAAGTGGCAGCCCCTGCACTTCGATCGCGTCCATCGCCACGCGTTCGATCTCGCCGCGCGCTTCGGCGACCCCGCCGCGGTCCTCGACGTCGGCTGCGGTACAGGACGGTTGCTGCGCGCCGCGCATGAGCGCTGGCCGAAGGCGCGCCTCGTGGGCGTCGATCCGTCCGAGGGCATGATCGAAGACGGGCGACGAAGGACGCGCGCGGAGCTGCACGTCGCGGGCGCCGAGGCGATCCCGCTCCCCGACCACTCGATCGACCTCGCGTTCAGCACGATCGCATTCCACCACTGGGCCGATCCGGCGCGCGGGCTGCGCGAGGTCGCACGCGTCCTCCGTCCTGGCGGCGGCCTCGTGCTCATCGACAACATCGGACCGGATTGGATCGCGCGCCGTCTCAAGGACCGCCCTTACCTGAGGGCTGACGAGCGCGTGACCCTCTGGACGGAGAGCGGCCATCGCGTCCTGGAGCAGCGACGCATCGTGCTGCTCCCCTTCTTCCTGCCGATCCTGCTCGCCACCGTCTCGGCGTCCGCTCCGTGAACGTCACCGTCGTCGGTGCGGGCTACGTGGGCGCGATCTCCGCGACGGTCCTCGCGTACCTTGGCGATCGGATCACTTGCGTCGAGAGCGACCCCGTCCGCCTCGCCGCTTGGCGCAGCGGGACCGACCCGCTGCGCGAGCCGGGGCTCGGCGACATGCTGCGCAGGGTCGACGTCCGCTTCGTTCCGCATGCAGACTTCGCCGACGCCGACGCGATCCTGGTCGCGGTCGGCACACCGATGGGTCGCGATGGCCGGCCCGACCTCGAGCAGGTCGAGACCGCGGCAGCGCAGATCGGGGCGCGCGCCCGGCCCGGCGCGGTGGTGCTCATGCGATCGACCGTGCCGGTCGGCACGTGCGATCGCCTGCAGAGCGGTCCCCTGCACGCGCAGCGTGTCGTCTCCAACCCCGAGTTCCTTCGCGAAGGGCACGCCCTGCGTGATGCGTTCTTCCCCGACCGGATCATCGCCGGCGGTCCGGCTGATGCGCGCGCCACTGTGGCGGAGCTCTACAGGCGCATCATC
>Ga0209058_1000134_pt1 | contig 55587 bp, 47 predicted proteins | sample GraSoiAngelo_147_FD_185904 | JGI IMG/M metagenome (GOLD analysis project Ga0209058, IMG submission 185904) | Grasslands soil microbial communities from the Angelo Coastal Reserve, California, USA - 14_1009_05_40cm (SPAdes) (version 2) | ecosystem: Environmental > Terrestrial > Soil > Grasslands ... | reverse complement strand
AGGCGCGTGTACGCCTCTGTGTTGTTTGGCGTGTAGCTCAACACGATCTCTCCGTCTCGATTGATCGTCACGCGGTTTTCCGGGTCCGGTAGATCCTCTGACGTTAACCAGAAGTCGAGCGAATGTTTTCCCATCAGGTCGAGTGTGAAGCCGGGAGCGATTGCCGGGGCTCCCGCCGAGAGCGTCACTCCGTCGAGCTTGCCAACAAATGAGATATGCCCCATCGGATAGTTCCATTCTTCGGAGCCAAAATAGAAATCGTTGACAGCGAGCGTCTTCTGAAAAACGGTAGGGTTCGGGCAACGCGAAACGGCCATCTGCACTCCATTCGTATGACCCATGTAATGGCGCCCCACGACGCCGGAGCTGTTTGCGAGCCCGTTGCGGTGTTTGTCGTTAGCCGAGCGCAACAAGAGGACCGCCGAGTTTATGGCGCCGCATGAAACAACGACGATGCTGCCACGATATTCTTCACGTCCACCCTCTCTGCTGACGACTATTTTGGTCACTTCGCGGCCGGCCTCACCGGTTTCGAGCCGTCCGACATGCGTATTTGTCAACAATGTCACGTTGGGATACTGGATGGCCGGATCGACACACACGACTTGCGCGTCCGATTTTGCATTCACGAGACATGGGTGGCCGTCACAAGTGTTACAGCGGATGCACGTGCTGACGCGGTAGTTCTGTTCGTTCAACATAATGCCAAGGGGCACATGGAACGGATTCAGTCCCAGCCGTCTGAAATCATCATTTAACTGTTGGATCCGGCTTTCATGACTGACTGGCGGATACGGGTAGTCTGCGCTGGTTGGAGGTTCGGTGGGATCGACGCCCCGTTCGCCATGTACGTGGTAAAGGTGTTCTGCTTTTGTGTAGTACGGCTCGAGGTCCTCATAGTCGATAGGCCACGAGGGAGAAATCCCTCCGTAATGGCGGATCTCGCCGAAGTCTTCCTTTCGTAAGCGGAACAAGGCGGCGCCATAAAACTTGGTGTTACCACCAACGTAATAATTCGTATGAGGACGAAGTGGTTTCCCTGCCTTGTCGCGCCAGACCTCCCTGGTCTGATACCGTCCATCGACATTGACCGCCCGCGTTTCCCAGTTTTCTTTCTCGCGCCGGACGTAATCGCCTCGTTCCAGCAACAGAATCCGTTTGCCCGTCGGCGCGAGTGCGTATGCGAGGGTTCCGCCACCCGCGCCACTGCCGATAATGATGACATCGTAATCGGATGCTGCAGCCATGGGTCACCTCCGGTGCGAAGGAATCAATTTCGTCTACTGAGTGCGCGATCCAGGTTGTATGCCGCGCTGATCAGGGCAAGGTGTGTGAATGCCTGGGGAAAGTTTCCCAATGCTTCTCCGTTCGGTCCTGTTTCTTCAGCGAACAGCCCGAGGTGATTGGCATAGGTCAGCATTTTCTCGAAGATCAGCCGCGCGTCTTCGAGCCGGGCCCGGTCCTTTCGTCCCGCTCGAGTCAGGGCCTCGACGAGCCAGAATGTGCAAATGTTGAAAGTGCCCTCTTCCCCGGCCAACCCATCCAGTCCGCATTCCACGTTGTAACGGTAGACCAGACTATTCGACACGAGACCGCCTTTTTGAGGCGGCTGATTGATGGCCTTGAGCGTCGCAAGCATTCTTGGATCGGTGGGGGCCATGAAAAACACCAGCGGCATGATCAGATTTGCCGCGTCCAGCGTGTCGCTACCGTAATGTTGAACGAAGGCTTGCTTTTCCTTGCTCCAGCCTTTGTTAAGAATCTCTTCGTAGATCTGGTCTCGAACCTTTAACCATCGGTCCCGATCTGCTGGAAACGACCGTTTGTCGGCCAGCCTGAGCGCGCGGTCGACTGCCACCCAACACATCACTTTCGAGTAGAGAAAGTGCTGCTGTCCACCTCGTACCTCCCAAACTCCTTCGTCTTTCTGATTCCAATGGTCGCAGACCCAGTTCACCAGTTGTCGGAGGCCGACCCAAAGGTCGTACGGAATCGGCGTCCCGTACTTGTTGTAGAGATAAACCGAGTCCATTAGCTCACCGTAAATGTCGAGCTGGAGTTGGTTATATGCCCCGTTCCCGACGCGGACCGGGCGCGAGCGCCTGTAGCCCTCGAGATGGTCCAGCGTTTCCTCTTTCAGCTCATGACGGCCGTCAATCCCGTACATGATCTGAAGTGAACCGTCCGGCTTGAGCTCATGGATGCGCGCGCAGAGCCAGTCCATGAAGCGTCCGGCCGCGTGGGTAAAACCAAGACGCAGCAAGCCATAAAGTGTGAAGGAGGCATCGCGGATCCAGGTGTAACGATAATCCCAGTTCCGCCCTTCTCCGATGCCTTCAGGAAGGCTGCAGGTAGGCGCCGCGACGATTGCGCCCGTTGGCTCGAAGGTTAAGAGCTTCAAGACCAACGCAGAGCGTTCCACCATTTCACGCCACCGTCCGCTATAAGTGGATTGGGAAAGCCAGCGCCGCCAGTAATCTACCGTCTTCATGAACATGTTCATTTCTTCATGTTCGTCGATGCAGAGGCCGCAACCGGCGTCTTTGGGAATCTCTCGAAGGACAAAAACCGCCGTTTCGCCTTCTTTGAGCGTGAACTCGGCACGAACCCCGTTTTCGTACCGCTGAAGCGGCAGTTTTGTAGCCAGCCCAAGTTGAAGATCGGAAGCCCGGAAACATGCGCCGGCATCTGTCAGATCGGTATGATGGCGTTCCCGGGCATAATTGAAGGCAGGCTGACATTCGATGCAGAAGTCGAGCGAGCCACGGACCATGCTCACTCGGCGTATGATCTCGTGATATCCGTGTTGGTCCGCCGCACCAACAGGCATGTAATCCGTTACCTCTCCGACGCCATCCGATGAGAGAAACCGAGTGATCAAAACATTTGTTGCGGGCCAGTAAAGCTGCTTGGACTTTGCGCTATCGAGAGCCGCGATCTGAAAGTAGCCTCCATTTCTATCGTCTAGGATGCGTGCGAAGACGCTCGGTGAATCAAAGTGCGGGAAGCAGAACCAATCGATGGAGCCGTTCATTCCCACAAGCGCTACCGAATGCATATCGCCGATGATTCCGTAGTTCTCAATCGGTTGGTAGGCCATGGTCTATCTCCCTTCCGAGATCACTCAAGGAATCAGTCCGCCGGAGCGAGTGGAGCCGTACCAAAGTTGACGCTAAAGCGTCTGCACCAAATCGTGACAGCCCGGTATTTCCCCAGGTCTACAGTGTCGGGAACGTCATAATTCTGGTCTCCGATATTGCCCTTCAGACTACCGAGATCGACGAAAGCAGCATTTTTTACCGTTGCGTCGTCCTTAGCGTCCGGCGCGGCGACCAGATAGACGTGAACGTCGGGGCCGTTCGATGTTCTGAAATTCGTCAGGCGGAGAATTCGTTTGCTATCCATCCCATAGATAGCAGCTGTTCCCTCAGTTTCATGTGCATATCCCTTGAACTGGCCTGAGAGCAACTGCCGTGGCGTCTGCGATCCGGCGGCGGCCGACCGAGGCGCAGCCGGAAAGTTTTCGGAAACTGTCCGGTTCACGAGTAACAGTTCCGGTCGAAATAAGGCCCACCCGGCCAGTAGGACCACCGCAAGGCCAACTAAAATCCAGAGTTTCTTGTTCATAGTTCCTCCAAAAAAGCCACACAACCGCAATTTCGGGTGGATTCAATGTTCTACAGAAACAATGGGCACATCTCGTGCCAGAAGCATGGCTCGCTCTGACTGCACCTCTGGCTCTGGAGCTTAGGTAGCCGTGGATGTAATCGGATGTGTGCGTACGAGCGTTAGTCACCGGCTAGAAAGGCGTGATGGAATTCAAACCTTCTTTAGCACCAGACGGCATTTCAGTCGCTTTCTTGAGGAAATTCTTGGTTGGCCCTCATCACGCTTGGCCGAGATCGATCGGAAGTAAAAAAGTCTTACCGGTAGTTGCAGTGAAAAATGCAACGCTCCGTGTTCTCATGATGGAGCTTCGCGCAGAGGATTCGATCGCGTCCACGTAGGCGAAGATACAGTTCGGCGGCGAGCAACATGCCGATTGGAGGCGCGGTGAAATAGATCCAGATGCTACTCCAGACTTGTGCAGCAAATGCGGACCCGAATGTCCGCGCGGGATTCGAGCTCATTCCGGAGATCGGAGCTTCCACACTAATGTAAATCATGACGAGCGTGCCCGCGAACAGGCCTGTGTAGCGGTTCAGCGCCCTTGTGTTGGACACCCAAAGGATCACGGACATCAGAATAACGGCCATCATCAACTCCGCCACAAAGGCCCAGAGTTCGCCGTATCGGCCCGGGCGCGTAACCACGTAATTTACCGACGGGTGAGCGATCCATTCCCTGAGCACCGTTCGAGCCAGCAGCACACCTATAACACCGCCCACGAACTGCAAAAATCTGTAGAAAAGCGCATCGATCGGCTCCATCTTTCCAAGCCTGAAGAAAGTAAGCGTTGTCGACGGATTTATATGCGCACCGGAACGTTTACCAAATGGCGAGTAAATCAATGCCACCGCGGTTGCTCCCATTGCCAGGCCCATGAGAACGCGGCGGAGCGGAGGATTCGGGATCAAAAGATGAAGAGCCGACGAAGGGTATTCCAAGATAGCTGCAAAAGTGCAAGCCGAAATCATGAAGAGACCGAGGCTCAACCCTTCCATCAAATACTCCGGCCAGTGCAAGACTACAGGCCGGCGAGTCGAGAGGACATGATGAAAGGACATGGCGCATCAATCCAACCGAAAAACTTTCCTTAAAGAAGGCAGGTGCACAGCGAGAGCCAACCAGCACACAGTACTGCGGTTTGTTTGCTCGCGCCCTCCTTCTGGCTTATATCGCGCTTTACGCCTGGAATGATGTTTGCAGGGCAATGATTCGCGGCTATGAAACATAAAGTACGACAGCATCTTCTGCTTACTTTAGTCGGATTTTTTTGCTTGCTCTCTGTGGCGGACGCTGGAAGTACACCTACTGTCGTGGCACTTGATTCTGTCGGCCTCACCGTGAGCGATATCGATCGGTCAGTGGATTTCTTTTCCAAGGTCCTATCTTTCGAAAAAGTGTCCGACAAGGAGATTTTCGGCTCCGAGTATGAGCACCTGCAGGGGCTATTCGGAGTGCGCGCACGAGTCGTCCGCATGAAGCTCGGAGATGAGTCGATCGAACTGACGGAATATTTAACGCCGAAAGGCCGGCCGATCCCCGCCGACTCTAGAAGCAACGATCGCTGGTTCCAGCACATCGCGATCATCGTGTCGGATATGGACAGGGCATATGAGTGGCTGCGACAGAACAAAGTCGAGTATGCATCCACAGGACCGCAGACACTGCCCGAATGGAACACGAATGCAGCGGGCATAAAGGCGTTTTACTTCAAGGATCCGGACCATCACGCCCTCGAAATCCTCTGGTTCCCGCCCGGCAAAGGTGATCCGAAGTGGCATCCACCGGCCGCAACAAAATTGTTTCTCGGCATTGACCACACCGCGATCGTCGTCAACGACACCGAGGCGAGCCTCAAGTTTTATAGAGAAGCGCTTGGACTGAGGCAGGTCGCAGAAAGTGAAAACTACGGAGTCGAGCAGGAACACCTGAACAACGTCTTTGGGGCGCGTCTGAGAATCACAACCCTCCGCGCACCGTCGGGTCCAGGTGTGGAGTTCCTCGAGTACTTGGCCCCGCGGGACGGTAGACCGTACCCCGCTGACGTCCGAGCGAGCGATCTCATCTATTGGCAGACCAATTTCATTACAACGGATATGCGCGATGCAGAGGGACGCCTGCGAACTGGAAAATTCACGTTCGTTTCCCCGGGAGTCGTGGATTTGGCCGACGACCAAGCTGGATTCAAACGGGGGCTGCTGATCCGGGATCCCGACGGCCACGCATCCAGAGTGTTGGAGAAATGAGAGTGACCGAAGAAAAGTACGGGCAAGCGCGAAGCTACCGACGACACTGATTTACTGAAAAGAAACGAGCGGAAGTCGGGGGAAGCTAGCAGCGAACCAGACCGTTTGTGCCGCACCGTTGCGGTAATGTTCATGGGACTGGTCTCCATCATGTGGTCATGAGTCCCAAGGCTCGGCCCTCTATTTCATAGCCCGTCAGGACTTGAATAAGGTGCGCGCGCCTTTTCTTGAGCACGTCCGATTTTATGACTGGATTGGGGCAGCGAAAATGTAGAATCACTCGAACTGTTCGCGGGCCGAGAGGAGGCCGGTGTCATGCCAGATCAGAAGCGATTACTGGAACTTGCGTTGAAGGGGTTGGAAGCGGAACGACAGCGGATCGACGAAGAAATCGCCGATATCCAGAAGCAGGTTCGCGGTGGTGGCCAGAGAAGCCGCAGCCAAACCAGACCACAATCACACGCCAATCCTCGGCCGCAATCGGCCGAGCGTCCGGCGCAGACGGGAAGCCGACTGACGGCCGCCGGGAGGAAGAAGTTATCGGACCTGATGAAGCGTCGGTGGGCGGCGAAAAAGAGGGCGATGACAAAGAAATGAAGGCCAGAGATAATGTAGGCCCCCTTGTCGATTCGGTTTTCAGCGCACTTCCGGTGCCTTAAGGCAAAATCGGAACGACGATGAGCAGGCCGCCAGCCAACGAGGTCACAATGAATTCCGGTACGTGTTTCATAGCCCTGTCGCGAGCTGAAGATTGGACCAAGTCTCCGAAAGGCTCCCCGGCTATGCACTTTCTTGAATAACGGAAACTGAGTGCAAGACTCGCGGGAGCGATTCCAGTGACACAGCGTGTCGCTTCCGGCTTACGGACGACGCCTATCCCGCGGCACTTGTTCAATGTCGAAGGTCCGTTGTGCGTGGCCGAATAAACACACACGCACAGCGGACGTTCAACATAAGACAAGTCGGCAATTAACCAACGCGTACACGGCTGCGAAAAGAGGCTCCCATCACGGCTACGCGGCTAGTCGAGTTGCTGATTTGCTTTCGATAACATGCCGGAGCAGCCGCCGCGTCCGTTCAACAAACGCGAGTTTGTCCGCGAGACAACTTTCGAGCAGCACGCCAACGCCGTAGTCGCCGGTCATGTCGGCTGCAGCGATCAGTGCTACATACTCGCCTATCCGCAGGTGGGTAAGGTGCTGAGCTTTGGAAAGGATATAGAGATGTCTCGCGACTGGGGACTGGATTTCGGAGAGTTCCCGGCGAAATTCTTCAATGAACACATCATAGAGACGCCCATTGGTTTTCATTGGTTGCTCCCCGATCAGCCTGAACACCTCATCGAGCGTACTCATAGTTTTCTCCGTGAGGAAGATTCGGGCATCGATGGCTTCCTTAATTTCAGGATCCTGGGCCAGTTGACTCATTTCCTGATAGATCGACGTTTGGCGCTGTACCCCATTCCGGACGTTGGTCAGCAGCAGAACGAAGAGTTCCTTCGGATTCTTGACTGGCATTTGTGTACTCCTTATTGATGTTTGATCTTGTTTGGGTTGTGATTTGAACCGACAGTCTGAGGTCTGGACTGTAAAAATTTAATAGGGGAACAAGTCTGTGCCTACTGTAAGAAATGCGGTTTTGCCGGAATTTTGCTGCGAGCCGACGTGGTGGCTTTTACGGGCGGACCGGAACACGCCACGCCGTATCAACACCATGGACGCCGCCGAAAAACGCTTGCCTTATTAAATCCTAACGTGGCCTCGAATGCGCGATGCGCCCGGCCTGTTGCATCGTAATAAACCACCCCTATTGTTCAACGACATCGCGGCGCTGGAGATGCAGGCGCTCGCCGAGAATGCGGGCACCGGGCTTTGTGACTCGAACCTCGATGCTCCTCGAGCCTGCGCGCTCCGGTCCAACGGTCGGATAGTAGCCCATCGTATATTCCTGGTGTAACTCTCCCAGCATCATTTCCGCCAGACTCCGAAGGTCATAGTTCCGGCCTGTGTAGAGCCGGATAAGACGTCCGCTGCCCGCGCTCGTCAATCGGCCGAGCATGTATTGGTAGATGTGATACCGGGGACGCCTGCGAGTTCGTGGGTCATTGTCGTCATCATCGATGCCAATTGCGTAAACCAGAGCATCGGATTTCGTCAGCGACTCTTCGGCTTCAGCAGCCTTGATTTTGCTCCTGGTATCGAAGCCGTCCGTTAACAACACCAAAATCTGCTTTCGGTTCTTTGCGGCCTTCAGTTCGTCGAGTCCCAGCGAGATGGCATCATACACCGCTGTCTCACCACCAGCGCGGACGCCAACAAGGGCGCGCTGTATCTCTCCCGCGCTGCTTGTGAACTTCTGCCGCAACACCGCTCGGGAATTGAAGGTGATGACGAACATCTCGTCACCGGGCGAAAGCATCGCGGCAATTTCGCTCACAATTTGCAATCCTTGCTCGAGTTTGTCTTGATGGCTTCCACTGCTGTCGATCAACACTCCGATGCTGACGGGAATTCTCGTATCGTGCGAGAAGAAGGAAATTGTCTGTTCGCGGCCGTCTTCGAGCACCTGAAAATCCCGCTCGGTGAGACTTTCGATGTACCTGCCCGACGCATCGATCACCGTCGCAGTCACGTTGACGAGTTCTACGTCAACGGACAATGTGTATCGCTGTTCTTGCGCGGCCGACGACGTACAGAGCATGAGCAGTACAAGTGGAATCCGTAGCATTGTTCCTCTCTGTCTCGGCTATCAGCAGTGGGTGTTCCAAGAGTAATGAGGCAAGAACAGGCCGTTTAGCTTTGGGTGTGGAAGATTCTACGGATGTCGCGTGGATCGAGCATGCCGTGCGTGCCCAGTTGCGTTCCCTGGTAGTTCTTCCGACGGTGTTCGTCTTAGTTCACTCTTGTCCAAAATAAATATCGCGTTTAATAGCTTGATCGAAACAACGTGCCGCGGTTAGTCCGACGAATCCCCCACCAGCAATGACGATCTTTGTCTTCTTCGTTCGGATAATGACATTCTGGCTCATAGCTCAAACACCGCATTGGCAAGAACTGCGCCAATCGTTAGGTCATGGACATCGCAAATCAAGATGATGGAGCGCGGCACGGGCTGGTGAGTAATTTTACGGAATCGGTGCGTGCAATATACGCGACTCGCCTGCCAACATGCTGGCAACCTCGCCGGCGATCAGTTCAACGAACGTGAGTAGCAGAATCCAGCCTGGGAAGGCCCACAAAGGCCAGCCAGGTTCCATTCAGCGAGCGATGCGAGAGGGCGCGACATAACCATCCGTGTAGGAAGCGTTGAGACAAGCATTCAGATGGGACTGTATGTTGACCCATCGGAACCACGCATGCTGGAGTTGATCGGTTATGAGGGAACCAGAGGAATCATCTTCGGCTCGTCATGGTGCTGAAGCTCATCCTTCGGAAGGTATCGAGGAGGCGCGGCCACGTCGAAGACGGCGCCGGAAGATCCTGCTTTTGCTCTTCGGTCTCCTGGTGGTCGGTGTGTGCGGAGGCATCTTATGGCGCTACTTCTCCAGGTATGAATCCACCGACGATGCACAAGTGGACGCGCATCTTTATCCGGTCAGCGCGCGCGTTCACGGCTACGTCATTCGAGTGAGCGCGGCCGACAACGAATACGTACAGAAAGGGAACATATTGGTCGAAATCGATCCACGCGACTATCAGGTCGCCGTCGACCAGGCGCGCGCTGATCTTGCAAACGCCGAAGCGACTGCCCAATCGCTTCACATTGATGTTCCAATTACAGCCACGAATACATCGAGCCAGCTGGACTCCACCGCTGCCGACGTGGTAAAGGCCGCAGCGGGAGTGACAGCGGCCGAGAAACAACTTGCCGCCACTAGAGCGCGATTGGAACAAGACCAGGCTAATGACGTGAAAGCGCAACAGGACCTGGTTCGCTACAAGATGCTCGTGGAAAAGGAAGAGGTTGCCAAGCAGGTGTACGACAGCGCACTGGCGGCAGCCAAAGCGAGCGCGGCCGCCGTAACAGCATCCACGGCCAATATCGATGCTGCCAGGCAGTCCGTTGAGCAGGCTCGCAGCGTATTGACTTCAGCTCAAGCGAATCACCGCGCCGCACGAACGGCGCCCGAGCAAGTAGCCGCAACGCGGGCGCGGGCGGTCTCCGCCGAAGCCACGGTGAAGCAGAAGCGCGCGGCACTGGAGCAAGCGGAATTGAATCTTCGCTACACAAAAATCGTTGCCCCTGTGACCGGCCAGGTGAGGAAAACGGTGGTCGTTGGAATGAACGTTCAGCCTGGCCAGCAATTGTTGACAATGGTTCCTCTTGAGGACGTGTGGGTCACCGCTAATTTCAAAGAGGCGCAGCTTCGGAACATCCGGCCCGGCCAGCCTGTGGTTTTTTATTCCGATTCCAATGGACGGAGCTACAAAGGCCACATCGACAGCATCGCCGGAGCGACCGGTCCGCTTTTCAGCTTGTTTCCTCCGGAAAATGCGACCGGCAATTACGTCAAAATCGTGCAAAGGGTCCCGGTAAAAATCGTCCTTGAGCCGGGACAGAACAGTGATCTTCAACTCCGGCCGGGCGTGAACGTCGTCCCCAAGGTGTATCTGCGGTGAGCAGCGGCCATAATCCGTGGCTGATCGCGAGTGTGGTGGCGATGGCGGCATTCATGGAGCTTCTCGATACGAGCATCGCCAATGTGGCCCTGCCATACATGGCAGGCAACCTTGGTGTCAGCAACGACGAGAGCACGTGGGTACTGACTTCGTATCTCGTATCCAACGCCATTGTTTTGCCGACCAGCGGCTGGATCGCCGGCGTGTTCGGTCGCAAGCGATTCTTCATGTCGTGTATGGCCTTCTTCACGTTGAGCTCCGTGCTCTGTGGAATCGCTCCAACCCTTTCTTTCCTTCTCTTGTTTCGGGTGCTGCAGGGCCTGGGAGGCGGCGGGCTGCAACCCATGGCGCAGGCGATTCTGGCGGACACGTTCCCTCCCGAGAAACGTGGGCTGGCTTTCGCAGTCTACGGCATCACGGCTGTTATCGCGCCGGCACTCGGACCGACTCTTGGCGGCTGGATTACCTACAACTACACGTGGCGCTGGATTTTCTTCATCAATCTTCCCGTCGGGTTGCTGGCAATCTTTCTGGTGCTTCGTCTCATCGAAGATCCAGCGTATTTGAAGACCGTGAATAAAGCGGGCATCAAAGTCGACTACATCGGAATTGCCTTGCTGGTGGTCGGCGTCGGCGCCTTGCAAGTCATGCTGGATCGAGGGCAGGAGGACGATTGGTTCTCGTCGCACTTCATTCTGGCTCTCGCCATCATGGCGGCCGTCGGTTTGATTTCACTGGTCCTGTGGGAATGGTTTACGAAACATCCGATCATCGATGTTCGCCTTTTCAAGAACTTCAACTTCCTCAGCTCGAACGTCATGATGTTCCTGCTGGGCGTCGTGTATTTCAGCAGTCTGGTCATGATCCCCCAATTCCTGCAGACACTCATTGGTTACACGGCAGAAGTGGCAGGCTTAGTTCTGTCAGTGAGCGCCGTTCTCCTACTGATCGAGATGCCAATAGTGGGCCTGCTTGCGTCGAAGTTTCAGGCGCGCTACTTGACAGCTTTCGGATGGTTGTGCCTGGGCCTCGGGCTGTTTTATTCAACGAAAGAGTTCGGCCCGTTCATTGATTTCTGGACCGCAACTCGCGTTCGCACTGCTCAGGTCGCAGGTCTGGGATTCCTGTTTGTGCCGATCACTCTCGCATCGTATGTCGGCATACCGCAGGAAAAGAGCAACATGGTTGCAGGCATGATCAATTTCATGCGCAATATCGGAAGCGGTGTCGGCACCTCGATGGTGACAACGATGATTGCTCGCCGCTCGCAGTATCACCAGACGATTCTGGTTGGAAGCGTGACACCCGATAATCCGACATTTCTCAACACTGTAAACGACCTCACCAGCAAGTTGACGCAATCCGGGTCAAGCCTCGATCAAGCTCAGATGCAAGCGCACGCGAGGCTCTATCAATCCGCGCAGAGCCAGGCTGCAGCATTGGCCTACATCGATACATTCTGGTTTCTCGGCGTCGCAGCCATGATCATGTTCGTTCTCTCCTTTGTCCTGAAAAAGAACGAGCCGGGGAAAGGCGAGGCCGCCGCAGGATAAGACGATGGACAAGGTCAGAATTATCACGATTGACCGCGAGTTCGGTAGTGGGGCGGCCGTAATCGCAAGGCTCCTTGCGGAGCGGCTTGGGTGGAAATTGTGGGACCAGCGACTGACGAGCGAGATCGCGCGCCTGGCGCAGTGTGATGACGCGCAGGTCGCAAAACGGGAAGAGTGCATGGATCCGCTTTACTACCGGCTACTGAAATCATTCCTGCGTGGCAGCTTCGAAGGAAGCCTCAATGTTCACCGCTTGAAGCTTTTGGATACCGACGCGATCTTCAGGCTCACGCAACGTGTCGTCCACGCCGCCGCCGATGAAGGCAGCTGCGTTCTTGTCGGCCGCGGCTCCGCGTTTTTTCTGGAGAATCGTAAGGATGCGTTTCACGTCTTCCTCTATGCGCCTGCGGAAGAGAAAGTCCGGCGGCTCACGGAGAGTGGAACAGATCGGGCGGAAGCTATCCGACTGGTTGAAACGGTGGACCAGGAACGCGCGGACTTCATCAGGAAATATTTCGGCAAAGAGTGGCCATGCCGGCGCCTTTATCATCTGATGATCAACTCGAGAATCGGGGATGAGGCGGTGGTTCAGACCATTCTCAACGGAATCGCGATTCAGCAGAAGATCGAGGTCGGATGATCAGACGGCTATTATGTCTTCTCATCGTTTCAGGTGTTCTGTTGCCGCCCACAGTCGCACGCGGTCAGCTGTCTCAGTCTCCGGCAACCGAGCGTGCCCGTCCACCGCAATTACCGCTTTCGGGATCTACTCAGACGGGTTCCGTGACAACTGGCCAGGCAACCGTTCCGTCCGCCAGCAGGGAGAGCGTGAGCACACTTAACAGTTCAATACAGATCCAGGGCGCGTTCCAGGGAAGCACTCCGTTTGGTGTCGTGACGAACGAATCTTTGCCGCTGCCCTTCGACGAAGCCATCCGGCGCGGACTTGCTTACAACCTGGGAGTGATAGGAGCAGAGCAATCAGAGCGTAGTGCACGCGCCCAGCGGCTCGCCGCTCTCGCCGAACTTCTACCCGACGTAAATGGCACGGCCACTGGCGCGGCCGCGCAGACGAGTCTCGCTACGGTTGGATTGCAGAGCGCGAAAGGGCTCGCTGGTTTTCAGCCCGCCCGGGTTTTGGGTCCATTCAATTTTTTCGAAGCCGGAGCTGTGATGAGCCAAAGTGTGTTCGATCTCACGGCCACGAGGAATTATCGTTCCAGCAAGGAAATCGTTCGTGCTACCAAACAAAGTATTCGCGATAGCCGCGAAGTCGTCATCCTTGGGGTCGGCGGTTCTTACTTACAAGTTGTTGCGGCAGCAGCCCGGGTGGATTCGGCTAAAGCCCAGCTGGCTACGGCTCAGGCGGTTTACGAACAGGCGTTGGAACAACTCAAAGCGGGCGTTAACGCGCGCATCGACGTTAATCGCAGCCAAGTGGAATTCCAGACGCAACGCCTGCGGCTTATTTCTCTCGAAACCGATCTGGCAAGTCAGAAGCTGGCTCTGGGCCGTCTTATTGGTTTGCCCCTTGGGCAAGACTTCACACTTACGACGGCGATGGAATACCGTGCCGGATCGATCACTCCGCTCACTGAGGCTCTCGAGCAAGCGTTCGCGAACAGGCCCGACCTCCAGGCGGCCGAGGCCCAAGTTGGGGCAGCGGTGCAGGCTCGAAAGGCGGCCGAGGCCGAAAAAACTCCGGCAGTCAAACTTAACGGCAGCTACCTTGTGGCCGGCGTGAATCCCGCTCAATCCAATGGAGTGTTCTCTGTTTTCGGAACAATTGATTTTCCGATCTGGCGCAGCGGGCGAATTCAGGCAGACATCGCGCAAGCAGACGCTGTCCTCTCCCAGCGGCAGGCTGAGTACGAAGACGTCCGCGGGCGTATCGACTTCGAGGTTCGCGACGCATTTCTTCGGCTCAATGCAGCCAACGAGCAGGTCATGGTTGCGGAAAGTAATCGTGTTCTCGCTCAGGATACGCTACGTCAAGCACGTGACCGGTTTGGAGCCGGTGTCGCGGATACCGTCGAGGTTGTGCAAGCGCAGGAATTCGTAGCGGCGGCAGAGCAGGACTACATCGCCGGCGCTTATTCCTACCACCTGGCTCGGCTAAGCTTCGCACGAGCAACTGGCGATGCCGAACGGGGTATTGCCGCTTTGCTTCGGCCGAACGCGCCGTAGCTCGGAAAGGACCAAGATAGAAAACGGTGGAGCATTGAGTCCCAACTGCGGTCGCGAACATCCACGACCGGTAATACTCAAATGGCCGTGCGGCCTCCGTCGACAGCGATTTTGCGCCGTAAATGAAACTGGCGCGATCGGTCGCTAAAAAGACAATGGCTTCAGCGATCTCATCCGCTGTAGCGGGACGGCGTGCTGGGGCCTGAGCGGCCAGTTGTTCCACACCCTCTCCCATTGCCTCCGTGCCTTCCGTCCGCGTAGGTCCAGGGCTCACTGCATTGACGCGGACACCACTCGGGCCATATTCAGCCGCCCAGGCCTTGGTCAGCAGATTGATAGCTGCCTTGCTCGAGCCATAAAGGCTCATGCCTGGGGCCCCATAATCGGCAACCATCGTCGATACATTGACGATTGCTCCTTTTCCTCTCTTCGCCATCAGCGGAGCAAGTTCCGAGACGAGGAAGTACGGCGCCTTGACGTTGAGCGAATACACACTGTCAAACAATTCTTCTGTCATTTCGTGCGTCGGGCCGAACGGAAAGACTCCCGCACTGTTGATCAGAATATCGACATGGCCCTTTCCGAGTTCGAGGGCTCTTTTCGCCACCTGGCGCGCCGTCGAGGCGTCTCGAAGGTCAGACGATATGAAATCCGCTTGGGATCCAGTTGCGCGGATTTCCCGAATTGTCCTCTCGCCGCGTTCCGCATTGCGGCCTACGACTATGACATGAATGCCGATCTTGGCGAGTTTATTGGCGGACGCCCGCCCAATACCGCTCGTTCCACCAGTAATAAGTGCTGCCGACGAATTGGTAGTCATTTCATTTCCTTTTTCAATGTTTCGAAATTTCGTTCAATCAACACTGAGTTGCTGCAAGTGCCTGACAGTTTTCGGAAGGCTCAGGACGAATCGTGTAATCGGCATTCACTTCAGTCGCACGAATGATTCCTTCGTTATCGATCACGTACCTGGCGGGCATCGGCAATCGGTATTCCTGTTTTCACTTGCTGTAGGCCTTCGCTAACTGACCTACGAGCTTTGCCCACGCCATATCGAGAGCGTCGTACACAGCAGCGGCCAGTGGGCTGGCGTTGTCCTTGAGGATCTCAATCATGAGGGTCCCGTAGTCAGAGAGGATCACCCCAGCCTGCTGCATTCGGAGCAGGCCAACTTCTCGCTTCGTCTGGCTGAACGTACCGGAGGCGTCGACCGCAACGTAGGCGTCATAACCCTTGCCAAGCGATGTAATTGCAGGGAACGCCGCACAGACCTCAAGCGAAACACCGGCAAATATGAGCTTTTTGCGCCGGGTCGCCTCGATGGCGGCCGCGACCTTCGGATCGTCCCACGCGTTGACCGAGGCGCGATCGATAATGCGCTCTGGTCCCACGACTTCTACGAGTTCGGGAAAAGTTGGCCCCCACATGCTGTCACGCGCCGTAGTGGTAACAATGGTCGGGACCCCTAGCACCTTCGCGGCTTTGGCGAGAGCGACAACGTTGCGCTTGAGCTCGCCTGTCTCGTAATCACGCACCCCGGTCATCAAGCCGATCTGGTGGTCAACGAGAATCAGCGCAGAATTGTCTGCGGTTAGGGGCTCGTAGGGCTTGCTTTGATTCGTCACAGTAGTTTCCTTCAAATTCATATCTCGTTCTGAGAAGCGCTCGATCGAGAAATCAGAGTGCAACGCCGGTGCCAACTCTTAGCTTCGAGTAAACGATTGATATTGAAGGGGGGATGCGAAAGAGATCTCTTTGGCCGTTTCGCACGCGGTCGCGAGTTCGGCGGCCCAGGGCGCGATCAGCTTACCCTCCACAACCAGCCGGCGGCGGCGCGGACTCTCGACAACGGAGATTCTCAACATGCGCACCCGTCCTTGGCCGCCCGGCACCGCAAGACATGTGCCAAACGGTCTGAGCGGCGATTACTGGAGTTTTCCGCGCAAAAGTAAAATCAGTCGGGGAGCATTGAGGAGTGTCAACGCGGTTCTGACACGGATCAGGCGTAGTCGCGGGGATCGATGCCAAACTTCTTCATTCGCGCTAGTAGGGTTGTGCGATTGATGCCCAGGCGTGCGGCAGCTCCGTCAGTTCCGCCCACGCGCCCTTTCGCTTCGGTGAGCACGCGTACGATCGCGTCGCGCTGTTTCGTGGCATGCTGGTCACCGGCACCATGGCTCCCATGCAGCGCGGTGATCGTTTCTTTGACAATGCGAGCAATATCCTCGTGATTTGTCACTGCTCGCTTGGATTCGGCAGTGCTGGTCTTGCCTAGTTCGGTGAGAGGCGCCGCCAGCGACCTGCCGCGGGTGAGGATTACAGCGCATTCAATAAAATTTTCTAATTCGCGAACGTTTCCCGGCCACTCCCAGGCCGTTAGCGCCTTCATGACACCCGCAGGAATGTTGTCGATCTTCTTCTGCATTTGTTTTGCGAATCTCTGAACGAAATAACTCGCTAGCAGAGAAATATCTTCCTTGCGCTCCCGCAAGGAAGGGATGCGAATCGGGAAGACATTCAGCCGGTAATACAGATCACTCCGAAACTCGCGCGTGGCAACCATCTGTTCAAGATCGCGGTTCGTGGCGGCTATGAGGCGAACGTTAACTTTTCGCGTATACGTACTTCCAAGTCGTTCGAACTCCCGCTCCTGCAATGCCCGCAACAGCTTCGGTTGGATTTCAATAGGAATGTCGCCGACTTCGTCAAGGAACAGCGTGCCTTGGTCGGCCAATTCCAGTCGGCCGATCTTCTGCGTGATGGCGCCCGTGAAAGCTCCCTTTTCGTGGCCAAACAATTCGCTCTCCAGCAGACCGGTTGGAATCGCGGCACAGTTCACCTTAACCAGCGTGCGATCCTTCCGTCGGCTGCGATCATGAATGGCGCGGGCAATCAAGTCTTTACCCGTTCCTGTTTCCCCGAGCAGCAAAACGGTTGAATCGCTGTTTGCAACCGTTTCGACCAGCTGCAGGACACGTCTGAGCGCGTGGCTGTTCCCCACGATCTGCTCGAAATCCAAGTCTCCGCGGATTTCCTGTTCAAGATAGAGCTTTTCTTGCGCCAGTTTCTCTTTGAGTTCCGAAACCTGGCCGTAAGCCAGGCAATTCTCAATGGCGATGGCTATCTGGCCCGACGCCTCCCTGAGGAAATCGACCGCCTCGGACGTAAATGAACTCTCCGCCTTGCGAGCAAGAATCAGTACACCGACGGGACGACTGTGGCTTACGAGTGGAATCAAACAATGCGCCTTCAGACCCTCAGCCACGACTAATTCGTATACTTCAGGCCCGAGTTCCTCACGATCGTTTGCGGCTACGACTACCGGTTTTGAGCTTTGCCAAGCTCGTTTGAAAGCGCGGCCTGGCGTGACGAGAATCTCTTCCTTAACTTGAAAGGGGCTCCCATTGTCGGCGGAAGAAAGTTTATCCCACAAAACAAGACGATTCATCTGGTGTGAGGGTCAAAATAGCGCCCTCCGTGCTGCGAGCCGATCCTGTTGGCGGTGTCAATGAGTAATTGACACTTTAGACAGTCGAACATGTCCGCCCCGATAAAAAACCATGCGACATCATTTCCGAACTGGATTTCTCGGGCACGTGAGCTGAGCGGCACTCCATTGAGTGCTCATGCCAAGGCCGTTGGCATCGACAGGCCGAGTGGCGACAGCCCAAAACTCAATCAAGTTCTGTGCCGTTAGAAATAAGTTGTAGTTCTGCCGTCGGAGACTGATCATCGCGCGGCGTGCGACACGGCAGAGTTGATGTTGACGGTCGAGAGCTCTCAGGAGAACGTTGGTATCAACCAGACACTGATTTACCGCCACTCATCTTCCCGCGTGTAAATGTTCTCTCGGCTAATCGCGTCGTCTGACAGCGTTGCCAGGGGAGGCAGACCATCGAGCCATTCCTCAAATTCCTTCTCCCACTGTTCAATGCTGAGCTGTCCGCCTCCTGTTTCTGGAGCCGCAATGATTTGAAGAACGGCGCGACGCAGGAGGGCGTCAACCGAGACGCCTTCAACTTTCGCCTGTGCCTGAAGTTTCGTCTCCTCCTCCGGGGTCAACGGAATTTTGACCGTCATCAACGTTCTCCTCGAAGATCTGATCTCATCATTATCTTACGCCGGCGAATGCGGTATGCCATGCCCATTTTATCCCGCGCGGTCACGTTTGCTGATCGTCGGAAAAACGTTTGAGTGGGGTTGAACTGAACGTTCCCTCCATTGCCCGCTGGGACATCAGGATCACTGCCGGAGGAATGGCTACATCGTCCTCCACTTCATTGGCGAAGATCTGGCAAAGGACCTCGATCGTGCTTGATGCTATCTCGCGATCGTTGACGCGCCGCCACTCGGGTTCCCCAGGTGGACCTTATCCGGCCCTGACTTTCGTTACTAAGGAGATCGCAGAGGAGATTTTCGAAGTGAGTCGAAGAAGATCGATTCCCGACAGTGTGAGAGCCGGCAGAAGCCACATCGTTCCGTATCGCCGAGGCGAAGACTTCAGGACGCGCCATGCGCGTCGCCTGAGCGCGAATCTCGACCGCGAGGATGAAGTTCGTCGGTGGTGTGAGCAGCGGAGACTGACGCTGCGGATAACGAACGAAGGGCATCATTGGCAGATTACGGATGGAGGCTTCCTGGCTGAATGGTGGCCATCGAGCGCAAAACTTGTGATCGGTAAACATTGGCAAAAGGGAATTCATTGTCATGACTACAAGCAAGTGCTGAAAGTAATCGACGATGCTTATAGGCAGAGGCGGGTCGACTGGCCCGCATGAAAACCGCAACCTTGTTGCACTTGGTTAAACCCACGGTATTAAAGAAGAAGGGTTCTACGATGTCCCAAGTTGATTCTAGTTCTACGAAGAAAAGCACTGAACTGACGCTCATCGACAAACTCTCGAGGTTGTCATACCAACAGACACTCAAATTGCTAGGAAGCGATGCGCCGAAGCTGCTGCGAGCTGGAGACAAGTGGGACTTTCGAATTGAGGAGGACGTGTATCTGGCGCCGGATTTGTTCCGCCTGAAGTTCCCGCTGGCGGCCGGCGAGTCTGAATCGGCTCGCGTGATCGTCATGATCACGCTTATGGATCCGCGTCACGGCCGGCTCCAGTGGCGCTGCACAGCGTGCGAGTCATTGTGCGAGCATGTCGGGGCCGCTTTTGCATTCATTCTCGACGAGAAAATGACGTTGGGTCTTGCGTCGCCCCCACCCGAGCGGGTGCCGGTCGAGAGCTTGAGCGAACAGGAACTTATCGAACGCGCTGTAGAGGAGCGGCGGGAGCGGGCGCGCGCTGAGCGGATGACCGTCAAGTCGGCGGATCCGGACCAACCGTGGACCGATTACGCCGTCAGCAGCACGGTTTCCGGCAAGACGTACCGCGTCGCGGTGCGCGGCCACGAGCCAGGGGACTCCTATTGCTCCTGTCCTGACTTCCGCACGAACACGCTCGGGACCTGTAAACACATCCTGCACGTGCTTGCGAAGCTCAACCGGCGTTTCACGGCCGCGCAACTGAAACGTCAATACAAGCGCAAGACGATCGGCGTTCACGTTCAGTACGGCGATCAAGCGTCTCTGCGGCTTCTTCTGCCCGAGAAGCTCGATTCGGAAACCAGCCAGTTGCTCGAAGACCTCCGCGGCAAGGACATCGACGACGTGTCGGACCTGCTCAGACGGATACAAGGTCTGGAAAGGCATGGACGCGCCGTCAACATCTATCCCGATGCGGAAGAACTGATCCACCGGCGGCTCCTCATCGAAAGGGTCGCTCGGCGGGTCGCCGAGATTCGAATCGAGCCGGAATCTCATCCTTTGCGCCGCGAGCTTCTCAAGGTCGAATTGTTGCCATATCAGCTCGACGGTATCGCGTTCGCTGCCGGCGCAGGGCGCGCTGTTCTTGCCGACGATATGGGACTCGGAAAGACCATACAGGCCATCGGAGTGTCGGAGCTACTCGCGCGCGAAGCCGGTATATCGAAGGTGCTCGTTATTTGCCCCGCATCCGTGAAGTCGCAATGGCGAAGCGAGATCCGGCGGTTCGGTGACCGCGATTGCCAATTGATTTCCGGCAGTATCGCGTTGCGTGGCGGCCAATACGCCAATGACTGCTTCTTCACGGTGTGCAACTACGAACAGGTTCTGCGTGACATTCTATCGATTGAACGTGTGAATTGGGACCTCATCATTCTGGACGAAGGCCAGCGCATCAAAAACTGGGAGGCGAAGACCAGCCGGGTTATCAAAGGTCTCCGTTCGCGATTTGCGCTAGTGCTGTCGGGAACACCGCTCGAAAACCGGCTGGACGAACTTTATTCGGTTGTGCAGTTCATCGACGATCGCCGGCTTGGTCCGGCGTTTCGCTTCTACAACCGCCACCGGGTCGTGGACGAAAAGGGCAAGGTGCTTGGCTACAAGAACCTGGCTGAGCTGCGTGAGAACCTCAAGCCGGTTCTCCTTCGGCGTACGCGTGAGTCTGTGCGGCAACAGCTGCCGCCGCGTACCAATGAAATTATCCGCATCACCCCCACACAGGAACAGTTGGGGGTGCATGATTCGCACATGTGGATTGTCAACCGGATCACGCGGAAGAAGTTTCTGACCGAAATGGACCTGCTCCGGCTCCAGAAGCATCTGCTCATGTGCCGTATGTCCGCTAATAGCACATTCCTCGTGGACAAACAGGCGCCTGGATACTCTTCGAAGCTGGAAGAACTGGACAACTTATTCGACCGGCTGTTTTCGGAAAACGATCGCAAGGTGCTGCTCTTCTCGGAATGGACCACGATGCTCAATCTGATCGAGCCTCTCCTGAAGAAGCGTGCTCTCCGTTTTGTCCGGCTCGACGGTTCGGTGCCGCAAAAACTCAGGCAGGGATTGGTCCACGAATTTCAAAACAATCCATATTGCCGTCTATTCCTGACGACGAACGCTGGTTCGACCGGGCTGAACCTGCAAGCGGCAAACACGGTGATCAATGTTGACCTTCCCTGGAACCCCGCGGTACTGGAACAGCGTGTCGCTCGAGCTTACCGCATGGGCCAGGAAAATCCGGTACAGGTATTCGTCCTGGTTACCGAAGAAACCATCGAGGAAAAACTACTAAGTACTCTTTCCGCAAAGCATGATCTAGCGCTTGCCGCGCTGGACCCCGAAAGCGACGTGGACCAAGTGGATCTCGCCGGCGGTATCGAAGAACTTCGCCGCCGTCTCGAGGTTCTGCTTGGCGCCCGGCCGGAAGCTCCATCCGACGAAAGTCTCCGCCGCGAAAGTGAACTCGCGGTAGCCCGAATTGCTGTGGAACACAAAGCCCGCCGCGAACGGCTCGCTATCAGCGGCGGAAACCTGCTCAGCGCCGCGTTTCAATTCCTGGGCGAACTGTTTCCGGCGCCATCGAACTCGCCGGAATCCAATGCGGCTGCGAATACATTGGCGGCAACACTGAAGCAAAGCCTTACCGATCTTGTGGAACAAGACGATCACGGCCGTCAGCGGCTGACCTTCGCGCTACCTGACGCAACAGCTCTCGATGGGCTGACGAACGTCCTCGCACGCCTGTTGGTCCGGACTCAGTCGGCATAAGTAACAGGGTTGTGTTCGAGCGCCTGAGTGAGTTGTTCCGGTAATGTCATCCTGTGCGTACCGTTGCTTCCCCAACAAGCACCGCCTTGCCGCCGACACGGACTTGGCGGATCTGGCCATCGGCCATAGCAATGGAGATATGGATCTCGCTCGGCCTTCCCATCTTCACACCTTGGCGGTGACGATGTGCGCTCGACCGGCGTCTGGATGGACTGCGCCGTACTCGATCAAGTAGGCACCCAGCGGGCCACTCGCCGCCCCAGTCGCCGGATCTTCAGGAACGCCAAATGCCGGCGCAAACATTCGACTGAATACTGTCGCGTCGTCCTCTTCCCCGGGTTGGAGTGTGAAGACGAAGACGCCGATCTCGTCTATGCCGGCCGCCTGACAAATGCCGAGCAATGCCCTTCGGTCAAGCTCGGCTGTGTTTACCGCTTCGCGGGACACGAGTGGCACATACATCGTCGGGTCCTTGCGTACATTTTCAGGTTTTTGTCCTCACGAACAGAAGTCTGGACTCAACGCTCTGTTGTTCCAGACAACCAGCTCCTGGAAACCCCAAGTAGCGACTCCTCGGGACGGCGAGGCCTGTAAGCGGCATCGGCAACCACGAAGGCATCGCCGGATGCAACCCACGACGCAATGTCTGTGGTAACACGCTCAACGAGATAGGTAAGCGCAAGGACGAGAAAGTCCGGGCGTGGCGCGACAACCTTGTCGCGTTGATCACGACATTGCCGACTCTTTCACCGCTGATTCCCGTGAACGCATCCCAAAGGCCAGGCTCCCATGCGGCAGAAAGCGCGTGGTGGCGGCGCCGCCCGCCCGGGACCCGCCAGACTCGCCGACCGCACCAGGTCGCTGACAAGAACCCAAGCTCCTCTCCAGTCGATGTCCTCCGCTTGAAATGAATTAAGGATTCTTGCCGCGCCAAGCCGCGGCAAAGTCCTGGATTGAACGTTCCCCTGGACGCACCCCCTTGAAATTCCTACCTTCCGCCGCGTGGTAGGGCACATACGGAGCATCAGTCCGCGACCTGTATATACGCGGGCTCGGCCCCGAGCGAAGCGAGGGGGCCTATTGGCGGCCGGACTCACCGCTGTCTCACTGCCATTGTGTATTTGGACCCGGCCTACCGTCGAAAACCCAACGGGTCCCATCTGGTTATTCGGCGGCGTTCATATATCCGGCCTCGCCGAAGCGGTAGCACAACGATGCATTGGTTCTAGAGAGACTGGCCCCAGCGATAGCCTACCCAGATTCCGGCGATTCCGCCGAGGATGGAAAAAACAAATCCAGAAATTGAAATGGCATCGCCGCCCCAAAGCACCGGCAGCATGTTGCCGAGCGTGGAACCAACGAACAATCCGATCCAGACAAATTTCTTGGTCATGATCGCAGGCCGCGCTACTTTCGATCAGAATCGCGCCACTATGATAACGGGTGATACACTGAAATTCTCTTTGGGATTCGGGAGCCTGATCGTCTTTACGATTCCTTTCGCTTCCGGTTGCCCGAAGTTCTGATGCAGACTCAAATCCTCTCACCCCACACCATCCTACAGGCGCGGGGCGGACAACGTTTCGCCCCGCCCATCAAAAACTAAAAAGACACGAATGATGTCGAGAATCATCTCAAGGCGGATTTTGTTTTCGAATGCGATTCGAACCAAAATCCTGCGCCGAAGTAATTTGTGAGATAATTTTTCGGGGAAATTTGAACCGCATAGGAAGCCTCGCCCAAGAGCTGTTCTTCCATCCTTTTCCCGCAGAGCTTTCGAAGGTTTCTCAAAGGACAGTGAGTACATGGCAAAGAAAATCTACGTTGGAAATCTTTCGTATCAGACAACCGAAGCCGATTTGACGAGCCTGTTCGAACAGGTTGGAACTGTCGAATCGGTGCAAATCATAACCGATCGCGATTCGGGACGCTCAAAGGGCTTCGCCTTTGTGCAAATGAGCGACCACGAGGCCGCAGAGAAGGCCATCGCACAGTTCAACGGCAAGGAAGTCAATGGACGTGAATTGACAGTAAACGAGGCACGGCCAATGGAACGACGCGAGTTTGGATCTCGCGGTTCGGGCCGTGGGTCCGGCCGGGGCGGTCGTGGCGGCTAGGGTCGATACTGATAGTTAGTCGTAGGGAACGGAGGGTTCTTTGGATAAAGAATTTGATGCCGGAGCCTTACTTGGATTCAGCGACGAAGCAGTGCTCTACTGCCAGGGACTGCGGATACGATTGCGAGACAGTATGTAATGGAGTACGCGAATGCTTCAGAATCGCGCAAAGGGAATGGAAGCTCAGGAGCCACGAATTCCGGCGGGTTTATTCAGGCCGAGCCGCAATTTTATCCGATCCGCTCTGGACAGGATGTATGACAAGTACCTCCGTATCAGCCAGGGTAAGTAATTGCTCATTTTTGGTTGATGTCTGAAATTCGACTGGGCAAAAGGGTTAAGTTTTGACCATAGCGTTGCTCCAAGAGATTGATCCAGGCCTTGCAATCGGTCGGCATGGATGCGATTTCTAATTCATAGCCTTCCGCCAGAACGCCATTCCAGTAGACCCAGACCTGGACAGCTTCTTCCTGGATACTCCAACGGATGTCAGCGGAAACGTAATCGCCGTAATCAGGTAGCGCGTTCATAACGTCATTTTCGGGCGAATACCCTTCTACTATCGGGGCACGCTTGGAGCAATGGGCCGACAGGGGTAGCTTTGTGGGGACTTGTAGGAAATCAGGCGCGATTGCTGCACCTATGCCGCCGTGGTCAAAGGCCCGCTGTGCTCGTAAACGCGCACCAGATAAATGCTCAACATTCGGCGTTGCCAACCGCTGAAATCGACGCGGCACCATTGAACATCCCGGCCCAAGAAGACACTCGGCTGAACGTCCAGAACAGTTCCCGTCAAGCCCAGACAATCCGATTCGACCAGCCATCGAACCCGAACGCGATCACCCGGTCTGAACATGGATCAACCTGCACGTCCCTTCGCGCGCAAATATGTTCGTCACTCGCCGGGACAACACAGGTCCCCATCGCGAAATCCATTAGGATTTCGGTTCAGGCGGCGGTCCAAACGGACCGAAGTCTTGCCACATGCGCTCTCGAAATTTCTCGCGTTCTTCCGGCGTCATCGCAGCCCACCGTTCGGACATCGAACGCGCCCATTGACCTCCGCGATGAAGCCTCGGCCGACCGATGAAGCCGCCGAAGAGAATCTTCGACAGAATTAGAAGACCGACAGCCTGCCAATAGCTGATCGTTCGCAGGCCGAAAATGGCTGGCGCGAGCCAGTTCCAAAGGCCCATGACCACAAAGCCGAATACGGCCAGCATCACTACGCCGAACAAAAGAAATTTGAAGAAGCGTACTTTTCCAAATCTGTGTCGGTGGGGTCTGTTTTGATCTGTCATATTCGTCCTCGTTACTGGATAAATTCCTCGTAAATCTCTCGCAGACGTTCGCGAAGATGGACCACGGCATAATGCTTCCGCGAGATTAATGTGTTCACACTGACGCCGGTTTCTGCGGCAAGGTCCTTGAAACTGCGGCCCTCGAACTCGTGCGCGATAAATACGTCGCGCTGTTCTTCAGGCAACTCGGCCAGAGCAGTGTCCAGTGCCTGCCAGAACAGGCTTTGCAGATAGGCATCTTCGGGACCGGCCGCTTGCGAAGAAGGGACATCCTCGGGTCTGAGTTCTTCAAAACGTGCAGATTTCCTCGTTCGGAAGAAGTCCGTGATCCGATTCTTTGCCACTCGGAAAAGCCATGCGCCGACCTGCTCGATTTCGGTCAGCCGGTAGGCTTGAACGAACTCATAGAAAACATCCTGCAAAATGTCTTCGACCGTTCCTTCATCAGGCACCCACTTTCGGATGAAATTTCGCAGACGGTTTCTCTGTCCTTCAATTGCGACGGTGATGTCCTCGTCTGCGGCCATTTGCTTCAGTGCCGACTCGCTCGCCATCATCTGTGTAGACGAATCAGAGTTGCGGATATTTTATGGAAAATTCAAAATGCGTTCGTTCGGCACTTGCCCGGCCGCCGAACCGCGTTCGATTCTCCTACGCTTCACCAAAGCAAATGTCACGCTGGAAAATGTCAGCGTGCATTTCGTGGTGGTGTGAGCGTTTCGCTGCGAAACAAGGACATTCGCTCAGCCAAGACGGTCCGATCATTTCCTGATGTTCACACTCGGTCAGAACGTGATGGGGTGCCCCCGCAGACTTGCAGTCTGACTAGTTTGTCTCCGACTTCCACGAAACTGTCAAATGACTGACTATTGGATTTGTCAGCCTCCAGCAATGAGCGTTGATGGTCGACATATAGTCACGTTGCTCCCCACAAACCCAGCGTGAATAATTCCGATAACCGATGGGACTTCCGAAAGAAATACCGGCGAACCACTTGTACACCCTGTACCATCGCGTCAAAAGTAAAACCGTGTGGATGTTTGCACGAAAAGGGATAGACGCTGCTCACAATGCCGTGACGCAAGAAAGGTGATAGCTGACGGGCGATGTGCGGAAGGGACACCAGTTTCGGGGTGTGGCGGTTGAGCACAACACGAGTACGCACAAGAGCACCGAATTCCCAACGTGGATCCGCTGCAGGTGCGGACTATACCAAGGTGGCCGGAATTCGGCTTTCCCCCTTTTGGAGAAACCCGCCCACGAACTGAAAATGGAAGTCGCGCATTCAGCGGCCGTGTACAGGCTTACGTGCTGTGTTGAGCCACATTGATGGCCGGAAAATCGGCCGCACGTCCGCTGCCTGTCGTGAATGCTCGATTTTCAACGAGGCGGGGCTTTTGGATGGCAGGAGTTTTCCGTCACATTGGAATGAAGGAAACTCGCGAGAGTCACCGCGCTCGCTTTTTGCTCACGCCGCCGCTTCGCGAACACCTGCGACGATCTGGCTGAGTTCCTCGACCTTCTGATCCCACGACTCGGAATCCATTTGCGAAGAGATGCGAATCTGCGGACCGGTCTGGCCGCTTTTGAGGATCGTATCGATGTGGTTTAAAACCTCGAGCTTGTTACGACCGATCCGGACAAGATGTTTAAGTCTCGCCGCTTCCGGAATGGCGCTGGACACGACAGGCAAGCCCGCGGCCAGGTACTCACGCAGTTTCAGGGGATTTGCAGCAATGGTCAGTTCGTTCATGACAAATGGGAGAATCGCAACGTCGAAGGCCTTGACGTAACCGGGGAGAGCGTCATAAGTCTTCTGGCCGAGCAGGTGCACATTCGGGAGCCCCTCGAAGAGTCTCACGTCGGTGGCGATCTTGCCGATTAGCGCGAAATTCCAGCCAGGACGCGCGACGGCGAGGAACCGAATGAGCTCCAGATCGACCCAATCCGCGATCAAGCCGAAGAATCCGATCACCGGCTTTGACAGCTCCTTCATTTCATCGGGAACCATCGTTTGGGGATCGCAAGCTTTGCGGAAATGTGCTGCATCGACACCGTGGGTAACAAGGAATGTGTTTTTGTTATGAGGCTTCTTCGTTTCATAAAGCCGCTCCGACGAGACAATCACATAATCACATTTCTCCATGAGCTGGCGCTCGAGCTGGAGGATGGCTTCTTTATCGGTGCCTGTGAATTCCGAGTACTCATCGACACAGTGATAAACAATCGTCTCCTCGCCAAGAGAGCCGGCCACATTGCCGGATGCCGGGTAGAAGGTCCAGAGAAGCGGCCGCTCGAAACTCAACTGCCGACACACGCGGCGAACACTCCACTTCAGCACATTTCGGTTAACCCAACGGGCGACGCGGCTTCCGAAGAATGGAACCGCGATCGGCGAGTACACATACAGTTGGTTGTCGACTTTCTGATGTCCTCTGGCGAAGTCGCGAAATTTGTTGGCGATGCGTTTCAGGTCGTAAGCCGACGTGGTTGGCTTGCGATTACCGATGGAGTTGATCCAGAGCACGCGGTTGTGTTTTGCAAACCGAAGCATGACATGCTTCTTGCTGAGCGGATCGCTGTCCCAATCGTTGGCAAAGCAGATGATATCCCGGCCGTGAATCATAGGGAGTTTTGGAGCACGCATCTTTCCAGCTTTGCCTGTAGCGGCGGTGATGCAAGGATGGGAATAAGCTCGATTCCAATTCGTTCGCAGCTTCTATGACATCGCCGGCGGTCATAGACCGCCGCTACAGTGTGCAAAGCTATTCCAGCAAGCGAATGTTCATTCCACCCCCTCGACCAACTCCACCAATCCCGTTAAGGTACTCCAGAGGAAGACGATACGCCGGTTGTCGAATGCGACCGCGGGAGCCGGGTCTGTGATGATGCGAAAGCCGCGCTCACGCAGAAAATCCACGGATTCACTCAGTGAAGGCACTTCATAACAAATGTGGTAGGTTCCGGCCTTAATCCTTTCCAGCCACTTGTGAGCAGGACTTTCTTCGTGCTCTGGGGCAATGAGCTCGATCATGAGTTCCCCGGCACGAACCATCAGAGCAATCGAAGCCTTCTGCAGTGGATCGTAAATTCGTTTCTTTTCCGAATAGCCCAAGGCCTGATACAGCTTCACGCATTCGGAAAGCTTTTTCGTAACAATGCCGACATGATGGAGTCGCATGGGTACCGAGGTAGCAAGTTTCCTGCCGGGTCCGACGGCGGCAGTCCAATTGCAAAAACCGCACTAGGGAAAAATGACGATGAAACCTTTAAACCATCTGTGGCTCCGCACGACTGCAGGTTTGCCGCAGCCACCCCTCCTCTGCGAGGAGGGGAATACTCCACATTCGACATTTCTTCAATTCATTCACACCTTCTATGAGCGCCCGTTCTTCTGCGGATGAAGGAGGTTCGGGCGGTTCGCGAAGCGCAAGCGCGGCAGCGCGCAGCCTCAAGAAATAGACCGCCCCTTCTAGAGCACGCTTATCGTTTCTGCGGACGCGAGAGCACCTGAAGCACTACGGTGCTCAGGATGTCGGGAGTGTAGCTTCGAAAGCGGCTGTGGAGCGGAAATCCGTTGCCGAGAGCACGACGCGAGTCTTCATCGACGTGCGGTTTCCAAAACAGTAGCTCGTGCCCGCATTCAGAATACAAATCCGCGAATTCGCTCGCGCGGAGGCGGTTGTGATAGGCAAACTGGTTTCCGGCAAGTCGAACCCATTCGGCATCGGAGTATCGGAGAAAATTGATCGGCAGAATGGATCGATCGTGATGCGAAAAATGATCGGAAGTGTCAATGTGATGCAGAGTAACTCCGCCGGGGGCCAGCACCCGGTTCGCCTCCAGAAGAATACCGCGCAGCACCTCTCGCGGGATGTGTTCGAACACCGTGTAAGAAACCTGGATGTCGATGCTCTGATCGGGAAGGTCACTGTCTGCCGCGTCGGCGGGCGCTCGATATTCGATCTTTGCATGCCGCAATAGTTCGGCGCTCGTTGTCGAGGAACAGAGCACTTCCAGCCTTTCCCGCAAAAGACTCGTATCGACCGTTCCTCGAAGCCTGTCGATGACTCTATCCTTCTGCGCGCGAAAAGCATCGAGCGCGGCCATCAGCAACGATGGTTTCAAATAACGATGCGCGTCGAAGGTGATGACGGATGAAGCGCCGCACAAGTAAAGAGCCAGTGGCATGTTGACGCATCGGCCTGTTCCCACTTCCATGATTCGCGCGTCTACAACGGGCCGGCCGGCATCCTGGAGAATACGGACGAGCTGAGCGCAGGCCTCGAGCATCGGAAAAGGATCGGACCGATCTTGCACACTGCCGAATGCCTGCTGGAGAGAGTAGTAAGCGGACTCGCGGAGCAGCGGTATTCCCGCGCAGACGCGCTGGATACGCGCCTTGCACTTCCAGTTCATATCTTTTCAATGTCAGCACGAACCCAGCCATTCGGTCGATGAAGTCCAGGCGCGGGCAGATATGAGCGTTCGATGCTCTTCTGCGTACTCGAGTTCCGCAAATGCGGAATACACCGATCACCGGTCTAATCTCAAATCCGAAATTTCGAAATTTGGAATTGGACCGTCCAATTTGCGATTTCAAAATTTCGGATTTGAGATGGCCTTTTGTCCGATTTCACAATTTTTAGCGCAGGCTGATGCCGAGACTCCCGCCGCTTTGTGTAAACAGTTGCAGGTTGCCGGATGGAGGCTCGGCAGGAGTACCGCTAAAGGTGATGAACTGCGTCGTGTATCCGGCGCCATCGACAATCTGAGGGAATACCAGCGTTGAATGCGCAGGCGCGCTTTCATTGGTTGCACCAGTAGTCGTGAAGATGAAGTCGCCCCGTTCATTCCAGCGGCTGCGTACTCCGAGAACCGCGATATTCGCGTCCCCCGAGGAAATTCGGAGGACGCCTTTGAACGGCATCGGCAGCGATTCGAACCCCGGAATCTGAATCAGAAACAGCGCGCGTTGCCCCGACGCGGGTACAACGAGTTGTCCGGAACGACCGGTTGAGGTTCCATCGAGTCGCATGAGTTCAAAATTTACCGATGTATCGCTCGATCCGGCATTCTCCACGGCGACTGCCGTTTGAATGGCGTTTGAGGTATCGGCCTCGGCATAGAGCCGGAACGCACTACCGGCAGTTATCGAAGGTGTGCCCGCTTCGGAAACGGTGATCCCCGCATTGTGGTAGGAAAAGATGGCCGCCCCGACCGGAGCTGTACTGAAGCCAGCGGGCGTTGCTCGCGCAGATCCAACCTTCATTTCTGAGGAGGTGTTCCTGGTCGAGAAACGTTTTGAGCTGTGCGCCGGAATCGAATAGGCGACCTGGCTGACCACAGCCCCATCGATATTCATCGAGAGATTCGGTGCCGGCGCGCCGGCAGTCCCCTGCCCGTAAAAACTAAGCGTGCCGCTGATCGCTTGATCGGAAGGATTCACAAGAACGAACTGAGTAATCCATCCTCCGCCGTCGGCAAATTGGGGAAAATATACGGAACCTGATGGAAGCGCATCCGGGTCGGCGACCGGTAGCGTGGTTGCCAGAAATTCGGAGCGCTCGTTCAGAAATCCGCGGATTGCAATAGCCGCCACGGGTATGTTCGAACTGAACGTGAATGTTCCTTCGGTCCGCTGTGGCCCGTTGAACGGCGTTTCATTCAAGAACCGGGCGATCTGGCCGTGCGCGGGGATGGTCACGGTGCCGTTGCCGAAATCCGTTCCGTTGGTGTCTGTAAAGAAGAAGGAGACCGTCGCAGCGGAATCATTCGCATTGGAGACAGCCAAACCGGTGCTGGCTGAACCGGAAACCTCAGCATAGATCCGTCCTCGGCGCGCCGGCACGCCGGCCGGAACTCCCGCCTCCGCAACAAGTACTCCACTTTCTCGATAGCCGAAGATCGCAACACCGGACGGAACAGACTGCTGACCTGCAGCCGCAGTGATTTGGGCCGAGCCGACCTGCATTGATCGCCCGCCACCACTGGTCGTCAGGCTTTGGCCGCCAATCAAAGACTGTGTCGGTGTAGTGCCCGTTAAGGTACTTCCAAACGCGCGATTTCCTGACATCGAGTGAGTGGTGGCTGGCGTGCTCGTTGGCGCCGAGCTTCCCGTGCTCGCGGTGGACGTGTCACTGGATACTGTGGGGATGGCATTGGACGTCGTCATTACATCGAACGCGTCCAGTTGTGTCCAGTATCCCTGGGCACTCGCGTTCTTGCGGCCGGTGGGACCGATTCCAACTGTATGCGGGCCCAGCGTCAACCCGGATACCGTATAGGCTTTCGCCTGCCGTATTGCCGGCGATGCATAAAGATCAACCTGCGTGGCCGGATTGCCGTCGACGTAAATTTGGGCGATCCCGGACCACTCATCCGACATTGTGATGAAGGTTACGCTCGTTCCGGTGAACGATAGAGTCGCTCGCGCATTTGCATCCATGGACGCCTTCATTGTTCGCCCGCTATACATTCCCCCATTCGTGACTAAGGACCACGTACCGCTGTAGGTGATGGCCGCACTCGTCTCCTCGACACGCATGGTCGTGCTCGTACCGGTAGAGGTGCTTCCCCCGGACGTGCTTACCGTTGTTGAGCCGGATGATCCGGTTCCCGATGTTGATGTTCCGCTTCCCGATGTCGACGCTATGACGGTCAGCGCGCCCGAGCCACTGCTTGCCGCGTAACTCGTGTCACCGGCGAAGTTCGCCGCCACGGCAGTCGAGTAGTTTCCTGCATTGGTACCGCTCAGGCTCACGCCGCTCAGCGTCGCCACACCCGAACTGTTCGTCATGCCTGTACCGGCCGCAGTGCCGTTGAGAGTGAAACTGATCGTCTTCCCGCTCAGTCCCGATCCGCCGGAGGCCAGCGTTGCTGTTAACGTCGCTGTACTGCCCGATGTGCCCGAGCCGCTAACCGCACTGATCGCCGTCGAGGCTGGGGGTGGTGCTGAAACGGACAGCGCGCCCGAGCCACTGCTTGCCGCGTAGCTCGTGTCACCGGCGAAGTTCGCCGCCACGGCAGTCGAGTAGTTTCCTGCATTGGTACCGCTCAGGCTCACGCCGCTCAGCGTCGCCACACCCGAGTTGTTCGTCATGCCTGTACCGGCCGCAGTACCGTTGACAGTGAAACTGATCGTCTTACCGCCCAGTCCCGATCCGCCGGAGCTCAGTGTTGCTGTTAAGCTCGCTGTACTGCCCGACGCTCCCGAGCCGCTAACGCCGCTGATTGTTGTCGGCGCGGGGCTGGGCGTGGTTGTGACATTGGAAGTCGTGATTACATCGAATGCATCCAGTTGTACCCAGTATCCCTGAGCGCTCGCGTTCTTGCGACCAATGGGGCCGATCCCCACTGTATGCGAGCCCACCGTCAAGCCGGATACCGTGTAGGCTTTCGCTTGCCGTATTGCCGGCGATGCATAAAGATCGACCTGAGTAGTCGGATTGCCATCGACGTAAATTTCGGCAATACCGGACCACTCATCCGACATCGTGATGAAGGTTACGCTCGTTCCGGTGAACGATAAAGTCGCTCGCGCGTTTGCATCCATGGACGACCTCATTGTCCCCCCGCTATACATGCCCCCATTCGTGACCAAGAACCATGTACCGCTGTAGGTGACGGCCGAGTCTGTCTCCTCGACACGTGTGGTCGTGCTCGTACCGGTAGACGTGCTTCCTCCGGACGTGCTTCCCGACGTTGAACCCGATGTCCCGCTTCCGGATGTTCCACTTCCGCTCCCGTTTCCAACCGACGCCGTCACACCGGTCAAGTCGACAAGGAACGTATCAATCCGCGTTGTACATCCCCACGCTGTATCGGGTCCAAGAGTCCTGTCCCAGGTGCTGGAGAACAGCGCCCATTTGCCGTCGCTGGAAATTTGCGCGAATCCTTGGCCATAGAAGCAGTTCAGGCCGTCGGTAGCGTGGTTGTGTGCAACACGCCAAACGGTATTGGAACCGTCAACGGCTGCCAAAATAATTTCTCCGGTCCATGCGCCCGTACAAGAGGTGGGTGCAAAACGGGATATTAAAAGGGGCGCGTCTGGATTGTTGCCGGAATTGTGCCACGAGGGATGCTCGCCGGTGCACCATTCGGCGGTGTCCGTGGGCTGTTCAATGAAAAGGTATTTCGAGGCATTCATGAGATCGTCCGGATCGCGGACGAGATAGCTTCGGGGATCGGTTCCCGACTTCGTTCCAGAACCGTTCGTAAATTTTCCGTTACCTAGCGTCGCATGACCGCTCCAGTAGGGGTCGGCATTGGTGACGAGCGACCAGGTTTGTGACTGAAGATTGAAAATGGCATCACCGTTTCCGCCCCAGCTTTGCTGGTGAAAGCTGAGGTATACCCACTCGGAGCCGGTGCCGGGGGCTATGGCATGAATGCCGATCACCTGTCCGGCCGCAGATGTGGGCCACTTGGTCAGATTCGTCGCTGGAGCACCATTGATAGTCTTGTTGTAAACGTCGACAAATTGGTATTGAGAAGTATTCGACGGATTGATGCAGAAAAATTTGGTGTAGCTGTCCTGATAGCCGGCTCCGGCGGCCGAACAGACCCAGTTATCCTGACCGATAACAGCGGTCGCATAAGTAACCGCATCGCCGTTTGGAGGCCCGCCGAGGTTGGTCGTGACGCCGGTGGACTTATTGTATTTGGCGATCTTGTTCCCGTTTAGAAAATAAATGATGTCGGGATCGACCGCAGACCATTCCCAGTTCGATCCAAACCAGAGTGGATGAGGACTAGGACGCGAAGTTCCATCGCCGACCTTGAACGCTGCCGCATTAAATTCCAGCCAAAATCCTTTGCCGCCGACGCCGGATAATTTGATTGCTGTCGAATCGGCATTGAATGTTCTTTTGAATCCCGTTTCCGTGGAGATCAAGGAATTTCCCGAATCCGTATTCTGATCGGTCACACGCAAAATGCGTGTCCCGAACGTCGGATCCGTAATGACGGAATTGGCCGGACCCAGGGCCGGCGCAGGAGGAACGGGCTTCGGATCGGTCCCTGTGTAAAGCGGATACGTCGTTGGAGCGACCTGGGCATCGACCACCCATGAAAATACGGCGCATGCCAGAATAATAAGAACAACGACCGTTAAGAACCTACCCTGAAAGCTGGAACATCCTTTTAACATTGATTCATGACCTCTTTGTTGCCGGCCGAACACATGTATCGCATCGTTTCGGAATAGGAACAACCATTTAAAGTGTTGGGGGGAGTGGAAACTGAGCTGGCCGCGTATTCCTGAATGCTGTGTCGGCTTGGTTATTTCAGCGTGTTGGATTACTCCTCATCCTGTGATCTGCGGTTTGATCCCTGACCGTGTGCCTTGATGTCGTGGAAGAACTATAGCGTCCCGGAGAGGAACGAGATAATTGGGGATTTACCTTAAATGCGGCGGGGAATTCTTATTAGGTGAGGTTAAGAAAGGTCGCGCCGGAACGCGATAACTTATGTCTTTCCAAGCGATTCGGCACTAAAGGTGAAGTACTGCCGGTTGCCGACGACTTAAGCTGCCCGCTCCTGCTGTCAGGCCGCGCGACAGTACATTCGTGGTTTATTTGGGTAGATCCGTTCGAGTCAGGCCAGTAGCGCTTATCTATCGGCGCGTGGAGAGCCGGCTGATGTCACGGCCCATCGATTCGCGGACAGCGTAGAGCTTGTGCGGATCCTGATCGTAGTCGTAGATGTGGCGGATGAAGCGGTTCAAAGCATCAGCGACCGCTTTGTCGCCTGCCAGCTTGGAGAGGATCGTCAGGTACTCGTAATCTTCGAGGCCTTCGCGAATGAGTTTGAGACGAATGCTTTCGACCGGGATGTGGCTGGTTCCACCGATGACATCGGGACGGCCTGGATAAAACAGCGTCCCGTCGCCGTTGCCGCCGAAAAGATATACGTCCTTCCATGGGTCCTTCTTGGCGTACGCCTCGGTCGTGCTGTAATAGAGTTCGCCCCCGATCCCGTATTTCCATGTGAGCCATTCCATCATGCGATTGCGAACCGGCGCGTCATCGATGACGTAGCTGGGCCACCCTCGGAAGTAATCACCGCCGACAATATCGCAGCCGTGGCTCCCACATGCCTGGTACCACCACAACCGTTTACCCTTTGCCAGCTCCGTATCGTATGCGGAGCGCTCCGCCATCGGATTGCAGAAGCCGCCGAAAAACGGTTTTCGTTCGAAGCAATTGATCGCGGGCGACCAAATATCGATCACATTGGACCAGTTCGGGTCGAGCGGCGCCGCGACCAGGTTCTTCAACGCAGGATCGGCACGATGCGCCGTTTTTCCGAGTTCAATGAGGGCCGGAAAATCCTTCGGCTGCGGCTCATCCCAAACGTAGTGAAAGAGACGATCGAACCAGCCCTTTTCCCGAAAATGTGCGGCGATTTGCCGCCAGTATTCGATTCGCTGTTCCGCAGTTGTCAACAAGAAGACGGGTGTCGTCACGCCCAGCGAAGTTGCGCGCGCGCCGGACAACGGATCGGTGGAAGTGAACACCGTACCGTCCATGAACGGCTCCACAACGCTATCGTAGGTATCCCACGAAACCTGCACGTGATCATCTTTGATGGCGAGGGCCGGCGCGACTCCGGCGTTCGAATCCAAACTGATGCGGTGCCAAAGAGCGGCCTTGTGATAGACGCGAGTGAGGTCCTCGATATCTTTGCTTCCGGTGTAGCTGTCATAATGCGCGCGCACGGCAGAGTTTCCGCTGAACCCAAACGTCGTGACGAGACTGGAAGTGCTGGGCAACTGGAAATTCCAAACCTCGAGGTCCAGCGGAATACTTACTCGAGGTTTGCCGGCCATCATAATGTTCACGTGCCCGCTGTAGAGGCCGGCAGGCGTGGACGGCGGAACGTACACGTCGATCCAGATCGGTTGGTTTCGCCCGGCCGTCAACTTGAACGGAAACGCATTTCTTCTTTCATTTGCGTAGCGGTCCACACGCGGAACCAACGGATCGGGCCACTCTCCCGTTCCACCCGTCACCGAGGAAGGAGTCTTCAGATTGAGATACCGCACGAGATAGGCGGATATGTACTTTGCGGAAGGAATCACACCGGACTTTCCCCGCAGGTCTGTGACTTCGATATCCACGGCATCGATTGCCGGACTCTCGGCGCGCAATACGACTTGAAACGGCTCGAATTCGTTGCGCGCGGCCTGAATCTTTACACTCTGTGGTGCGTGTTCCGGCACACGGTCATAGGGACGGATCTTCTCGAGACTATGGGTTGTCCACCACACCAGAGCGGGCGACGGAGCCGGCCTGAGGAAGCCGAGCACCAGCGGTATCGCAGCGAGTGGAAGAAAAGGCCAACGGCTCATCGTTATCGCAACCTCGATCTATTGCGTTTTGCAATAACGCTGCCGTTTGACTGGCATCCTCTCTGCAGCGTTTTGCCCCATGATGAACGATCACAATCGAATACCTTCTCTGGACGGTCTGCGCTGCATCGCTGTTTCTCTGGTGTTGTTTAGTCATCTGCTTGGAACGCGCGGGTTTTTTAGCCCGCCGAAGACGAGTTTTCTCTTTACGGATTCGGTAACCTCGGAGTAGAGGTCTTCTTTGTCATCTCAGGGTATCTGATTACACACTTGCTGCTTTCCGAGTTACAAAGATCCAGCAAAATCCACCTCGGAAAATTTTATTTCCGCCGCACTCTTCGAATATTCCCGCCCTGCTACTTCATGATAGGCGGACTGATTCTGCTGACGGCTGTGGGCTGGAACACCTTAACGCCGAAGGACGCATTTCACGCATTAACGTACACATCCAACTATTATCCAGGACGGTCATGGAACATCGGTCACACCTGGTCGCTGGGTGTAGAAGAACAGTTCTATCTTCTATGGCCGGCGGTCCTTGTTCTCCTCGGGATACGAAAAGGGTTCTTCGCTGCAGCTTCGGTGATTGTCATCTGTCCAGTCATTCGGGTTCTGCTCTGGCACTTTTACAGACTGCCCGATATCGGGCATCGATTCGAGACCATAGCAGACGCCATCGCCACCGGATGTCTGCTCGCCGGTACGCGTGAGTGGCTTCACATGCAAAAGCTCTACAAGACCCTTCTTGGATCGAAGTTCCTTCTCGCAGTGCCGATCTTCGTTTTCGCTGCTTTAATACTGGGTCCGCACCCGATGACATATTTCGCGGTGAGTCCCACGGTCATCAACCTGGGTATCGCTCTGTGCCTGGACTTCTCAATCACGTATCACAGAGGAGTGGTAGGAGGAATTTTGAACTCCAGACCGTTCGTGTTTCTGGGATTGATCAGTTATTCCACGTACCTGTGGCAGCAGGTCTTTCTGAACCGAAACTCTGCATCCGCGATCACCGCGTTTCCGTTAAACATCATCCTGGCTGCGGCCGCCGCTGTGGCGTCTTATTACATTATCGAGCGGCCGTGTCTGAGATTCAGGCAGCTCCTCGAACAAAAAGTGTTTGTTTATCGGCGCGAGCCCGTGCCAGCTATAGCGACCGAAAAGGCAGTTGCCGTGGAGGAGTCCAGTGCGGGCTGATAGTGCGGCGGTCCAGATTTACAAAAATATTCCCTCTTCGGCGAGCTGCATCGACGAGCGAATGAAATCGGCGGCACCGGCCGTCGCGCATTTCAGACCGGCGGCGGATATGTACGTCAATACTCCGCGCCGCAGCAGTTGCTTTTCAACTCGCGCGAGGTTACGGCTGGCGTCCGGCCGCAACGGGAAGAGCTGATAATGGATCTGCGAATCGCCGTCTATGAGCAATGTTGAATGCTGTTCGGCAAATACTTGACTGCGCCGCTTCCGATGGAGGTCATCAGCGACATGAAGGATCGTGTAGCTTTCGATCCGCGTACCGAGGCCGATCACTCGCCCGCCAAAGTTTTGAATTTTGTAGAAGGGGGATGTCTCACCAAACGTGGAGCCGAGATGGTGCGTCGACGTCAGCTCGACCGCGTGCCTTCCCCATGCCGCCACAGGGTGTGTTGGATGAAGGCTTCTTACCACGCTGGGTAATCGCCGGAATACCTCAGTGAGAAGCCCGACCTTCGAAGGTGTTCGCCTGACGTCGAATTTCGGATTCTTCTGCACATAAAAGTACTGCTTTCCGACAAACGGAAATGTTGGAATCAGTAATGTGCCGTTTGGACCGAGCGTATCTTGCAATAACTGGATCAGGCGTGGCGCGGTCATTCCGCGGACGCGCCGCGTGATTTCGTCCATCGAGCTGTGCAGGAAGATTGTAGCGCCAGGTACAATTCCAAGTTGAGCCAGGAGATTTTCCAGTTCGGTTTCCGTCATCGTACGCCGGTCGACGCGACTGACTCTCAATTTCAGCTCGCGGTACATCGGGCGAAAGTAGGTGGGTATCGTCACTGGCGAATTTTGGTGCACGTTGCGAACCGAGCAACGCCATAAATAAAAATGGATCCGTCCCGAAACGGCGCGGCCGGGGTGGTCAGTTCGGCGAAAACTGTTCAGGCCTGAAGATTTCGCCGAGCTGACCACTATTACGGCTTCGCGCTATCGCGCTCGCGCTTCGCGTCCGTCTGCGGCGCTTTCGGTGGCTTCGCAATTTTTAGTTGATGCCGCAGCCACCCCTCCTCTGCGAGGAGGGGAATACTCCACACCTTCACAAACAGCCGCAACAGTGCATTCGGCCCTTCGAAAGCATGCGAGTTCTCATCCGTGGAACTGCCAGTTACACCCAGATTGCGGCGTTGAAAGTGCACCGATATGGTCGATGCTGTCGGCCGCTGTTCTGATCGCGCTCGCGCTACTGTTGTACACGTACGTAGGGTATCCTGCTGCGATCGCCATTCTGGCGCGCCTGTCGCCGCGTCGCGTGGCACCAGTTCCGGTAGCCAACGATCGAATGCCGATGGTCAGCGTGTTGCTGGCGGTGTACAACGGCAGCGCATTTCTTACTTCGAAGATCGAGAGTCTGCTTGCTCAAGACTATCCACCCGAACGGATCGAAATCCTCATCTACTCCGACAGCTCGACGGATAATACCGAAGCTGTAGCACGAGCGCTCGCGGCGTCGCCGTCGGCGGGCGGGCGCATCCGCGTAGTGGCTGTGGCAGAAAGGCGAGGGAAACCAACCGGACTGAACCGCTTGTGCGCTCTTGCACGGGGTGACCTGTTTCTGCTCAATGACGTCAGGCAGCGCTTCGCACGCAATGCGGTTCGCGCACTCGCCGAAGCGATGGCTGACCCGAGGGTTGGCTGCGCGACGGGGAATCTGGTGCTGAACGGCGAAGCGGGAAGCGGCATCTACTGGCGATACGAGAATTGGATCCGCCGGCAGGAGTCGCATTTTCGAGGTCTTGTCGGAATGACAGGCCCCATCGCGATGGTCCGGCGCGCAGACTTCGCCCCCGTTCCCGGCGACGTCATTCTCGATGACGTTTGGATACCCATGCGCCTCGCACTCGAAGGAAAACGCGTAACTCTTGTCGCTGATGCCAAAGCGTACGACACCGCGTTTGATGATGAGCGCGAATTCCGGCGTAAAGTACGAACGTTAGCCGGAAATTATCAATTGTTCGCGCGAATGCCGGGGCTGCTGACGCCGTTTACAAACCCGCTCTGGTTTGAGACGGTGTCCCACAAAATCCTCCGGCTCGCAGCGCCCTGGCTCTTGCTTGGACTCGCCTGCGCCTCTGCCGCCGCAGCCATCCTGCCCGACGCGATGAACGCAACTCTCTTGCACCCGCTCGTGCTCGGCCAGCTTGTTTTCTATACTGCGGCCGCACTTGGCCCCAGAGCCCGGCAGTTGGGCGGTGCAGCACGTACATTCGTAGTATTGAACGTCGCAGCCCTCGTCGGCCTGTGGGGCTTCCTAACCGGCCGGCAGCGTGTGACCTGGCAGGTCACGCGGTGAGAGGAACTGTTGAATGTCGTGTATTCCCCTCCTCGCAGAGGAGAGGAGGCTGCGGCATCAACTAAAAGTTGCGAAGCCACCGAAGCGCCGCAGACGGGCGCGAAGCGCGAGCGCGAAGCCGTAATAGTGGTCAGCTCAGCGAAATCTTCAGGCCTGAACAGTTTCGCCGAACTGACCACCCGGGCCGCGCCGTTTCGGAACGGATCCATTTTTATTTATGGCGCGTCCACCCCTCCTCTGCGCGGAGGGGAATCGCCTGCGCGAGTTCAATTCATTCCCCTACAGATTCGCGCAACCCACACGGTATTCGACACTTCCAGACATTCAACACCTTTGGTTTGGTAACTGCACCCTTCGAGGTCAGATCCTCGCAACAGGGTGAAAAACATGCACAATCGAATACAAACCCCCGTTTGGGCGGCGATCACCGCGCTCGGTATCGCGCTGATGGTTGGAGGACTTACGTCGCCGATTGTTCACAGCAGCACCGAAGAACCGTCCTATACAGTGGCGTCGGAGACGCGAATGCCGGTGGTGTTCGAGCAGGGATTTTCACCCGTCGTGAGGAGTTCTGCGCCCTCAGTCGTCAATATCTCGTCGTCGAGGATCGTCCGTTCTCCAGAGGGGGTCCCTGATGCGCCATTTCTGAACGACCCGTTTTTGAGAAGATTTCTCGGGCCCGATTTCATGCGTCAATTCAGGGTTCCCCGAGAACGTCGCGAACACAGCCTCGGATCGGGCGTCATCGTGAATTCCGCCGGATATCTCTTGACCAACAATCACGTGATCGAAGGTGCCACGGATATAAAAGTCGTGCTCTCCGATAACCGGGAAATGGAAGGCAAAATTGTAGGAACCGATCCCGGCACCGACATTGCCGTCGTGAAAATCCCAACCGACCATCTGGCGGTATTGCCTTTCGCGGATTCCAGCAAGGTCGAAGTGGGCGATATCGCACTCGCCATCGGAAATTCATTCGGTCTTGGTCGAACTGTGACGATGGGTATTGTCAGCGCTACCGGCCGTGGCGGTCTCGGAATCGAAGACTATGAGGACTTCATTCAAACCGACGCCTCCATCAATCCGGGAAATTCCGGCGGCGCCTTGGTAAATGTACGCGGTGAGTTGATCGGCATCAATACGGCCATTCTGAGTCCGAGCGGCGGAAACCTCGGCATCGGATTCGCTGTGCCTAGCAATATGGTTCGTACGGTGATGGATCAAATTATCAAAACCGGTAAAGTGACTCGCGGATATCTCGGCGTGAGTATTCAGGACATCACGCCCGATCTGGCAACCGCAATGAAGCTCGGTAAGAAGCACGGCGCACTTGTCAGCGCTGTCGATCCGAAAGGTCCGGCTGCCCAAGGTGGATTGCAGTCAGGCGACGTGGTCATCGAAGCGAATGGAAGACCGATAGAAGACAGCCGCGAATTGCGCCTGATGGTCAGCGACATGGCGCCCGGTTCTCAGATCAATGTGCGTGTTCTTCATAACGGGCAAACGCGAACTGTAAAACTGACACTGGCCGAGATGCCGGTCAAGGAAAACGCACCAGTCAGCAGGCGCCAGAAACCGGCTCCGCCGGAAGAACCCGCAGAACCTCGCATGGGCATTGCTGTGACGGAACTCACTCCGGATCTCGCGCCGCTTCTAAATTTGCAGGCTGATGTGAAGGGCATCGTGGTCGCCGACGTCGAAGACGGCAGTCCCGCCTCAGAAGCGGGCCTCCAGGTCGGCGATGTCATCCAAGAAGTCAATCGAAAACCCGTTCGGACGATCGCCGATTTTCAGACTCAAGTCTCGAATCGAGGCTCAGACCCGATTTTGATGCTCGTGAACCACGAAGGCCGCACGCAATTCATCGCGATCAAACCGCGGTGACGAAGGAATACCGGTTCTGTCGTCAATGGAATCTCTCCTCCACATCACGGGCCGAAATATCACAAATCCGTGATGGCAGGCCTCTTGCAAAGCACTAGGTGATCACGAGGATATTCCCCTCCTCGCAGAGGAGGGGTGGATGCGCCGAGCGGAAGCGAGGCGCAGACGGGGTGGTCAGACCGGCGAAACGTTTCACGCCGAACTGACCATTAATTGACGCTTCGCCCTAACGGGCTCGCGCTTCGCGCCCGGCGCGCCAGCTTCTATTAAGCTGTCGCGCCACCCCTCCTCTGCGAGGAGGGGAATAATCCATGCGGAGGTCTGCATGAAACTTTCCTTCGGGGAACTGATGCGAATTCCGAACCGCCGGCTTCTGCTACGCGCCTGCCGTCGCGCGCTCGTGCCGGAACGCCGCCGCAATATGGATTTGCTTCGAAACCTCGAAGCTGCATTTTTCTGGACGTGTGAGGCCCAGGATTCGACACCGGATGGCGGTGTGGCAGGGTGTTACAACTTGGTCCGCGGATGGGGCGAATCGTATCCCGAGACGACCGGCTATATCATTCCCACATTTCTTCATTACGCCCGCACGCTGAACGTCGTGGAAGCGCAACAACGGGCGCTTCGGATGGCCGACTGGGAAACGGAAATTCAACTGCCAAGCGGGGCCGTCCGCAGCGGAATGATGAATGTGGGCATAGGACCAGCGGTATTCAATACCGGTCAGGTGTTGTTCGGCTGGGTCTCGGCTTATCAGCAGACCGGCCAGGAGCGGTACGCCATTTCAATGCGGCGCGCCGGCGATTGGCTCGTTTCCGTTCAAGATGAAGACGGAGCCTGGCGTAAACATCTTTCGGAAGTGACGACCAGCACCGTTCAAAGCTACAACGCCCGCGCAGCATGGGGTCTGGCTCTCGCGGGGCGCGAACTCGATGAAGAGAGGTTCGTTCGCGCGGCTATCAAGAATTGCGACTGGCTACTCGAACAACAACACGAGAATGGATGGTTCGACAGAAACGCATTTTCGGACGGTGAACCGCCGCTCCTGCATACGATTGGCTATGTTCTGGAAGGTTTGCTTGGCGCAGGGGAGCTGCTGAGCCGCGAGAAATACATTGCTGCCGTAATAGCCGGAGTAACTCCCCTGGTGACCCTGTATCAGCGAACGGGTGTTTTGCGAGGCCGCTATGATTCGAACTGGCATTCGACCGTCTCCTGGCGCTGCCTGACGGGAGAAGCGCAAATCGCTCTCGTGTTGTGCCGGCTCTATGAAATCACAAGGGAAGCAAGCTACGCCGGCACAGCGAAATCGCTCTTACACGGGCTTGCAGACATCCAGGACACGAGCAGCCCGCACCCAGAGAGCTACGGCGCTTTAGCGGGATCGCATCCGTTGTGGGGCGGTTATAACCCCTTCAATTACTTGAACTGGGCCGCAAAGTTTTTCATGGATGCGTTGCTGCTGTACCAGTTCAAAGCGGATGTTCAGAAACCCGTCTATCAGAAGATAGGGGCGGTCATAGACCGCCCCTATAGCGCCACGGAATGTGTCCGATGAAATTGAAAACGATTCGCGACTATCACCTGGCATACCGGCAGTTGGATCAAGAACCGTTCACTCAAGAAGTAAAGTTGGCGCTCCTCGCCTCCTACACCAACGACTTTATTCTGCCTTTGCTTCAAGTGGACCTGATGAGGGGCGGAATCCGATCGGACCTCTATAAGCCTCGGTTTAATCAATTCCGGCAAGAAATCCTCGACGGGAACAGTGGGCTCTACGCCGCACAACCTGATATCACTATCATTAGCTTCCACCTGGAAGACGTGTTTCCAATCTTCGAAACCGATCCATCCGATGTCGCACAGGAGGTATTGAGCCTGTGTGAATCCGTGATTCGGAGTTACCGCCAATTTGCTACGCCGGGATCGCAGCTATTCATTCAGAACTGGATTGCCCCGATTCACTGCTACGACCCACTTGTCCGGACGGAGTTTGCGCTTGCCAGCCTTGTCGAGCGGCTGAATCGGGAACTGGCAGCTCTCGCAGGCAAGACTGCCGGCGTGCACGTGATGGATTATGCCCGCCTGGCTCAACAATGTGGTCTGGAGCGCTGGACCGACGCTCGTACCTATTACACCGCGCGTATCCCAATAGCGCAGGAACATTGGATCGCTTTGTCGAAGTTTTATGCCGCTTATATTCGCGCGGCTTTGGGGATGGACTTTAAATGTGTCGTTCTCGATCTGGACAATACGTTGTGGGGCGGAGTTCTCGGCGAAGATGGAATCGAAGGAATTCGACTCGGCGAATCTTATCCCGGTCTGACGTTCCGAAGGTTCCAGCAATATTTGCTCGGGCTTTATGACCACGGGTACATCCTGGCAATCGCCAGCAAGAACAATCAGGAAGACGTGCTCGAGGTTCTCCGCAATCACCCGGCGATGGCGCTGCGCGAGAAGCATTTCGCTGTGATCAAAGCAAACTGGCACGAAAAGGCTCAGAACATTCAGGAGATCTCGGAAGAGATCCACCTCTCCATCGATCACATGTTGTTTGTGGATGACAATCCCGTTGAAATCGAAAAGGTCAAACTGACGCTGCCCGGCATTACTTGTCTGCAAATTGAATCGCCTCCGTTAAATTTCTTGCGGCAATTTCAGGAGCTGCGGTGCTTCGGAAAATTGCATGTGACCGACGAGGACCGGTTGCGCGGCCAACAGTATTTCGATGATCGCCAGCGGCGTGAATTCAAACAAACTGTAGGAACAATCGAAGCTTTCTATCAAAGTCTGGGTCAGCGAATGACAATCTACACGAACTATGACGGTCATCTGGCACGCATTGCGCAGCTCAGCCAGCGAACCAATCAGTTCAACCTGACGACCATACGCCTGGCTGAAGCCGACGTCGCGCTGATGATGGCCGATCCGGACTATCTGCTTCTTACAGCAGATTTGTCCGACCGGTTCGGTGATAGCGGCACCATAGCTTTTGTCCAAGTCCGAAAACAGAAACGGGTATGGAGGATTGAAAATTTCCTCATGAGCTGCCGCGTCCTGGGCAGGACCGTCGAGGAAACACTGCTGAACTACATTTTCGACCGGGCAGCCGCCGAAACCGTTGTCACCATTGAAGGCGCCTATATTCCCACGAAAAAGAACGCTCCCTTCGCGCGGTTCTACTTGTCACATGCTTTCAGCCCAGCCGGAGATAATCGGTATGCGAAACAAGTCGCGTTACACGAACCCAGCGCTGCATTCATAGAAATCTTCGAACATGAAACGAGAATGGAAAATGTTGGATAGAATTCGGCAGATTGTTGCGGATATTACGCAGAACGACGTCGCCTCCGTCACCACGGATTCGAACTCGCAGAATCTCGACGGCTGGGATTCGGTCGCTCAAATCAATATCACTGTTGCCATTGAGGAAGAGTTTGGAGTTGCCTTCAGCGCCGAAGAGATGCACGCGCTGAATAGCGTGAAAAAGATTGTTGATGCGCTGCGGCTGGTCCCTTCCTGACCGGGGTGGTTCGGCCAAAAACCGTCGCCAGTGTGACCACCCCTCCTCTGCGAGGAGGGGAATACGTACTGCAACCTCTACACTTCGATGAGTTTCTTTTTAATAGCGTATTTGATGAGCTCGGCGCGGTCGTGCACGTCGATTTTTTTCATGAGGTTGTATTTGTGTACGTCCACGGTTTTTACGCTGATGCCCAACCGGCTTGCGATTTCCTTGACCGACAGTCCTTCCGCCAGAAGTTTCAGGACCTCCCGTTCACGGGTGCTCAAGCGATCGTAACTGGTCTGAGGACGTGAACTCCTAACGTATCCTGCTACGACTTTTTTGAGAACGGTTGGACTCAAGTACTTTTCACCTTTCCGCACTGCATCGATTGCGTACAGGAGCTGCGAGGCTGGGGCATCCTTGATGATGTAACCCGAGGCTCCGGCTTCAAGCGATTGCGCAACCAGGTCCTCTTCCTCATGCATCGTGAGGATCAAAATCTTCACATCCTCATCAAATTCGCGGATACGCCGTGTGGCATCGGGACCATTCATATCCGGCATCGAGACATCCATCAGCAGCAGATCCGGCTGAAGCTCCTTTACAAGGTCCACAGCTTGCCTGCCGTCGCGGGCTTCCCCGACGACCTCCAGATACTGCTCGTTCCGAAGTATGGCCTTGATGCCCTCGACAAATAAGGTGTGATCGTCGCAAATGAGTGTTCGGGTCTTGCTACTCACGCTGTAAACAGAACAGTTTTAGATTATGGCATAGTTGCCGCCCACACGCTGGGCGATTCGACTGTAAAGCCTCTACAGTTGGCCTAAATACTCAATTCAATCCAGAACCGGCTTCCGTGGCCCGGTTTGGAGTCGACGCCGACACGGCCGCCCATCAGCTCGACCGCTTTTCGGACAGAGGGCAGTCCCAGTCCTATACCTGGAAACTGTTCTTCTGAATAGAGCCTGACGAAGGGCATGAAAATCCGCTGCTGATCTTCCTCAGCGATGCCGATTCCATTGTCGTTAATTTCAATCCGGCACCGGTTTTCTTTCACGGACGCGGAAACCGTAATCTTCGGCCGAACACCTTTAGGCACAAATTTGATGGCATTCGATAGCAGATTCGTGATGGCTATCTTCAATAACGCCGGGTCCGCTGGCACAACGCGTGGTTTACCTTGGATTTTGATGTCGGCGCTCCGGTTACGGATTTCCCCTTCGATAGTGCGCAGGCAGGTTTCGATGTAGGTCCGCAGATTGATGGGTTCATACCTGACTTCGCCGCGCCCCAGCCTCGAGAAGTTCAACAGCGAATCGATCAATTCCCGCATTTCCTGGGCGGCCCAACGGATGCGATCGAGGTCTTCCCGACCTTCAGGCGTGAGCCGTCCCGCCTCGGACATGCTGACGGCTTCGGCGAACATCGTCACGGCTCGGGCCGAGGCACGCACATCGTGAGACATGGCTTGGATGAAGGCTTCGAGATCTTCGTTCCGCAGCTTTAGCTCCAAGGACGTGCGCCGTGCGCGAAGCAAGATTTCCACGCGGGATTGCAGTTCGAGCTTCGATACCGGCATCGTGATCGAGTCATCTACCGATTGCCACAGATTCGGCATACGAGACCACACATCACGCCGTCCGGTGATAAGCAACACCGGCAGGAGGCCCGGCTGCTCCTGATCGCGCCGCGCCTCCAGTTGCTTTTGGAACCGGCGGAGGCTCGGCCCATCGACAACACACAGATCGAAAGGCTCGTCGAGCGGCCGGGCTGAAGCGTGTTCGGCAACCGAATGATACGCCGACAGGAACGCGTAGAGCAGCTTGCGATTCCGTTTGGCATCGACGGCGATGACGATTCTCGACATCGAGACGCATCAAGCCGCGGTTAGCGGGATCTTGAGACCTGAGCCTGTCAGATGCATCGGGTGAGACCCAGCCTGAAAGTCGGAGCCACGAAATTTCACAATCAGGATCGTTCGGTTCAGCTGGACGAACTCGAGTTGAATCACACCATCCACGTCTCCTGCATATTCACTCTCCTCGGATGCGGCAACGACTGTCGCTCCGTGGAATGTGGCGAATTGAAAGAACGATTGGACCAGGCGCCGGTGATGAAATTCATCCATGGTAAGGCTACGGAACTGGCCTAGACTATCGACGAAAATGCGTGCCGGCCTCACATCCTCGATTTCTTTGGAGATCTGAGCCGTCACGAACTCACGTTCCACTTCTGCCGGCGCGAATATGTCATAGGACTCGTTTTCCGCAAAAGCTTCGGGCCGCGCCGTCAGGTCCAGGATCTTGACGGAACTGATATTCAATCCAATCGATCTCGCGTCGGCGCGGATGTGATCCTCGGGCTGGCCGAAAGCGATCATCAGCGCTGTTTCACCGATGGAAACGCCGGCGGAAAGGAAGTGCAACCCTACTGTTGTCTTCCCCGTGCCAGGTTCTCCGTAAACCAAATACGTTCGTCGAGCGATCAGCCCGCCAAGAAGGATGTTGTCCAGACCTTGAATTCCCGTTGAAACGCGAACGCTCATGTGTTGAATCTACGGCTAACCGGCTCTGGGACGGCAGAATGGCTGTCTTACGGCGATCGAAAGTTCTTGAACGAAAGTAAGGCTGCCATTCGAGGGAATACTCATGCTGCTGCCGTGAAGCGTGAAACGTCCGGCGTGAAGCGCCCCGACGATGGTGTTGGTTTCGAGCCGTTCAGCTTCGACTTCGATGTAGACGGATTCGCGGATCTGACTGATTTTGTGCAAATCGATGCCGCAGTATGCGGCCGCCTTAGTATTCAGCATGCGTACACGCCGCAGCAATTGAAACGAACCCGCTCTGGGCGCGCGCGCACCGTCATAGCGGCCGTTCCAAACTTCGATTCCATCGAGCTTGCCGCAGATGGGACCGATCATGTTGATACTTCCGCGCGGCGGATGCGCCAGCACCGCAATTCCACCTTCATCGTGTATGCGATCGACCAGGTCTTCCATATTTGTGAAGCGTATCCGCCGCGTGATTCCATATCCGAGAATATGGATTTCGCCTCTGTAGAGAGAGAACTCCAGGCCGGGGATTACGACGAACGTTTCAGTGGAGAGCGTCTCGCAAATCCGGACGTAATCCTCCATTCGGCGGTCGTCGAATACCTCGGCATGATCACTCACGGCCGCGAAGCTCATCCCAGCATGGCGCAAAGTCACAACGACCCGGTCGAGCGGCTCTTCTCCATCTGAAAAGACGCTGTGAACGTGCAAGACACCTTTGATGGAGTTTTCAGTTGTCAGTGTTGAGTTTTGAGTGAAACCCATGTCCCAACTCATAACTCAAAACGCAGAACTCATAACTACAACCTCTACCTGGCGATCTTGAACATCTCCTTGACTTCGACCGGAACATCACTGTCGCGGACTTCGTCGTCTCTCTTCACGAAAGGTTTCAAACCGACAAATGCCAAGTACAAAATTTCTACGGTGCCGATTGCAGAAGTAAAAATGACCCAGGCCATACCAATTGCTTCGTAAATGCTCATGACGCCTCCAGGTATTGGACCGGCTATGAACCGGCCGAAATAATGGCTTAGCAAATCGAACGCCACGTCACGCATATGCATCCACTTCGATGGTGGCCTGCCTGAAGGCGTGAGAAGGCACAAGCTCTCGGATAAATTGCTTGTGCCAGCATTCGAACACGAGCAACGACCAAACCTCCTGATATCCGGAAAACTTGCCTCGCTCATGCAAAGTCACAATCCGTTCAATAGCTTGTGGATCGAAAAATTCTTTGCATGCGGAATTGGTGGCGAAGAGCGTGTCACGGACGAATTCTCTCAAGTCATAGCGCAACCAAGACGCGGTTGGATTTGGAAAACCCTTTTTGGTCCTATGCAGAATCGAGGGTGGTAACACGTTACCCATGGCGCGTCGGAGGACCCATTTACCTTGGTCTCCGCGTACCTTCATAGAATCTGGAAGACTCGCGACGTATTCCAAGAGCTTGTGATCGAGGAATGGAACCCGAAGCTCAACGGCAGTCGCCATTGTCATCTTATCGCCCTTGAGAAGAAGATTCTCCGGCAGCCAGACCTTCATGTCGGCGTAAAGCATCCGGTTCAACACCGACGTATTTCGAACCCGTGCGAAATACGCCGCGAAGATTTCGTCGAGCTGAGCCTCGGATTTCTCCACGCGTTCGGGCCCGGCCAGCGCCAGCCGGGTTTCCAGCGAGAGTCCCTTCACCACGCCACGATAATGAGTTTCGATGCTCGTTCCCGCGCGCCGCAAATACGCGCGCGTGCGATCCCCGAGCGGAAGTCCTGCGAGCGCGGGAAAAATCGGGGCAAGCGGGCCTGCTAGGTTACGCACTTTTTCGAGGGCGAGAATCCTGCGGTATAGGCCATAGCCGGCCATACTCTCGTCTGCGCCTTCGCCGGAGAGCACAACCGTGATGTAGTTTCGAGCGAGCTTCGAAATGAAGTAGAGAGGAAGCGAACTCGGGTCGGCCATCGGCTCATCGAGGTGTGAGACCATTGTCGGTATTGCGTTCATGAAATCTCGAGCGGTGAGAGAACATTCATGATGCTCGGCACCGAAACGAGCCGCCGCTTCGCGCGCGTATGACAATTCATTGGATTCACGAGCCTCGGCTTCCGCCGGCCCACTCATGTCATAGCCGACGCTGAACGTTTTGACGCGCTCACCACCAGTTATCTTGCTCATCAACGCAAGCATGGAACTCGAATCGATCCCGCCGCTGAGAAATACGCCCAACGGAACTTCGGCGATCAATCGAAGTCTTACGCTCTCTTCCAGGAGATTTGAGAATTCTTCAACATGTTGCGGATCCGTTTGGGAGAGGCCGGCGCCCTCTCCCAGGGGGAGAGGGTTCAGGTCCCAATACTGTCCGGTCTTTACGCCATTCTGATCGACCGTCATCCAGTGGCCCGGTTGCAACTTGAAAATGTGCTTAAACATTGTGCGGGGTCCGGGCACATAGCGCAGGGCCAGATACAAATCGACGGATTCACGATCCACTTCGCGCGGAACCCCAGGGTGCTCGAGAAGCGACTTGATTTCGGACGCGAACGCAAAAAAATGCTTTGAGGCGTAGTAGTAGACGGGTTTAATGCCCAACCGGTCTCTGACCAGGAGAAGACGTTTCTCCCGGCGATCCCAGATGGCAAAGGCAAACATGCCGCGAAAATCTTTCATGCATTCAATGCCGTATTCTTCGTAAGCATGGACGATCGTTTCCGTGTCGGAGCGGGTTGCGAACTTGTGTCCGCGCGAAACCAAGCCGGATGTGAGGCCGGCGAAATTGTAGATCTCACCGTTGAAGACAACTACGACAGATCCATCTTCGTTAAAGATCGGCTGCTTACCTCCGCTGAGGTCGATGATACTCAGGCGGAGATGCCCTAATCCTGCGTTGTCCTCCACAAAATAGCCGGAATCATCCGGCCCGCGGTGCGCCTGAGCCGACATCATTCGCTGGATGAGATGCCGGTCGACTGGCTCAGTGACGTTGAAATTGTATATCCCGCAAATCCCGCACATAAATTTTCCCTTCGTGGTCGCCTCTTTCGATGACTATGCCGCTGTCCCAGAAGTGTGCTTGGATGTATACGATGGGTTGCTCACTTTCGAAGACAGTCTCGCCGGCATAGCTGAAGGAGTGGGCATTCACCGCCAGCAGACGGCGGAGGTTGCCGTTTTCCATTCGCATCCAAAAGAACTCACCGCGCATCACGCAATCGACGAGATGAAGATCGCCGTCCTGGACCGACGTTACCGCCACGTCATCGTAATCCCCGTTTCGGACCACGGCAGCGAGCGCGTGCCTTGTATTGGAATTCAATCTTCGGGAATGCACCGGCGCCTTGCTCGGAATTAAGAAGGTCATCATGGATGCCGGCGCAGGGCCTTTCATCCAATTCCGCAATACAGGACTGGGATGGCGCTCGCCGTAACGTGCGGATGCCCATCCCTGGATCGGTTTTGTTTGTCCACAGATGGCTTCGGCCCGTATGGGCTCCGAGCCATACATGAATAACTGCAATCCCGCATCACCGATCCTGGCCCGGCAGTCTACGCCGCCTTTCGGTTCGTCCTCCACGATGACCAATTCGGTATCCGCAGCAAAGTGATAAAGAAATTCGAACTGGTGAGTTCCTGTTCCGCGAAGCTCATCCAATACGATCCAATAATCAGGCCGCACGTGAAACAGCCGGCGGCGATGCGTGATGGGATTCCGTAGAGCCCTATAGCCTCCGTGCTCGCCATCAACGTATTCCACGTCCGTAAGCCGGAACGTGTTATGGAGGTGCACCCTCGCTTCGCGTTTCCAGGAAAATGATGCGCCTGGTTCAGATTGGTTTTTGCCGTCGACGACAACAGTGTTGTGAGCGCGTGTGGAACGAAAGTAATTTCTCCACTCATTCGCCGCGTTATAGACGAAAGTTGCAGGATCGATGAGGATATCCCGCCCCTGGCTGAACAATGTGAACGATAACGCGTCTGCGTGAGCGTGCGCGTGAGTTGGCCGGCCCAGGCCACCGCAGTCAAACACGACGTGTGTATCTTCTGGATTCCAGCCGGAATGCTGAATGAAATATCCCGAATCAGGATAGGAGCGCCCCAACTCCGCCGGAGCCTGAGCCGGAACCGCGCCGAAAATTCGCCACGCGCCGGCACTCAATAGCCAAAGCGATTCCTCACTGAATGAACGAGCCTGATATTTGAAGTCCGCGCGGCCAAACAGGACGGCTCCTGACGACAGGCCATCGCGGAAGCATCTGTAGTCTTCCAATGACAAAGCGAGAGCTCTGCCGCCGTCGTCGTCTCCAATAAGCGGAATGGACCCATCAGGCCTGCTGATGTGCATCACGAGCTCGAGCATTTGCTCGAGCCGTTTCCACGTCCATTCAGGAAGCGAAATGCGATTCCAGCGAGCGAGCGATAAAACCTCAAGATAGAAGTCGGCCGCGTAACAGTGGTAATACGTCGACGCTTCGCTGTAGACGCCTTCTTTGGAGACTTGCCGGCCCATCTCCCTGATCAGTGTCGCGGTCGCGAATTGCAACCATGCCCCTGCCTGCGGAAGCTCTCGAAACAGGCATCCAGCTATAAACAGCGCGGTCGCTTCGCCGATAACGTGCGTGTTTGGGCTCGTGTAGACGGATGGATAGCGATGCACGTGATCGAGCTGGGCAAATAAAGACTTGCAGATCCGGCGAAGAATTATTTCATCCAGAGATTGAGATCGAAGCAGGAAGAAAATCGTCCAGAGCCAGGACGTCGATCGGATAGCGATCTCCAGGCTCGACTGCCAATTAATGCCGTCCCATTTCGGATTTTGCTCGATCCAACTTTCAATCTGCTTGACGGCTTCCTGCGCATAAGTTTCGTCTCCCGTCAGGAAGAACGCCTTCGCAAGCCGCGGCAGGTGCTGATGCCGGTTCAGCTCATGGACGATCTTCGCATCTGCTCGAGCGCGATCAACGAGACAATAGTCCGCGCAATATTGGCGCCCCCATCGAAAGCCCGAAACAGGGTCGCGATGCCAATCGATATCGGTCTCGAGTGCAACATCGTTGTGACCAAGAATATTCAGCCGATGCTCGACTAGCCGGCCAGCCTCTCCGATCGTCCGATTCATCCATTCGGGAAACTGTTCTGTGATGAGCGACAGTGTCTCGTCCTTATCGTTTACCGACGGATAAAATCGGAAAGACGCCCGTTCAAGGAAATACTGCTTCAGCGATTTGCCATGCGGCTCTGTAAGCCGGTCAAACTTGTATTCCTCTCCGGTTCGACCGCCGTAAAACCGCAGCCGGTCGGTTTCTTTTCGCCACCGCTCGCGCAGGCGGTGTGCGAGTTCGGCATGCGACATCTGGCGCAATCTGTGCAGCTTCTCAAGCATAGTTGGCAACCCGTAAGCAATTAACAGACGAGCAAGTGCTGCGCCTAAATCCCGCGGTATGTGAGCCGTCAGTTTGCGATACGGCTTGTTTGGAACTTGCATACTCAGGGTGGAATGGCGAAGGAAGCATGGCTGAACCGGCGTATTCCCCTCCTCGCAGAGGAGGGGAATATTACGTGCATCACAATGGTCCGCGTGAGCAAAATCAAAATACTGAAATTTCTCACTCATTTCGCAGTCGGTGGAACCGAGCGTCAGTTTGTTTACACAACTGCGGGTCTGGACCGATCCAGGTTCGACGTGCGGGTGGCGTGCTTGGGCCGGACCGGACAGTTCATTAAAGATATCGAAGCGCTGAACGTGCCGATTTCCGTATATCCGACCAGAAGCATGTTTCACTGCCGTACGTTCGCGGAGCAACTGAGGTTTGCACGCGCACTTCGCCGCGAAGGCGTTCAGATTGTCCACGCATATGGCTTTTATCCGAATCTCTTTGCGGTCGTTCCGGCCGCCCTCGTTACAAATTCCGTTACGATCGCAACCGTTCGCGACATGGGTGTCTTTTCCGACCGGCACAGAATCCGAACCATCAGCCAGGCTATTGCATGCCGTTTTGCGGACTGTGTCGTCGCAAACAGCAATGCCGCGCGGGAATGGTTATTGAGACAGGGTCTTGGCCAGTACGACGTCCGGGTCATTCCGAATGGAATTCCCATTCCTCCACCGCGGGATATTAGACAGGTCTGTCCCGTGAGGTCAGAATTTAATGTCGATCACGCAGCTCCGTTGATCGGGGTTGTAGGCCGGCTGGTGCGAACGAAAGGACTGGAATTCTTCTTCGAAGCCGCCGCAGACGTCGCCGCGCGTTTCCCATCCGTCCGGTTTTTGATTGTTGGCGAATCCTGTATGGACCCCTCCTATCGATTGGAACTGGAGCAGCGCGCCCGAAACCTGAATCTGACCGGGAGGATCATATTTACGGGTCAACGCAGTGATGTGCCTCAAATCATGCGCGAGATTGATATTTCCGTTCTGCCTTCTCTGACGGAAAGTTTTTCAAACACGCTGCTGGAGTCGATGGCTAACGGTCTGCCTGTCGTGGCGACGAATGTCGGAGGAAATCCGGAGATCGTGAGCGACGGTGTCAACGGAATACTCGTTCCACCGAGAGATCCCGCCGCTCTAAGTCGTTCGATGGTCGAGCTGATTCAACAACCGGAACTCGCGCGGCGACTCGGCAAGGCCGCGCGAGAAAAGGTCGTGCGCAACTACTCTCTGAACCATCTGCTACGGCGGACCGAAGACTTATATATCTCTCTCCTCAAGCGGCGCGGATTGTGCTTTCCTCAAATTAAGCCCCGGAGCGCACCTCAATGTGTGGAATAGCGGGAAAATTTGTCTTTCGAAGAGATGAAACTGTCCCCCCAGCGCTAGTCAAGGGGATGTGTGATTCTCTGTATCATCGCGGACCGGACGAAGAAGGCTATCACTTCGACGAATCCGTTGGGTTGGGACACCGGCGCTTATCGATTATCGATCTCCAATCCGGCCAACAGCCTCTGTCAAACGAAGACGGGACGGTGTGGACCGTCTTTAATGGCGAAATTTATAACTACGTCGAATTGCGGGAACACCTGATTCGGAAAGGACACAATCTACGCACGTCTTCGGATACCGAAGTGATCGTCCATCTGTACGAAGAGTACAAGGAAAAGTTCGTGTGCTGGCTTCGAGGTATGTTCGGCTTAGCTGTCTGGGACACGCGGCGGAAACAATTAATTCTCGCTCGAGACCGCTTAGGCAAAAAGCCGATGTATTACGCCCTTCTGCCCGGCCGCGCTCTTCTGTTTGGATCTGAGATCAAAGCCATTCTCCAGGATTCTCAGATTTCCCGTGACATCGATCTCATAGCTCTCGATTCTTATTTGAGTCTTCTCTATGTGCCGAGCCCGATGACGATCTTCAAGAGTGTTCGGAAATTGCCCGCCGGACACATCCTGATCTGCACGGCCGAATCGATGTCGATATCCCAATATTGGGATGTGCCATGCCCTCCACCTGACGCTCGATCTGATCGTGAACTGCTGGAAGAGTTGGAT
>Ga0209058_1000128_pt1 | contig 57088 bp, 53 predicted proteins | sample GraSoiAngelo_147_FD_185904 | JGI IMG/M metagenome (GOLD analysis project Ga0209058, IMG submission 185904) | Grasslands soil microbial communities from the Angelo Coastal Reserve, California, USA - 14_1009_05_40cm (SPAdes) (version 2) | ecosystem: Environmental > Terrestrial > Soil > Grasslands ... | reverse complement strand
CGAAGTACGAGCTGCCACGACGGCTCGTCCGGGGCCCTGGCAGGAACCCGAGAAGGATCGCCCTGCGCTCCCCGTCGACCATCCTCTGCAGCGTCTCACCCTCCGCCCCTGACTCGGCAGAATGCCGTTCGACCGCACAGCAGTCTCAACAACGCGACGCCCACGGAGTTCGAGCAGTTCACCACGAAGCGGGCAGACGCCCCGATTCTGACAAGCACGCTGCGCACCGGTCACGATCACTGTCCGTGCCGTGTACCCGAATGGGGGTCTCAAATACCCTCCTTCGCCGGTAGACAATCATGGGCATTGTTGCGATCTCAGTAACCACTATGTAAAAGGTCTGCGATTCTAACAGCACTCGGATCGGCCTGAGAACGCGCCGCTCGGGCCGGAGGCTACCAGCTTGGGCTTGAAGCTCGGAATCTTCGGCACCGGCTACGCGGGGTTGGTCACGTCGGTGTGTCTCGCTCAGCTGGGCCACACCGTGACGGCGATCGACAAAGATCCGGACATCGTGGCGAGCCTTTCTGACGGGAGGCCGACCATCCATGAGCCGGGCCTGCCAGAATTGCTGACCAACAACCTGCAGACGGGCCGACTCAGGTTCACCACGCAGGCCGAGGATGCCATGGCCGCGGCCGAGATCGTGTTTCTCTGCGTGGGAACCCCGCCCAGGGCCGATGGACGGGCGGACCTCGCACAAGTTGAGGAAGTCGCTCGCACCATCGCGCCGCTGCTCGACGGCTACAAGCTGATCGTGGAGAAGAGCACCGTCCCCGCCCGTACCGCCGACTGGATCGACTGGACGATCCGCCGCCTGGCCGGACGAGAGCACCCCTTCGATGTCGCGAGCAACCCGGAATTCCTCCGCGAGGGCTCGGCGGTCCGCGACTTCCTCCAGCCGGACCGGATCGTCATCGGCGCGGACTCCAGCCGTGCGCGGTCGCTCCTACTCGACCTCTACGAGCCCAGCTTCGAGTGTCCGATCGTCGTCACGAGCGTCACGACGGCCGAATTGATCAAACAGACGGCGAACGCCTTTCTCGCCACCAGGATCTCGTTCATCAACATGATCTCCGACCTCTGCGAGAAACTCGGCGTGGACGTTACGACCGTGGCCAGCAGCGTCGGCCTGGACTCGCGGATCGGTGGCCACTTTCTCAGTGCGGGCCTGGGCTTCGGCGGCTCCTGCCTGCCCAAAGACTTGAGCTCGCTGATCAAGGTAGCCGAGGACAACGGCGTGGACGTCAGCATGCTCAGAGACGTGGAGCACATCAACACCGCTCGTGTGGACCGGCTACTTGCGAAGGTCGAGCGGGCGTTGTGGGTGCTGCGGGACAAGGTCATCGGTATCCTCGGCGTGGCGTTCAAGCCGGATACAGACGACATTCGCGGGGCGCCGAGTCTCGGGGTCGTCCCCCGGCTTCACGGCGCCGGGTCGATCCTGCGCATCTACGACCCCGCCGCCGGGCCTAACTTGCAACGGCTGTATCCGCCCGATGATCGCCTCACCTACGCGAACTCGGCCCTCGAGGCGGCCCGAGATGCCCACGCGCTCCTCATCCTCACCGACTGGAACGAGTTCCGGTCTCTGGACCTCGGCCAGATGCGGTCCCTCATGCGAACCCCGATCATCGTTGACGGGCGAAATCTCTTCGAGCCGGCGCAGGTCCAGGCAGCCGGTTTCGAGTACTACAGCCTCGGCCGCGGGGAGGCGACCCTGCGCGTTGAGCCAAAGCGGGTGTATGTATGAGCGTCCGCAGCCCATCCTCCACGACCGTGTTGATCACCGGAGCCGCCGGGTTCCTCGGCTCGCACCTCTGCGACTGTTTCCTGAAGCGAGACTGGCATGTCATCGGGATCGACAACCTGCTGACGGGGGCGGCCACGAACCTGGCACACCTGGCTTCCGACACCCGGTTCCGGTTCCTGCGGCACGACGTCACGAAGCCATTCGTCGTCGACGATCCCATCGACCTCGTCCTGCATTTCGCCTGTCCCGCCAGCCCCCGGGACTATCTGCAGCATCCCATTCACACCCTCAAGGTCGATAGCGTCGGCACCCTGCACACGCTCGGCATCGCCAAGGCGCACCGGGCGCGATACCTGGTCGCCTCCACCAGCGAGGTGTACGGCGATCCCCAAGTCCACCCGCAGCCTGAATCGTACTGGGGCCACGTCAACCCGATCGGTCCGCGGAGCGTGTACGACGAAGCCAAGCGCTTCGCCGAAGCGTTGACGATGGCCTACCATCGCGCGCACGGGCTGGACGCGCGCATCGTCAGAATTTTCAACACGTACGGCCCGCGCATGCGCGCGGGAGACGGTCGCGTCATTCCGCAGTTCATCACCCACGCGCTGTCGGGCATCCCCTTGCCGATACACGGTGACGGCCGGCAGACGCGGAGCTTCTGCTTCGTTGACGATCTCGTCGACGGCATCTACCGGCTCGCCACCTATGACGCATTGGCGGGCGAAGTGTTCAACCTCGGCAATCCCGACGAGGTCACCCTTCTCGAGCTGGCCGAAATGGTCACCTCGCTCGTCGGGACCACGCTGGACATCGTCCACCTGCCGCTGCCCCAGGATGATCCTACGCGTCGGCGGCCGGACACCCTGAAGGCCCAGGCCGGGCTCAGTTGGGCCCCGACCGTGCCTCTGCGGGAGGGGCTCCGGCGAACGATTGAGTGGTTCGCGAGCGCGACGCCAGCGCGTCATTACCAGGTCCCGGCGGCGTAGGAGAGCCCGCATGTCGATCGCCGCCTCAGCCAAGTCGCCGACGGCCGATGCCCCGATCGCTCAGGTGATCAGCCCGGAGATTCGCCGCGCGAGCACGTCGATCTGCGCCGCGGTGCTCCCCCGGCCGCTCGTCCGCGGCAAATTCATCTTCGTCGGCGACGAAAAATTCTACGTTCGCGGCGTGACCTATGGGGCGTTTCACCCCGATGCGAGCGGCCACGAGTACCACGACCTGGACGTCATTGAGCGCGACTTCGCCCAGATGGCCGCGAACGGGATCAACGCCGTCCGCATCCCGCACACGACCCCTCCGCGCTCCCTGCTCGACGTGGCCCAGCGGCACGGACTCCGGGTCATGGTGGGATTGTCCGCCGAACAATATGTGGGCTTCCTCGTCGATCGCAAGAAGGAGATGGCCGAGATCGAGGCGTTGATCCGCGGGAGAGTCCGCGAGTGTGCCGGTCACCCGGCGCTCCTGTGCTATGCCCTCGGCAATGAGATCCCGGCGCCGATGGCGCGCTGGCTGGGTCGCCCAAAGATCGAGCGCTACCTCAAGCGGCTTTGCCGGGTGGTCAAGGACGAGGACCCGGACGGGCTCGTGACCTACGTCAACTATCCCACGACGGAATACTTCCAGCTCCCGTTCCTCGATCTCGTGTGCTTCAACGTCTACCTCGAGTCCCCGGCGCGGTTCGAGGCGTACCTGGGGCGTCTGCAAAATATCGCCGGTGACCGACCGCTCATCATGAGCGAACTGGGACTCGACGGTCTCCGCAATGGCGACGACGTGCAGGCGCAGTCGCTCGACTGGCAGGTGCGGACGGCGTTCGCGACTGGATGCGCCGGCGTGTTCGTGTTCTCGTGGACCGACGAGTGGTACCGGCATGGCCATGACGTGGAGGACTGGGCATTCGGCCTCACGCGCGCCGATCGTTCGTCCAAGCCCGCCCTCGAGGTCGTCCAGGAGGCGTTCGCCGACGTGCCCTTCGCACCGAGCCTCCCGTGGCCCCGGATCTCGGTGGTCGTGTGCACGTACAACGGCGCACGCACCATTCGCGACTGCTTCGAAGGATTGCGGCGACTCGCGTATCCCGATTACGAGGTTATCGTGGTGGATGACGGATCGACGGACGAGACCGCTGCCATCGCACGCCACTACGACTGCCGGCTGATCCGGACCGAGAACCGTGGCCTCGCCAGTGCGCGCAACACGGGCCTGAAGGCAGCCACGGGCGAAATCGTCGCCTATCTCGACGACGATGCCTACCCCGATCCGCACTGGCTCACCTACCTCGCCGCTCGGTTCCTGAGCACGTCGCACGCCGCGGTGGGTGGACCGAACCTCGCCCCGCCTGGCGATGGACCCATCGCCGAGTGCGTCGCGCGTGCGCCGGGCGGGCCCGTTCACGTCCTGCTGACCGACAGCGAAGCCGAGCACATCCCTGGATGCAACATGGCGTTCCGCAAAGCCTGCCTCGAGGCGATCGGCGGGTTCGATCCGCAATTCCGTACCGCCGGCGACGACGTGGACGCATGCTGGCGGCTGAAGGAGCGTGGCTGGACGTTGGGCTTCAGCGCCGCCGCCATGGTCTGGCACCACCGCCGAAACTCGGTGCGCACCTACTGGAAGCAGCAGATCGGCTACGGCCGGGCAGAAGCGATGCTGGAGCGGAAGTGGCCCGAGAAGTACAACGGCCCCGGGCACGTGCGTTGGACCGGTCGCATCTATGGCAGCGTCCTGACCTGTGCTCTCCGGTGGCGCCGGGCGCGCGTCTACCACGGCATCTGGGGCGTCGCGCCCTATCAGTCCCTCTACGAGCCAGCCCCGAGCCTGCTCGCTTCGCTGCCACAGATGCCGGAATGGTATCTGATGATCGCCATGCTGGTGGCATTGTCGGCGTTGAGCTTCGTCTGGAGCCCTATCAAGCTCTTGCTGCCCGTGCTGGTCATCGCGGCCCTGCCGCCACTGACGCAGGCTTGCGTGAGCGCCATGCGCGCTTCCTTCCCGGATACGCGGAGCGACCGTGGGGCCCGGATGAAGCGGCGGTTGTTGACCGCGGCCCTCCACCTGCTCCAGCCGCTTGCTCGCCTGCGCGGGCGGCTCCGAGAGGGCCTCACTCCCTGGCGCTGCCGGGGCACGGTGCAACCGGCACCGCTCTGGCCGGTGACGAGCTCGATGTGGAGCGAGCGCTATAAGGCTCAGGAGCAGCGCCTCGATGTTCTCAAAGCGACCCTGCGGGAGGAGGCCGCCTGCGTGCTGCTGGGCGGCGAGCACGACCGCTGGGATCTGGAGGTGCGGGGCGGGTTCTTCGGGGCCGCCCGGCTGCTGATGGGGGTCGAAGATCATGGTGGTGGGCAACTCGTGCGGCTACGGTGCTGGCCATACGTCCCGACGCGTGGCCCGGTCCTCACGGTCGGGTTTGCGGCGCTCAGCCTCGGCGCGCTTCACGACGACGCGTGGCCAGCCGCCGCGGTCCTCGGCCTCGTTGCGCTGCTGTCCGCCGTGCGCACGCTCGAGCAGTGCGGAGCGGCCATGGCCACGATCACTCGTGGCCTCAGACGACTCATGGACGAGCGTGCGTGATGAGCAGCGTCGCCCTCTACCAGCGGCTGCTGCGCGAGGCGCGTCCGTACTGGCTTCACCTCGCGCTCCTGTCCGGGCTCGGGCTGCTCGCGACCCCTGTCGCGCTGCTCACTCCGGTGCCGCTCAAGATCGTGGTGGATTCGGTTCTGGGTCGACACCCGCTGCCGGCGTTGTTGCAGCCGTTCGTCCCGGACGCTGCCGCGCCGTCCCCCGACACGACCCTGTTGTTGGCGATCGGCCTGCTCGTGGCCGTGGCAGCGATCGGTCAGGTGCAGACGCTCGCGAGCACGCTGTTGCGCGCCTACGTCGGGGAGCGGCTGGTCCTCGGGTTCCGAGCCCGCCTCGTGGACCAGGTCCAGCGGCTGTCCGCCTCGTATCACGACTCGCGAGGAACCGCCGACTCCGTCTACCGCATCCAGCAGGACGCCGCCGCGATCCAGAATATTGTGATCGAAGCCATCATTCCGTTCGCCACCGCGGCGATCACCCTCGTGACGATGATCGCCGTGACCGCGGGGCTGGACTGGCAGCTCGCCCTCGTCGCGCTGGCCATCTCGCCGCCGCTGTTTTTCGTGTCGCGCGTCTATCGCCCGCGCATGCGTCGCGAGTCGCGGCGTGCGAAACGGCTGGAGAGTGCGGCGCTGGCGGTGGTGCAGGAGACGCTGGGGGCCCTGCGCGTGGTCAAGGCCTTCGGCCAGGAGGCGCGCGAGACCGACCGGTTCGTCCGTCGCTCCCGTGAGGGGGTGGCGGTCCGCGTCGGCCTCGCGCTGCTCGAAGGCCGCTACGGCCTCTGCGTCGGGCTCACGATGGCGGTCGGTATGGCCGCCGTCCTGCTCATCGGCGTCCGCCACGTCCGCTCGGGCGCGCTCACGCTGGGACAGCTGCTGATCGTGATGGGGTACCTGGCGCAGCTGTATCAGCCTTTGAAGACGATCAGCCGAAAGACGTCGAGTTGCCAGTTCTACCTCGCGAGCGCGGAGCGAGCCTTTGCATTGCTCGACGAGCGACCCGATGTCCCTGAGCGATCGGACGCGCGATCGATCGTGCGCGCCGCCGGCACCGTCGCGTTCCGCCACGTGTCCTTCGCCTACAACTCGGACCATCCGGTGCTGCACGACGTCTCGTTCGAGGTGCCACCCGGTACGCGCGTCGCGATCGAGGGGCCAACGGGCGCCGGCAAGACGACCCTTGTGGCTCTCCTGATCCGCTTTTACGATCCGACCGCTGGTGGCATCCTTCTCGACGGCGTGGACCTCCGGGATTACCGCCTCGCCGACCTCCGCAACCAGTTCACCATCGTGCTCCAGGAGCCCGTCCTGTTCTCGACCAGCGTCGCCGAGAACATCGCCTATGGACGCCCGGGGACGAACGAACTCGACATCGTCCGGGCGGCGGCGGCGGCGGGCGCGCACGACTTCATCGTCGGGCTGCCTCGTGGCTACGCGACCCCGGTGGGGGAGCGCGGTATGCAGCTCTCCGGGGGTGAGCGCCAGCGGATCGCGTTGGCGCGCGCGTTCCTGAAGGACGCGCCGCTCTTGATCCTCGACGAGCCTACGAGCTCGGTCGACGTGAAGACGGAAGCCGCGATCCTCGACGCGATGGATCGTCTGATGCAGGGTCGCACCGCCTTCGTGATCACACACCGGACGAGCGCACTCGCGACCTGCGACGTGCGGTTGCAATTGGAGCGGGGCCATCTCGTGGAGATGGCGCCGTCTCTCACATGCCAGGAACTGTGAGCGTGACCGGCGTGAAGACGACACCGCCGCGCGAGCGAGTCACCGCAGCGTCACGCGAGTGGAACAGGACTTGGCGGAGAGGACAGTCGAACGACGACCGGGTCGCCCGCCTGATGGCGGAGACCCTCGAGCAAGGGCTGTCTCGTCTGCGAGGACGGTCCGTACGAATCCGGGAGATACGCCGCGAGTTCTTGCGGTCGAGCTCGAGTTTCCGAACGGAGCGCCTGCACGTCGTGCTCGACGGAGGCAACCCACTGCGGGTGTTCTTCAAAGACCTGAACCCGGAGCATCAGATGGACAAAGCGCGGACGGTCCGAGAGTTCTCCCTCGCGTCCAGCCATCGGGAACTGCAGATGTATCAATCCGTCCTCTCACCAGCGCACTTCGGAACGCTCCATCTCTACGCGTCGCGCTGGGACGATCGCGGTCTTTATTGGATCTTTCTCGAAGACGGTGGCAGGACGTTGCTTCGGAGCTTCGCCGACGTGGAACGCTGGACGGTGGCGGCCCGATGGGCGGCGCGCTTTCACGCAGCGACCCGCGATCTGCCGGAGGCCCAGACCAGCTTTCTTCCCCGCTACGACCACTCGCATTACCGCGAGTGCGCCGAGCGCGTTCGCCAGATTCTGCCGAATCTCGAAGCCGGAGAGCGTCGGCTCGTGAGCCGGGGACTCGACTGCTACGCCAAGTGCATCGACTGGTTGGGCGCCCGGCCGCGGACGGTGATCCACGGCCAATTCTTCGGACAAAACATCATGCTCCGCACAGGACACGCGGGCCCAGAGGTTGCCGTGATCGACTGGGAAACGGCGGCGCTGGGTCCGGGCAGCTTCGATCTGGTGAGCCTCAGCTCCGGCAAGTGGACCAGGCAGCAGCGGCACGCCTTGCAGGCCGCGTACTTCGAAGCGTATCAAGCCGAAACGCGACAGCCGATGGACTGGGAGAGTTTTTGTCGCGACCTCGCCCCCGTCGTTCTCTATCAGTCCCTGAAGTGGCTGGCGTGGTGGGGACATCACCGACGCCTGTCTCACAAATTCTCGAACTTCATGAAGGAGCTGGGAACGGTTCTCGAAGAACATTTCGCCACGGGTTGACCGACATGTCCGTGGGGGAGTCGTGGATGAAGCTCGAGTTCACTGAGGCCGAGGTCAACGAGCGTGTCGCCCCGTTTGCGGCCGTGCTCGCTCAAGAAGAATTCCACAAAGAGGTCGATCGGCTTTGCGTCTCCGAGCGGCGTTGGGGGACTCGACGGGAGATGCGCGCCCGGGCACTCAAATGGCACGGAGACCGCTGTACCTTCGAGATCGCGGTGAGAACGGAGAGCGGCTGGCATCACGTGATCGGGAAAGTGTACAAGACAGACCGCTCGGACGTTTTTCAGGCCATGGAAGCCCTGCGACGGGCTGGCTTCAGCGAGGACGCGGAGTTCTCGATTCCCCAGCCGCTCGTCTACCTGTCTTCATTGGGCGTCCGGCTGGAAGAAAAAGTTCGGGGGCCGTCGGCCAAGGATCTCTTTTTGAACGGTGGCCCGCACGAGCACATCGCGGCCGCCGAGCGGTGTGGGCGGTGGCTCGCACGTTTCCATGCAGTGAGTCCACGGCTCGGCAACGTCGCCGACCTCGGCGCGGAGTTCGTGCGTTATCGGTATTGGACAGACCGGGTGACCGACTTCGGAGAGCCGCTCGCCAGCAAGTCCGAGCGGCTATTCGAGGAGCTCAACACTGCAGCACCCACCCTCGCGGCCATCGAAGGCTGCGGCGGGCATGGCAGCTACATCCCGGAGCACGTGATCTTGAGCGGGTCGCGCACGGCGGCCATCGATCTGGATGAGTATGATGTGGGCGACCCCAGCCGAGACGTCGCGTGGTTCGTCGTGTCTCTCCAGCGTTTGGCGCTCAGGTACCTTGGCTCTCTCCACGCCTTGGACAGCGCCGCCCAACAATTCTTGAGCATGTACGTCGCGTCGGGTCGCGAGGACGCCATAGTCAATTTCCCCTTCTACCGGGCCTTGGAGTGCCTGCACGGCGCGAAGCGCGATATTGTCGGCCAGACTCCCCCCGCGCCTGACCGGGCCGAGATCATGCTCGACGAAGGACTTCGTGCCCTGTGCTGAGGCGAGCGTCGTCGCTTGTCCTGGTCGCGTTCGCCGTCGCAGTCGGCGTCTCGGGGTACTTCTATGCGCAGAGCAGGGGCGACCCACCCAAATATCGGATGGGGCGGGTCGAGCGAGGGCCCCTGACCGCCGCCGTGTCCGCCACCGGCACCCTCAACGCCGTCGTCACCGTCCAGGTCGGCAGCCAGGTCTCCGGCCAGATCAAGGAGCTTTTCGTCGACTTCAACTCGCTCGTCGAGAAGGGCCAGGTCATCGCCCGCATCGATCCGCAGATCTTCGAGACGCAGGTGAATCAGGCGAGGGCCGATCTGGAGGTCGCAAAGGCCGCCGTGCTGAACCAGACGGCCACCCTCGAGAAGGCCCACGCCGACGTCGAGAATGCGCGCGCCGCGCTGGCGCAGGCCAAGGCGCAGACGGCGAAGTCCGACGTCGCGATGATGGACGCCCGGCGGCAGTACGACCGGGGCGCCGAGCTGTTCCGGCGCCAGCTGATCGCCCAGGCGGAGCGTGACACCGCACAGGCGAATCACGAGCAGGCCGTCGCGCAATCCGAGTCGGCGCGCGCGAGTGAGAAGGCGCTCGAGGCGAGCATCCGGTCCGCCCGGGCCCAGCTGAAGGTTCAGGAGGCGCAGCTGCAGTCTGCACGGGCGCAGGTCGACCTGAAGCAGGCCGCGCTCAGCCAGGCGGAGACGAACCTGGCGTACACGACGATCCGTGCGCCCGTGGACGGTGTCGTCGTCTCGCGCGCCGTGGACGTGGGCCAGACCGTCGCGGCGAGCCTGCAGGCGCCGACGCTCTTCACGATCGCGCGGGACCTCACGAAGATGCAAGTCGAGACGAGCGTCGACGAGGCAGACATCGGCCGACTCCGCGTGGGGAACAGAACAACGTTCACCATCGACGCGTTCCCAGGCCAGACGTTTCGGGGCACCGTCTCGCAGATCCGCAAGGCGGCGCAGATCGTGCAGAACGTCGTCACGTACACAGTGATCGTGGCGGTGGACAATCCGGGCGGGCGACTTCTGCCCGGCATGACCGCCAACGTCAAGCTCGTCGTCGTGGAGAAGCCGGACGTGCTGAAGATCCCCAACGCCGCACTCCGCTATCGGCCGGCGGGCTCCGACGCTGTTCACACGGCCGCGCCGGCGTCCGCCATGAAGGCAGGACGCAGCCAAGGCGCGAGCGACGGTGCGGCCGGGAGCGGCGGCGGCACGCGCGGCCGCGCGTTCGTGATCGACGGCGGGGGCACGCCGAAGGCGGTCGCGATGACGCTCGGCATCAGCGATGGCTCGTCGACCGAGGTGCTCTCCGGCGACCTGCGCGAGGGCCAGGAGGTGATCGTGGGCGCCGCGGGCGGCAGTCGTCCGGGCTCGAGCGGCTCGTCGCCACGCCTCAGACTCTGACCGTGGGCCCGATCATGGTGACCGACGGACTCACGAAGGACTACCACCTCGGCCCCCACACCGTCCACGCGCTCCGCGGTGTCAGCGTCGAGATCGAACGTGGCGCGTTCATCGCCGTCATGGGCCCATCAGGCTCGGGCAAGTCGACGTTCATGAATCTGCTCGGCTGTCTCGACACCCCGACGAGGGGCCGCTACCTGCTCGACGACGACGACGTCGCGGGGCTGTCGCGCGACACGCTCGCACGGATCCGTAGCGCGAAGATCGGCTTCGTCTTCCAGCAGTTCAATCTGCTGCCGCGCACGAGCGCGCTGGACAACGTGACGCTGCCGCTGCTCTACGCCAGGATCCCGGCGCGCGAGCGCCGCACGCGGGCGCGGGAGCGCCTGGCCCAGGTCGGCCTCGCCGACCGCGAGCACCACCACCCGAGTCAGCTCTCTGGCGGGCAGCAGCAGCGCGTCGCCATCGCGCGCGCGCTCGTCAACGATCCGGCCGTGGTCCTGGCCGACGAGCCGACGGGCAACCTCGACACACGCACCAGCCTCGAAATCCTGGCGCTACTCCAGCGCCTCAATGAAGCGGGGCTGACGATCGTCCTCGTGACGCACGAGCCCGACATCGCGATGCACGCGGGCCGGACGCTCACGTTTCGCGACGGACGCCTGCTGCGGGACGACCCGGTCTCTTCGCCGCGCGACGCCGCCGCGCAGCTGGCGCTCCTCGAAGAGGAGGTCGTGGCGTGAATGTCTGGCAGAGCGCCCGGATCGCCGTCCGCGCGCTGCGGGTGAATAAACTGCGCAGCGCATTGACGATGCTGGGCATCATCATCGGCGTGGGCGCTGTCATCGTCACGGTGGGCGTGGGCGCGGGGGCGCAGGCGCGCGTGGCCGAGCAGATCGAGAGCCTCGGCTCGAACCTCATCATCCTCATGTCCGGCAGCGTGACTTCGAGCGGCGTCCGGCTCGGGCAGGGCACCCAGCTCACGATCAGCGAAGACGATGCCGCCGCCATCGCTCGTGAGGTCCCGGCCGTACAGGTGGCAGCGCCGTCCGTGCGTGGCACCGCGCAAGTCGTCTACGGCAATCTCAACTGGGCCACGACGATCCAGGGCGTGACCGCGGATTACGTCGAGGCCCGGGACTGGCCGCTCGTTACCGGGCGGCCGATCGGGCCGGAGGACGTCGAGGGCGCCACCAAAATTGCACTGCTCGGACAGACCACCGTCCTGAATCTCTTCGGGGATGCGGACCCGCTCGGTCAGATCATTCGGATTCAGAAGGTCCCGTTCACTGTGATCGGGATGCTGCATCGCAAGGGGCAAAGCTCCCGCGGGTGGGACCAGGACGACGTCATTCTGATTCCGCTTTCGACGGCGAAGAAGAAGGTGCTCGGCGCAAGCCAGGCCAGTCCGCGCGCGGTCAATACCATCTCCATCAAGATCCGGCCCGGCGCGGACATGGCGGAAGCCGAGGCGCAGACCCGCACGCTCCTTCGGCAACGCCACCGGCTTCAGCCTCATCAGGACGACGACTTCTCGCTGCGGAATCTGACGGAGGTGCTACAAACGCAGGAACGGGCCTCGCAGGTCATGACCTACCTCCTGGCCGCCATCGCGTCGGTCTCGCTGGTGGTGGGCGGGATCGGGATCATGAACATCATGCTGGTGTCCGTGACGGAGCGGACGCGCGAGATCGGGCTCCGGATGGCGGTCGGGGCGCGCGGCCGCGACATTCTCCTGCAGTTTCTCGTCGAGGCCGTCACGCTCTCGCTGCTGGGCGGCGTCGTCGGGATCGCACTCGGTCTCGCCGGCTCGCGCGCGATCACCTACTTCGTCGACTGGCGGACGGTGGTGGCGCCGGAGGCGATCGCGCTGGCCTTCGCGTTCGCAGCCGCGGTCGGCATCTTCTTCGGATTCTATCCAGCGAGGAAGGCCGCACGCCTCGATCCGATCGAGGCGCTCGGCTACGAGTAGTCTCCTCGCCAGTTGCGTTCCCGCGTGAGCGAGGAGGACTGCTGAGATGAATCGAAGGCTCCTGGCCGCCGTCGGCGCCGTGGCGCTCGTCCTTGGGGCGACCGCGGGTATCAAGGTCATCAGGGCGGGGACCCCGGCCGACGGCAAGCATTACGGGCATGTCTTCGTGATCATGATGGAGAACACGGGCTACCGCTCGCTGATCGGTAACCCGAACGCGCCGTGGATCAACCGGGCAGTTGCCACCTACGGGGTCGCCACGAGCTATTACGGCGTCGCCCACCCCAGCCAGCCGAACTACATCGCGGCGACGTCCGGCCTCACGGGCGATCACAGCAATGCGGACCAGACGCTTGACGTCCCGAACATCGTCGACCAGCTCGAGTCACGGGGGAAAACGTGGAAAGCCTACATGCAGTCGTACGCGCTCTGCGGCGGCAACGCCTCGGCCACCGTGTGCGGCAACGAGCTTTACGTACGGAAGCACAACCCGTTCATCTCCTACGCCAACGTGCAGCGCGACCCGACGCGGGTGGCCAAGATCGTCGACCTGCATGAGCTCGAGGCCGACCTCGCTCGCGGCGAAGTCGCCGACTACAACTGGATCAGTCCCGATCAGTGTCATAACATGCACGGTCGCGGCCCGGCGAGCGATGCCTGCAGCTCCTCGCATGCGTCGAAGCTGATCGCCGCTGGCGACGCGTTCCTCGGCAGCTGGGTCGGCAAGATCATGGCCTCGCGCGCCTGGCAGGGGAACCCGGTGATCTTCATCACGTGGGACGAGAGCGACGTGAGCACGACGGGCTCGGGTGGGTTTCCTGACACACGCGGATGCTGCGGCGCCAGCCCGGGCGGCGGACACGTACTCACGGTCGTGATCTCCCGCTCCAACCACACGGCACGCCGCTCGCCCGTCGCCTACAACCACTACGCCCTGCTGCGGACGATCCAGGACGGCTGGCAGCTCGGCTGCCTCGGCGCGACCTGCGACACGGTCAACGTGCCGGTGATGAACGACCTTGTCGGCAAATAGCGGACCGGGGCCCACCAGGAAGAACAAGACCTCGTCAGTGGCCGGCAGCGTGACGACACTGTCTCCAGGCCTATCTTGAATGCACTGTCCAGGCTGATCCGTGTTATCCGGATAGACGCGGGCCACCCGACGGACACGGACATCCCGAAGTTTTGCAGCGAAACGAAGCGCCTGACGAAACGCAGTTTGGATGCTCGACGCGAAGGCGGGGACCCCGCGAGCACCTTCCGAAGCCAGAACCACGTGGCCGCCCTCCAACGCGCGATCAGCCCAGCATAGAAAGGAAAGATCGTACCCGCGCGATCTCAGCGCGTCTCCACAGCTCCTTGAAATTCCGGCGTCCAGATTCGATCAGATCCCGCCGGGGTCACCACCATGACGGGTGCCAGTCGGGCCGGCACCAGCGCCTCATAGGTGCCGCGCCCGACGAACCTGTAGCCGCGGCGCCCGTCGACGATCACCGGCTCGCATTCCAGCCGCCCCCGAACGAGCTTCGTCAGCAAGCGCCTCGCCTCCGGGGTGTTCTGTACGAGCGTCGCTTTCATGTCCGCTGCGACCGCGCGTAGCTCCGCCAAGGCGGTCGTGCGGGCCGGCGCTGGCGGTGCGCGCCGAGCGCCGCCCAGCTCGGCCGTCAGTTGCCCGCTTTCGCTCCTGCTCGTCCCGCAGGCGGGCCAGCAGGGCCTCGAGCGCGTCGCCACGCGCGACGGCATCGACGAGCCGGCGCTCGGACGCCTCGACCCGTTGCCGGGTCGTGCTCGATCTGCGCTCGGCGGCCCCGGTGACGCTCCTCTCCGCCACGTAGCCGCGCCAGTGCGCGCTCAAGGCGTCGAGGAGTCAGCATATCGACGACGGCTTGCCGCACCTGTCTACCGTCTCCTGGCGCTCCTTGGCGTGTCGCGGGAGCATCGGCCGTCGTCAACCGAATTGGATGAGGTTTTGGCGAACGGCAATCATGAGGCGCGGTCCTGCGGGGGATTTTCTGAGCAGTAAAGAGAAATCAGCATCAATTCTTGGACAGAGTTTTACCCACCCAGCTTTGTAACTCCGCGACTTACCGGGTATCAAGTGGGCATCGCGGTTGCATTCCATGGGGCGAACTGTGCCGACAAGGAGCGCAGAAATCGTAGAGTTGAAGTCCACACGCGCGGCAACCGCGCGGCGCTCGTCGTCGCTCGAAGCAAGCGTGGCTCAGCTCGGGGCGTGGTTCCCGATTCTCGTCGGCGCGGTGTTCGGTCTCGTCTACGAACTCAGTATCGTCTTCGCCGGGGGCCGCATCGCGCGCCCGCTTGCCACGCCCTACGCCGTTCCCATCTTCGACACGCCGTTCGCGCTGGTCGCGGTGGGCGTCGGCTATCTCTGTCTCGAGCGTCACCGGCTGCGGCAGGATTTCCGGTCGGCGGGCATGGGAGTCACGCTGTGGTTGACGGCGCTGCTCGCGCTGGCCCATATCCTCGCTCAGCCTGACTATCCCGCGAACCCCGGTGTCAACGCCGGCATCGCGCCCTACTTCTTCCTTCTGAGCTACCTGACCGGCCTCGCCGGCATCGGTCTTGCCGGGCACTTCGGCGAGCGCGCCTTCGCGCTCGCCGAACGCGCGTGGTTGAAGATTGCCGTTGCCGTCGCCGCCCTGAGCGGCCTCCTCGCCGCTTCCGTTCTCGAGGTGCACCCCATCCTGCCCTCCCTGGTTATGCCGCCCGGGAAGTTCACGCCGTTCGGGCTCGCGGCGACAGGGTTCGTAATCGGCACCGCGGGCGTGTGGGCTCTCTGGGGCGGCCTGCGCCGCTACCTCGCGCGCGATCCGTTCGCAGGCTATCTGCTCCTCGCCGCCTATATTTGGACGGTGGGTCTGCTCGGGTTCCTGCTGTGTCCGTTCCGGTACAGCATCCCGTGGTACCTGGCGGGACTGGCCCGTCCGCTCGGTGTCGGCGTCATCTTTGTCGGCTTGCTGCGCGAGCAGGTGCGGCTCTATCGCGACGCCCGCGCGCGACAGCGCGACCTCGACGTCCTCCACCGGGCTGGCCAGGCGCTCGTGCAAAGCCTGAACCTCCCCGAGATCGCCCACACGATCGTGACCAGGGCGCTCGAAGTGTCGAGCGCCGACGCCGCCATCCTGTTCCGGTTCGACGAGCAAAGTCGGGTGCTGGTGGCACTCGCCCACGCCGGCGCCATCAGCGATCGGCTGCTGCCGGCGCTCGAGTTGCCGCTCGGCGTCGGCGCGCCGGGGATCGCGGCCGCCGAGCGGCGCCCGGTGGTGAGCGCGCGGCTGGACGACGATCCGGCAGCGGCCTCGGCGATCGAGATGGTGACGCGCTGGCCCGGCGAAGGGCTGCGGTCGGTGATGGCGATCCCGCTGTCGAGCCCGACGGGCGCGATCTACGGCGCGCTCTCCGTGTTCTACCGGCGTCAACGCGAGTTTGCCGCCACCGACGTCGAGCTGCTGGAGGCGTTCGGCACCCAGGCATCCGCCGCCCTCGAGAACGGACGCGCCTTCGGTCAGCTCGCGGTGAAAGCGCGCCACGACGAGGCCCTGCACGACTTTTCGCAGCGGTTGCTCGGGGCGACCGGCGAGGAGGCGATTCGCCAGGATGCGCTGCGGCTCACGCGGGAGTTGCTCGGCGCCGACTGCGTGGGGCTCTTCGTCTTCGATGCGCGCGCGGCCTGCCTCCGCCTGGAGGCGGGGCTCGGCTGGGGGTCGGGCCCCACCGGCGCCGTCACCATCGCGGCGTCCGCCGATTCGTTCACGGGCTACGCGTTTCTGCTCAAGGCGCCGATGTCGGTGGAGGATTTGTCGAGTGAACCTCGCTTCACGCTGCCTCCGGACCTCATGGCCCACGACATTCGGGCCGGCATCGCCACTCCGCTCGGCGTGCGCGAGCAGCCGATCGGGGTTCTCGCCGCGTATTACCGGGCGCCGCGCCGCCTCAGCGACGACGAACGCCGCGCCCTCACCAGCATCGCCCACCAGACGGCGCTCGCTCTCGAGAAGGCGCGCCTGCATTCGCAGCTCGAGGCCAAGGTGGAGGAGCTGCAGCGGACGCAGCATCAGCTCATCCAGGCCGACAAGCTGAAGGCCCTCGGCACGCTGCTCTCCGGTGTCGCCCACGAGCTGAACAATCCGCTCTCGGCGGTCCTGGTCGCGGCGAGCCTCCTCAAGCTCAAGTACCGGCCGAGCGACGCCGCGCGGGCGCCCCTGGACGTCATCGAGCGCCAATGCGTGCGCGCCGCGCGGATCGTGGGCGAGCTACTCGCCTTCGCCCGGCGCACGCCGCCCGAGCGGCGCCAGGTCGATCCCAACGAGGTCCTGCGGGCCGCGCTCAGCTTGGAGGCTCCGGAATTCGATCTCAACCAGATTCGCGTCATCACCGCCCTCGATCCACTGCCGACGATCTGGGCCGACCCCCCGCAGCTCCAGCAAGTGCTGCTCAACCTGCTTACCAACGCAACGCACGCCATGAAGTCCGCCGGGCGCGACGGCGTCCTCACCGTGCGCTCGACCGTTCACGCAGGCGAGATCACCATCGTGGTCGAGGACAACGGTCCCGGCATTGCGCCTGAGCACCTCGGCCAGGTCTTTGACCCCTTCTTCACGACGAAGCCGACCGGGGAAGGCACCGGGCTCGGGTTGAGCGTGTCCATCGGCATCGTAGAAGCACATGGCGGGCGGATGTCCGTCGAGAACGTCCCGACCGGCGGCGCGCGATTCACGATCCAGCTGCCCGTCGGTCAGGGCGTCGAGGTCCTCGCCGCGCCCGCGACGCGACCGGCGGCGACCCGGAGCGCCCACATCCTGGTCGTCGAGGACGAAAGGTCGCTGCGCGATGTCCTCGTGGAGGTGCTCGCGACCCTCGGTCATCAGGTGGCGGCGGCACCGACGGGGACGGCGGCGATCCGCCTGCTCGAGCGCGACACCTACGACGTGGTGTTGCTCGACCTCGTGCTTCCCGACGTCGACGGCCAGGGGGTCTGGCAGTGGATCCGTACGCATCGTCCTGGCCTCGCCAGCCGCGTCATATTCATGACGGGCGACACGATACGAGTGGGCTCCCAGCGGTTCCTGCGGGAAGCCGGCCGGCCGGTCCTCAACAAGCCGCTGGCGCTGGCCCACATCGGCGAGGTGATCGAGGAGCTGATTGCGGGGACGAACGAGACGGCGACGACCAATGGTCGCGAAGGGCACACGCCTCAGGGCACTGAACACGATGCGATGCAGCCTCTCCCGCAGGGCCCAAAGCTATGAGCAAAGGTATGATGAAAACAAACCGTATGCGCGCGCGCCCGTCCGCGATCATCGTGATGCTGCTGATACTCGCACTGCCGGGGCTGGCGTCCGCGCAGTCGCTCGGGGGGCTTTTCGCTCCGGTGAAGGCTCTCGTCACCGGCCTCGCCGCCCCCGTGCTCGGGACCGGCCCGTTCGTCCTCAACTTCGAGCCGACGCCGAACCTCTGGGCGGCCCCGAACGGGGCCCAGCCCGTCGTGTGGCCGGACGCCGCGATGGGCACGATGGTGCTGTATCTCTATAATGGGCAGACCGTCCTGCAGTTCACGCTGACCAATGCCCGTCCGAACACGATCTACACGATCTGGACGGTGTTCTACCCGCTCGCCTGGCCGATCGTGCTGCCCGCGGGAAGCATCAGGCCGCCCTTGGATCCGAATTACCCCAACGGACCTCCTGGGTACTACGTCGACGCGGGCGTGGTGGCGCCAACGGCCTCGATGAATGCCCAGTTCACCAACGGGATGGGACCGGACCCGGGCGCCACGTTCGCCACCGACAACGTCGGCAACGGATACGTTCAAATCACGCTCGACTACAACATCCTCGGCAACACGTACGACGACGGGCCGCCCGTGGGGAACAAGGTGCTCGTCACGCAGTGCGTGGTCGATAGCCCCGGGCCGCAAAGTGGCCCCTGCCCCTCGCCCAGCAATATCCTGCGCGTGACAACGACGTGGCTGAGGAAGTACATCGCGCAGGTGCTCCCGGAGGGCCGCGCATCATACTGCGCAAACTACAATGCTTCGGATCCGGCCAGCATCTACTGGCAGTGCATCGACCCGTCCACGGTGGACTCGCAGTCTGGCAACGGGCTCCCCCGGGTGTGGCGGTTCCCCTTCGATCATTTCCGGCTCGCCGCCCATCCGGACGGGCTCACTCACGGGTTCATCGGCGGGAACGAAGGCGAGCACGTGATCGATATGGTCGGCCGACGGTGCCAGCTCACGAACAATTGCCCATAGTGGCCGATCATCGTTGCCTGCGCGGCGGCCAGCGTGTCTCAACGATGACGTCGCGCCGACGCGAGCCAGGTTCTTCACGCGCAACGCTGTCAATTGAGGGCTGCTGAAGGACCTGTTCCTCGCCAAAACCTCATCCGACTCGCTCAGGAGCACCGAGATCCGTCAATCCGTCCCACAGGCCCAAGACCCCCAGCCTGGTTGGAGGTAGGGCGACCGGCATCGTTAGACCGTCGGGCTTGCACGGTCACACCGGAGTCGCCATGGTCTCGACGGGCCCGACGTCCGGCGCATCCTTGTCGAGCGCGAGATGCGTGCGAGCCCGGTGATAGTAGGAGACAGCACGACCCAGAAGAGTCGGTCGCTCCTGCGCACCTGTGACCATCGAGCCGAAATTTTCTCTGGATCAGGCCCGCCAGGATCAATCACTTGGCGCCGGACAGAGTTTTGGCGAAGGACACGAGCGCGATCGACCACAGGATGACGCGAGCAGCGTCAGCCGCTCCATACCGATAGCAGGAATGTAGACGCCTTGCGGCGGCTCGTGTATACTGCGCGGCGCGCCACCGCAGGGGGTCCCGCCGGCAGGATGAGCGAGATGGTCTTGCCGCACGAACTCCGCGCGGGTGACGTGGTCGAACTCGCCGGTTCAGCCTGGCGGGTCGTGCACCAGCCGCGCACGCGCGCAGGGGTCAAGTCGCTAGAGGTGGCGTTGGAGCACGTCGCTCACCGCGACGAGTGGCTGATCTGGCCGCTCGATCAGCACCGCCCCGTGAAGCGCATCACCGAGACGGAGGCGTCGAGTACGCGCGGCTGATCGGGCGGCTCGCTCCCCGCGGCGACGCGCGAGGAAGATGCCCCCTGCAAAGGTTGCCGGTTTCAGGAAAGTGTTTTCCGGTCTTGCTGGCGACTGGGGGAAGGCCTACGATGAGTTACGCGGACCTTTAGTTACGCGACACGCCTCACACCGACGAGGGTCGACCATGCCCCCTGAAGTAGTTCGAGCGGGTCCAAGCCTCGTAGATGTACTTGACCGAGTTCTCGACAAAGGCATCGTGATCGACGCGTGGGTCCGCATGTCACTGGTCGGAATAGAACTCGTGACGGTCGATGCCCGCGTCGTCGTCGCCTCGATCGCGACATATTTCGCGCACTCGGACGCCCTCGCTGAGTCGCCCAAACAGGCGCCCCGGCGAGCCCCATTGCGTGCCGTGAGATAAAGTAAAGGATCGTGTGCGTGCGCGATCGCAATATCGTCAACGCGGCCTGAGGATGCACCGTCAGTGCTACGAGGAGGACCTCCGGCGCGGGCGGTCGTGACTAGTGGCAATGACCTCAGCGTGGAAGTGCCGCGAGATCGTGGTGACGATATTCCGGCCGGGAGACAGCGGTTGATGTCGCCGACGGAGCGACGGTACTGGAGCATCGGTGCCGTCGCAGGGATCGTGATCGGCGCGTTGGTCCTCATCTCGGGCGACCGATCGGGTCACCATAGCATCCGCCTCCTCGGCGCGCTCATCATGGCGGGCGGCTGTCTGTGTGCCGTCGTGCGGCTCGCCCGCGACTCCCATCGACACTGATCACCCTACCGCCACCTTGTATGTATTGCCGTCAAAGATGGGGAAGGTTTTTCCCACGCGGAGCCCAGTTTCGCCTACCCCAAGCGCGCAAGTAGCCATCAATACTGAATTGGCGCGCACCTTGTAGAAATTCTGCGTTTCTCTGGCTGCACGACCGGGCCACCGGGGGGAGTTTTTGCGAATGGGGGTTGAGCGCGCCGCTGGTAGCAATAGCCTCATCGAGGTTCTCGATCGGGTGCTCGACAAGGGCATCGTCATCGATGCCTGGGTCCGCGTCTCGCTCGTCGGCATCGACCTGGTCACGATCGAGGCCCGCGTCGTTGTCGCCTCGATCGCGACTTACTTGCAATTCAGCGACGTCGTCGGCACATCGTCGGCATCGGCGTCGGCACCGAGCACCGCAAGCCTCGCTCCTCTGCTCTCCAGCGTCACGACGCCCAACGGCCGTGGCCGTCACAGGGTGCAAGAAGGCAGCCGCCTGAAGTCATGAATCCGCTCGGCGACGTGCAACCGCAGCCGGCGGTTGAGGTTGCCATCACCATCGCCTTCGCCCAATCGACGCTGCGCGAGGCGACCGACGAACTGTTACGAGAACTCCACCAAAGTCCGACAGACTTGGCGAAACTGGTGACGCGAGTCCACCAACGACGCCGCAGCGTCGTGGCGGTCTCGGCGAAAGCGATCACGCGCTGGAACAGAGACGATCCCACGTCATGGGCACGTGTGCGTGAGTGGCTGACCACGCGGGGCGTGCGCATCATACGCACATAGGCCGAGAGGTTTACTCAGGCTTCGCGAACTCGGAGGTTAGAGCGCCGTCGCGGCGGCCCTTGTAATACGGATGTGACTCAGCGGCCGTGCTTTCTCAGACACTCACGCCATTCGCCCTCGTCAGCCCGCGCCTGCTTGAGTGCGCGATCGAGTTGCTGCTGCTGGCGCCGCGTGAGTTCCCGTTCCTCAGCGCAGCGACGATTTGCGAAGTCGGCCGAGCGCGGCGATGGGCGGCTTCTGGACCGACACGCGCAGTCTGGCGGTTAAGTGCGCCGGGCTGTAGAATCCGGGTCGAGCGAGCCAGCGAGTGATGGCTGGACCTCGGGAGGTCGCTATGGTGGAGGGATTCACTGCCCGGGCCCGACGCATGCTGGAGCGATTCACTCCCCGTGCGCGACGGGCAGTCGTCCTGGCGACCGAGGAGGCGCGCAGCCGTGGGCACGAGAGCATCGAGCCCGAACATCTGCTCATGGGCATCCTGCGCGACGGCGAGGGCATGGCCGTCAAGGTGCTTGAGCGGCTCCAGGTGCCCGAGACGCTGCGTGCTGAGGTCGAACGCCTCCTGAGCGAAGCGCCAGGCTCGTCCACGCCCTCGGAGCCCGGCTTCTCTCCCGAACTGAAGGCCGTCCTCCAGGCAGCCCTCGAAGCGCGCCTGCAACCGAACCATGTGATCGGCACCGAGAACCTTTTGCTCGGTCTGCTGGCCTGCGAAGGCTCTGAAGCGAACCGGGTCCTGCATGCGGCTGGCGTCAACGTCGACGCAGCCCGGAGCGTCATCTCGCTCTTCTACAACAGCATGGCCGCCCCGATAACCGCCGAAAATCTCCGCTTCATCGCGACGTCGAAGTGGCGGGTGCAGAGGTAACGACAAGCCAGTCGTTGGCCTCGGCTCCTGCTCCGTGACGTTCGCATGAGTGGTAAGAGTCGCCGCGATCACGCCGGGGTCACCACTCCTCTCTCCCCGCCGCGCGGTACCCTGAAGCTCTCGTGCTACCATCGCGCGTGCCCGACGCCGGACGACGCTGGGCCTGGATCTTTCTCGCCGCGGCGGCGGTCTTCATCGCCTCCGCGGCCACCGTGTCGCTCGCCGGCGTGCCCACGTTCGAGCGTGGGTTCTACGAGGCGCTGACGACGGCGGTGCCGAACGCGCTGGTGTTTCGTCGAATCACGCGGCTCGGCAGCGTGAGCGTGCTGCTGCCCCTCGCGGTCTTCCTCGTCGTGCTGCTGCCGCGACAGTTCCTGCGTCGCTGGTGGGTCTGGGTCGTCGTGATGCTCGCCGTCACCATGCTCGAAGGCCTCGGCAAGATCGGCATCGGGCGGCCCCGACCGGGCGGCATGCGACTCGGGTTTCCGAGCGGCCACACAGCGGCGGCCGCCGCGTTCTATCTGATGGCGTGCTATTTCTTCGAGGGCGTCGTCCGGCGGTGGGTGAAGCACGCCCTCTACGGTCTCGCGGTGTTCCTCATCCTGCTGGTCGGATTCTCGCGAATGATCCTGCGCGTGCACTGGCCGCTCGACGTGGTGGGCGGTGCCGCGATCGGCGTCGCCGTCATCGCGGCCGCCGCGTGGTGGCACGAGCGCTATCCGCTGGAGGACATCGTCCCGTCGGCCGTGCCACCGACCTGGCGTCGCTGGATCTATCGCTGGCAGAACGTCCTCCCGTTCGCCCTGCTCGCCGTCCTGTTCGTCACCCCGCCGCTGGCCGTGGCCGGGACCCCGTTCGACGGCGTGCTCGACGTCGCGGGCGCTGTCTGCATGCTGACGGGGCTCGGGCTTCGCCTCTGGGCGGCCGGCCATCGAGACGAGCCGCGCGTGTTCCCGGCGCGCCCGCCCACGCGGCTGGTGACCACCGGCCCGTACGCGCTCATGCGCCATCCGGTACCGCTCGCCAATCTGCTGACGGGCGTCGGCGTCGCTCTGATCGCGGAGAACGGGCCAGCCTTGATCGTCCTGCCCGCGGCGCTGATGGCGATGTACCGCATCACCGTGCCGCTGGACGACGCGTGGCTCGCCGAGCGGTTCGGGCGCGCGTACATCGACTACTGCGCGCGCGTGCCCGCGTGGCCGCGGGTCACGCTCACGACGTTCGCGGCCGTGTGGTCGGCGATGGCGTCCCTCGGCACGCCGTCGCGGCGCACCGTCGTCCGCGGGCTCGTGGCCGCGGCGGGGACGCTGGCGCTGGCGGCGCTGGCGGAGATGAGCGAGCGCCTGCCGCACCTGCTTCGGTAGCCTCCGTAGTTGTACCAACTTGACCCCGTCCGCCGACGGTTCTAGAGTCTTGCCACGCAACTCGCGGGCATCGTGCGCAGATTGCTCGAGCAGTGTCCCGGGGAACCCTTGTGCGACGCCTGCCTGGCCTTTGCCTGTTCGGTGAGCCTCACGGAAATGCACGCCGTCTCGGCCGCGGTCGCCACGACCGCGTCGTTCAGTCGTGGCACCGCGACCTGCGCGAGCTGCCGGCGCCAGACCACCACGCTCACGTGCGGAACGGGCGGTGTCGTGGTCGACAAGTGCACCCACTGCAGCCAGCCGATCGACCCGGGGGAGGCGGTCGAGGTCGTCGACACCGACCGGTTCCATGGCCGGTGCTGGCGGCGGCTGACGACCGACGGCACGATCCGCGACTCCAAGATCCTCAGCCGCCGATCGAGGGAGCTGATCCGCAGAAGCCGTGAGTTGATGGGACTCCCGCCGCTGGAGAGCGCTCCCGAGGCCTGAGGCCTCGCCCTCCTTCTATCGCCGTCCGCCCGCTTCTCGGGGGCCTCGTATAGGAACGTTCGATTTGACCTCTCGGCCCGCACCTTTACCATGCGATCCGCATCTATGTCTCCGAGGGGGACTGCCATGGAGCGCCGCACCTTCATCAAGACCGGTCTCGGGGCGTCGGCCGTCGTCGCGCTGGGGCTCGCTCCGCGTTTGGTTCGAGCCGCCGAGTCGCCGACCGAGGCGAACCCGTGGCGGAAGTTCGAGGCCGTGACGAGGATCGAGGTGACCAACCCGAGCGGCGTCACGCGTGTGTGGGCACCGGTGCCTCTGCTGACCGACACCGATTACTTCAAGCGCGGCGGCGACACGTGGACGGGCAACGCGGCCGTGACGCGCTCGGTGAAGGACGCCAGGTACGACGTCGGCCTCGTGTATGCCGAGTGGCCGGCGAGTGAGAAGGCGCCGGTGATCGAGATCACCAGTCGCTTCGCCACGCGCGACCGCGCCGTCGATCTCGACAAGCCGCCCGCGAAGCCGGTCCGCGAGGACCGCGCGGTGCTCGCGCGCTACCTCGAGCCCACGCTGCTGATCCCCACCGACGGCATCGTGCTGGAGACGGCGCAGGGCATCACGCAGGGCATCGCCTCCGACGCCGACAAGGCGCGCGCGCTCTACGAGTGGATCGTGGAGAACACGTTCCGCGACCCCAAGACGCGCGGCTGCGGGCTGGGCGACATCAAGACGATGCTCGAGACGCGCTACTTCGGCGGCAAGTGCGCCGACCTCAACGCGCTCTTCGTCGGCCTCGCGCGTGCCGTGAAGATCCCGGCGCGCGACGTGTACGGCGCGCGCTGCGCGGACTCCGCGGAGTTCAAGAGCCTCGGCAAGGGCGGGGACATCTCCAAGGCCCAGCACTGCCGCGCCGAGTTCTACCTCAACGGCTACGGCTGGGTGCCGGTGGACCCCGCCGACGTGCGCAAGGTCATCCTGGAAGAAGGCGGCGGGCTGCCGGCCGGGCTGGCGGATCCCAAGGCGCAGCGCGCGCGCGCCAAGCTGTTCGGCGCCTGGGAGATGAACTGGCTCGCGTACAACTACGGCCACGACGTGCGGCTGCCGAACTCTGCCGCGGGGCCGGTGCCGTTCCTGATGTACCCGCAGGCGGAGACGGCGGAGGGGCGCAAGGACAGCCTCGAGCCGACGAGCTTCAAGTACCAGATCACCTCGCGCGAGGTGCGAGGCTAGCCGGCGTCAGAACCGCGTGGTGAGGTCGACGAGCCACGCGGGCATCGCGTCGAGCAGCCGCGTTTCGAGGGCTTTGTCGCCGCCGGTGACGCTCAGCAGGCCGAGCACCACGAGCGCCAGGCCGACCGCGGGCTTGCCGACACGCGTGACGAGCGCCAGGCGATCGGGGCGCGCCACGAGCCGACGCGAGCCGTAGGCGAGCAGCAGCACCGGCACCATCGCCCCCAGACTGTAGGCCGCCATCACCGCCGCCGCCGCGCCGAGCGAGCGCCGCTGGGCGGCCAGACCGATCGCGGCGCCCAGCGTCGGCCCCCCGCACGGCGTCCACAGCGCGCCGAGCAGCGCCCCCACCACGAACTGTCCCGCGAGCCCCCGCGGACCCAGCCGCGCCAGCAGCGCAGCCGCGCCGGCCGCGATCGGCGCCGTCGCGCGCGCCACGGCGACGTCGAGCCGCGCGGTCAATAGGATTACGCCGAACACCACGAGGAGCGCGCCGGCCACCACGCGAACGAGGTCGCGATCCAGCGTGAATCCGAGCAGTGCGACGGCGAAGCCGACGACGGTGGCAGAGACGGCGAGTCCGGCCGCGAGGACGAGGGGCCCGAGCCGATGGCGCTCTACGGCGCCGGCGAGGGCGACCGGCAGCAGCGGCAGCACGCAGGGCGACAGCGCCGAGAGCGCGCCGGCGGCGAAGCCGAGGAGGCAGGCGCCCACGCGGCGGCGCCGGCGCGGCTAGAGCGCGCTCGAAAAGAGCGCGCGGATCTCGCCGGGATCGGTGCTGAACGACGAGCGGCGGCGCTCGGTCTTGCCGTGGAAGGCGACGAGCGTGCTGCGCTCCGTCACGTTCAGCTCCTTGAGCGTCGCCTTGTCCGCGTAGTCCACGACGAACACGACGAGCTTCTGGCCCTTGAACGCGCCGTCCGATGCCAGCTCCTGCACGATCGGCTGCTGCTTCCGGCAGGTGACGCACCACGAGGCGTGGACGAAGACCACGATCGGCCGGTTCTCGGCCTGGGCGGCCGCGAACGCGGGCTTCGAATACTCGACGAGCGGCGGCGGTGGCGCCGCGGCCGCGAGTGACGTGGACGCGAGGATCAGGACGAGGACGCTCAGCACCGAACGCATACGCAACGTGGCACCTCCTCCGAGGGCCCAGCGTACCATGTCCGCATGACCGCGCTCGGGGCCCTCCTCCGGCGGCACCCCGACCGCGCGGCCGTGGCCGTTCTCGTCGTGCTGCCGCTCGTGCTCTGGGCCCCGGCGCTGCGTCCGGGTCACACGCTCTCGCCGCTCGACAACCTCTTCACGAGCGCGCCGTGGCGCGCGATCGCGCCGGGCCCCGTGCGGCCCAACCAGGCGCTCGGCGACGTCACGTCGGTCTTTCATCCGTGGACGCTGTGGGCCGCCCACGAGGTCCGCGCGGGGCGCGTGCCGCTCTGGAACCCGTACGCGTACGCCGGCGCGCCGTTCTTCTCGAATCCGCAGACCGCCTGCGTGTTCCCGCTCACGTGGCTGGCGTGGGCGCTGCCGCCGACGTGGGCGCTCACCGTGCCCGCGCTGCTCAAGCTGATCGCCGCGGGGCTGGCGACGTACTGGTTCCTGCGCGGGCTGGCGCTGCTGCCGCTCGCCGCGTTCGTGGGCGCCGCGGGCTTCATGCTGTCGACGACGCTGATCGCCTGGCTGCCGTGGACGCTCGCCAGCACGATGCCGTTCCTGCCGCTGCTCGCAGGTCTCGTCGACCGCCTGCGCGCGCGCGGGGACCGCCGCCTCGTCGCGCTGCTGGCGCTCGCGGTCGCGCTGGACCTCGTGGCCGGCTACCCGCAGGCGGCGCTCCAGGCGCTCGCCGCCATCGTGGCGTGGGCGGTCGCCCGCGCGCCCTGGCGCGCGGGCGCGGGGCCGTTCCTGGCGCGCGTCGCCGCCGGCGTGACCCTCGGGGGCGCGCTGACGGCGGTGCAGGCGCTGCCCGCGCTCGACTACGCGCGCGAGAGCGCCGTCTACGCCTTTCGCAGCACGTGGACCCCGCCGCTCTCGGTGCCGCCGCGCGCGCTCGTGACCGTGCTCATGCCGTACTTCTTCGGCACCGCCGAGGGCACGTGGTCCACGTGGCAGTTCAACATCACGTCCACCTACGTGGGGCTGGTTCCACTCGCCGCGCTGCCGCTGGCGGCGCTGGCGTGGCGCCGGCCGCCGACGCGCTTCTTCGCCGGCCTCGCCGTGATCGCCGGCCTCATCCACTACGGCGCGCTCGCCGCGGTGGCGCCGGCGCCGGTGATCGCGTTCGGGAGCAACCTGCGCCTGATGCCGATCCTCGTCTTCGCGCTGGCCACGCTCGGCGCCCTCGGCGTCGACTCCGTGGCGCGCGGCGACGCGGGCCCGCGCGCGCTCGCGTGGCTGCGTGGCGGGTTCATGGCGCTCGCGGGGGCGGGACTGGTGGCGGTGACGCTCGCCTCGGTCGAGCCCGCCACGCTCGCCGTGCGGCCGTCGCTCGCCGCGCAGTACGTCGGCATGCTCGTCGGGCTCACCGCCGCCGCGTGGCTTCTGCGGCGCTGGCTCGTCGACGGCCGCGCGCGCTGGGGCGTGGCGCTCGCCGCCGTGCAGGTGGCGACGCTGGCGCCGCTGGCGACCTACCTGCCGGTCCGCGACGCGCGCTGGCTCTATCCGACGCCGCCGGCGATCGCGTGGCTCCGCGATCACGCCGGCTCCGCGCGTGTTCTCATCGCCGATCAGGTCGGCCTTCTCTACGGCCTGCGCCAGGCGCACGGCTACGACGGGCTCTCGCCGCGGCGCATCGCCGAGCTGGCCGGGCCCATCGGCACCGGCCGCGCGCTCGCCGCCGGCTATCGCGAGAACACGATCGCGCTGCACGGCAGCGAGCCGCTGCCGCCGATCGCCGTGCTCCTGGCGCCGACGCGCGAGCTGCTGGGTGTGCGCTTCCTCGTGTTGCCGCCCGGGATGACGGCGGCGGAGCCGCGGCTGCGGCCGGTCTACGACGGCGCCGACGCGCGCGTGGTCGAGGACCCGGCGGCGCTGCCGCGCGCGTTCGTCGTCCCGCGCGCCCGTTGCGTCGACGATCGCGGCGCGCTGGCGCTGCTGCGCGCGCGCTCTCTCGCGCCAGCGGCGGAGGTGCTGCTGGCCGACTGCGCCTCGCCGCCGCGTTCGACTGCGCCGGAGGTGCGGACTGCAATGACTGCGCCGGAGGCGCGGACTGCAATGACTGGGCCGGAGGCGCGGACTGCAATGGCTGCGCCGGAGGCGCGCATCATGGTCGACGAGCCCGCGCGCGTCGTCGTCTCCGCGTCCACCGGTGCGCCGGCGTGGCTCGTGCTCACCGACACGTGGTTCCCGGGCTGGCGCGCGCGGCTCGACGGCGCCGACGTCGCCGTCCAGCGCGCCGACCACGCCTTCCGCGCCGTCGCGCTGCCGCCAGGGCGTCACGAGGTCGAGTTCGCGTTCACGCCGCGCGGTCTGCGGCCGGGCGTAGCGATCTCGCTCGCGGCGCTCGCGATCGTCGGCGTCCTCCTTCTGCCGCGTCGCCGCGCCGCCGCCGCGATCACCACGGCCGTGCTGCTGCTCGCGTCGACGCGGGCGGAGGCGGCGCTGCCCGCGCCGCCGTTCGTGCTGACGGCGACGCCCTCCTCGGTGAGCGCGGGCGACACGGTCGAGATCGGCCTCAGGCCGCGCGCGGCGACGGGCGGGCCGTGGGACGTGTACGTCGTGTGGCTCTTCTCCGAGCGCGCGGCGTTCCTCGGTCCCGATGGCGCGTGGGCGCAGCAGCCCGTCCCGTTCCGCGCGCGGCTGGCGGCGGGGGAGCGCGTGCGCGGCGCCTGGAGCCGCGCGGGGCCGCCGGCGGACGTGACGCTCGCGCTCGTGGTCGTGCGTCCGGGCGCGGATCCGCTCGACCGCGCCGAGTGGACCCACCAGCCGGCGCTGGCGACCGTCCGCGTGACCGCGCCGCCGGGCGCGCGTCCGCCGCGCCCGTGGACGACGCTGACGGGGCTGCTCCTGGCCGCCGTCGCCGCGACGGCGCTGGCGTGGGGACGGGACCTTCCTCGGCCCCGGCCACTCTGATATGATCCGGGCGCCATGGCTCAGCGACTCCCCGAGTTGGTCGGCCGCGTGATGATCGATCCCGAGTTCCTCGCCGATCTCCAGCGCGCGCCCGACTCGATCCTCGCCGAGTACGACCTGACCGACGACGAGCGCGCGACCGTGCTCGCCGCGCTCGCCCGCCTGGGCCAGACCTCGGCAGGTCAGCGCGCCACGGCGCTGCGCAGCGCCCTGATCCGACGCGTGGCCACCTAGGCGACGCGGGATCCCCGCGCGGTGGGCAGCTCGGCCGACACGCAGGTCTTCCTGAGGAGCGTGCGTCTGTTCCGCAACGTCGAAGGGCCCGAGCTCGGGATCCTCGCCGACAGCCTGCGCGAGCGTGCGCTCAAGCGCGGCCAGGTCCTGCTGCGCGAGGGTGACGCCGGCGACGAGATGTTCCTCGTACGCTCGGGCTCGCTCGTCATCTCCAAGGCCGTGACCGGCCGCGTCGAGCAGGTGCTGGCGCGCGTCGGGCCCGGCGATTTCTTCGGCGAGATGGCGCTCTTCGACCGCTCGCCGCGCTCCGCCACCATCTCGGCGGACAATGACGCCGTGCTCCTCGTGCTCGACCGCGCCGCGCTCGCCAAGCTGACCGAGGTGAGCCCGCGCGCGGCCGCTGCCTTCTTCGAGTCGCTCGTCCTCATCTTCATCGAGCGTCTGCGCGCCTCCGGCGACCTCGTGGCCGAAGTCACTCGCTGGGGTCTGGAGGCGACCGGGCTGGACGTCGAGTCGCGATGAGCGAGGGCTCCACCGCGCCGCCGCGACGCGCGCGCCTGGAGCTGCTCGTCCGACCCGAGGAGGGCGACGGGTTCGAAGTCCGCCAGATCGGCAGCGGCGTTGCCTTCATCCAGTCGCGGCCCGCGCGCGTGTCCGCGGGCTCGTTCGAGCTGGCCGAGGTCGCCTCGAAGGTGGACCGCCAGCGCTCCTTCATCCTCAAGAACACGGCGACCGACCGCTTCCTGCTCCTGTCCGAGCACGAGAAGTTCCTGTGGGAGCAGATGAACGGCCGGACGTCGCTGCAAGACATCGCGACGGCGTACGTGCTGCGCTACGGCGAGTTCGACTTCGAGATCATCCCGAACCTGATCCGCAAGCTGCAACGCGCGCAGCTGCTGACCATGACGCCGACGTCGCGCCTGCGGCAGGCGCTCGCCCGCAACCGCCGCCAGCCCGTCGCCAAGATGGCGGAGTCCGCGCTGTTCGCGCTCGAGCGCATCAACATCTCGAGCCGCAACGTGCAGCCGGTCTTCCGCGGCATCTACCGCTGGGGCGGGTTCCTCATCTTCACGCGCGGGGCGGCGCTGGCGTGCGTGCTGCTCGCCATCGTCGGCGTCGCGGCCGGCGTGCGGCTCTGGCCGGACGCCGAGCGGGTCGTCTCGGGCTTCGGCAAGAGCCCGCTGATGGCGGTGATCTCCGTCAAGCTGCTGTTCCTGCTCACGGTCGGCGCCCACCAGCTCGTGCACGGGCTCGCGCTCATCCACTACGGCCGGCGCGTGCGCGAGTTCGGCTTCACGTTCCTGCACGGCTTCGTGCCGACCTTCTACGTGGACGTCACCGACATCTTCATGGGTAGCCGCCGGGCGCGCGTGGTGACGGCGGTGTCGGGCGCGCTCGTGCACCTCGTCTTCGGCTCGGTGTGGCTCCTCATCGCGCTCCGCGCGCCGATGGGGTCGTTCCTGCAAGCGTTCGCCGCCGCCTCGGGGATCATCCAGTGGCAGGCGTTCGTGGTCGCGCTCTACCCGTTCTGCTTCATCGAGATGGACGGCTACCACGTGCTGGTGGACGTGCTCGGCCTCCCGACGCTCAAGCACGACGCCATCGCCTACGCCGGCTCGCTGCTGCGCGGCCGCGCGTCGCTCCGCTTCACGCGGCAGGAGGCGCTGTTCGCCGGTTACGTCCTGGTCTCGACCGTCTCCGTGCTCGCTTTCATCACCTTCAACGTCTGGCTCGTCGTACACGCGTCCTGATATTGGGGGGCCCCGAAATCGCGCCCCGAATGAATCGGGGCGCGCCTCGAAACCCCCCAACGCTCGGGGCGCCCCGAATGAATCGGGGCGCGCCGCGGTCATCCTCTCGCGGCTTCTCGCGCCAGGGCCTCGGCGGCGGCGGCGATGGCGCGCGCGTCGGCCGCCGGCGGCCCGGCGCGCTCCAGCGCGGCGACTTGCACGTCCGCGGGCTCGGCGGCGAGCGCCCCCTGAGCGCGCGCGCGCAGGCCGTCGGCGACGAGGTCGGCCGCCTCGCGAAGCGCGGCGAGGCCCGTGGCGAGCGCGTCGGCGCGCGACCGGCCGCGCACGGCGTCTCCCAGCGCGCGTCGCAGCCGGTGAGACAGCCTGACGCGCGCGTCGCGCACCTCCACGAGATCGGCGTGCACCGGCCCCCACTGGAACTCGACGTCGCGCGCCACGCCCGCGATCCACGGCGCCAGCGCGGGCGCGCTGGTGGCCACGACCGTCGCGACGAGCCCGGCGACGACCTCGGGCGCCAGCGGCGCGATCTGCGGCGGATCCGACGGCGGCGTCCGGACCTCGAGGAGGCCGCCGTCGGTTCTCAGGACGACATGGTCCTCGAGCACGCGGCCGAGCGCCACCAGCGAGGCGCGCACGGTGTCGCCGGCGTCGCGGACGGCGCGCGGCGCCACACGTCGCACGCCCTGCCAGTCCGGCCGGTAGTACACGCGGCCCGCGCCGACGACCTTTTCGACGCGCTCCCGCCGCTGAACCCAGACGCCACCCGCCTCGATCGCGACGTCGTGCGGCGCCGGCGCCCATCCGAGCTCGCCGCGCGCGAACGCGTCCATCGGATTCGGCGCCTCCTCGGGGACGTAGCGGAACGATTCGAGGAGCGCCAGGAAGAGCGCCTCCGTCGGGTAGGGCGCGTCGTAGCGGAGCACGGCCACGCCCTGCTCGGCGGCGAGGCGCGCGAGCAGATTGAAGATCGCCGTCCCCGCGCCGGCGGGCAGCCGCGCGGGCTCGGCAAGCGGAGGGATGCGATCCACGCGCGCCCAGTCGAGCGCGGCCAGACGGGTGAGGGGCCGGCCGTCGCGCGTCACGAGATCGGAGGCGCCCCACGGCCCCGCCGCGCCGGCGCCGGGCTCGATCGAGACCCAGCCGCCGTCGGGCAGCCGCACGGAGGCGCGGCTCAGGCGCCCGTCCGGCGACCACTCGAGCGCGCTCAGGGCGGAGCCGTGGCGGTCCTGCTCGCCGGCCGGGCGCCCGGCGGCGTCGCGGCGCATCCGCGTCGCGTCGGCGGCCACGGGGCGGATGATACAATGCCGCGGTGGTGATGACGTGACGATGGCCGCGGACGACGTGGTCTGGCGCTCGGCCGTCGAGTGCGCGGCCTTGATCCGGCGCAAGGAGCTGTCGCCGGTCGAGCTCACCGAAGCGGTTCTCGCGCGCATCGACGCCGTCAATCCCCGCCTCAACGCCTTCGCTCTCGTCGCGCACGACGTCGCGCGCCGCCTCGCGCGCGAGGCGGAGATCGCCGTGATGAAGGGCGAGCCGCTCGGCCTGCTGCACGGCGTGCCGGTGTCGGTGAAGGACGTGCTCTTCACGCGCGGCATGCGCACGACCGGGGGCTCGAGGCTCTACGCCGACCTCATCCCCGAGCACGACGCGGTGTCCGTGGGCCGGCTGAAGGCGGCGGGCGCGGTGCTCCTCGGCAAGACGACGACGTCCGAGTTCGGCCACAAGGCGGTGACCGAGAGCCCGCTCTTCGGCGTGACGCGCAATCCGTGGAACCTCGAGCGCACGCCCGGCGGCAGCAGCGGCGGCGCGGCGGCGGCCGTCGCGAGCGGCTGCGGCCCGATCGCGCTCGGCAGCGACGGCGGCGGCTCCGTGCGCATCCCGGCCGCGTTCTGCGGGCTCGTCGGCGTGAAGCCCTCGTACGGCCGCGTGCCGCTCGGCACCGGCTTCCCGGGCTGGGACCACGTCTCGCACGTTGGGCCGCTCGCGCGCACCGTGCGCGACGCGGCGGCCGTGCTCGACGTGATCGCGGGCGGCGACGACCGCGACCGCGAGTCGCTGCCGCGCGAGCCGGGCTCCTACGTCGAGGCATGCGCGGGCAGCATCAAGGGCCTCAACGTCGCGTGGACGCCGGACCTCGGCTTCGCGCGCGTCGATCCCGAGGTGCTCGAGCTCACCGGCGATGCCGCTGCCGAGTTCGAGTCGCTCGGCTGCCACGTGGAAGTCGTCAACCCCGGCTGGGAGAACCTCGAGGAGGCGTTCAGCACGCTGATCGCGGCGCAGTTCTACGCCGCGTGGTCGGACGAGCTGCCGGCGGCCGAGGAGCGCCTGGACCCGACCCTCGTGAAGTTCATCCGCCGCGGCGGCAGCATCACCGCCCGAGACTACCTCCGCGCGCGCGCCCGCGTGGCGGAGTACTGGGAGGAGGTGCGCGCGTTCTCCGAACGCTTCGATTTCCTCCTGACGCCGACGACGGCGGTGGCCCCGTTCCCCGCCGACGGCCGGCCGCCCCGCGAGATCGACGGCGAGTCCGTCTCCGTGCTGGGCTGGATGCCGTTCACGTACCCGTTCAACCTCACGGGCCAGCCGGCCGCCTCGGTTCCCGCCGGCCTCACGGCCGACGGCCTGCCGGTGGGGCTGCAGATCGTCGGCCGCCGCCACGCCGACCGCGCGGTGCTCGCCGCCGCCGCGGCGTACGAGGCGGCCCGGCCGTGGAGCGCGCGGAGGCCGGCTCTGTGACGGAGCCGAACGCCAAGCGCGGCCCCGCCACCTGGAGCGACACGAAACGGTGGGCGGTCGCGTCGATCACGCTCGCGATATGCCTCGTCGTCGTCGTGTGGCTCGTGGTGTCAGACGCTCCCCTCGTGCGATACCTCGTGCGGCTCTATCAGGACAAGCACTTCCTCAAGGAGACGGTCCGCTCGTGGGGCGTGTGGGCGCCGCTGGTCTTCATCGCGATCCAGGCGCTGCAGGTCATCATCTCGCCCATTCCCGGCGAGATCACGGGCCCGGTGGGCGGCATGCTCTTCGGGACGTTCTTGGGCGTGGTCTACTCCACGATCGGCCTCACCGCGGGCACGCTGATCTGCTTCGCGCTCGGCCGGCTCTGGGGCGAGCCGCTGATCCGGCCGTGGCTCTCCGAGCACCACTGGGAGAAGATGAACTTCATCATCGAGGCCGAGGGCGCCATCATCTGCTTCATCCTCTACCTGATCCCCGGCTTCCCGAAGGACATCATCTCGTACCTCTTCGGCATGAGCCCGATGCCTTTCTGGGTGTTCGCGCTGGTCTCGACGGTCGGGCGGCTCCCGGGCACCTGGATTTCCTCCTACTTCGGCGCCCACGTCGGCGAGAAGCAATACCTCTACGCGATCGCCTTCATCGCCGTCATCGCCGCCCTGTGCCTGCCGCTCTACTACCACCGCGACCGGATCCTGGCCCGCTTCCGCGGCAGGAAAAGCGCTTGACAGGGATGCCGCCCGCTCCGTAGCATGCGCAAACGCTCATGAGCACCGCGATCCGGTGGTTCGGCTTCGGGCTCGTTTACTTCGCCCCCTTCTATTTTCCGGAGGTCCGCCCACCGGCGCTGATCTAACCATCAGGGAGCCGCGGGCGGACCGAACGCCCGCGGCGATGACCACTCCGAGGCCGCGGGCGACGAGCCCGCGGCCGTTTTTTGTCCAGCCATCGGAGTGGAGGAGAGCACGGTCATGATCATCGTCTTGAAATCAGGGGCGTCGGACGGCGAGATCGCCGACGTCGAGCGCCGCATCACGGCCATGGGCTACCGGCCGCACACGATCCGCGGCCAGCTGCGCACCGTGATCGGCGCCATCGGCGACGACCGCGGCAAGGAGCGCCTGCGCTCGCTGGAGTCGCTGGAGACCGTGGAGTCGGTCACGCCGATCCTGCAGCCCTTCAAGCTCGCGAGCCGCGAGGTGCGCAGCGCCAACAGCATCGTGCGCGTCGGCGGCGTCGTTATCGGTGGCAGCAAGGTGGTGGTCATGGCCGGGCCGTGCTCGGTGGAGTCGCGCGAGCAGGTGCTGGAGGTCGCGGCGCGCGTGAAGGCGGCGGGCGCGACCGTGCTGCGCGGCGGAGCCTTCAAGCCGCGCACCTCGCCGTACGCGTTCCAGGGTCTGGAGGAAGAAGGTCTCAAGCTCCTCGCGGAGGCCCGGCGGGAGACGGGGCTGCCGATCATCACGGAGGTCATGGAGCCCGACAAGATCGACGTCGTGGCCGAGCACGCCGACATCCTCCAGATCGGCGCGCGCAACGTGCAGAACTTCTCGCTCCTGCGCAAGGTCGGCGCGGCCGGCAAGCCCGTGCTCCTCAAGCGCGGGATGTCGACCTCGATCCAGGAGTGGCTGCTGTCGGCGGAGTACGTGTTGAGCGGCGGCAACCCGAACGTCATCCTGTGCGAGCGCGGCATCCGCACGTTCGAGACGACCACGCGCTTCACGCTCGACCTCAACGCGGTGCCGGTGCTCAAGAAGCTCACGCACCTGCCGGTGGTCGTGGACCCGAGCCACGGCACCGGCCACTGGGAGTACGTGGAGTCGATGGCCATGGCCGCCGTCGCCGCCGGCGCCGACGGGCTCCTCATCGAGGTCCATCCGCGGCCCGAGGAGGCGCTGTCGGACGGGCCGCAGTCGCTCAAGCCGGACCGCTTCGCGGCGGTCATGGCGCGTATCGCCCGGGTGGCGCGCGCCGTGGATCGCGACGTGTAAGCGGCCGTCTTCGCTATAATCGACGCGGCATGGGCCTGATGGAGTTCCTGCGGCAGTGGCAGCCGGGCCGCCTCGCTGCGGGTGTCGCGGCGTCGGTGGCGATCCACCTGGCCCTGGTGGCGCTGCTCCTGTGGGGTGGTCTGCCGGTGTCGCGGTACGACGTCAGGCGCGGCGAGCCCCTGATCGTGGAGCTGCCCAGGGCGGAGGATTCGCCGCCTCCAGGGCTCGGCGGCGTGCCCGTGGCTCGGCCAGCCGCGCCGTCGTCGCCGGCGGCGCCATCCACCGCCGCGCCCGCGCCCAGGGCCGTGGCGAAACCCGCGCCCCAGCCCGAGCTCGCGCGCCGGCCGGAGCCCACGCCGCGGGCCGAGCCAGAGCGTCGCCTCGCGAGCACGCCGCTGCCGCAGGCGCCCGACGGCGCGGCGCCCGCGCCGGCGCCGCCCAAGCCCGACGTCGCGCAGCCCGCCGAGCGCGCGCCCGCCGAGCCGGTGCCGCGGCCGCCGGCGGAACGCCAGGTCGCGTCACTGCCCCAGCCGTCGGCGCCCGCAGCGCCGGGCGCGCCGAACATCCTGACCGCGCTGCGCCGCGGCCAGGGCGGGGCAGGAGGCTCGGGCCAAGGCCGCGGCGGTATCGAGGGCGAGCCGATCCCTCTCGACTCGACGAAGGCCGAGTACAGCGACTATCTCGATCAAATACGTCAGCGCATCAAGGCCCACTGGGGCTATCCGTGCGTGAAGAATCCGGCCACACACGTCTGCGAGGGGCATACAACCTCGCTCGACGTGGATTTCGGCATCCTCAAAGACGGACGCCTTCAGTTCGTGGAGATCGTGCAGCGGGCGCAGTATGAGATCTACGACGACTGGGCGGTGAACGCCATCAAGCTTGCCTCGCCATTCCCGCCGGTGCCGCCAGTCATGATGGGTGGTATGAAGCCGAATAGCACGGGGCTCGCCATCCGCGTGCACTTCAGCTACGTCTTGGTCGATTCGTCGCTGACCAACCTACTTCTCCGTTGAGTTGTCGCGGAAATGGCTTGCAATAGTAAGCGCTTGCTTGACACTCCTCGCCGTCGTGCGTAGCATGGGCCGTACTCTGGATAGGCTCGTAGCTCAGTGGGAGAGCGCCTCTCTGACGCAGAGGAGGTCGGCGGTTCGAAACCGCCCGAGCCTACCATCCACCTCGTTCTCGGGAGTGTATGACCGTCTCTGAAGAAGATCGTCATCTCCGGCTGACCGGCGAGTTCGACTGCGACGCGACGCCGCTCGCGACCCTCCGTCACTCCACCTCGCACGTCATGGCCCAGGCGGTGAAGCGTCTGTTTCCCGAGGTGAAGGTCGCCATCGGCCCCGCCATCGAGGACGGCTTCTACTACGACTTCTTCAAAGCGGAGCCGTTCACGCCGGAGGACCTCGCGCGGATCGAGGACGAGATGCGCTCGATCGCCAAGGCCGACTTGCGGTTCGAGCGCCGGGAGATGCCGCGCGCGGAGGCCATCGCGTTCTTCCGGCAGCGCGGCGAGCGCTTCAAGGTCGAGATCCTCGAGGGCCTCGACGCCCCCACGGTGTCGCTGTACACGCAGGGGGACTTCATCGACCTCTGCCGTGGCCCGCACGTCGGCTCCACCGGCCAGATCCGGTTCTTCAAGCTGCTGTCCTCGTCGGGGGCGTACTGGCGCGGCGACGAGAAGAACCCGATGCTCCAGCGGATCTATGGCACGGCGTGGCTCACGCAGGAGGAGCTCGACAGGCACCTCTGGCGGCTGGAGGAGGCGAAGAAGCGCGACCACCGCAAGCTCGGGCGCGAGCTGGACCTCTACATCTTCAACGAGGTCTCGCCGGGGGCGCCGATCTGGCTGCCCGGGGGCTGGACGATCGTGCGGGAGCTGGAGCGGTTCGTCCGCGAGAAGCTGGACGCGAGCGGGTACCAGGAAATTTCCACGCCGATCCTGGTCAACAAGAAGCTGTGGGAGCAATCGGGCCACTGGGACTATTACCAGGAGAACATGTTCCTGGTGGAGTCGGAGGAGCAGATCTTCAGCCTGAAGCCGATGAACTGCCCCGAGTCCACCATCGTCTACCGCCACGCCCTGCGCTCGTACCGCGACCTGCCGCTGCGCTTCTCGGACATGGGACGGCTGCACCGCAACGAGCGCTCGGGCACGCTGACCGGCCTCTTCCGCGTGCGGCAGTTCACGCAGGACGACGCCCACGTCTACTGCCGGCTCGATCAGATCCAGGCGGAGATCACGGCCATGCTCGGGCTGGTGCGGGACTGGTACAAGCCGTTCGGGCTCGAGCCGTTCTTCAAGCTCTCCACGCGGCCGCCGAAGTCGCTGGGGACCGACGAGCAGTGGCGGGTGGCCGAGCGCGGGCTGGAGGACGCGCTGCGCGCCAACGGGCTGGCCTTCGAGCTGAACCCGGGCGACGGCACGTTCTACGGGCCCAAGATCGACGTCGACATCCAGGACGCGCTGGCGCGACGCTGGCAGATGGCGACCATCCAGATCGACTTCCAGCAGCCGGAGCGCTTCGGTCTCGAGTACGTCGATAGCGACGGCCAGCCCAAGCCCCCGGTGATGATCCACCGCGCGATCTTCGGCTCGTTCGAGCGCATCGTCGGGATCCTGACCGAGCACTACGCCGGCGCCTTCCCGACGTGGCTGGCTCCCGTGCAGGCGCGCGTGATCCCCATCAGCGAGAAGTTCGCCGACTACGCGCGCTCCGTGCACGAGCGCCTGCGGGCCGCGCGCGTGCGCAGCGAGCTCGACGACCGCAACGAGAAGCTCGGCTACCGCATCCGCGAGGCGCAGCTTAGCCGGGTGCCCTACATGCTCGTGTGCGGCGCCCGCGAGGCGGAGGCCGGCACCGTGAGCCTGCGCCACCGCAGCGGCGACGACCTCGGGGCGGTGCCCGTCGACCGCGTGGTCGGCGACCTCGCGCGCGAGATCGCCGCGCGCGAATCCAGCCTAACCGTGGGCCGTTCGTGATCGAGCGGCCCGTCGCCCGCGCTTCGCGCGCGCGGGCGGCATCCTCCATCGCGTACGTCTAGGAGACGTCCATCAGCAAGGCACAAGAAATCCGTATCAACGAAGGGATCCGCTCCCGCGAAGTCCGCGTGGTGAGCGCGGAGGGCGAGCAGCTCGGGATCATGCCGACCCAGCAGGCGCTGGAGACGGCGCGCACCCAGGAGCTCGACCTCGTCGAGGTCGCGCCCGAGGCGCAGCCGCCCGTCTGCCGCATCATGGATTTCGGCAAGTACAAGTACACGCAGGCGCGCCGGCTCAAGGAGGCGCGCAAGAAGCAGACGACGATCCAGGTGAAGGAAGTGAAGATGGGCCCCAAGACCGAGCGGCACGACTTCGACTTCAAGCTCAAGCACGTGCGGCGGTTCCTCGAGGAGGGCCACAAGGCCAAGGTCACCGTCCGCTTCAAGGGCCGCGAGATGGCCCACACCGAGCTGGGCTGGAAGATGCTCCAGAAGATGGTGGAGGCGGTGCAGGACATCGCGGTGACCGAGAACAACCCGCGCATGGAAGGACGGATGCTGCATATCATGCTGAGCCCCAAGGCTCAGCATTGAAGTGCGAGTCGCAGGACGTCGTGGGGCTGGGGCCCCACCGTCCGAGACGAGCCTATAAATGAACAGGAGTCGAGCGACATGCCGAAGATGAAGACGAAGCGCGGAGCGCGCAAGCGGCTGAAGCGGACGGCGTCGGGCAAGCTGATGCGGGCCGGGGGCTGGAAGCAGCACAAGCTCGAGGGCAAGTCGCCCAAGCGGCGCCGCCGGCTGCGCAAGGCCAAGATGATCGACCACGCCGACGCGGCGCGGCTCAAAGTTCTGGTTCCTTACCTGTAAACGAAGAAGAGGAGCGGGCAGATGCCACGGGCGAAGGGTGGAGCGAAGACGCGCCGGCGGCGCAAGAAGATCCTCAAGCAGGCGAAGGGCTACGTCGGCGGCCGGCGCAAGCTGTACCGCACGGCGGCCGAGACGGTCCTGCGCGCGGGCGCGTTCGCCTACCGGCACCGCAAGCAGAAGAAGCGCACGGCGCGCGCGCTCTGGATCGTGCGCATCAACGCGGCGTGCCGCGAGGCCGGGCTGTCCTACTCGCGCTTCATGGCCGCCCTGAAGAAGGCGGGCGTGCTGCTGGACCGCAAGGTCCTCGCCGAGCTCGCCGTCAGCGATCCCGGCGCGTTCGCCAAGCTCACCGAGACCGCGAAGGCCCAGGCGCGCTGAGGGCGGCGTGAGCCACCCGCGCGTCGAGGCCGTGGCGGGCGAGGCGCGCGCTGCCATCGACCGCGCCGCCTCGTCGGCCGAGCTCGAGGGGATCCGGGTCAAGTACCTCGGGCGCTCGGGCGACCTCACGCAGATCCTCAAGTCCCTCGGCGCGCTGTCCCCGGAGGAGCGCCCCCAGGTGGGCGCCGCCGCCAACGAGGCCAAGCGCGAGCTGGAGGCGCTGCTGGACGCCCGCCTCGAGGCGACGCGCGCGGCCGAGCGCCGGCGTCAGCGCGAGCGCGAGCGTCCCGATCTCACCCTGCCCGGCCGCCGCCCGGCGCGCGGCGTCGTGCACCCGCTCTCGCGCGTGCGCGACGAGATCGTCACGATCTTCACCGGCCTCGGCTTCTCGGTGGCCGAGGGGCCGGAGATCGAGACCGACGCCTACAACTTCGAGGCGCTGAACATCCCGCGCGACCATCCCGCGCGCGACATGCAGGACACGTTCTACCTGTCGCCGGAGACTTTGCTCCGCACGCACACGTCGCCCGTGCAGATCCGCGCGATGCGCTTGCAGAAGCCGCCGGTGCGGATCATCTGCCCCGGCGTGGTGTACCGTCGCGACGCCGACATCACCCACTCGCCGATGTTCCACCAGGTCGAGGGGCTCGCGGTGGACCGTGACGTGACCATGGCCGATCTCAAGGGCACGCTCGACCTGTTCGCGCGCGAGATGTTCGGCCCGCGCAGCAAGATCCGCTTCCGGCCCTCGTTCTTCCCGTTCACCGAGCCCTCGGCCGAGGTGGACGTGGTGTGCTTCCTCTGCGCCGGCGCCGGGTGCCGCGTGTGCACGCAGTCGGGCTGGCTGGAGATCCTGGGCTCCGGCATGGTCCATCCCCAAGTTCTGAAGAACGTCGGCTACGACCCGGAGGAGGTCACCGGCTGGGCCTTCGGCATGGGCGTCGAGCGGATCGCGATGCTGAAGTACGGCGTCGACGACATCCGGCTGTTCTTCGAAAACGACCTCCGCTTCTTGAGCCAGTTCGCGTGAAGATCCCGTACGGCTGGGTTCGCGAGTTCGTGGACGTGAAGCTTTCCGCCCAGGACGCCGCCGACCGTCTCGTGAACGCCGGCGTCGAGGTGGCGAGCGTCACGCCGCTGCTGCCCGAGGGCCTGCGGGGCGTGATCGTCGGCGAGGTCGAGGCCATCGAGCGGGAGCTCGGCGAGAGCCGCGGCCACCGGCTGTTCCTGTGCCGCGTGCGCGGCCGCGGCGCGCAGCGCTTCAGCGTCGTGTGCGGCGCGCCCAACACGCGCGCCGGGGTCCGGGCGGCCTTCGCGCCGCCCGGCGCCACGCTGCCAGGCCTCGGCGCCGTGACGGCCAAGAAGATGCACGGCCTCGAATCGCAGGGGATCCTCTGCTCCGAGCGCGAGCTCGGTCTCGGCGAGGAGCACGAGGCGGGCCTGCTGCTCTTCGACGGCGACGCCGCCGTCGGCGCCGACGTCGTGAAACAGCTCGGCCTCGACGATCAGGTGCTCGACATCGAGATCACGCCGAACCGTCCCGACTGCCTGTCGGTGCTCGGCGTGGCGCGCGAGCTGGCCGCGCTGACGGGCGCGCCGCTGCGGCCGCCGCCGATCTCGCTGCGCGAGGGCCGGCAGCGCGCCGCCGACCTCGCGCGCGTCCGCGTGGAGGCGCCCGACCTCTGCCCTCGCTATACCGTGCGCATCATCGACGGCGTGCGGGTGGCGCCTTCGCCCGCATGGATGCAGTCACGGCTGCGCGCCGTCGGGTTGCGTCCGATCTCCAACGTGGTCGACGTGACGAACTACGTGCTGTGGGAGCTCGGGCATCCGCTGCACGCCTTCGACGCCACGCGCGTGGCCGACGCGACGATCGTCGTCCGCCGCGCGCGCCCCGGCGAGCGCTTCATCACCCTGGACGGCCAGGCGCGCACCCTCGACGCCTCGATGTGCGTCATCGCCGACCCGGAGCGCGCGATCGGCCTGGCCGGCGTCATGGGGGGCCAGAACAGCGAGGTCACCGACGCCACCACGCGCGTGCTCCTCGAGAGCGCGTACTTCGATCCGGGCACGACCCGACGCACATCGCGCGCCCTCGACCTCAAGACCGACGCCGCTTATCGCTTCGAGCGCGGGGCCGACATCGAGGGCCTGCTGGACGCCTCGGCCCGCACGGCGCAGCTCATGGCCGAGCTGGCGGGCGGCGTCGTCGCGCGTGGGGTGATCGACGTCTATCCTCGCAAGCGTCGCCCCGTGCGCGTGCGCCTGCGTATGGCGCGTGTGAAGCGCGTGCTCGGCGTCGCCCCGCCGCCCGCGCAGGCGCGGCGGATCCTCGCCGGCCTCGGGCTCGGCGTGCGAGCGCGCGGCGCCGACCTCGACGTCACGGTGCCGAGCTTTCGCCGCGATCTCGCCATCGAGGACGACCTCGTGGAGGAAGTCATCCGGGTGTGGGGCTACGACAGGATCCCGACCACCTTCGGGCGCGGGACGGTGGCGCTCGCGCGGGACAGCGACAGCGGCCGCCAGGAGCAGATCGTGCGCGAGGCGCTCGTCGGCGCCGGGTTGACCGAGTGCGTGACGTACGCGTTCAGCGATCCCGCGCGGGCGGGCGCGCTGGGTACCTCGGGCGCGTTGAAGCTGCTCAACCCGCTGTCGCAGGATGCGTCCGAGCTGCGCGCCCACCCGCTCGAAGGCCTCCTCGGCGTGATCGCGACGAACCTGCGGCGCCAGCAGCCCGGCGTACGTGTGTTCGAGATCTGCCGGACCTACAAGCGGGCGCTGGGCGGGGACACGGAGACGACGGAGCCGCGCTGGGTCGCGCTGGCGCTCGCCGGCGCGCGCGCGGAGGCCGCATGGCATACGCCGCCGGCTGCCGCCGACGTCTACGACGCCAAGGGCCTCGCCGAGCTGGTGGCGGGGGAATTCGGTCTCGCGCCCGAGACCCGAACGGGCGGGAAGCTCTCGGGCTTCGAGCCGGACTCGCACGCGACGCTGCTGGTCGCCGGCCAGCCGCTGGGCGAGTTCGGCGAGGTCGCGGCCACCACGCGGGAGGCGTTCGGCATCGACGTGCCGGTATTCGCGGCGGCGCTCACGCTCGACGAAGGGGTGCCGCCGGTGCGCCGCACGCCCCGCTACCGGCCACTGGCGCGGTTCCCCGCCGTCCAGCGCGACATGGCCTTCGCGCTGGGCGAGCGGCCGGTGACGGCCGATGTGATCGCCGACGCGATCCGGGGCGAGGCGGGATCGCTGCTGCGCGGGCTCGCCGTCTTCGACGTGTTCCCGCTGCCCGACGGCCGGCGCAGCATCGCCTTCCGGCTGACGTTTCAGGCCGAGGACCGCACGCTCACCGACGACGAGGTGAACGCGATCCACGCGCGGGTCGCGCAGCGCGTCTGCGCCGCGCTCGGGCTCACGCTGAGGGGGGCGTAGTGCGAGCCGCAGAACGTCGCGGGGCTGGGGCCCCGCCGTTCGAGGCGAGCCTATGAAGGGGCCGTGACCGACTCCATCGCCGACCGGCTGACCGAGCTCGAGGCCGCGGTGCGTCGCGCCGCCGAGGCCGTGGCGCGCCTGCGCGACGAGAACGACCGCCTGCGCCGCGACAACCGCCGGCTCGAGGACGAGCGCCGGCAGGTGCTCGGCCAGATCGACGCCGTGCTGCGCGACATCGCCAAGCTCGACCTCGGAGCGGAGACGTGACCGACAACCGTGCGCGCGTCGAGCTGACCCTGCTCGGCCAGACGCTGACCCTGCGCAGCGAGGCCGATCCCGCATATCTGAAGGCGCTGGCCGCGTTCGTGGAACAGCGCGTGGCCGCGCTGCAGCGCAGCGGCGTCCGCGACCCGCTCAAGGCGCTGACGCTCGCCGCCCTCGAGATCGCCGACGAGCTGCACCGCGCGCGCGAGGAAAAAACACGCGATGCGGGTGAGGTCGAGGCCCGGCTGGGCGCCCTCGTCGAGCTGCTCGACCGCGTCGCGCCCGACCCGCCCCGTCGCCCCTGACCCTAGGGGCTTGACCTGCGGCCCGTCCCCGGGTAAACCTAGCCTGTCCCTGCGCTGTTGGTGATGCCGGAGGGAAGTTTCAACCTCGTTTACACATCGGGTGTCGAACCGAGAGTGGTGTGCAAGCCCCTCTTCGAAGGGGAAGCCTGAAGCTCTCCATCAAAGACGCCCACCTGGTCATACCAGGTTCGAAACACCCCGGCACACGGCAGAGGCGGGGACTTTCGTTTCAGGGTATTTGACTCGCCGCGCGCCCCCCACCTATACTCATCAAATCTGACGCGTACTTCGATGACACTGAACGGCCTCTTACGAGAGGGCGGATGATGGACTCTCTAGCGTGGTTCGATTCGCTCGTCGGCTTGCTCTCCCTGCTCATCGGCGTGCTCCTGCACAAGTGGTTCACCGACCGCCGGCTCGGCGACGCCGGCGTCGCCGCGAAGAAGATCATCGCGGACGGCGAGCGCGAGGCCGACGCCCTCCGCAAGGCCGCCGAGCTGGAGGCGCGGGAGGCCTCGCTCAAGGCGCGTGCCGCGCTGGAGGATGACACGCGGCGCAGCGAGCGCGAGCTCAAGCAGGTCGAGCAGCGCGTCGTCACCAAGGAGGAAGAGCTGGCGCGCAAGCTCGACCAGCTCGATCGCCGGCTGACGGAGTCCGCCGAGAAGGACCGCGCCCTCGTGGGCCGCGAGCGGACGCTGGGCGAGCGCGAGCAGCGTATGGCTGCCGCGGCCGAGGAGCAGCGCCGCAAGCTGGAATCCATCGCCGGTCTCACCGCCGAGGAGGCCAAGCGGCAGCTCCTCGGGCAGATGGAGGAGGAGGCGCGCCGCGAGGCCGCGCTGCTGGGCATGCGCCTGGAGGAAGAGGCCCGCGAGGGCGCGCGCGACAAGGCGCGCGAGGTGCTCGCCACCACGATCCAGCGCCTCGCCCCGGACTACACGGTGGAGACCGCGGTGTCGGTGGTCGACCTGCCCTCCGACGACATGAAGGGCCGCATCATCGGCCGCGAGGGCCGCAACATCCGCGCGCTCGAGCAGCACACCGGTGTGGACCTCATCGTGGACGACACGCCCGAGGCCGTCCTGATCTCCGCCTACGATCCGTACCGCCGCGAGATCGCGCGGCTGGCGCTCCAGCGCCTCGTCGCCGACGGGCGCATCCATCCCGCGCGGATCGAGGAGGTCGTCAACAAGGTCAAGCAGGAGATGGACGTGCACCTCAAGGAGGAGGGGGAGAAGGCCTGCTTCGAGGTGGGCGTGCACGGCCTGCATCCCGAGCTGGTGAAGCTGGTGGGCCGGCTGAAGTTCCGGACGTCGTACGGCCAGAACTGCCTGCAGCACTCCAAGGAGGTCTCCTGGCTCGCCGGCATGATGGCCGCCGAGATCGGCGCCGACGTCAAGCTGGCCAAGCGCATGGGGCTGCTGCACGACATCGGCAAGGCGCTCACGCACGAGCAGGAGGGCAGCCACCCCGAGCTCAGCCTTCAGGTCTTGACGAAGTACAGCGAGAGCCCGCAGGTGATCAACGCCGCGCTCTGCGGCCACGAGGACGTGAAGGCGGAGACGGTGGAGGCGGTGCTCACCGAGGCCGCCGACGGGATCTCGGCGGCGCGGCCCGGCGCGCGGCGCGACGTGCTCGAGTCCTACATCAAGCGGCTGGCTCAGCTCGAAGAGATCGCGCTCTCCTACAAGGGCGTCGACATGTGCTACGCGATCCAGGCCGGCCGCGAGCTGCGCGTGATGACGCGGGCCGAGATCGTCTCCGATCTCGACGCCCACCAGCTGGCGAAGGACATCTCCAAGCGCATCGAGGCCGAGATGCAGTACCCCGGCCACATCAAGGTCGTGGTGATCCGCGAGACGCGCGCGGTCGAGGTGGCCAAGTAGCGGCATGAATGTCCTGATGGTCGGCGACATCTTCGGCGAGCCCGGGCGCGCGGCGCTGGCGAAGCTCCTGCCGCGGCTGCGCGAGCAGCACGCCATCGACTTTTGCGTGGTGAACTGCGAGAACGCCGCCGGCGGCTTCGGCATCACGGGGCCGATGGCCAAGCAGATGCTGGAGCAGGGCGCCGACGTGCTCACCTCCGGCAACCACATCTGGGACAAAAAAGAGATCATCGAGTACATCACGAAGGAGAACCTGCTCCTGCGCCCCGCGAACTTCCCGGCCGGCACGCCGGGCGTGGGCCACGTGACCGTGAAGGCCGGCCCGCACCGCGTGGCCGTGGTCAACCTCATGGGCCGCGTGTTCATGAGCCCGATCGACTGCCCGTTCCGCAAGGCCGACGAGATCCTGCCCGAGCTGCGGAAAGAGACGCCCATCATCCTGGTCGACATGCACTGCGAGGCGACGAGCGAGTCGCTGGCGATGGGCTGGTACCTCGACGGCCGCGTGAGCGCCGTCGTCGGCACCCACCGCCACGTGCAGACCGCCGACGAGCGCGTGCTGCCGGGCGGCACCGCCTACATCACCGACCTCGGCATGACGGGCCCGACCGACGGCGTCATCGGCGTGGACCGCGAGATCATCCTGCAGCGCTTCCTCACGCAGATGCCGATGCGCTTCGAGCCCGCCAAGGGCCCGGCCGCGCTGCACGGCGTCGTGATCGCGATCGAGCCGGAGACCGGTCGCGCCTCGGACATCCGCCGCCTGCGCGTAGCCGCGTGATCCTCCACGGCAAGCCCGTCCAGGAGCGCGTCCTCGCGGAGGTCAAAGCCGGCGTCGACCGCTTGAAGCAGGCGAGCGGCGTGACTCCGACCCTCGGGGTCGTGCTCATCGGCGAGGACCCCGCCTCGCAGATCTATGTCCGGAACAAGAAGCGCGCGGCCGACTCGGTGGGCATCGTCTCGCGCGACTGCCTGTACCCGCAGGGGATCACCCAGCGCGAGCTGAACGCGCTGCTGCGCGCGCTGAGCGCCGATCCCGCCATCCACGGCATCCTGCTCCAGCTGCCGCTGCCCAAGGGCCTCGACGAGACCGTCGCGCTGGCGGCCATCGATCCCGAGAAGGACGTCGACGGCCTGCACCCGACGAACCTCGGCCGGCTGCTCGCGGGGGAAGCCGGCACCGTGCCGTGCACGCCGGCCGGCTGCCTGGAGATCCTCGATCATTACGGCGCCAAGCTCGAGGGCGCCGAGGCCGTCGTCGTCGGCCGCTCGCGCCTCGTCGGCAAGCCGCTCGCCCAGCTGCTGCTCGCGCGCCACGCCACCGTGACCATGTGCCACACGCGGACGCGCGACCTCGGCGAGCACACGCGCCGCGCGGATGTCCTCTGCGTCGCGGCCGGCCGCCCGCGCATGATCACGGGCGACATGGTCAAGGAAGGCGCGTGGGTGATCGACGTCGGCGTCAATCGGCTGGACACCGGCAAGCTCGCCGGCGACGTCGACTTCGACTCCGTCGTCACCCGCGCCGGCGCGATCACGCCGGTCCCGGGCGGCGTCGGCCTCCTCACCGTCGCCATGCTCCTCAAGAACACGCTGGCCGCGGCGCAACGCCAGGCCGCGCGCTGACGGTCGCGTGAGCCCTGCCTCCGGTAGGACAAGCGAGCGCGCCGTCTGGAGCGTCTCGGAGCTGTCGCGGCGGCTCGCCGCGACGCTCGACGAGCGCTTCCCCGCCGTCTGGGTCGAGGGCGAGATCTCGAACTTCAAGGTCTACGGCTCGGGCCACGCCTACTTCACCCTCAAGGACGAGGGGGCGCAGCTGCGCGCCGTCCTGTTCCGCAACCGTGTCCGTCGGATCCGCTTCGAGCCCGCCGACGGCCTGCACGTGCTCGCGTTCGGCGCCGTCGAGATCTACGCCCAGCGCGGCGAGTACCAGCTGGTGGTCGAGCTGCTCGAGCCGCGCGGGCTCGGCGCGCTGCAGCTCGCCTTCGAGCAGCTCAAGGAGCGCCTGGGACGCGAAGGCCTGTTCGACCCGGCGCGCAAGCGCCAGCTGCCGCGCTTTCCGCGCAAGATCGGCATCGTGACCTCGCCCAGCGGCGCCGCCCTGCACGACATGCTGCGTGTCATCGGCCGGCGCTTCGGCGAGATCCATGTCGTGGTCGCGCCCGCGAAAGTGCAGGGGGACGGCGCCGCCCAGGAGATCGCCCAGGGCGTGCGCGAGCTCAACGCGCTGGGCGGCGTGGACGTCATCATCGTCGGACGCGGGGGCGGCTCGCTCGAGGACCTCTGGGCGTTCAACGACGAAATGCTCGCGCGCACGATCGTCGCCAGCAAGATCCCCGTGATCTCCGCCGTCGGCCACGAGGTCGACTACACGATCGCCGACTTCGTCGCCGACGTGCGGGCGGCCACGCCGTCGCAGGCGGCGGAGCTGGTCGTGCGCGAGAAGCAGGCGGTGGCCGAGTCGGTCGGCGAGCTGAGCCGGCGCCTGATCCGCGCCATGAGCCGCCGGCTCGCGGCCCAGCGGGACCGGCTGGAGACCATCCGCGAGCGCCGCGTGCTGACCGATCCGCGCCGGCCGCTGCGTGAGCTGTCGCGGCGGGTTGACGAGGCCACCGAGCGTCTGCGGCGGGCGATGAGGGCGACGATCCAGCGCATCGCTCACCGCGTGGAGCTGGCCACGCGCGATCTCAGGGGGCGCAGCCCGGTCGCGCGCACGCGGCAGGACCGCCGCCGCCTCGACGACCTCGCGGGACGGCTCGACCGCGCGCTCGCGCGCGGCCTGGACCGCCGGCGTCACCGCCTCGTCGGCGTCGCCGGCCGGCTCGACTCGCTCTCGCCGCTGGCCGTGCTGGGCCGCGGCTACAGCCTCACGCTCACGGCGTCGGGAGCGATCGTGCGGAGCGCGCGGCAGGTGGCGGTGGGCGACGAGGTGGGCGTGATGCTGCACGAGGGCCGCCTCGCGGCCCGCGTGACGGCCAGGAAGGAGCGCGATGACCGACCTCAAGTTTGAGGACTGCCTCGCCCGGCTCGAGCAGATCGTGGCCGCGCTGGAGGCGGGCAACCTGCCGCTGGAGGACTCGCTGAAGGTGTTCGAGGAGGGCGTGTCGCTGGCGCGTCACTGCGCGAAGTACCTCGACGACGCCGAGCGCCGCATCGAGCTGCTCGCCAAGGACGAGAGCGGGGCGACGACGACCAGGCCGCTCACCTGGGAAGAGGAGGAGCGGTGAGCTTCGACCTCAAGGCGTATCTCGAGGCGCATCGCGTGATCGTGGACGCCGCCCTCGACCGCGTGCTGCCGTCGGAGGAGATCGTGCCCGTCAACCTCCACCGCGCCATGCGCTACAGCGTGCTCGCGCCGGGCAAGCGGCTGCGGCCCACGCTGGTCATCGCCGGCGCCGAGGCCGTCGGCGGCGCCGCCGAGGCCGTGCTCGACACGGCGTGCGCGCTCGAGCTGATCCACGCGTACTCGCTGATCCACGACGACCTGCCGGCCATGGACGACGACGACTATCGCCGCGGCCGCCTGACCAACCACAAGGTCTTCGGCGAGGCCATGGCCATCCTCGCCGGCGACGCGCTGCTGACGCTCGCCTTCAGGCTCGTCGCCGACAACGCGGCGCGCCTCGCCGACCCGCGCGCGGTCGCGCGGGTGGTGGCCGACGTCGCCGACGCCGCCGGCACCGACGGCATGGTGGGCGGCCAGGTCATCGACATCGAGTCGGAGGGCAAGGACGTCGGCGCCGACACGCTGGAGTACATCCATCGCCACAAGACGGCGGCGCTCATCCGCGTCTCGCTCACGGCCGGGGCCACCCTCGCGGGCGGCACCCCGGCGCAGATCGACGCGGTGCGGAGGGCGGGCGAGTCGCTCGGGCTCGCCTTCCAGATCGTGGATGATATCCTCGACGTGGAAGGCAGCCTCGCGGAGCTCGGCAAGACCGCCGGGAGCGACGTGAGAAAGAAGAAGGTGACGTACCCGGCGCTGCTCGGACTCGACGCCTCCAAGCGCAAGGCTCGTGGGCTCATCGACGAGACGAAGCGTTTGCTGGAGCCGCTCGGCCCGCCGGCCGAGCCGATCCGCGCGCTCGCCGACTTCGTGTTCGAACGGAGGTCCTGAGTACATGTCCGCGATCACCGGCGTCTACGGACGCGAGATCCTCGACTCGCGCGGCAATCCCACCGTCGAGGTCGAGGTCCAGCTCGAGTCGGGCGCCTGGGGCCGCGCGGCCGTGCCCTCCGGCGCCTCCACCGGCAAGCGCGAGGCGGTCGAGCTGAGGGACGGGGACACGCAGCGGTACGGGGGTAAAGGCGTGAGTCGGGCCGTGAGCAACGTCGAGGAGACGATCGCGCCGGAGATCGACGGCATGGAGGCCAGCGAGCAGGCGGCGGTCGATCAGGCCCTGCTGGAGCTGGACGGCACGCCGAACAAGTCGGCGCTCGGTGCGAACGCGATTCTCGCGGTCTCGCTGGCCGTGGCGCGCGCGGCCGCCGACGACGCGGGGCTGCCGCTCTACGCGTACCTCGGCGGCGTCGGCGGCCGGCTGCTGCCGGTGCCGCTCGTGAACGTGATCAACGGCGGCGCCCACGCCGACAACGGCATCGACTTCCAGGAGTTCATGCTGGTGCCGGCGGGCGCCGACTCGTTCGGCAACGCGCTCCGCATGGCCGTCGAGGTCTTCCACGCGCTCAAGGAGACCCTGAAGGAAAAGAAGCTCGGCACGGGGCTGGGCGACGAGGGCGGCTTCGCGCCGGCGCTCGGCAGCAACACCGCCGCCCTCGACTTCCTCATGCAGGCCATCGAGCGCGCCGGCTACCGTCCCGGCGACGACATCGCGCTGGCGCTGGACGTCGCGGCCAGCGAGTTCGCCCAGGACAACGGCCGGTATCGCCTCCGCCGTGAGGGCGTCACCCTCGACAGCGACGAATTGATCTCCCGCTACGAGGCGATCGTCGATCGCTATCCCGTCGTGTCGATCGAGGACGGGCTGGGCGAGGACGACTGGGCCGGCTGGGCGATGCTCACGCGGCGCCTCGGCGGCCGCGTGCAGCTGGTCGGCGACGACCTGTTCGTCACCAACCCCGCCGTGATCCAGCAGGGGATCCAGAAGGGGCTCGCCAACGCCGTGCTCGTGAAGGTCAACCAGGTCGGCACGCTGACGGAGACGCTCGACGCCATCGAGCTGGCCAAGCGCGCCGGCTACGGCACGGTCATCTCCCACCGCTCCGGCGAGACGGAAGACACCTTCGTCGCCGACCTCGCCGTCGCCGTGAACGCCGGCCAGATCAAGACCGGCTCCGTCGCGCGCAGCGAGCGCACCGCCAAGTACAACCAGCTGCTGCGCATCGAGGAAGAGCTCGGCCACGCCGCCTCGTGGCCCGGGCGCAGCCTCTACTCCCGCACCGCCCGGTGAGCGGCCGCCCGCGGGCGTTCGGCGTCGCCGCCGTCCTGCTCGTCGCCGTCGGCCTCGGCGCCTACGGCATGCGCGCGGTGCTGAAGGTGTCGGAGATGCGCCGCGAGATGGACACGATGGAGCGCGACCTCGTCACGCTGCGCGCGCGCACCGACGAGCTGACGCGGACGGTCGAGCGGCTGCGCAACGACCCCGCCTACATCGAGAAGCTCGCCCGCGAGGACCTCGGCTACGTGCGCGAGGGCGAGACCGTCCTGAAGTTCCCCTCGCAGACCAACAAGTAAGCCCGTGGACTGGCTCTGGGGGGCCGGCTGGGCCTGGTTCGGCGTGTTCGTCGCCGCCATGCTCGTCAACGGCCGCGCCGCCTTCAAGCTGCTCGTGGACTGGAAGGGCATGCTGACGACGTGCCGCTTCGTCGAGGACGCGTACGCCGCGCTCGACACGCTGCCCGACGAGGCCGCTCTCGAGCGCGCGGCGGCGCCGGTCTTTCTGCATCTCGTCCCCGCGTGGGAGGAGCCGGCCATCGCCGGCACCCTCGCGGCGTTGCTCGCCTCGCGCTATCCGAACGGCCGGCTGCACGTCGTGGTGGCGACGAAGGCCAGCGAGGAGGCGGCGCCGCATCCCGCCATGGCCGCGTCGACGGCGGAGCTGGTGCGGCGCTTTCGCGGGGGCCTGCCGTCGTGGCAGCAAAAGATGCTGTCGGTGGTGGCGATGCCCGGCGCCGGACGCAAGGCCCACCAGCTCAACTGGGCGCTGCGCCCCGAGACACTGGGCGCGACGCTGGGCGAAGGCTACGACCCGCGCCGCATCTATGTCGGCGTGAGCGACGCCGACTCGCTGCCCGATCGGAATGTGTATCGGTGGATCGCCGCGCAAGTCCTGGCCGGCAGGGGGGCCCCTGCCTACCAGGGCGTCACGCTCTCGCTGGCGAACTTCGCCGCCCACGACGCGCGCGGCCGCGTGTGCGCGATCCAGCAGTCGTCGATCTTCATCCGCGTGTCGATCGCGCGGCTGATCAACGAGGCGCGCCGCGTGCGCTGGTTCGCGGCGCTGGCCTCGCGGGCGCCGCGGCTGGCGCGCGCCATCGGGCCCGCCTTCGAGCTCGGCTTTCGCCGCTCGCAGATCTGCCTCGGCCACAACCAGTTCGTGCGCCTCGACGTGCTGCAGGCGCTCGGCGGCTTCCCGACCTCGGGCGCCACGGAGGATTCCACGCTCGGCTACGCGCTCGGCGCGCGCGGCCTGCTGATGGCGCCGCTGCCCTTGCTGGAGCTGGTGGACCTGCCGGAGACGAAGGAGAAGATGGTCCGGCAGAACGCGCGCTGGTACAAGGGCGTGCTCGACGACGTGGCGTTCCTGTGGCGCGCGTGGCGGGCGGCGCCGAGCGCGTTCAACGCCGCCCAGCTCTGCCGGCACGTCGGCAACAAGGTGGTGGAGTGGCCGATCGCCGCCGTCGTCTATCCCGTCGTCGGCTTTCTCGGCTGGCACCTCGCCTACCGCTTCGGCGGCCACCCCGTGCTGTTCGCCCTCGGCATCGCCTTCCCCTCGATCTCGCTCGGGCTCACGATCTGGGTGGGCGGCATCGTGACCCAGGACCTGATCGAAGGGCTCGCGCCGTACTTTCCGCGGCGCGTCGACGTGCGCCGCACCACGCTCGGCCAGAAGCTCCTCGGCACGTTCCGTTGCCAGACCTACTGGCTGCTCGCCACGCGGGGCGCGTGGCGCGTGCTGTGGGCGCTGGCGACGACGCGGCAGTTCGACCCCGCCAAGACCGATCGCGTCACCCGCTGACCGCGGCCACGCCGAGCGCCTCGGAGCAATCCGCGGACCACCGAGGCTATAATTCGGCTCACGGGAGGACGACGATCCATGGCCGGAACGAATGCCAAGCGCGTGCTGCGCATCTCCAGGGAGACGCAGCCGTACCGCACGGAGCTGACCCCGGTGTCGTTCCTGCGGCGCAGCGCGTACGTGTTTCCCGACAAGATCGCGGTCGTGCACGGCGACCGCCGCTACACCTACCGGCAGTTCGAGGAGCGCGCGAACCGCCTCGCCTCGGGGCTGCGCGCGGCCGGGCTGCGCCACCTCGACCGCGTCGCCTTCATCTGTCCGAACACGCCCGCGATGCTCGAGGCGCACTTCGGCGTGCCCGCCGCCGGGCTCGTGCTCGTGCCGATCAACACGCGGCTCAACAGCGACGAGATCGGCTACATCCTCAAGCACTCGGGCGCGAAGTTCGTCTTCGTGGACCACGAGCTGGAAGGACTCGTCAAGCCGCTCGACCTCGCGGGCGTGCGCGTGATCCGCGTGGATGACACCGGCGCGGCGGGCGATCCGTACGAGGACTTCCTCGCCGCCGCCTCGCCCGAGCCGGGCGAGCCGTGGATCGAGGACGAGATGGAAACGCTCTCCATCAACTACACGTCGGGCACGACGGGCCGGCCCAAGGGCGTGATGATCCACCACCGCGGCGGGTACCTGAACGCCGTCGGCGAGCTGCTCGAGACGGGGCTGTCGTTCGACTCGACGTACCTGTGGACGCTGCCGATGTTCCACTGCAACGGCTGGTGCTTCACGTGGGGCGTGACGGCGATGAGCGCCACGCACGTCTGCCTGCGCCGCGTGGAGTCGGCGCGTATCTGGGACCTCATCGACAAGGAAGGCGTCACCCACTACTGCGGCGCGCCGACCGTGCAGATCGGCATCGTGAACGATCCCAAGGCCCACCCGCTGCCGCGCCCCGTCACCTGCGCCGTCGCCGGCGCCCCGCCGTCGCCCACGCTCCTGGCCAGGCTGAAGGAGCTGGGCTTCCGGCCCGTGCACGTCTACGGCCTCACCGAGACCTACGGCCCTCACACCGTCTGCGCGTGGCACGCCGAGTGGGACCGCCTGCCCGCCGACGAGATGGCGAAGAAGGCCGCCCGCCAGGGCCAGGGCTACGTCGTCTTCGACCTCGTGCGCGTCGTCGACGACACGATGCAGGACGTGCCGATGGACGGCGAGACCCTCGGCGAGGTGGTCATGCGCGGCAACAACGTCATGAAGGGCTACTTCGAGCAGCCCGACGCCAGCGCCGAGGCGTTCCGGGGAGGATGGTTTCACTCGGGTGATATTGCGGTGTGGCACCCGGATGGATATATCGAACTGCGTGACCGCAAGAAGGACATCATTATCTCAGGCGGCGAGAACATCTCGACCATCGAGGTGGAGCAGGCCGTCGCGCGCCACCCCGCGGTCATGGAGTGCGCGGTGGTCGCCGTGCCCGACGAGAAGTGGGGCGAGCGGCCGAAGGCGTTCGTCACCCTCAAGCCGGGGATGAAGGCGACCGAGGCCGAGGTCATCGAGTTCTGCCGCCAGCACATCGCGCACTTCAAGTGCCCGGCCGCCGTCGAGTTCGGCGACCTGCCCAAGACCTCGACGGGCAAGGTCCAGAAGTTCGTCCTGCGCGACAAGGAGTGGAAGGGCCGGGCGAAGCGGATCAACTGATGGCCATCGAGCAGCAGCTGACCGACACGCTGACGCAGGCCATCCGCGCCAAGGACACGCGCACCGCGGACGTCGTCCGCATGCTCAAGACGCGGCTCCAGGAGCGCCGCACCGCCAAGGGCTTCACGGGCCAGGTGGACGACGCGCTCCTGCTGGACGTGATCGGCGCCTACCGCAAGCAGCTCCAGAAGGCGCTGGCCGAGTACGAGAAGCTGGGCGAGCGCGGCGCCGCGCACGCGGCCCAGCTCCGCTTCGAGATCGAGTTCTGCGAGCGGTTCCTCCCTAGGGGCCTCGACGTCACCGCGTTGCGTAGCCTCGTGCAGGAGCGTGCGCGGGCGCTCGGCGTCACCGACGCCAAGCAGGTCGGCCGCCTCGTCGGCGACATCATGAAAACCCACAAGGGACAAGTCGACGCGGCCGATGTGAAGAAGATTGCCGAGGAGCTGTTGAAGGCCTGACGCCGCCTCCGCCGCTGGTGTTGGTTTTGCAACCCACCAGCCTCGAGGAGGACCAGCCATGTACAAGCTCGCCACTGCCGCCCTGGCCGTCGCGCTCGGCATCAGCCTGAGCGCCATCCCGGCCATGAGCGCGGACGACAACAAGACGCTGAAGGACAAGGCGGTCGACGCCAAGGACACCGTCAAGGAGAAGACCTCCGAGGCCTGGGACAAGACCAAGGAGACAACCTCCGAGGCGTGGGACAAGGCCAAGGAGAAGACGGTCGAGGCGAAGGACAAGATCAAGGCCAAGGTCAGCGGCGACAAGAAGGAGTCCGCGGAAGACCAGGCCGAAGCCGCGCGGAAGGCCGAGGGCAAGGACACCGTCGGCGCCAAGGTCGACCGCGGCGTCGAGAAGACCAAGGCCAAGGCGCGCGAGACCAAGGACAAAATCGCCGCGCAGACCGAGAGCAGCGCCGAAATCCGTCAGGCCCAGATGGCGCTGAAGGAGAAGGGCCACGATCCGGGCCCGATCGACGGCATCCACGGCCCGCGCACGTCGGCGGCCCTTCGCGCCTACCAGAAGGCCGAGAACATCAAGGTGACCGGCCGGCTCGACGCCGACACCGAGTCGCACCTGATGGGCCAGGCCTCGAGCGGGGCGACGACGCCGTCGGCCTCGCCGGCCGCCGAGAAGCCCTCCGCGGCGCCGTCTGCGGGCGGCTCGCCGTCGGCGGCCCCGGCTCCACCGTCGAAGACCCAGAAGCCCTGACGCGGCATCGCGGGGCCCGGCGCGTGAGCGCCGGCCCCGCGTGACGTCGCGCGAGCGGGGGTCGTGGCGCGCGACGGGTTGACTGGCGGGCACCGCTCCGGTAAGGTGACGTGGTCACCGCGGGGTGGAGCAGCCCGGTAGCTCGTTGGGCTCATAACCCAAAGGTCGCTGGTTCAAATCCAGCCCCCGCAACCACGGCAAACCCCCGAGATCAGAGACGGTTTCGGGGGTTTCGTGTTTCTACTGCTTGATCGCCGCCTCGGTCCTGGTTGCGCGGGGGTTGCGTCTGGTCGCGTCGTCCAGACGGTCGACCGCCTGGCGGTTGGCGCCGGGGATGAGGTGCCCGTAGATGTCGACGGTCACCTGGATGGAGGAGTGGCCCATCTGCTCCTTCACGTATGCCGGCGACTCGCCGTTCTGAAGCAGCAGGCTCGCGAAGGTGTGCCGCAGGTCGTGGAACCTCACCCGCCGCAGCTCCGCCTTCTCGAGCAGCTTGTAGAAGACTCGGTGGCGGAGATTGTCGCCGTCGAGCGGGCCGCCGCTTTCCGTGCAGAAGATCCAGTCAGGCACGCTGCCCCAGCCATTCTTGAGGGTCTCCTTTTTCCGCGTGCGCTGAAGTGCTCGGAGCGCGTCCGTCAGCTGAGCCGACATGTCGACGCGGCGCGTCTTGCCGTTCTTGGGTGTGGTGACACGGCCGGCGACCAGGTTGCGTCGGACCTCAATGAATCGACCGTTGAAGTCGACGTCGGGCCACTGGAGCGCCAGCAGCTCTCCAAGTCGCAACCCCGTTCTGACGGCGCAAAGGAAGAGGGGGTAGTCGCGAGGAAAGTCCTTTCGCGCCGTCGCGAGGAGCGCCGACACCTCGTCGGCGGTCAGCGGGCAGATCTCGGCCTTCATCTCGTCACCGTTTCGGTAGTAGCGTCCGAGGCGGAATGCGGGATTCCCCGTGATGAGGCCGTCTTCCATCGCTTGCG
>Ga0209058_1000127_pt1 | contig 57098 bp, 43 predicted proteins | sample GraSoiAngelo_147_FD_185904 | JGI IMG/M metagenome (GOLD analysis project Ga0209058, IMG submission 185904) | Grasslands soil microbial communities from the Angelo Coastal Reserve, California, USA - 14_1009_05_40cm (SPAdes) (version 2) | ecosystem: Environmental > Terrestrial > Soil > Grasslands ... | reverse complement strand
GCCAGCTTTGTGATTGGAACGGTCCGGTCGTTGCGCGGCCAGACACCGGCACGCGAAGCAGTCCTCAAAGATAATCTCGCTTACGGGCAGCCCTCCCCGTTTGACAACACGATACGAAGAACCCTTGGCCAGGCCACTGCTATCAGCGATACCGCGCTAACGACTCCGCTTCAGGACCTGGATGGAGTCATTACTCCCTCCGGCCTACATTTCCTGATGGATCATGTCAAGGGCGTTCCGGATATCGATCCCAAACAGCATCGTCTGCTGATCCATGGAATGGTGGACCATCCTCTGAGTTACACGATGGATGAGCTGAAACGTCTGCCATCCGTTTCGCAGATCTATTTCCTGGAATGCAACGCAAACAACCGGCCGTTGCGTGGTCAGAATGGCGAATCCGTTCAGAACGTTCATGGACGAACGAGCTGCAGTGAATGGACGGGAGTGTTGCTCTCGGTTTTGCTGAATGAGTGCGGTGTCCAAAAAGAGGCAAGCTGGATAGTGGCCGAAGGTTCAGACGCCAACAAATACACGATGAGTATTCCGCTGGCGAAAGCGATGGACGATATCCTGGTAGCCTACGCGCAGAATGGCGAACCGGTGCGTCCTCAACAGGGTTACCCCGTACGGCTAGTGGTCCCGGGCTGGGAAGCCATCCGCTCTGTGAAGTGGTTAAGCCGAATCAAGGTCGTCGATCAGCCCTACATGGCATGGCACGAAAGCGGCAACAATGCTGATACCATTCCGAACGGGAAAGGGCTATGGTACCGATTCGAAGTTGGACCCAACTCCGTCATCACCCGGCCCTCCGGCGGCCAGCGACTGCCAGGCCGCGGATTCTACGAGATCACCGGACTCGCGTGGACCGGTGGGGGCGCGGTGACCAAGGTCGAAGTGTCCGTCGACGGCGGCCGCTCTTATAAGGAAGCCGAGCTTCAACAGCCGGTTCATCGTTTCGCGCACACTCGGTTTCGTTTCCCGTGGACTTGGAATGGCGAAGAGGCGGTGTTGCAGTCTCGCTCGACGGATGAACGGGGCGAGGTTCAACCGACAATAGCCGAGGCTGCCAAGAACCTGGGTGTTTCCCCGGATTACTTTTATCAGGCCGATCACTTCAATGGCGTTCAGCCTTGGAAAGTAAACCGGGACGGGAGCATTCAAAATGCGCTATTTCTCTAGTCTTCTCATCGCAGTGATAGGTGTCTCGTCCTGTGCCACGGCTCTGGCACAGGGACGCACTTACCAATTGGGCAGCACTCCCAGCCAAGAGGAAATCAAGGCCAGAGATATCGCGATCAGCCCTGACGGAAAAGAACTACCGCCGGGAACTGGAACTGCCAAGGAGGGCGCAACGCTTTTCGCGCAGAAGTGCGCAGCGTGTCACGGGCCAAACGGCAACGGCGGCGGTTTGACACGCGGCATTGTACCGCTCGGGAACGCGAAGCCTGTGAAAATCCCATTTAGCCTCGTCCCGTATGCCACGACGGTTTGGGACTTTATTAACCGCGCCATGCCCCAATCGAAACCGGGGTCGCTCACCGCAGACGAAGTCTACGCCGCGACTGCGTATGTGCTCTATCGAAACGATATCATCAAAGAAACCGACGTCCTCGATGCCAAGAGCCTCCCGAAAGTAAGAATGCCCAATCGCGACAATTTTGTTCCCGAACAGCCGGGATGGAAACCCGGACAGAAAAGACCCTTCGGCTACTACCCCTGATTCGATGTAAGGCCTTTCCGGACTGGATACGAAGACGGGACGTCCCACTGATTGCTAACCAAAAGCAAGCTAGAACTACGTCTTCGGAGCCAGCCCTTCCGTGATCTCGATCTCGGTGCCCCAGGGATCGGTGATGTATACGATCCGTAGACCGGAAGCGTTCGCGCTGTTGCGGATCGCGGCGTCGGTTTTGATTCCGGCGGCTTGAAGTTTCGCTACCAACGCGTCGATGTTCCTCACCTCGAAACCCATATGATCAATCGACCGGCCTTTCGTCGCGGCTTGAGGCTTGTCGACCTTGTTAAACGTGATTTCGGTACCCGGAACATTGGCCGTCTCGAACTGAGCGCGCTTGCCCGCCGTTGCCCCGAAGTTCTGCACGTACCACTTCTGAGCAGCGATTGGATCGGGCACCCAAAGATGAATGTGATGCATGGCCATCGGAGTCGAGAGCGCCTTATTTTCGTAGATCTCGACGCGGACGCTGTCGGGGCCGTTCAGGTAACCCTGCCCTGGGTTATTTCCAGCCTCCCAGTTCAGTCCCGCTGCTTTCCACCGCGCAACGGCCTGATCAAAATCTTTGACGTAAAGGCCAAAGTGGTTGATCACGGATCCAACCGAGCCACCGTTATAGTCCTGTTTGCGCAGGAGAACGTAGATTCCCGGAAATTGGACCATCACGAGTTTTTCCCGGTTGACGATTTTTCCACCGACATCGGTCCAGAACTTCTTCTGGACTTCCACGTCGTTTGCGTTCAAGTGAATGTGTCCTGCCGCAACGCCTGACGAGTTCGGAGACGCGAGCTGGGCGAACGCTGGAGTCGCGACAATCACAACCAAAGTGAGTGTTAGCAGAAGTTGTTTTTTCATGAGCGTACTCTATCAGCCGCCGTTAAAAAATGCGATTAGAAAGGCGCGGACAATTTTCGGATCGATTTCTTTTGTGACGCAGCGCTCCGTCTGTGTGCGCCATTCAACAACATCACCTTAGGCATTGCTGGAGAGCAACGAGATTGCATATGTTATCCTACATGGCGCGAGAAGATCGTACCTCACGGGCGCTCTTCCCGGTTCGATCGCACTCTCCCGTGCGGCGGCCGCTCCTTTCTGTTTTAAGTGGGAGGACTCTTTGACTATAGGGGAGGTCTTTAGAAAGTCAGACACGGATCTCGTCAGACAATGTCTGAAAGGGGATCAAGGCGCCTGGAGCGAATTGATAGACCGTTACCAACGTCTGATTTACTCCGTGGCCCGCACGTTGTCCCAGTCCCCTGAGGATGCTGCGGACGTGTTTCAGCAGGTATGTATGGACCTTTATCGGCGCCTCCCAGAGCTGCGGGACGCGGAGAGTTTACCGGCCTGGCTGATTACCGTAACGCGGCGACAAGCCGCTGCAGTCTTGAAATCTCATAAAACGTTGTTGCCTTTGAGGGACGAATATCCGGCCGTTGAAGATCAGATCCGATCGATCGAAAACGAGCATCTAGTTGAGACCGCCATGCTCGACCTACCGGAACGATGCCGGCAATTGATCAATTTGCTTTACCTCCAACCAATCTCTCTCAGTTATTCGGCTGTGGCTGAGCGTCTGGGAGTACCCGTCTCCAGCATTGGACCGACGCGTGCCCGGTGTTTGGCGAAACTGCGAAAGCTAATGAGCTAGGGCCATAAGGTAGTCTCGTGCGTCCGCTGGAGTTACTCAACACGACAGATGACGAGCTGAGGGCATGGGCGGTGTCGGAAGATCCGGCGGTGTTGGAGAAAACGCTGGAAGAAATCTGGCAACAAATCCGGGATTTCCGTCTCTATGCCGGCCAGCCTCGAAGCGCAGAATCGGAGCACAGCGCTCGGCTGGCGAGAGCCTGCCTTCAAGCTGCAACTTACTCGGGCAATGACCGTTTGGTCATACAGGCTTGCCGCATGCTGGCATACAGCCTGACGGCAAATGAGCAATACGAAGAGTCGCTTCCTTACCATAAACGCGCTATTCAGAATCTTGAGGCCACTGGTGATCGGGGCCAGGCGGCGCGCGCCCGCCTGGGTTACATTGTGGCCTTAACCCATGCCGGGAAATATCGAGATGCTTTGGCTGTGGCCGCCGAAGCCGAAGCATGGTTCAGAGAAAACAACGATGAGGTTGGCTTCGCGCGTCTTTGCAACAATGTTGCAAATCTGTATGACCGCCTCGACGCGCACGAACGGGCCTACCCATATCATTTGATGCATTCTGAAGTAGTCCAAAAGATCGGTGATCAGGAAGGCGTCGCGAAGTCCTACCACAATCTTGGCATATGCCTCGCAGCGATGGACCAATTCGAGCAAGCCGACGAGATGTTTCAAAATTGCGAAAACCTCAGTCAGCACCTTGAACTTATGGAGCTCTGGGCTCAGGCCATCTACAATCGCGCGCACTTGCACTATCTGAGGGGAAGATACAGCGACGCGTTTCGATCCTTCAACCGGCTTCGCCAGCATTTCCGACAGACCGGCAGCCGCCGCCACTCCGCATTGTGCGATTTGGGCGAGGCAGAAATTTATATCCAGCTAAACCGGGCGAGGGACGCGGCAGCTCTGGCGCAGCGCGCCGCGACGCAGTTTTTGGAACTCGGGCTTCACCGTGAGGAAGCCGAGGCGCGGGCGTTTCTAGGTCTTGCTCTTCTTCAGACGCGCAAGTATGCCGAGGCGCTCGATGCTTTTGAGACGGCGCAGAAGATATTCGAGGTCGAGGGCAACCTGTATTGGATCGGCCTGCTGGATCTCTATCGCTCCGAGGTTCATTTGGCCCTTGCCCGGTGGGCGGAAGCGCTTTTACTGGCAACACAAGCCAAAACTGTGTTTGAACAGATGGGCCTTCCGTCAAAGACGATTCTGAGTCTGGTCCAATTAGGCAGACTTGCTCTCGCATTAAACGATATCCCCCGGGCGGAGGTGCTTGCGGCTGAAATCGCCGCAATCATGCAGAAGACCAGCCTTCCGCTGTTGCTTTTTCCCTTCTATATGCTGTCAGCAGAGATTGCCGAAAGAAAGGAAGACTGGATTCGAGCTGAACACTTTTACAAATCGGCAGCCGACGATCTGGAACTGCATCGCCTGCGCCTGCATCATGACGATGTGAAAGTAACATTCCTACAGCAAAGAAACGCCGCATATGAAGGCCTGGTCGTGCTCGCTCTCCGGCAATCGGAGCAGAAGCATGTGCTGGCCGCTGCATACCTGTGGTGCGAGCGCGCGAAGTCCCGCGGTCTCGTTGACCTCTTATCGCAACATTTAACAGCGATTCAAGGCCATACCGAGTCCAGCTTGCAGGCGAAAAGCGAGAAATTGCGCGAGGAACTGAATGTTCTGTATGGCTCCTCGCAGCCGCAAGTTCGCGTACATCCTACGGCCGCTAAGTTTGAGACTATTGCGCAAAAAGAGGACGAACTGGCGCGAATCCTTCGCGAGGTTTCCTTCCAAGATCCTGAATACACCTCGTTACAACAAGTGTCGGCCGCGAGTTTAGAAACCGTTCAACAGATCCTGCCGGGCCATACAACGATGATCGAGTATTTCATCGCCCGCGATGAAATCTTAGTGTTCGTCATCTCGCGGACCAGTGCCCAGCTTCAGCGCCACCTCTGCACACGCAGGCAAATCATGGCCATCCAGGAGCACCTGGCATTCCAGTTCGAACAATTCGCCTTGGGTGAGCAATACCTGCGCGACCATTCCGATCAGATTTTTGAAGGGACAATCCATTATTTGAAGGAACTGTACCGGTATCTGTTCGAGCCGATTCGAACGAGCATAAGCACTTCCCATCTCACCATCGTTCCCCATGGATGTCTGCACGTCCTGCCATTCCACGCTTTCACTGACGGGACTCGTTACATAACGGATGACTTTGAAGTTTCCTATGCGCCGAGCGCGTCGGTTCTCAAGTATTGTTTGGAAAAGAACGACATCGAGGGTGCTCAGCCGTGTGTGATCGGTATTTCCGACGAATTGGCGCCGTTTGTGGAGCAGGAAGCACGCAGTCTTGCCTCGATATTTCCCGGAAGTGTTCTGTTGCTCAACGACGCCGCGACTCGGAGCGCATATGCCGAAGCGGCGCGCCGGACGTCTTTCTTGCATATCGCAACGCACGCGGTCTTTCGCCAGGACAATCCCATGTTTTCAGCATTCAAAATTGCTGGGGGCTGGGTCACCGCGATCGATCTGTTTTCGATGACCTGTGAAACAAACCTGGTGACATTGAGCGGATGTCAATCCGGCGTAAGTAGGGTCACAGGTAGCGACGATCTGCTTGGTCTAATGCGCGGATTTCTGTACGCGGGAGCACGCTCTTTAATGGTAAGTCTCTGGAATATCGACGATCGCCGGACAGCCGAGTTGATGATTTATTTTTACAACACTTGGCGCGCTCGTGCCCGCAAGTCGCAAGCTCTAAAGATCGCTATGAAAGGCATCCGGGAAAAATACCCCAATCCTTTCTATTGGGCCCCTTTTCTGTTGATTGGCAAAGACTAAGAAACGTCCGCCACAAATATTTTTGCTGGGACGTATTTTTCGAGCCCTTTACTTCCACCTTTAAACGACGAGGGAAGTCAACTACCACTCCTCTTCAAACGATATAGGAAATCAGGAAGATAGATCAAGCCGCCGCCAATTATCTTTCGGGACCCCGGAGGGGCCGCATGCATCTTACCCCAGAAAAAGCGCTGGATCTGATCGAACTGAAGACGGCCGAATGCGAGCGGCAATCTCGGTACGATCACATCGGCTCTTGTGAGGATTGTGGGTTCGAGTTTCAGGAATGGTCCAGATTCGCCAACTTGGTCAAACGCACTCATCTCCAGAGTGCGCCGGACCCCATAGTCGCATCCGCAAAAAGGATATGTGAGACGAGCCTTAAGACTCGAGAGACTCGTCCGCTGCTTCGCCAGGTTTTCGCTTTAATCGTATTCGATAGTTTTGCCGAGCCGGCGCAGGCCGGCGCCCGGGCCACGCTTTGGATGGATTCGCAGCTCGCTTCACGGCGAGTCCTTTTGCAGACCGATGATTTCGACATTCACGTTCGCATTTCAAAGGTGGAAGACCACCGCGATTTGTTTGGACAGATATTGCCACGCGGCAGCGGGGGTTTCGTCAAAGACGCTTCAGTGCACCTACAACGTGAAGAGGAACGTATCGGGTCGGCCAAGTTGAGCACTCTGGGTGAATTCCTGTTTACTAATATCCCGGATGGACTGTTGACCCTGCAAATCGATTTGCCGCATGTAACTGTTATTAGTGCGTTGCATGCGATGTACTAGAGGTAGTAAAGGAATGGGTGGAAGGCTTTGCCTATAAAATCCCCTGCCGCCTTTTCTTGAGGCTTAGCCCTATATCGGGCCGGGCTTCGCGGGCGGTCTCTCCCTGGCGAAGGGGGGAGAATAAACTGGACTTATTCTCCCCCCTGCGACTTCGGACGTTGTGGGCAGAGCAAGTCAAGGGGAACTGTTATGAAACATCTGAAAATCCTTCTAAGTGGAGGATTGCTGTTATTCAGCGTTCCGGCGTTTGCGCAAATCGGGTGCGTCCTTCAATTGCCTCCGAACGCCAACGTCGATGCCATAGCGGCCAATGCCGGCGGAGCCCTCATGGATGTCGATGCGGCCGCTAACCAGCTCCTGCTGAGCGTTCCGAACTGTTCGTTCAATTCCAATAGTGATGTTCGCTGGGGGGAGCTGAATGCCTCGACCACTCTTCCTTCCAATTCGCACGCTCGCTATATAGTTGCGCCCCCAACGGCTGCCGCTTCCTGGTACACGACGCAACCCAGCTTCGGACTGGTTCACCTCAGTGGCGCGTTGACCTATGCGACGGGTCTCGGCGTGGTTGTGGCCGATATCAACTCGAGAGTGGATTATTCGCATCCGGCCCTGGCCGGACATCTGACGAGCGGCTATGACTTCGTTGTAGGGAGACCTTCAGGCGTTGCCGTCCTGAATGATTCTTCAGCGGGCTATCTCGACGATTCGTCGGCCGGCTATCTCGACCAGGCTACGATAACATTTCTCAACGATTCGAGTGCCGGTTACCTGGATGATTCCTCGGCGGGTTATCTGGACAACCGTGGTCCCGCGTACAGCCACGGCACTTTCGTGGCGGCCATCCTGGCAGCGGTTTCGCCACGCGCGATTATTATGCCTTTGCGGTGCTTTGACGACAAGGGTTCCTCGAATACCTGGACGATTGCGAAATGTATACGCTGGGCGGTGAATCACGGAGCACGGGTTATCAATATGAGTTTCGGCACACTGACCAACGCAAAAGTGGTGGAAGCGGCCATTGCATACGCGCAGGCTAACGGCGTGGCGCTCGTCGCTTCAGCCGGCAACAGCAATACGTCCGCTCCGCAATGGCCGGCGGCATACTCAGGCGTGATTACATCCGCAGCAACAAACCTTCTTGATGTGAAGGCATCATTTTCGAATTACGGATCCTATATTTTCGTGGATGCGCCGGGAGTGAACATCATATCGGCCGTGCCCGGCAACTTATACGGAATTGCAAGCGGAACGTCGTTTAGCGCTCCCATCATCGCAGGAACGGTAGCAAACGTCCTCTCGGGGGGTGTGACAAGCGTCACGAACCAAATACCGAGTTGCGCAGTGAATATTGAAGCCAACAATCCGGCCTATATCGGGCAGCTTGGTTATGGACGCGTCGATGTCCTGAAATGCGTACACCCCAATTCGCCTTAAGGAGATATCATCGAAACAAACCCAAGCGCTCAGGAATTCCTGGCGATGCTCGCCCATGAACTCCGGAACCCATTGGCGCCGATTCGGACCGCAATTGGGATCATCCGTACCTCCCAAAACGACCCAGCCGTGATCGAGTGGAGCTGCCAGATCATGGAGCGCCAGGTCCAGCATATGACCCGCTTGCTCGAAGATCTGCTGGACGTCAGCCGAATCACTCAGAGGCAGATTCAATTCAACAAGGAAAACACGGACCTGATCGCTCTCACCCGCGGAAGTGTTGATGCCTTGCGCATTGTTCTGGCAGACAAGAACCTGAATCTCACGACCGATTTTGCGGAGCGCCCTGTGCCAATTTTCGCTGACGTCACTCGAATTGAGCAAATCATCGAGAATCTCGTCCTCAATGCGGCCAAGTTCACGCCGGCCGGCGGACAGATTATCGTTGGCGTTCAGCCTGATGGAGATTATGCGGTATTGCGAGTTGCCGATAATGGCAATGGCATCAACCCTGACGTGCTTCCGCGCATCTTTCAGCTTTTCGAACAGGGTGACCAGCCTCCGGCCCGGTCGAACGGGGGACTGGGCATTGGCCTGGCAGTCGTTCAAAACCTTGTGCTGCTGCACTTTGGAACTATTGAGGCGAGAAGTGCAGGGCCGGGCCAGGGCAGCGAGTTCGTCGTTCGTCTGCCCATGATGCCGGTCACACCGTCGAAAACTTCAGTGGGCTCCGCGATCACCTAACGACTGGATAAATTCAAATTGCGAAAGCCTACCCTCTCCCAAAGGGAGAGGGACTTTCCGCCTCGGGCCGTGGTAAATTACGAACGTTAAAAGTAGTTGATTCAGGAGGACGGCCTTTATGTCCATCATTGCCTTGTTTCCGTTTGTCGCATTGCTGGCACAGCAGCCAGTTTCTTCATCGTCGTCTCTCGATTTCGAATACTTCAAGACAAGAGTACAGTCCATCCTTTTGGCAAAGCGAGAAGGCCATGCGCGTTGCGTGTCCTGTCATACGACGGGGACGCCAATGCGCTTCCAACCGCTTTCGCCCGGCGCCGCAATGTGGAATGAGGAAGAGTCGCGCAAGAACTTCGAGGTCATCCGGGCCAGAGTCGTCGCGGGAAATCCGTTGAAGAGCAAACTCCTCACACATCCGCTCGCGGAAGAGGCGGGCGGGGATCCCAGCCACGACGGCGGAAAACATTGGATGTCACAAGACGATCCGGAGTTCCAGATCCTTGCGGCGTGGGTACGCGGGGATGCGCGAAATGTCCCCACGGCCGCCAAGAAAGTCAGGATAATTCAGACCAACAGCGCGGGCGACACCGTCAGCATCATTGACCCTGTCACCAACAAGGTCGTCGGCGAAGTCAAAGGCATTGAGGTCAACCACGGAGCCGCGGCCGCGCCCGACGGCAGCCGGCTTTACGTCAGCAATGAAGCGGAAAGCACGCTCGACGTCGTGGACGGAAGGACGCTGAAAGTCACCAACAAGATCAAACTGAGCGGCCATCCCAACAATATCTCCATCAGCCGCGATGGACGCCGTGTTTATGTCTCGATTGCTCAAGCGCCCGGCGCGGTGGATGTCATCGATACGGCCACCATGCAAAGGGTCAAGAGTATCAATGTCCGCGGCAATGTCCATAACACCTACGTCACTCCCGATGGCAAGTTTGTAGTTGCCGGATCGGTTGCTGGAAAGACATTGACGGTGATCGATGCCCAAACCGAGGACATCGCGTGGGTCCTGGACTTCAACCTCGGCGTTCGTCCGATGGCCTTCGACAGGAACCCCGATGGGTCTACTAAACGTATCTTCGTTCAGCTTTCCGATTTCAACGGATTTGCGGTTGTGGATTTCGCCACGCACAAGGAAGTCACTCGCGTCGAACTGCCGAAGCTGGCTGCGGGGAAAGCTCCTTTCTTGAGCGGAGGCAATGTATCGCACGGATTGGCGGTGACCGAGGACGGCAAAATGCTCGTGGTGAATAGCCGCTTGAACAGCGCCGTTTACGCCTATTCGCTGCCTGATTTGAAGTTGCTGGGATCGGCCGAAGTTGGCAGGGCTCCGGATTGGGTGACGCTCACGCCCGACAGTAAGAGGGCTTATGTGGCCAATGCTCAATCGAACTCGGTTTCGGTCATCGATCTTCAGGCGATGAAGGAACTGACGCGCATCCCTGTGGGCCAAGTGCCGAAGCGGAATATCACGGCGCTGCTCCCGTAGGGTTCCACTGTAGCGGCGGTCTGCAAGGGGAATACGCTCGATTCCGATTCGTTCACACCTTGATAGACCGCCGCTACAGTGGAACAGCATGCTTTTATTTCCACCTTTGCATCCTTATGTATCCCTCGTACGTATAATTTAATGCATGTTAGTGCTCATCATCTTCGCACTTCTCCTAACGGGATGTTCCGATAACAAAGCTGCGCCCGTAAATAGGCAGGCACAAGCCGCCCCCGTGTATATTTCGAAAGCGGTTTTGAAGTCCGTTCCGATTGACATCGAGACCGTCGGAAATGTCGAAGCATATTCGACCGTTGCAGTCAAAGCCCAGATCGGCGGGGAACTGACGATTGTGGATTTCACAGAAGGCGCCGATGTACACAAAGGCGACCGTTTGTTCGTCATCGATCCGCGGCCTTACGAATCGCAGGTTGCTCAAGCCGAGGCGACGCTCGCTAAAGACAAAGCGCAATTGCTGGCAGCGCAGGCAAATCTTGCCCGTGACATGGCTCAGGAAGAATTCGCGCGATCTCAAGCCCAGCGGTTCTCCGAACTCTTGCTGAAAGGCGTCCTGGCGAAGGAGTCGGCTGAGCAGGCGGATAGCCAGGCGAAAGCCGCAGCGGAAGCCATTCGGGCAGACCGGGCTGTCATTGAGAGCATGCAGGCGAACATTTCCGCCGATCAAGCTGCGCTGGACCGCGCGAAGCTGCAGTTGGAGTACTGCACCATCCGCTCGCCCATCGATGGACGAACGGGACATTTGATCGTCAAGCAAGGCAATGTCGTCAAAGCGAATGATGTGGATCTGGTGACGATAAACCAGGTACACCCGATCTACGTCACGTTCACGGTTCCGGAAACCAATCTTCCGTTGGTCAAAACGCGCATGACCGCCGGCGATGTTATTGTGGAAGCCGAACTTCAGGGTGATAACACGGTTGAGAGCGGGAAGCTTAGTTTTGTCGAAAACTCCGTGGACAGCACGACAGGTACCATCCGGCTGAAAGCCCTTTTCAGTAATGGCGGTACCCGGCTCTGGCCCGGCCAGTTCGTGCGGGTGACCATCCGGATGAACGCGTCTGCGAATTCCATCATCGTTCCCATGACTGCGGTACAAACCCGTCAAGACGGAAAATTCGTCTACGTCGTAAAACCCGACATGACCGTCGAGGCTCGCTCCGTCGTGCCGGGACGCACGATCGAACGGAATGTTGTAATCGAGAAGGGTCTCCGTGATGGGGAAAATGTTGTAACCTCCGGCCAGCTCCGGCTGGTTCCCGGAAGCCGCGTCGAAATCAAATCAGATTTAGCTCCAGCTGCCTCGGGAGCTTCGTCGTGAATATATCTGAGGTTTTTATCCGCCGACCGGTTGCGACGACGCTTTTAATGGCGGCCATCGCGCTATTCGGTGCAATCGCGTATCGAACGCTTGGTGTCAGCGATCTTCCCACGGTGGATTTCCCTACGATCTTCGTCTCGGCAAGTCTTCCGGGAGCGAGCCCCGAGACCATGTCCTCAGCCGTAGCGACGCCGCTCGAACGGCAATTCTCGACGATTGCAGGATTGGATTCGATTACATCCACGAACGCCATCGGCTCGACGCAGATCACGCTCCAATTCAACCTCAGCCGCGATCTAGACGGCGCTGCCCTTGACGTGCAGACGGCCATAACACAGGCAGCGGCCCTCCTGCCCGCAGGCATGCCGACACCTCCGACATTCCGCAAAGTGAATCCGGCGGACCAACCCATCCTGTTTCTCTCGTTGGAATCGGACACCATTCCGCTGTGGACCTTGGATGAGTACGCCGAGACAACCATCGCTCAGAGAATCTCGACGGTTCCCGGGGTCGCACAGGTTCAGGTGCAGGGCGCCCAAAAGTATGCCGTGCGCGTCCACCTGGATCCGCAGAAACTGGCCGCCAAACAAATCGGCATGAATGAGGTCGAGGCTGCGCTAAGGAATTGGAATGTGAACATGCCGACGGGCACAATGTATGGCCCCGATCGGTCGCTGACGTTACTTGCCGACGGCCAGCTAACAAACGCCGCCGATTTTCGAAAGCTCGTTGTGGTCGACCGCGGTGGATCCTCTGTCCGCCTCGAGGATCTAGGCAGTGTCGTGGACAGTGTTGAGGACGATAAGACCGCAAGCTGGTCGGAATCAGCGGATTTTGTCCGCAGGTCCATCATCCTTGGCGTCCAACGACAACCGGGAGCCAATACAGTTGAAGTTGCCGAGGCAGTGAAGAAATTGCTTCCTGTTTTCAGGCAACAGATACCTCCATCTATACGGATGGCCGTCTTGGTAGACCGTTCTCTATCTATTCGGAACTCGTTCAACGACGTTCAATTCACCATGGTCTTGAGCCTCGCCCTCGTGGTGATGGTGATTTTCATTTTCCTGCGGAATCTCCGCGCGACTGCGATTCCGAGCCTGGCGCTTCCTTTTTCGGTGGTCGGCACATTTTCGGTGATGGCCATCATGGGTTACACGCTGGACAACCTATCACTGATGGCGTTGGTTCTTTCGATCGGTTTTGTTGTCGATGACGCCATCGTCATGCTGGAGAACATCGTCCGGCATCAGGAAATGGGAGAGGCACCGGTCGAGGCGGCCGTGAGGGGTTCCGGGGAGATCGCGTTCACGATTGTATCGATGACCCTGTCGCTGGCCGCGGTATTCATACCGGTTCTGTTCATGGGGGGGATTCTCGGACGTCTGTTCCGTGAATTCGCCATAACGATCACCGCGGCAATTCTCATTTCCGGAGTGGTTTCGTTGACGCTGACTCCAATGCTTTGCAGCCGATTCTTGAAGTCCGCCACACATCGAGCCAATCCAGGACGGCTGCTGAGAGCGACCGAGTGGATCTTCGACGGGATGTTGGATATTTACGATCACACTCTGCAGTGGGTGTTGCGCCACCGTCCGCTGACGCTGGCACTCAGCATTCTGATATTGATCGCCACCGGATACATGTTTGTTCGAATCCCGAAAGGTTTCCTTCCCGATTCCGATAACGACCAGATCATGATTCAGACCGAGGCGGAACAGGGAATCTCTTATCAGGAGATCAGCCGGTATCAACAAATGTTGGCCGACATTGTGCGGCGCGATCCGGCCGTGAGCGACTTCTTTTCCCGTGTCAGCGGCAACAATGCCTTCGGTGGGGGCTCAAATTTTGGCCTTTTCTTCCTGCGTCTCAAGCCCCGTACTGAGCGGGACAAAATCGATGTCGTCATCAGCCGTATGCGGCAAAAGCTGTCCGGCCTCCCTTTCATGCGGGTCTATGTGCAGAATCCGCCAACGATGCGGATCGGCGGATATGCGACAACGGCTCAGTACCAATACACGCTGCAGGGTCCGGATACTGCAGAACTCTATGCCGCAGCGCGCAAGCTGCAGCAGGATGCCGCCGCAATTCCAGCCCTGACGGATGTGATCAGCGACCTTCAGCTGCAAAATCCTCAGCTCAACGTGCAAATCGACCGCGACAAAGCAGCGCGGTTGAAAGTAAGCGCGCAGCAAATCGAGAATGCGTTGTACGACGCGTACGGTCCGCGCTGGGTCTCCACGATTTATACGCCTACGAACCAGTATCGAGTCATGCTCGACCTCTTGCCGGAGTACCAGGCCCGTCCCGATGCCCTATCGATGATCTACATGAAGTCCGATGACGGGCGGCTCGTCCCGCTCGACACGCTCGCGAAAGTGACCCAGGACGCGGGACCTCTGACGATCCATCACCTTGGGCAACTTCCTTCGGTCACGGTATCTTTCAACCTAAGGGCCGGATTTTCGCTCGGAGAAGCCGTTGATCAATTTACAGAGCTGACGCGTAACCTGCCGGCTACGATCAACGGGGCATTTCAAGGTACAGCCCGGGAGTTCGCAAATTCGGTCAGCAATCTGACGCTGCTTCTTGGGATCGCGATTCTTGTCATTTACATCGTGCTCGGCATCCTCTACGAGAGTTACATCCATCCGTTGACGATTCTTTCCGGTTTGCCTTCGGCGATTTTCGGCGCTCTGGTAACGCTGTGGCTGTTCAAGATGGATCTCAATATCTACGGGTTCGTCGGATTGATCATGCTGATCGGCATTGTGAAGAAGAATGCCATCATGCAGATTGATTTCGCCCTGGCGGCGCAGCGAGGCGAAAACATGGCGCCGCTGGAAGCCATCTACCAAGGGTGTCTGGTGCGATTCCGTCCCATCATGATGACCACCATGTCGGCTCTGGTTGGGTCGCTGCCGATCGCCCTCGGCTATGGCGCCGGCGGTGACGCCCGCCAGACGCTCGGTTTGGCGGTTGTTGGCGGGTTGTTGTTTTCGCAATTGATCACGCTCTATCTGACGCCAGTGGTGTACACCTACATGGCTGCCTTGTCCGAACGACGGACACGGAAGACGCAGGCTGAAGAAATTACGCTGGAGACGGCCAGATAACATTTTGAAATTGGACGAATCCTGGATCTCAAATCCGAAATCCGAGATTTGAAATTGGACTGGACAGGCGGCAGGTCTAATTCGAAATTTCGAAATTTTGGATTTGAGATGATTCTAATGTTCCAGCCCGGTTTGCCGATACCGTTGACGTACCAGCATGCGAGTCCTCGACGTAGCACCGCCGCCAATCACTCTGTCCAAGCCTTCCCGCTTAGGGGACCTCTTGGTAGCAGGGGGTGTGATTACACCCCAACAACTCAGAGAAGCCTTAGCCTACCAGCGGATTAAGGGTGGCCGGCTGGGAATCTGCCTGATCAAGCTTGGTTATCTGACGGAAGATATTCTTCATTCCGTCCTGACGCGGCAATTCGGCGTCGCCCTGGTGGATCTGGCCTCATGCGAGGTCGAAGCGGATGTTGTGAAGCTCCTGCCGCGCGATTGTGCTGTCCGGTATCAGGTAATGCCGGTTAAACGCACGGGTAATGTGCTTTACGTCGCGCTGAGTGATCCGAATGATGTCGTCGTGCTGGATGAGCTGCGGTTTCGGACTGGGTGCAAAATCATCGAGCCTCTGCTGGCGCGTGAGTCCCAGATCCGAGAAGCCATCGATGAGTACTACGGCACATCCAAAGAGTTGGAACTTCAGAATCTACTTGACGACCTCCCGGATAAACCGGCAGAAGAAGGCGACGCGGAAAATTTCGAGATCATCGCCGAAGAGGAGTTGGATCTCGATCCGGAGACTCTCAAGCAGCAATCCGAAGAAGCTCCAATTATCCGTTTGGTCAATTTCATCCTGGTCGACTCTCTGCGCAGCGGAGCCAGCGACATTCACATTGAGCCATTCGAACGCGAGTTGCGGGTGCGTTTCCGCATCGATGGTGTTCTGAAGACGGTCATGAGCCCACCCGTAAAGCTGAAAGACCCGATGGTCTCGCGTATCAAAATCATGGCGAAGCTGAATATCTCGGAAAAGCGCGTTCCTCAGGACGGCCGCATTCGAATCCGGACGCGGCTGGACGGTAAAGCGAAGGAAATCGACTTTCGCGTGTCGGTTCTGCCGACATTGTTCGGTGAAAAAATCGTCCTGAGGTTGCTCGACAAACAAAATTTGATGTTCGACATGACGCGCCTGGGTTTTGAACCAGAGTCGTTGAAAAAATTTGATCGGGCGATACACAAACCTTTTGGAATGGTACTGGTGACCGGACCGACCGGCAGCGGCAAAACGAATACGTTGTATTCCGCCATCGCCAAATTGAATCGGCCGGAAACCAACATCATGACGGCGGAAGATCCCGTGGAATTCAATCTGGCTGGAATCAATCAAGTTCAAATCTTTGATCAAGTGGGATTGACTTTCGCTGCGGCCCTGCGATCGTTTTTGAGACAGGACCCGAACATCATTCTTGTAGGTGAAATTCGCGATCTGGAAACTGCGGAGATTGCGATCAAGGCCTCCTTGACCGGCCACCTGGTTCTGAGCACGCTCCATACCAACGATGCTGCGGGCACCATCTCTCGCCTCCTGAACATGGGCATCGAGCCGTTCCTGCTGGCAACTTCGCTTCAGTTGGTTTGTGCGCAGCGGCTTGTCCGACGGATCTGTAAAAACTGTAAGCAGGAAACGGAACTGCCGCCCCGTCCCGTACTGCGTGATTTTGGTTTCGAGCCCGAGGAAATCGACACCTTGAGGCTCTTTCGCGGTGCCGGATGCAAGGTTTGCAATGGGTCCGGATATAAAGGCCGCGTCGGCCTGTACGAAGTGATGGAGATCACTCCGGAAATCAAGGAAGCGATAATCCGCAATGCCACCTCAGTCGAACTGAAACGGGTCGCTGTTGAGAATGGGATGATCACCCTGCGGCGAAGCGGCCTCCAAAAGGTGCGCGACGAAGTGACCACGATTGAGGAAGTCGCTCGCGAAACGGTCCACTAAAGATCGGGAAAATTGTCATTCTTCGCTGTTCAATTGTCATTTGTCATTTAGTAAGATCGCGGAGATGCCGCACGATGACCACCAGATCCCTCCCTCCGATCCGACACTAAGAGTCAAAGCGCTCGAGTCGTTGCTGGTTGAAAAAGGACTCGTGGATCCGGCAGCTCTCGATGTGCTGATCGACGCCTACGAGCATAAGATTGGTCCACGAAACGGCGCGCGTGTCGTTGCGCGTGCCTGGGTTGATGCCGCCTACAAAGAGCGGCTTCTGAGGGATGCGACGGCCGCGATTGCGGAGTTGGGGTACGGTGGTTCGCAGGGCGAGGACATGGTGGTTGTGGAAAATACTCCGGACATTCACAATCTCGTCGTTTGTACTCTGTGCTCCTGCTATCCCTGGCCGGTGCTTGGCTTGCCTCCTGTGTGGTACAAGTCTGCGCCTTACCGCTCACGCGCGGTTATGGATCCCCGTAGTATTTTGCGTGAATTTGGTCTGGAGTTTGCAGACAACGTTGAAGTCCGCGTTTGGGATAGTACGGCCGAAGTGCGGTATCTTGTTCTTCCCGAGAGGCCTGCTGGGAGCGAGAGGCTGAACGTAGAACAACTGGCGGCGCTCGTCACGCGCGATTCCATGATCGGTGTGGCCAAGGTCAAACTGCCATGAACGGAATTCACGACATGGGCGGCATGCACGGTATGGGCCCGATTGAATACGAGAAAGACGAGCCGGTCTTCCATCATGACTGGGAGGCTCGGACGTATGCGTTATCGCTCGCCCTCCGCCTCGGAGGCGAATTCAATCTGGACGCTGCACGGAATGCCATAGAACAGTTGCCCCCCATGGACTATCTTCGCATGAGCTATTACGAAAAATGGTTCGTCCGCCTGATGAATTACGCAATCCTGAAAGGAGCCGTCACGGCTTCCGAAATGGAAACTGGAAAGCCGGCCCCCGGTTCGGCCAGAGCGATCCCTGGACTGGTTGCAGACATGGTTCCCGGAATGATCGCGGGTGGCGCCTCCGCGCGGCGCAACGTCATCATCGAGCCGGCCTTCGCGGCTGGACAACACGTGCGGGCCCGGAATATGAATCTGGCAGGGCACACGCGTCTGCCGCGATACGCGCGCGGAAAATCAGGAACGATCATTCGAGACCATGGCGTCTTTGTATTCCCCGATACGCGGGCGCATTTCCAGGGTGACAAACCTCAGCATGTGTATTCAGTACGATTCGATGCGCGGGAATTGTGGGGTGGTGACCGAAACCCGCGCGATGCGGTTTATCTGGACCTATGGGAGGATTACCTTGAGCCGGCTTGATGATTTGCCTCGTCTACCGCGCGATGCGGATGGACCGGTCTTTGCGGAGCCCTGGCAGGCTCAGGCATTTGCCCTCGCCGTGAAGCTTTCCGAGCAAGGGCACTTCACCTGGAAAGAATGGGCCGCTGCCTTGGCTTCTGAACTCCAATCTGCTGCCGACCGCGGCGACGCGGATGATGGCTCTCACTATTACGAGCATTGGCTGGCTGCTCTCGAACGCCTTGCTCAGGCAAAAGGCTTGACCAATGGAGAAGCACTCGCTGCGCGCAAGGAAGCCTGGGCGGAAGCATACCGGCGCACACCGCATGGGAAACCGGTCGTGCTTGGCAATGAAGAGTAGCGTAGGAGGGGCTTTGCACACTGTAGCGGCGGTCTGTGACCGCCGGCGTTTTTGTAACTGCGGGAATGTCGGCGGTCATAGACCGCCGCTACAGTTGAACCGCTTGAAATCGGGTATTGGCCTCTTCCTATTCGCCCTGCTTTTCCTTTCCGCCTGCCATCGAGCGATGCCAGAACAGGCAACATGGGCTGGAACTATCGACTTGGCGCAGGGCAACGTCCACATGCCTTTCCGAATGGTCCTGGATCTGCGGTCTGGAAAGCCCGCCGGATATTTTCTTGTGGCCGACGAGAAGACTCCAATACCGGAAATCACGCGGCAGGGAGATTCCCTGATCTTTGGATTTTCGGAATACGGAGCGGAAATGCGCGGGATGTGGAACGGTGCCCGGTTGAACGGAACTTACATCCGTCAGCGTACTCAGGGCAATACTTTGTTGAATTTCTCGGCTGTTCCAGAGGTTGCTGCGACCGTCCGCACCGAGGTTCGATCCTCGGGGGCCGAGTTTCCATCGGGAAAATATCAGGTTTTCTTCGAAGGTGCCGATCGCAGCCAGAGCACAACTCTAGCGACCTTCTGGATCGAGGGAGAGACCCTTCGCGGGACGTTCATCGCCCCTGACGGTGACTATGGGCTGCTTGTGGGAAACCCCGCAGGCGGGAAAGTTCAGCTCAATCGGTTCACAGGCTGGCAGGCCATTGCGATTACGCTCGAACAAAGGTCAGGAATGTGGGCGGGAAATTATTTCTTCCAGAACGATAAGCCTAAAGGATTTACTCTGTCGACTCGAGCAGACATCGATTCTCTGCCACTTCCTAACCGGCGGACCACAATGAAAAATCCGGAGGTGGGGTTCACGTTTGAAGGGGTGTCGATTTCAGGGGAAACCATACGCAGCTCCGACGACCGCTTCAAAGGCAAGCCTCTCATCGTCGATATCATGGGAACCTGGTGTCATAACTGTCTCGATTCGGGGCCTCTTCTCGATGAACTACAAAAGCGGTACGGCAACGACGGCTTAGAGGTAATCGGCATTTCTTTCGAAATTAGTGATGACACTGATCTCGCGAAGAAGAACCTGCAGCTTTTCAAAGAAGGGAATGGATTAACGTACACGATGGTTTTTTGCGGTTCGCTTGAGGACGAAAACGTGAAAAGGCGTCTGCGGGGCCAACTGAATAACTTTTTCGCTTATCCGACGACGCTGTTCATCGGACGCGATGGCAAGGTGCAAACCATTCATAGTGGGTTCAAAGGACCCGGTACCGGCGAGGAATACCAGGCTCAAATCCGGGAATTCCACGAACTGGCTGAAAAATTGGTGAAGTGAAAATTCTGCAAAGGACCGCTCCTTCCAAGTACCATCAAGACACATGTCTAGGAAAGATGCTACCGTGCCAAAACTCGCTGGAGAATTCCCAAGTGGAGAAATTCGACAGAAAGAGCGGCAGATCAGCCTGGCGGCGCTTGTTTTATCGCAGTGGAAAATGCTGGCGCTCGGATTGCTGGCCGCAGTGGGTTCGGTAGCGGCCGATATCCTGCAACCCCTTCCGCTAAAGATTGTTATCGATAATGTGCTCGGCACAAAGGCTCTTCCCCAGTGGTTGGCTCCGTTGCTGACCTTTGTCTTTGGAACGAATAAAGCCGCGATGCTGAACTTTGCGGTCGTTTCCGTCGTGTTGGTGGCGCTGCTAAACGCCCTCAGTTCTTACGTCCAGAGTCTTTCAATGACGACGGTCGGCCAGTGGGTGATGCACGATTTGCGCAGCACTCTGTATCACCAGATCCAGCGTCTCTCGCTGTCTTATCATGACCGCAGTCAAACGGGCGATCTTATCATGCGCGTCACAAGCGACATCGATGCCGTTCAGAGTTTCATTGCGTCAACGTTAATGGATTCCATCGTTGACGTGCTGGCTCTAATCGGCATGGTGGCTGTTATGTTCTACTTCGACTGGAAGTTCACGCTGGTCGCCCTGTCCGTCGCCCCAATCCTATTTTTTTTCGTCTACCAGTACACGCCGCGCATTAAAAAGGCGACACGCGAGGTCCGAAAAAAGGAAGGCGAGATCGTCTCGAAAATTCAGGAGGTTTTCTCATCGATACGGGTGGTCAAAGCATTCGCTAGGGAGAAATACGAAAAAAAGCGCTTCAAAGAAGCCAGCATGGAAACGGTCGAACTGGCCCTGCGTGCGCGTGCGTTAAAGGCGGGTCTGTCGCCCGGCGTCCAGCTCATCACGGCCTTCGGGACGGCGCTCGTGCTCTGGTACGGAGCACGGCTGGTTCTGGCATCAGAGTTGACTCTGGGCGGCCTGACGACGTTTCTTGCTTATTTGGGGAAGCTGTATTCTCCAATTCGAGCGCTGTCCAAGCTGCCCGATAATTTTTCGAAACCGGCCATCGCGTTCGAGCGCATCCAGGAAGTGATGGATGTGGAGAGCAAAAGCCGAGCAGGCGAGAAGCCGCACAAAGCACCGGAATTTCAGGGCCGAATCGAATTTGAAAAGGTGAGCTTCGGCTACACAGGCGGCCGCCTGATCTTGAAAGATATTAATCTTGTTATCGAACCGGGCCAGACTGCAGCATTTGTCGGCCCGACAGGCGCGGGCAAAACGACGATCATCAGCCTGATCCCGCGCTTTTATGAGCTGACGTCGGGAGCGATCCGAATCGACGGCGAGGATGTGCGCAACCTGAAGTTGAAATCCCTGCGCCGGCAACTTGGATTTGTGTTGCAAGAAACGCTGCTTTTCCGCGCTCCGATCTGGCAAAACATCGCCTATGGCAAACCGGCTGCCACGCGTGAGGAGACTATCGAAGCTGCAAAGCTGGCGAATGCCCACGATTTCATCGCGCAATTGGCGAATGGATACGACACTATGGTCGGCGAGCGAGGTGTCACGATTTCCGGAGGCCAACGCCAGCGCATCGGGATCGCTCGCGCCGTCATCCGCAATGCTCCCATTCTCATTCTCGACGAGCCAACGTCCGGACTCGATGCTGTATCCGAAGCCATCGTTTTCGATGCCCTCCACCGGTTGATGAAGGGCCGGACCTGTATCGTGATCACTCATCGCCTCGCAACCATCCGCAAGGCTGATGTCATCTTTGTCCTGAAAGATGGAGCTATCGTCGAGCGCGGCGCGCATGAGCAACTCCTGGCCCTCGATGGCCTATATCGCCACCTGCACGACACACAGTTTAAAAAGGAAGAAGGGATTCAACTGTAGCGGCGGTTCCTACCAGAACGAGTTGGGCGTCGGGTCTGGTGCGTGACGCCGCCACAGGTGCAAGGGCCTGCTTATGCTACACTGAACGTTTCTAAAGGGCATCCAGGAGGTTACTAGTGCCGCGCACTAAAATGACTCGTCACGAGCTCAAAGAGCAGGACGAAATCACGACGTCATTGCAGAAGTTCACCGATTTTGTCGTGTTACGCAAGAAAGAAGTCACGACGGCTGTGACGGTTGCGGCCGTATTGGCAATTGTTGTCTTCGGCTATGGTTACTACCGCTCGAACCGGAACGCGAATGCGCAAGTGCAATTATCGCAGGCAATCAACACGTTCAATGACACCGTCAATATCAAATCCGATAAGGAGCGTTACGAAAAAACGATCGTTGAAGCCCAAAAGACTTACGATCAATACCGCTCTTTGCCGATCGCCAATATTGCGCTCTACTACGTTGCGCTGAGCCAGGAAGGGCTCGGCGATACGGCAAAGGCGACTCAAACGCTTCAGCACGTTGCGGAAGTAGGAGACCCGAGTATCAAAGGCGTTGCGCAATTTGCAACGGGCGCCATTTACAAGAAGCATGGTGAGACCCAGAAGGCGATCGATGTCTACAAGCAGATCTATGATCGGGGTGGGTACTCCAAAGCTGCAGTCGCATACGAACTGGCGTCTTTGTACGAGGCGAACAAGCAACCCGATCAAGCGAAGGACTTCTATCAGAAGCTCGTTTCCGAATTTCCCGACTCGCCGTTCCGGCAAAACGCCGATGATGCTCTGAAACGGTTGGGAGTAACTGCGCCGCCCGCAGGGCAGAAGCCGTCATAGACCCTCTCTCTGGGAGAGGGCGGCCGCCAAAGGCGGCCGGGTGAGGGTCACAGGTTTCGGCAAATCTTGCACGCTCACCCTCTCTTGAGGCTTCGCCCTCGCGGGCTCGCGCTTCGCGCCCTCTCCCAGAGGGAGAGGGTAATCTGAAGTTATGAGTAAACGGTTTCTTGTTGATCTCAAGGATTTAGCCCACGAGAAAATTTCGTTTCAGGCATCATTCGAACCCGGCGTGGTGGAGTTCGGCAGCGAGAACGTTCAGCAGGTCGGGCCCCTGCATTGGACGGCATCGGCTGAACGCGCAGGAAATGAAATCCGTATAGCCGGGTCATTGAATACCAGCATCGAACTGCCCTGCTCGCGATGCCTCGAGCCGGCGCGGATCGTTATCAGCAAGCCATTTGATCTGTTCTTCAGAGAACGCGAGGAAGGGATGTTCGACGAAGACGAAGAAATCGAGTTGAATGAAAAAGACACCCGGACGGCGTTCTTCAGGGGAACCCAACTGGCCGTTGCCGACATCTTGCGCGAGCAGATTTTATTGGCGCTTCCGATGAAAGCGCTGTGCGCGATAGACTGCAAAGGCTTGTGTCCTCATTGCGGGACCAACTTGAATTCCGGTAGCTGCAGTTGCGCAAAAGACGATTTTAGTCCTCATATGGACACTTTGCTCGAGATCAAGCAGCGGCTGGAAAGGCGAAGCTCATAAAAGCTCGCGCATCGGTGCCTCTCGCTGACAGAGGGGAATTTCAAGCAGGAGTTAAGGTATGCCAAACCCAAAACGACGACATTCGAAGGCGCGGCGCGACCGCCGGCGGGCGCACGATCATTTGACGGCGCGATCCTTCTCGGAATGCCCCAATTGCCACGAGCTGCGGATGCCGCATCGGGTCTGTCCTCACTGCGGCTACTACAAGGAGCGGGAAGTTATCGAGACCGCTGAGGAATAACTCCTCATGGCCGAAATCAAAATCGCGGTCGATGCGATGGGCAGCGATCAGGCGCCCGCAGTCGAGGTCGAAGGCGCTGTTCAAGCTGCCGCCGAATACGGAATTCCCATCGTGCTGGTTGGGCGGGAAGATCGCGTTCACGATCAACTGCGGAGGCATGACACTGCCGATTTGGCCATCGAAGTTGTCCATGCCAGCGAGGTCATCACTATGGAGGAATCGGCCGCAACAGCCGCGCGCAAAAAGAGAGATTCGTCGATTCGCGTCGCGGCCAGGCTCATGCGCGATGCCGGCATTTCGGGTATCGTCAGCGCCGGAAATACTGGCGCGGTGATGGCCAGCGTGAAAATGGTTTTGGGCACCCTGCCGGTTGTCGACCGGCCGGCACTCTCGACGGTGCTGCCAACACAGAAAGGCAAGCCGGCCATCCTTCTCGATGTCGGTGCCAACGTCGATTGCAAACCGCATCACCTGGAGCAATTCGCGATCATGGGCGACATCTATTCACGCGCGATTTTCGGCATTCGGCGGCCGCGCGTGGGTTTGCTGTCGATCGGTGAAGAAGACTCAAAGGGAAACGAGCTGACGAAGGAAGCTTTCAAATCCTTGAAGCGCGCTCCCATTAATTTCATTGGAAATGTTGAAGGGCGCGATATCTTCAAGGGCGATGTCGATGTGATCGTCTGCGACGGATTTACCGGAAATGTCGCGCTGAAGTTGAGCGAGGGTCTGATCGAAACCTTTAGCGCCATGCTTCGCCAAGAATTGGAAAAGACGCTGGCTTCCAAGCTCGGATACATCTTCTCAGAAAAAGCGTTCCGGGCTTTCCGGCGGCGCCTGGATTATTCCGAGTATGGCGGCGCGCCGCTGCTGGGAATCAAAGGAATAACGATTGTCTGCCACGGTCGCTCCAATGCGAACGCAATCAAAAACGCCGTCCGTGTCGCGAACGATTTCTGCAAGCACAATGTGAACCGGGCAATCGAAACGGAATTTACGAAACTGGGAATCACCAGGACGGTTGGTGTCTTATAGGACAAAGCTTCTCCCTCTGGGAGAGGCCGGCGCGCGAAGCGCGTCGGGTGAGGGTCAAGTTGTGGGAAATTTTGAGACCCTCACCCTCTCTTGAGGCTTCGCCCTCGCGGGCTCGCGCTTCGCGCCCTCTCCCAGAGGGAGAGGGTGATTGACTGATCATGAAGGTTGCTTTCCTATTTCCAGGACAAGGTTCCCAGTATGCCGGCATGGGACGCGAGCTCTCAGAGAAATTTCCGGAGGCTCGCGCAGCCTTCGCTGAAGCCGATGTCGCTCTGGATTTTCCGATTTCCCGCCTCTCATTCGAAGGACCAGAAGAGAAGCTGAAACTTACAGAAAACACCCAGCCCGCGATACTCACAATGTCTACGGCCGTCTTTCGCGTTCTAGAGGCGAGGGGAATCCACCCGGACTTTGTCGCTGGACACAGCCTGGGCGAGTATTCCGCTCTCGTCGCTGCGGGCGCAATGAAATTGCGAGATGCGGCAGCACTGGTTCGCAAGCGCGGACGGTATATGCAGGAGGCGGTCCCTGTCGGCGCCGGCGCCATGGCCGCTCTCGTCGGATTGGATGTATCCGTCGTTCAGGGCATTTGCGAACGTGCCGCTGAAGGACAGGTTGTATCTCCGGCCAATCTGAACTCGTCCGGTCAAATCGTGATCGCGGGTAATCGTGAGGCTGTTGAAAGGGCCGTAGTTCTTGCAAAAGAGGCGCGCGCGAGGATGGCGGTTCTACTGAAGGTCAGTGCGCCTTTTCACTCCGCGCTCTTGAAGCCGGCCGAACACCGGCTATCGGCGGATTTGGATCGTTGCGAATTCGCGGATCTTCAATATCCGCTCGTCACAAACGTCGATGCAGCCGTGATCCGAACGGGCATCGAAGCATGCAGCGCTTTGAAGCGCCAAGTCTCGCGTCCGGTTCTCTGGTATGAAAGCATTCAGCGTTTGCTGGATGAAGGCGTGCGCACTTTTGTGGAAGTCGGGCCGGGCAAGGTGCTGCTTGGTTTAATTCGATCTATCGATAAGTCAGTTACAATGCTGGGCGCTGAAGACGAGAAATCGGTGGAAAATGTTTTGAACGCGCTCCTATAATTGCGGGCTTATTCGCGCCCTCGCGCTAGCAGCGTCAATAATAGGGAGGTCTTTGAGAAATGGCATCCTCAGTTGAAGATAAGGTCAAACAAATCATTGTCGAACAGTTGGGCGTCGACGAATCCGAAGTGACGCCCACCGCTTCCTTCATCGACGATCTTGGCGCGGATTCGCTGGATACCGTCGAGCTGGTCATGGCCCTTGAAGAAGGTTTCGGAATGGAAATTCCCGACGAAGACGCCGAAAAAATTACGACAGTCAAAGACGCGATCAATTACATCGAGTCTCATCTGCCGAAATCCTAATAACAGCAGTCGTAAGAGGTTGCATTTTGCAAAAGCGAAGAGTTGTGGTCACCGGCGTCGGTTTGGTTACTGCGCTGGGAACTGGAACAGAAGAGACCTGGAGGGGCTTATGTGAAGGACGCAGCGGGGTCACCAGGATTACGCGTTTTGATGCTACACAGTTTTCCACTCAGATTGCCGCCGAGGTCAAGGACTTCGATCCCCTCCGATGGTTCGAAAAAAAAGATATCAAGAAGATGGATTCGTTCATCCACTATGCCGTTGCGGCGGCGGAAGGTGCAATGAAACAGGCGGGTTTGACTGTCGGGCCCGAGTTGGCGGAGCGCACGGGCGTATTCATTGGTTCCGGTATCGGTGGATTTACGATCATCGAGCGCGAACATCAGGCCTTTCTGGAAGGTGGTCCGAGGAAAATATCGCCGTTCTTTATTCCATCCAGCATTATCAATCTTGCGGCAGGACAGGTTTCGATCCGGTTCGGAGCCCGAGGTCCGAATTCCGCACCGTGCACGGCATGTTCTTCAGGAGCTCACGCGATCGGCGACGCGTTTCGAGTAATTTCTCGCGACGATGCCGATATCATGATCTGTGGTGGGTCGGAAGCGGCCGTGACTCCGATGGGAGTCGGCGGTTTTGCCGCAATGCGAGCTTTATCGACCCGCAACGAAGAGCCGCATCGCGCCTCCCGTCCCTTCGACAAAGACCGGGATGGTTTTGTCGTCGGCGAAGGCGCGGGCGTGCTCGTGCTCGAAGACCTGGAATTGGCGAAAAAGCGCGGTGCTCAGATCATCGCTGAACTTGTCGGGTATGGCATGAGTGGTGATGCATTCCATATTACGCTTCCTCCCGACGATGGAAATGGCGCGCATCGCGTCATGCTCAATGCGCTTACTGATGCCGGAGTTCGTCCCGGCCAGATCGACTACATCAATGCGCACGGGACTTCGACTCCTCCCAATGACCGCATCGAGACCTGCGCGATCAAGCGGCTCTTTGGCGAACACGCACGCAAGCTCGCCATCAGCTCGACGAAGTCTATGATCGGACACCTGCTGGGCGCGGCCGGCGCCGTCGAAGCGGGAATCACTTCGCTCGTTGTCGAGCGGGGCATCATTCCTCCGACCATCAACTACGAGACACCGGATCCGGACTGTGATCTCGACTATGTGCCGAACAAGTCTCGCAGAGCGGCCGTTCGCTATGCCCTCTCGAATTCCTTCGGTTTCGGGGGCACCAACGCGGCCCTCCTCTTCAAAAGATACGAAGGTTGAAGTCCAGCGAAGAGGTGAGGAGGGCGCTTGCGAACCTTACTTTTAATTGGATTATTGCTGCTGCCTGAGATGCTACCGGCGCAGAACCCCTCGGATGAAACAGCCCTCGAAGAGGATGATGAGCCGGTTGCAAGCTCCCCGGAAACGCTTCAACTGTCGTTCAAAAACAGGCCTTCACTGCGCATTGGCGATTTTGCCAACATTGACTTCAAGACCAAGTGGCATTTCGATCTTCGCGGTTTCGATCCGCCCAAGTGGGACGCTCCTGCGAGAGTCACCGCGCTTCCATCAACTCCTCCCACCTTCTATGTAACGCGCGCACGATTGGGGCTGAAAGGCAAGGTCACCAAATACTTCGACTACGAATTTGAACGTGACATGCGTCAGACGGTTGGCAGCGATCATGAGTGGCATCCGTGGAAAGACAATTATGTGGATTTCAACGCGCACCGCTGGCTCCAAGTTCGGGCAGGGAAATTCAAGGTGCCGTTCGGCATGGAGGCGAATCTATCAGAAGATCGTCTGGATTTTGCGTTCAAGTCGCGAATGTCCGACATACTCTCTCCATCGCGAGAACGCGGCGTCATGTTACACGCGCAGTTTCTTAGAAGCAGCCGTATGCAATATCAGGCCGGGGTCTTTCGCTATGACGGAGAAGGTTCGAATATCCACGGTGTTCCGACTGCTGGAAGAACCTATGCGGCACGCTTGACCGGCGAACCGCTCCGGACGCTGCGACGGCTTCCAAGAAACATCCGCCATATTTACCTTGGTGTCGCTGTAACGCGTGGGCGGATGTTCGACGGTCTCAATGGGACTAACGGCTCGACGTTTTCCGGCTTCACATATTTCGATCACTTCTATGTACGCGGCAACCGCCAAAGGCTCGGTACTGAGCTATCCTGGGTGGAAGGTCCTGTCAGCGTAAAGGGCGAATACATTCACATGTCCGAAGAACGAATAGGTCAAGGCATTCGCGGTGAGAATCTTCCGGACATACTTTCTCGAGGTTGGTATCTGTTGGGAAGCTGGAATGTTTTGGGAAAGTTGAAATCCAGCGGAAGGCCGAAGACCCCGCTACTGACTGGCCACGGCTTCGGATCGATAGAAGTGTCGGGACGCCTCGACGTATTGACCTTCTACAGTGCGCCCGGTCCGGGATTGCCATCTCGCAGTCCTCGTGCGCCGACAATCCTTCCCAATAGCGAACGCACGTGGACATTTGGTCCAACGTGGTACCTCAATCGTTTCGTGAAAATCCAGGCCAACGCCCAACGCGAGCGGCTCACCGACATCGAGCGCAAAGCGGTGATCGGCCGCGATGTATTCTGGACGGGCATCATCAGACTGCAACTGGCGATGTGAGATGTCACTATGCGCAATCTGACCATCGCTTCTGTCTTAGCATCTCTAGCAGTTCTGACGTTCTGTTCGCAAGCGTTTGCCCAAACTCAGGATGACTTGTTTAATGGCGACATCCTGCATGAAATCCGTCTTTATACAGCGCCCGAGGATTACGAAACCTTCAAGGAAACGAATTTCACTTGCCAGGCGCAGGAGCTTGAAGCTCTAGCTGGGGAAGTGATTTCGCCTCTGCCCCGCGTCATATGCTGGTTTCCGGTCGAGTTTCATTGGAAGTTCAACGGAGCAGACGTCACGCTGCCACAAGCCGGGATCGAGTCGCACGGGAAGGGAAGCCGCAACAATTACAAACCATCGTTCAAAATCGACTTCAGCCGCTATGAGAGCCGGAATACTTTTCTAGGTTTGAGATATCTTGTGCTCCGCGCGAACCCGCAGGAGCCTTCGACGATGCACGAACGCGTCGCGATGGAATTTTTCCGAAAGATGGGTCTTCGAGCGCCACGGGAGGCTCACGCGCGGGTATTCCTCAACGATCAATATGCGGGTCTATATACGATTGTCGAAGAAATCGATCCCATCTTCCTCCAGCGGAATTTCGGAGAAGGCGATGGCCGGCTGTACGCGTATGAATGGGTGGATTATTGGATATTCGATTACCGCGGACCGGATTCCCTGAAGTACTCTCCTTTGCCGCTGAAGCCTGAAAACAATCTGATCAATCTGGATCCGCAACCGATTGTGGAAATGGTTCGAACGATCAACGAGGCGCCCGATGCGCAGTTTTCGTCAGCGCTGTCCCAGTACATCGATCTGCAATCGTTTTTCAAAGAACTAGCGGCTGAGAGTTTCATTGCCGAACAGGATGGAATCATCGGCGATTACACTGTAAATAATTTTTTCCTGTACAGGTTCGTGGGTACACTCCGCTCGATCTTCCTTCCATGGGACAAAAGCAACGCGTTCTGGGCGATTGACCGGCCCATTTTCCACAACTTCAGCTGGAATCTTCTAACCCGACGCGCGCTTGCCGCAGCGCCGGATCTCATTGCGCTCTATCGCGACTACTTGCGGCAAGCTGCCGATATCGCGGGCGGACCTGGTGGATGGTTGGAACAGGAAATCACGAAGGAGTATCAGCAAATTCGTCAGGCGTACTACGACGATCCGCTCAAGTTATGCGATCACCATGCCACCGGATATCTGAGGCCCTGCACTAATCAAGAATTTGAAGATGAGGTCGCATACCTGATCCAGTTTGCGCGGCAGCGTGCCGCGTTTGTGCGCGCACAATTGGACAGCGGATTGATTCCGCAGTGAAACATCAATTTCACTGCCGCTTCCAGTACAGATACAGAGGCAATCCTACCAAGACGGTCACGATACCCAAAGACGACTCCACCGGGCGGCCCCACAGCGTATATGCCAAGATCCATCCCGAAAACACAATGAACAGCAGTGGGGTCCACGGATAGAAGGGCACGCGAAAAGTACGGACCTCTTCGGGCCGCCGATGGCGTAGAACGATTACCGATGCCACAGCCATCGCGGAAAAAAAGACAAGTACGAAACCCGAATACACGATCAGGGGTTCGAAGGCGCCGAAAAGGATTAGAACAGAAACCCAGACGGCTTGCCAGACGATAGCCGTTGCGGGACTTCCGTAAACCGGATGAATAGTCCCCGTCTTTTTGAAAAAAACTTTGTCAGCAGCCATTGCAAAATATACTCGTGGACCGGCAATGATCATCGCGCTGGCGGATGCGAGAATCGAAAGAGCCATCATGCCGGCAACAACATGTGTAGCCACAGGTCCAAACAACGCAAGGGAGGCTTTCTCGCCAACCTGCAACACACCACTCATACCTTCAATACCCAAGGCGTATATAAAAAGCATATTCAGCCCCACATAAATGGCCGTGACTATTGCTGTTCCTGTAATCAGCGCCGCCGGCAAAGTTTTGTGTGGCCGACGAACTTCTCCCGCAATGTATGCCGCCGCGTTCCAACCACTGAAAGAAAACAAAACGAAAATTAGCGAAACGGATGCGTTGCGAAACACGCCTTCCGGCAGGATTCCGCCCGTACCGGAATGAAAGTTTGCCCAGTCCCCTCGTCCGAGCCAGAAGCCGGCAATCATCAGGACAGCGATAGCTGCAGCTTTAGTCACAGTGAGTAACACTTGAAGTTGCCCGCCTCGATGCGTTCCGGTGATGTGCGCAAGTGAGAGGGCCCAAAGCACAATAAGTGCGACCATCTGCGCTGACCCGAGTCGGACAGAAAACGGACCGAAATGAACCGTCCCAAAAATGTTTTCGGGCCCTAGAGAAGGGAAAAAGTGGGACAGATAGGCCGCGAATCCGATGGTAGCTGCGCCGATGGGCGCAGAAAAACCCGCGACAAAGGAGGCCCACCCGGTGAGAAAACCAAAAAAAGAACCAAACGCTTCGCGCAGGTACACATATTCTCCACCTGCTTCCGGAAACATCGCCCCCAGTTCGCTATAGGATAGGGCGCCAGCGAAAGCGAGAACGGCACCGACAATCCAGATACCCAATACCGCGAACGGACTCCCTAAATCCCGGGCAAGGAAACCAGGCGTTGTATAGATGCCCGACCCGATCACATTCGCGATGATCAGGCAGATTGCCAAAAAAAGCCCTGCGTTTCGCTTGAGCGCGGTTTGAGCAACTGAGCCAACTTCAGTGCGGGCCAACTAATTCCTCCTCGGAACAGGAAGAATAGCCACAAAAAGGCACAAAAGGTTCAAAATTTTCGAGTCACGGACGTGGCTTCGAGATCGCCGCTGCCGCCTTTCGGATAGCCCGAAACGACGATGCGATCGCCGACGTGGAGATCTGAAAACTGCGTGTCCATATCTTCTAATTTCAACACCGTATCTTTGGTGACGAAAACTTTGTATTCCTTGACTTGACTAGTGCCTCCTCCGGAAGGTCCGCCGTCCCCATCCGGATACCGGCCACCGCCCGGATAGCCTCCGCCGGGATAGCGTCCTCCTGGGTAGCCTCCGCCTGGATCACCGCCGCGCCGGCGCCCGCCACCACCGGGATAACCGCCGCCACTCCGGCGTTCGGGCCGTGGGGTTGTCGGATTCCCCTCAGCGACGTTTCTAACCTGTATCGTCTTTTTCTTGGCATCGATCTTGACGATTTCTGCTGTACCGACAATTTGTGCCTTACTCGTGCTCTTGTCCTGTCCGCTTTTGGATTGTGCGGCTACGAAGACAGCTGTACACAACGATAGCGAAATTAGTGCGAGGGTTTGCTTCATTCTCCGAATCTCCTCGATTGACTTTTCCTATTCTATTTGATCGTGAATGTTAAAGGGGTGGTGTAAAATAATGCAAATTTATTGGCATTCATACTCAACCTAAAGTATAAAACTCGACCGAGGTGCCTATGACTAATCGCCAGATCGTGACTCTAGGGATCGTGATTCTTTGCATTCTCGTCGTCTTGCCGTTTACGGTGGCAGCTCAAGGCCAGCGCGAAGGGCGCGGTGGCGGTGGAGGCGGAGCTCCGCCGGTGAACCTGCAAATACTACCGAAAGACTGGACACGGCAACAGGTTGTCCAGGTGATGCAGGCATTCAACATGGCTCTTGGTGTGGGCTGCAATCATTGCCACATCGAGATGGCCGGCGCGCCGCCGAATGAGAAAGGCGTTATACCTATTGATGCCGCTCCGGACGATAAGCAAACAAAGAAGACAGCCCGTGTGATGATGAGGATGGTCGCCCAGATTAATGACACTTTTGGCAACCAGATTGGCAAGCCGGCTTCCGAAATTGTCAGAGTGCAGTGCGTTACTTGTCATCGCGGCTCCGCGATTCCGAAAACGCAGTAGAGAATTCGGGGATTACGAGGAGCACTCCGAATTCTGAACTGCAAGAATTCGGAGTGCGTCCCCGTAATCCCCAGGTCTTATGGAGGTTCGGTTATGAAAAGAACGATTGTTTTGTGCGCACTGCTTGCGATCAGCGCGCTGTCCATAGTCGTCGCTGCGCAACAGGGAGGCGGCGGTCAGCAAGCGCGAGTTGTGGAGGCCGAGAAACTCAAGGACAACTTGTGGGTCCTCAAAGGCGGCGGTGGTAACACGGCGGTGTTCGTGACCGCGAACGGTGTGGTTGTCGTCGACGCGAAGAATCCCGGTTGGGGTAAGCCGATTCTCGACAAGATCAAGGAACTGACAAACAAACCCATCACGACATTGATCAATACCCACACCCATGGCGACCACGTCAGCGGCAATGTCGAATTCCCAGCCACGGTCGATATCATCGTGCAGGAAAACACGAAGACGAACATGCAGAAGATGATTCCGAATAGCACGGCTCAGGACCAGACCATACCCGCTCAAACGATCTTTCAGCAGAACGGGGGTAAAGGGCTGCCGAAGCGTACATTCAAAGACAAAATGACGTTGCTCAAGGGCCCGGACGAAGTCGATTTATATTATTTCGGACGGGGCCACACCAATGGTGATGCCTGGGTGTTGTTCCCCGCGCTGCGAGTTGTTCATGCCGGCGATATCTTCTCGGGCAAGAACGTTCCCCTCCTCGATGCGAATAACGGCGGAAGCGCTGCTCTGATCGCGGATAGTCTCGAAAAGGGTTACAACGCTTTGAACAAAAGCGCCGACACGATTATCACCGGGCACAGCACTCAGATGACGATGGCCGATCTCAAAGAGTACATCGCCTTCAATCGCGAATTCTTTACCGACGCGCGAGGCGCGAAAAAAGCCGGCAAGAGCTCCGACGATGCCGCTACGGCATGGAAGATACCTGCAAAATACACAGGCTATGCCCCGGCGGACGCGAACCGTCTAAAGAACAATATGAAGCTGGCGTACTCCGAACTGGATAAGGGTTCAACCAACTAGGGCAACGACTGCGCCCGTGATCCCCGACTTGAGGATGAGGCTGCGCAGTCCTTGGGTTCTGAGTCGTGAGTTCTGAGTTTTGAGTAAGACGCTTGGCTTAATAACAACTCAAAACTCAGAACCTAAAACTGCGCTCGCGCTTGTCTGCCTTCTCGCCGGGTTTTTCTGGACGTCCTTCTACGGTTTAAATTTCGGAACGCACTGGGATGAGAACCGCGCCAAGTTTGATTCAGTCCGGGACAGCCTTACGAACGGTCTCCTTCTGCAAGGAGCTGCACTCAGCCCAGAGGGAAAAGAATACAACCACGGTGGTTTGAATTATCTTCTCACCTGGGCAGGACTAACACCTGAAGTCGTGCGATTTTTGATCGCCGGCCCGTATACTCTTGAAAGTTTGTCGCGGACCATAAACCCAATCCTCTATACGACCGCCGTTCGGGTGAGGGTGCGAGCGATTTATGTCATCCTCTCAGGTCTGTGCATTGTTTGGTCATTTAGACTCGCCCTCTTGCTGGGCCGCAGCCGGATGGAGGCATTGCTGGCCGCTGCTCTTCTTTCGTGTTCGTGGGAATTTGCATACCATAGCCGATGGATAGCTCCCGACGCGGTGATGGCGCAGTTCATCTGGCTCTCGTTGTTATGCCTCGTTGCCGGGGAAACCTCAGGAATACTGCCCTGGTTTTATCTAGGGGCGGCCGCGATGGGCCTTGCTGGGGGGACGAAATACACTGCCGCATTGCTCTTGCCTTTCTTCCTTGCCGGCGCGGGACTTTCGCTTTGGCTCAAGAACCGCTCGGTACGCTTCGTGGCTAAAAACTCCTTGGGTGTTTTGCTTACGGCTACCGGCACGTTCGTTCTCACTACGCCTGGCGCAGTCCTGGATCCGTTTCGCTTCTTCCACCAACTCGGGGAGCAGCAGGAAATCTACGGCACCGGTTGGTATGGCTACAGCGTGAAGCCGGGTGTCGTACACTTCATAGAGATATCGAAGTACTTTACCTTCCAGTTTTTTTCTCATTTTGGGCCACTCTCCGCATTGCTGGCTGTGTTCTCATTGTTAGGTATTGCCGCGTTGTTACTGGAACGGAGGCGGGCGAGTTGCCTCCTGGCGGCATTTTGTTTCGTGTATCTTGTCTTCTTCTCGCTTCAGAGTGCACTGATTGTCCGGAACTTACTTGTCGTCGTCCCGTTCCTTTCGCTTGCCGCTGCTCGCGGGATCACCGTTACCGCTGATCGTCTTGGCCGGAACCTGAGGTGCGGCCTTTATGCGGCGATCGGAGTTCTGCTGGCGGCTAATTTCGGGTGGGAGGTGTACGCAGCGAGACAGATCAAGTTGCGGAATCATCCGGAATATTTCTTGCAGAAATTTCGAGAGTACCTGGAAGAGAGACCGAACGATAAATTTCTCGCTTCAGCGAGATTGTTCGTTGTGCTTCGGAATACTCAAGCGCCAATGCCCGCCAATGTGACCGCCGATTCCAGCGTGCATTACACGAAAGTGGCTTTCTTCCAAACTGAAGGAGCCGATATCCACTGGGAGACCTGGCCAAGTAACGTCTGGGGCCTCTATGAGCGAGTATTTGGTCCGCAGGAGGTGAACCTGGAAGCTTATACGACGTTCATCGGCAACGAAAGAATCATTGTTGTCACTAAGGACAACTTCAGGAAGTTGCCGCTGAAAGAGACGGATCTTGCGGTTCAAAACTAGCTGTAGCGGAGCTTTATGAAGTGTGAACAAATGGGAAAGCGGTCCCTCTACAGATACAGAGCGTGAGTGTTTCGTAATTGCGATTCGTGGGCACCGCCAATTCAACCTTTAAGAGATCGCCGGCGCGTCATAGAGCGGCTGCTACAGTCATTGACTTGCAGCGGTAGCAAGTGTAGAAGAGAGCAATGAATACTTTCCCAGTGATTCTTTTAGCTCTTGGCGTGCTTGCGATCGGGTATCGCTATTACAGCAAATTCATCGCGATGACCGTACTTGGCGTGGACGAGACTCGCACGACGCCTGCGCACACTCATTACGACGGCCAGAACTACTACCCCATGAGCAAATGGGTATTGTTCGGACACCACTTTGCCGGCATTGCGGGATCAGGACCGCTGATCGGCCCCACGCTCGCGGCACAGTTTGGGTTTCTGCCGGGATTGCTTTGGCTGGTGTTGGGCGTGGTTTTGGCGGGCGCCGTTCAGGATCTTGTTATTCTTTTCGCCTCCGTCAGGCGGGGCGGAAAATCCTTGGCGGAAATTGCTCGCAGGGAAATCAGTGAGTTTTCCGGTGTCACCGCGGCACTGGCCATTTTATTTGTCGTCACGATTGCGGAAGCGGGGCTTGGTTTGGCTGTGGTGAACGCGCTGGCGGAGAGCGCGTGGGGAACGTTCACGATCGGGATGACCATTCCGTTGGCTCTCATTATGGGTGTCTGGATGTACAAACTCCGTCCGGGGAAAGGTATTCGGGAAGCCACGGTTTTTGGTGTCATCGGGCTGATTGCGGCTGTCGTATTCGGCAAGTGGATACCAGGCTCCGTGCTGGCCCCGTATTTCACGTTCTCAAGACATGGGCTGACTATTCTTTTGGGTATATACGCAGTCGCCACGTCGATTCTGCCTGTGTGGCTGCTGCTGGCGCCCCGTGATTACTTGAGCACGTTCATGAAGATCTCCACCATTTTAGCCCTGATATTAGGGGTCTTCCTCGTGCATCCGGATTTTAAAATGCCCGCATTGACATCGTTCATCGCGGGCGGTGGCCCGATCGTGCCGGGTCCTGTGTTTCCATTTGCATTTATCACGATTGCATGTGGCGCGATATCGGGATTTCATTCGTTAATCGCGTCCGGAACGACGCCGAAAATGATATCGAGCGAAGCTCACATACGAACGATCGGTTACGGTGCGATGCTGATGGAGGGTGTCGTTGGAATCATGGCGCTCGTGGCCGCTACTTCGATGTTTCCGGGTGATTATTTCGCGATCAACACCCCCGCTGCGCTATACCACGACAAAGTTGAAGCACAATTTCCGATCGTGAATCTGCCGGCTCTTTCCGCCGATGTTGGAGAGAATGTGCAAGGACGTACGGGCGGCGCCGTTTCTTTAGCAGTCGGCATGGCGCAGATCTTTACGGGAATTCCCGGCATGCGCGGCTTGATGTCGTATTGGTATCACTTCGCCATCATGTTCGAAGCCCTGTTCATATTGACAACGATTTCGGCAGGTACCCGGGTGACACGATTTATTCTTCAGGAATGGGTCGGCAAATTCTATCCGCGGTTTGCACGGGCGGATTGGCTGCCGGCCAGTGTTTCGTCGAGCGTGCTCGCCGTGGTTGCCTGGGCGTACTTCATCTGGACCGGCAGCATCAGCACGATCTGGCCGATGTTCGGCATCGCCAATCAACTGCTCGGATCGATAGCCCTCTGCGTGGGCACGTCGCTGATTCTGAATTCCGGGCGCGCCAAATATGCATGGATCACGGCGCTTCCGATGAGTTTTCTTGGTACGAACACTCTGACTGCCGGGTACCTCAGTATCCGTGACAACTTCTGGCCACTGACGGCCAATCCTACGACTGCCACTCAGGGTTATGTGGACAGCATTTGCACCGGAATTTTGATGGTCTTGGTGCTCCTCATCGTAGTCGATTCCCTCAACAAGTGGCGAAAAGTTCTGATCTCCGGCGCACCCGCCATGGAGTACGCGGGAGACTAGGCAGGGAACAGCACAAGCCACAAGTTTTTTTAAGATCGTTTTTTTACTTTTGTGTTTTTTTGCGGCTATCGCGTTGCGCGCGATTTTGACACAATCTTTTGTTGCGTCATCCGCTCTTTTTGCTCTAGTCTGCGAATTTCTTATCATGGCGAAAGAGTTAACCAAAGAAGATATCTGGACCGTCGAAGATTCGGAAAATCTGTACCGGGTCGCGCTGTGGGGTGAATCCTATTTCTGCGTCAACGAAGAAGGCCATCTCACGGTACGGCCGATACTGGGTGATTCGATAGGTATCGATGTGTATAAGGTCGTTCAAGACCTGAGGCAGCAGCGGATTCAGTTTCCGCTGCTCATCCGTTTTCAGGATCTTCTTCGCTCGCGAGTTACCGAGCTCAATACCGCATTCCGTAAGGCCATTGAAGAGTCCGGCTACGGAAATTCCTATATCGGTGTGTATCCGATCAAGGTGAATCAACTCCATGAGGTCGTCCAGGAGATTCTTGAAGCGGGACGCCCTTTCGGTTTTGGTCTGGAAAGCGGATCGAAGGCTGAGCTTGTAGCCGCGCTTCCCCACCTCGAAGACGATCGCACGTTGCTGATCTGCAACGGATACAAAGACTGGACGATGATGCGGCTGCTGTTGATCGGGCAGCTGCTCGGAAAAAATGTCATTCCGATCCTTGAGAAGTTTTCGGAGCTGCGTCTGCTGCTGTCACAGGCCTCCGAGTTGGGAGTCCGACCCAAGTTCGGCGCGCGAGTCCGAGTCTCGGTGACAGGTTCGGGCAAGTGGGCCGCTTCAGGAGGCGACAGTTCGAAGTTTGGGATCACGATCAGCGAGCTTGTCAAGCTCATTGAGGAGGTCTCACTTAATGGTGTTGTGGACGGTTTCAAGCTCCTGCACTTCCACATGGGGAGCCAGATACTCGATATTCAGAACCTGAAACAGGCGGTCAAAGAGATCGCCCGAATCTACGCCACGCTTCGGAAGCGAGGACTGGAAATCGAATACCTGAACGTCGGCGGGGGATTAGGAGTGAACTACGAAGCGGGGGAAGTCACCTCGCCGCACGGGATCAATTACACGCTTCAGGAATATGTGAATGCTGTCGTTTATACCGTGAAAGAAGTTTGCGACGCCGAAGACGTGCCGCATCCGATCCTCGTATCAGAAAGCGGCCGCGCGCTCACGGCACATCATTCGGTTCTCATCGTCGAAGTCATCGCCGCGAATACGCGCGAAAACGTGGATGAACCTCTGCCGATGGGAGCCACCGACCATCCGCAGGTCGCGGAGCTTGCAAAGCTATTCAATTCGGTTGCAGAGAAGTCGGTACGGCGGAAATCCCTGCCGGTGTTGCTGGAAATGTTCCACGACGCTGCAGAGAAGCGGCAAGAGATTGGGCTGCTGTTCGAGCTGGGCTATCTTTCGCTGGAACAAAAGGCTGCCGCTGAAAGGCTCTATTGGTCGATATGCACGACGATCAACCGGATGCTGCAAAAGAGAAATCCGGAGCTGCTTCCCAAGGACTTGGTCGCCATGAAGGAGCAGCTTACTGACCAATATCTTTGCGACTTCTCGGTTTTCCAATCCATACTGGATTACTGGGCGATCGGCCAGGTGTTTCCCATTATGCCGATCCATCGGCTCAACGAACAGCCGTCGCGCGTCGCTACGCTAGTCGATCTCACCTGCGATTCCGACGGAAAAGTCGATCGATTTGTGTCGCCGTTGGGCTCGAAGAATGCCCTCGAGGTGCACCGGCTTGTCGAAGGACAACCGTATTATCTCGGTTTCTTTCTCATGGGCGCATACCAGGACATCCTGGGTGACATTCATAATCTTTTCGGCCGTGTTACGGAAGTTCACGTGTACGCCGACGCGGATGAGCCCGACAACTATTTCATCGAAAAAGTAATCAAAGGGACTTCTGTGCAAGAGATTCTGGCCGTTGTTCAATATTTTCCCAATGACCTGCAGCGGCGCATGGAGCAACTGATTCAGCAAAAAGTGAAAGAGGGCTTGATTCGGCCAAAGATCGGCGTCCAACTTCTCGATCAATACAGCAAGGCCTTTCACGAATACACCTATCTCGGCCCAGACGATGGGATTTAGCAAATTGATCATTGGAGGGATTCTGGGGACGCACCCCGAATTCGTGAGTTGCAGAATTCGGGGTGCGTCCCCAGAATCCCAATTTCCGATACCTTTAGGAGGAAGTAGAGTGAAGTTCAACGGAGCTGAGGTGCCTGCATCGGGACAAAAGATCACTCTGAGCGGGACGAGTCTGGTCGTTCCTGATAATCCGATCATTCCTTTCATTGAAGGTGATGGAACCGGCAGGGATATTTGGAAGGCGTCCCGATTGGTCTTCGATGCCGCCGTTGAGAAGGTGTCGAAGGGATCGCGGAAAGTAGTCTGGTACGAAGTCTTCGCGGGAGAGAAAGCGTTTCAGAGATTCGGGAGCTGGCTGCCGGACGATACGCTTACTGCGATTCAAGAATTTCGAATTTCAATCAAAGGACCACTGACGACTCCCGTTGGGGGCGGCATTCGCAGCCTCAATGTCACGCTGCGGCAATTGTTGAATTTGTACGCATGCGTTCGGCCGGTTCGTTACTTCCACGGAGTGCCCAGCCCGGTGAAGCATCCGGAAAAGCTCAACGTAGTGGTCTATCGCGAAAACACAGAAGACGTCTATGCCGGAATCGAGTGGCCGGCGGGAAGTCCTGAAGCGCAAAAGGTGATCGCGTTCCTTGAGAAGGAACTTGGAAAAAAGGTGCGTCCGGATTCCGGCATCGGCATCAAGCCGATCTCGATCACCGCCACCAAGAACCTGGTCCGGCGTGCGATTCAGTACGCGCTGGAGAATAACCGGAGGTCGGTGACCATCGTTCACAAAGGCAACATCATGAAGTACACCGAGGGTGCATTTCGCGACTGGGGTTACGAGCTGGCGCGTGAAGAATTCGCTTCCCGAACTGTCACCGAGGAAGAGGTGACGACGAAATACGACTTTAAGGTTCCTGAAGGCAAATTGCTTATCAAGGATCGCATTGCCGACTCCATGCTTCAGCAGATACTCACGCGTCCCGATGAATATGACGTCATTGCGACGCCAAATCTCAACGGCGACTATCTTTCCGACGCCTGTGCGGCTCAGGTGGGCGGACTCGGGATCGCGCCGGGAGCGAATATCGGGGATGGTTGCGCTGTGTTCGAGGCTACGCACGGCACGGCTCCCAAATATGCGGATAAAGACGTCATCAACCCCGGCAGTGTGCTGCTGTCGGGTTGTATGATGTTCGAGCACATGGGCTGGAGAGATGTTGCGAAGACGATTGAAGACGCTTTCGCCAAGACGATCCAACAGAAGAAAGTCACCTACGACCTCGAGCGCCTCATGACGGGCGCAACCAAACTAAAGACCTCGGAATTTGCTAGAGCAATAGTGGAGAACATGTAAATGGCGCGAAAAAAAGTGAGTATCGTCGGCGCTGGGAATGTCGGAGCAACTGCGGGCCAGCGGATCGTTGACAAGCAACTCGCAGATGTGGTCCTCATCGATATCATCGAAGGCGTACCGCAAGGCAAGGCGCTGGACCTCGCCGAGTCAGGCCCGATCGAAGGCTACGATTGCAGGCTGACCGGCACCAACAATTACAACGACACCGCAAATTCGGACATTGTAGTGATCACGGCCGGTGTTCCCCGCAAACCCGGCATGAGCCGTGATGATCTATTGAAGACGAATTACGGCATCGTAAAAGGTGTTACCGAGCAGGTCGTGAAGAACTCCCCGAATTCCGTCATCATCGTCGTCAGCAATCCCCTCGATGCCATGGTGCAGACGGCGTTTCGCGTCAGCAAGTTTTCAAAACACCGGGTGATCGGAATGGCCGGGGTTCTCGACTCCGCCCGATTTCGAACGTTCATTGGAATGGAATTAAATGTTTCCGTCGAGAACATTCACGCGTTTGTGCTCGGCGGACACGGCGATACCATGGTTCCTCTGCCGCGGTATTCCACGGTGGCAGGAATACCGATTACGGAATTGCTTCCCAAAGAAACAATCGACCGCATCGTAAAGCGCACTCGAGAGGGCGGCGCAGAGATCGTCAGCTACTTAAAGACCAGCGCTTGGTATGCACCTGCCTCGGCGATTGTCGAGATGGTGGATGCGATTCTTAAGGATCGAAAGAAGATCTTGCCATGTGCGGCCTACCTGGAAGGCGAATACGGCATCAGCGGCTTATACGTAGGAGTGCCGGTGAAACTTGGCCAGCGCGGTATCGAGCAGGTCATCGAAATCAACTTGACTCTGGAAGAACGCGCCGCTCTGCAAAAATCGGCGGCTGCGGTGAAGGAACTCGTGGATGTGATTGGAGTGTAAATTCGGGGTCAGACGGGTGAATTCCCTATTTTTTGCGGTTTAAAAATACGGAATTCACCCGTCTGACCCCGAATTTCTAGCTGATGCTTTGCGCAATCTGAGTCATGATCGACTCGTTGATCTTGATCTGCCTCCCAGCCTCCATACGTTTCTTGACTTCCTGGATGTAGGCACTGAAGTACTGCTCCCGTCTTCCAGGTAGCATTTCGTTGCGGACCATATCTAAGGATTTTTTCATTTCTTCGGGATTGATCTGCTGCCGGTCCTTCACCGCAAAAGCAAGAGTCTTCCCGACAATCGTAATCGGCGTTCCGGCTTTACCGATCGGGAGGGAAAACATCTCTTTATCGAGTTCGGCGATCGATCCAAACTCGGGAAGTGAGGCGCCGCGCGTCAGCATGTCGCTGGTCTTGATCTCTCCTCCAACGGCTTTTGCAGCGGCGGCGAGGTCTTTCCCGCCTTTCAGCAAGTCCTGGACTTGTTTGGCCTTGTCGGCGGCGAGTTGCTTGGCCTTCTCCGTTTTCACATCGGCGAGAACCCTGGTCTGAGCTTCTTCGAAGGATGCCGGGTGTGACGGCGCAATATCGATGAGCTGTGGGACGACATATCCGCGATCGACCTGGATGGCGGTTCCGATTTCGCCTTTGTTCATCATGAACATCCGCCGTTGGAATTCCGTCGCGTTACCGAGTTCGGCAATCGGTTCGCTCTGTTCCATGAGCGGGGTTTCTTTGACCTGGGCACCGAACTTGGCCGCAACGGCGTCGAGATTCTTGTTGTTTACAAGCTCTACTGCGATCTGCTGGGCTAGATCGCTGCCTTTCTGCTCGGCTTTCCGCGTCTCGACGATCGGACGAATGGCTTCTTTCAACTCTTCGAACGGACGTTCCCGTGCTTCCTGTTTTCCGGTGACTTTGATGATGTGAATGCCGAATTGCGTTTGAACGAGATCACTGATGGCTCCGACACCAAGGCTGAAGGCTACACGTTCGAACTCCGGCACCATCTGGCCGCGGCCGAAGTCGCCGAGATCTCCGCCGGCTTCGGCGGTCGAATCCTCGGAGAATTGTTTCGCAAGGCCGCCGAAGTCTTCGCCCTTTTTCGCTCGTTCGAGCACCTGACGGGCCTTATCCTTGATCTTCTCAATTTCCTCGGGTGTCTTTTCTTGAATTTTAAAGAGAATGTGCTGCGCTTTCACGCGTTCCGGAATGGTGTACTCCGATCTGTGCTGCTCGTAATACTGGCGTAGTTCGTCGTCGGTGACAGTCACCTGTGAGCGTAATTTGAGCGATTCCAGAAAGGCATATTTCGCCTTGCGCTTCTCGTTGACCGTGTATTTGGCTTTGTTCTTTTCGTAATAATCGCGCTGTTCTTGATCGCTTGCCGATACCTTATCCTCCAGCTTAGAAGCATCGATGACGAAGTAATCGAGCTTACCCTTCTCATTGCGGCGTTTGTATTCTTCTTCGGCTTCAGGATCGCTGACGTGAACGGCAGCCGTAATGAAGCTCCGAAGCTTCTCCGTGAGGATTTCATTGCCGACATTGGACTCGAACTCATCGATAGTCAGATTGTTCTGAGCCAGCACGGCCTGATACCGGCTTCGGCCGATAAACGTGCCGTTCTCACGGAAGACGGGATTCTCGAGAATTTTCCGCTCGATTTCGGCTGCGGAGACATTCAGACCCAGGCGTTTGGCTTCTTCCGTCATCACGTGGCGGGTGACAAGCGCGTCCATGATTTGGCGCTCGAAACGGAAGGCACGCAGCATTTCCGGATTAAGTTGACCCCTCATCCGATCGACGTAATTTCGATACGCGCTTTGAAATTCGCGGGAACTGATACTATCGTGCCCGATAGAGGCGACGTCGTTCGTAATGCTGACGTTAGGAAGGTCGCCAAACGGGATGTAGAGCGTCACAAGTGTTACGCTGAAGATGAAAATGAGGATCACCCAGACCCACTTCAGGGCTGAGCGCTGACGCCTCATGAAATCCAACATAGATAACCGCCTCCTGGAAATGACCTGTCGATTTGAAAGGTCGGCGCAGCGCCAGGTGAGAGTTTGGGAATTTGCAAAGACTTGCCACGCTCTACCCGGCGCGTCAAAAGACGCGCGAAGCTCTCCCAAATAGAGAGTCCCCATGCTAGAACGTAACTATGCTAGCAGAAATTTTCGAACTTCGGGTATGATGACAAACATCTGGGTTTCGGTCCCGCCTAAAGGTGCTGATCGGATTAACAATCTCCTCGACGAACAAGGAGTCTGAAAAGCTACATGAACTTTCGCCCGCTCTTCAGTTTATTCTCCAGCGATCTGGCGATTGACCTCGGTACAGCGAACACCCTGGTCTATGCCAAAGGTCGCGGCATCGTGGTCAACGAACCGTCTATCGTTGCCATCAACAAAGTCACAAACCAAGTAGAAGCTGTCGGCAAAGAAGCCAAGGATATGCTTGGCCGTACGCCCGGCAATATCGTGGCCATCCGGCCCATGAAAGACGGCGTCATTGCCGATTTCACGGTCACGGAAAAAATGCTGACGTACTTCATCCAAAAGGCTCACAGCCGGAAGGTGCTGGTCCATCCTAGGATTGTGATCGGGGTTCCGTCGGGCATCACGCAAGTAGAGAAAAGAGCTGTGCAGGACTCGGCCTACCGGGCTAAAGCAAGCGAAGCTCATCTGGTCGAGCAGGCCATGGCTGCAGCAATTGGCGCTGGATTACCCGTCACGGAACCTTCCGGAAACATGATCGTGGACATCGGGGGCGGTACCACCGAAATCGCCGTGATCTCTTTATCCGGAATTGTCGGCAGCCGTTCCGATAAAGTTGCCGGCAACGAGATGGACGAAGCGATCACACAGTACATCAAGCGCAAATACAACTTGTTGATCGGAGAGCGTACGGCCGAACAGATAAAGATTGAGATCGGGTCCGCATATGTCCTCGATGAGCCCCGCATCATGGAAGTCAAAGGACGGGATTTGATGGAAGGCGTTCCAAAGAGCGTTACCATTTCGGATGAGGAAATTCGGGAAGCTCTCGACGAATGTATCAACATCATTATCAATTCCATCAGGGTCGTTCTGGAGCGAACTCCGCCGGAACTTTCCGCCGACATTGCGGACAAAGGCATCGTCCTCGCAGGGGGCGGCGCACTGATCAGGAATCTCGATAAACGGATACGTGAAGAAACGGGTCTACCTGTGACACTGGCTGAAAATCCGTTATCTTGTGTGGTCTTGGGTACCGGAAAAATGTTGAGCGATTTTGATCTCCTGAGGAAAATCGCGATCAATTAGTTCTGTACGTGAGATATTGCTGGGTGAAGAAAACATTCCCCTGCTCGCAGAGGAGGAGGTGGCGAACAGCCCCGGGGTGGTCAGTCCGGGAATCGTTGCGCCGGGCGTTTATTGAGGCTTCGCCCTATAGGGTTCGCGCTTCGTGCCACCCTGTCTGCGCGTTCGGCGCATCATCCTCTACGAGGGCATTCATTGGCGGTGTATGAGCCGGATTGTTGCAGTTTCGAAAAGGCCAACGTGGGTCGCCCTCGGCATCGCACTTGTTTTTCAGACCGGGCTGATCTCGATCCAAGCGCGCCACCGAATCGACACGAGTTTTGTTCGCGTATGGATACTCGATTCACTCGCTCCATTAGAAAAGCTGGTCGACCGGTCCACATATGCCGGTTTTTACGTGTGGGAGCGGTACCTCGCTCTTATTGGTATCCACGATGAAAACGAGCGCCTGAGGCACCAGGTTGAGGAACTTCGGATGCAGCTTCATCAAAATCGCGAAGATATTCTGGAGCTTCAGCGGCTAAGAAGCATGCTTTCGCTTTCAAGCTCAGATACTGGCAAAACCATTGTGGCCAGGGTCATCGGGCGTGATCCTGCGCGCAGCCAGACAGTCACCATCGATAAGGGAACAGTGCAGGGAGTGAGGCCCGATTCCGCAATCATAACGCCCGCGGGTGTTGTCGGACGCGTCATCCACTCCAGCAATTTTTTCTCGATTGTCCAGCTGATCGTCGATTCGCAGAGCGCAGTGGGCGTCCTGCTTCAGTCTACGCGCCGGCAGGGAGTTGTCCGAGGGACGGGGGGGCTTTCTCTGGATTTGGATTACATTGACGATGACAATGATTTGAAACAAGGCGACACGTTCCTCAGTTCTGGCCTGGATCGCATTTATCCTAAAGGGCTGCCTGTCGGTGTTATCACGTCTGTCGGCCCCCGCCGCGGTCTTTTGAAGACGGTTCAGATCAGACCCAGCGCCGATCTCGGCCGTCTGGAGGAAGTCATTTGTATTCTTGAGCACCCACAAAATGCAGGTCCGGATGAACCCGCTCAAGGGAGTGCGAATCCATGACCGCGCTGGGATGCGATTCCTCATTGAGGGGGGGTATCCGATGACGGTTTATCCAATGGCTCGAGTCAGCACGCTCGGCATGCTGGGCAAATTCGCCGCCGCGCTCGTAGCCGTTGTAGTCATCCAGGGCATCTTCTCGTTCAAATTCAAAGTCTTTGGATTTTTTGACCTGCCATTGATATTTTCTGTGTATTACGGATTCACTCTGGGCAATCCCGTTGCATCGATAGCGATTGGAAGCTCATTGGGCCTCATGCAAGACAGTCTTTCCGGCGCGGTCCTGGGTGCCAACGGCCTGAGCAAGACAATTATTGGGTTTCTGGCAGCCTCGGCAGGATCGAAGTTTGCTATTGACCAGCCCGTAACCCGCCTCTTGGCGTTATTTTTGTTTACCATCGGAGATGTCATTCTGGTTACTATTCTAAGCGCGATGGTGGGTCCGCCGTTGGGTGCTACCTATAGTGTGGCCTTGACGAATTGGGCGCTATCAGCGATGTTCAATGCTGTATTAGGGCTGGTCTTGTTTGCGTATCACGATCGGTGGAGCAATGCGACAACGTGACGAACTGGAGCTGCTGCGATGGCGCATCAGCTTTGTCGGCTACGTCATTGCCGCCGTGTTGCTTATACTCGTGTTTGGTTTTTGGAACGCGCAAATAATTCAGTCCGGTTACTATCAGCTCCGCGCCGAACAAAATCGAATCCGGGAAATTCCCCTTCGTGCGCCTCGAGGGAGAATTTATGATCGCGATCACAGGATTCTTGCGGACAATCGTCCCTCCTACAACATCATCTTAATCCGAGAAAACAGTCCGCATAGTATCGAGCAGACTGCATCCACGTTGAGCGCGGGCATTGGCATGTCGAAAGAAGAGTTGTTGGAACGCATTAATCGGAAGCGCCGCGAACCAAAATTCCGTCCGATTGTGTTGAAGGACGACGTCTCGGTCGGTGACATTGCATTTGTCAGGGCCCATCGGTACGAATTACCGGAAATTACCGTTGAATACCAACCGAGGCGGCGGTATCTGGAAAACGAGATTGCGGCTCACGCGATGGGCTACGTGGGGGAGATAACAGAGGCCGAACTGGAGATTCCCGAGTTCGTCAATTTCAAGTCCGGCGATCAGGTGGGGAAAGCAGGCCTCGAACGCGAATACAACAAGGTGCTCGTAGGTAAGGACGGGTTCAAACGCGTCATCGTGAACAGCTTCGGCCGCGAAATGGGCAAGTTGGAAGAAGAACCGGCCATCCCTGGAAACGATCTCGTAACAACCCTTGATCTTGATCTCCAAAATGCGGCCGAAGACTGTTTTGCCGGCCTGCGGCCTGAGTGCATGAAGGCCGGAGACCACAGCGGCGCCGTCGTTGCCTTGGACCCTCGAACCGGCGAGGTGCTGGCATTGGTGAGCAGGCCTGCATTTGATCCCAACGCATTTGCCACGCGAATCACGGCCGCCGATTGGAATAACCTGATCAGCGATTCGCGCAAGCCTCTTCAGAACCGGGCCATTCAGAGTCATTTCTCCCCTGGATCGGTTTTCAAAGTCTTTATGGCGGCCGCGGGATTGGAAGCGGGAACCCTGAATCCTTTACGCACGGTGTTCTGTCCGGGTTATGCAACCTTTTACGGACACACTTTCGCTTGCGACAAACACGAAGGTCATGGGACGTTAAGTCTGCACAACGCGATTGTCAATTCCTGTAACGTCTTTTTCTACAACGTTGGTAAAGAACTGGGTATCGAGCGCATTTCTCGCTACGCGACGATGATGGGTCTCGGCCGCAAAACCGGGATTGACTTGCCGAACGAAGACGCTGGCATTATCCCTTCTTCGGAATGGAAGCAGCGCGTCTTTAAAGCGAAATGGTACGAAGGTGAAACGATTTCAGTGGCGATCGGCCAGGGTTACGTTGGTATTACGCCAATCCAAGCAGCGTGGGCTATGGGGGGGTTAACCACTGGCGGCCGCTTGAAACAGCCTCATTTTGTTATTCCTCAGCAGCTAAAGAAGCTCGGATTTGAGGCTAGAGAGATTGTTGAAGAGGATTATCCGATCCAGGAATCCACCATCGAGATCGTTTCCAAGGCGATGTGGGGCGTGGTGAATGAGGGCGGAACTGGCATCAATGCGAAGATCGAGGGCTTCGATGTCGGCGGCAAAACCGGTACCGCTCAAGTGGCGAGCAAACAGGCCAACCTAAAAGGCAAAGAGTACAGAGATAATGCATGGTTTGTCGGGTTCGCGCCGTATCGCAATCCCGAGGTCGTCGTGGCGGTTTTCACGGAAAATGGGGGATGGGGAGCCGAGGCGGCCGCTCCCGTCGCGCATGCGGTGTTGGAGACTTATTACAAAAAAAAGACCGGGCAGTTCGAAAACAAGAACACAACAATTGCTCAGAAATAGTATCTCCCTCTGGGAGAGGCCGCGCCGCGAAGCTCCAGCCCTACTGGGCGAAGCCTCAATTGAAGCGCGGGTGAGGATTCGGGTTTCTGCAGATCTTGAGATCCTCGCTACCCTCTTCCAAAGGGGAGAGTTAGTTAGGCTACGATGATCGGGCCATTTTGGGCAAAACCGCTTAGCAAGGATTTCGATTGGCCGCTGCTTGCTTCGGCACTGTTGTTGTCTGTTATTAGCCTCACCGAAATTTACAGCTCCACGATGACCCAGCCTTCGGATAACTTCTTCTTGCGGCAGTTAGCCTGGGTCGGCGTCGGCATACTGTTCCTGTTCGTTCTCGCGGCAATCGACTACCATCTGATTTCGGAGCACATCCCTTGGCTTTATGTTGTCGCTCTTGGTGTGCTTGTCTACACATTGGCTTTTGGGCACCGTGTTTCTGGGTCCAAGAGCTGGGTTGCACTGGGTAAAATTCAATTTCAACCTTCCGAGTTGATCAAGATGGTAGTAGTCGTTGCATTGGCGCGATATTTCTCGGACTTGCGCGCCAGCCGGTGCATGACTTTGATGCAAATAGTGAAGGCCTGTGTGATATCGCTTGTTCCGATGGGTTTGGTGGCTCTTCAGCCGGATCTGGGAACGGCGCTTACCTACTTGCCGGCCATTGCTGTTGGATTGTTCGTTCGAGGTATTCGGCCAGCTGCGCTGCTTTCTCTGCTTGTGGGCTTTGTTCTTCTCCTTCCGGTGAGTTGGGTTGTTCTAAAGCCTTACCAGAAGGAACGCATCATGACTTTCCTTGATCCTGAGAGGGATCCCCTGGGTAAGGGTTATCAAGTGGCACAATCGAAGATCGCAATTGGTTCGGGCGGTCTGCTGGGCAAAGGCCTGTTTCGAGGCTCTCAAAACCAACTCGGATTTTTGCCGACCCGGCACACGGATTTCATCTTCTCGGTCATCGGGGAAGAGTTGGGTTTCGTTGGTGTAATCGTCTCGCTTGGGCTGCTGACGTTTATCATCTTCCGGTCGATCTATAATGCACAAACGGCTCGCGATAATCTTGGGCTATTCATTGCGATGGGTATTGTGGGCACATTCTTTTTTCACCTCATCGTGAATGTAGGAATGGTGATTGGATTCCTGCCGACAACGGGCATACCTCTTCCATTCTTGAGTTATGGCGGTTCATCGGTTCTGGCTGCCTTTATCGCCCTGGGGCTCGTCATGAGCGTTCGCCGCTGCCGTTACGTCAATTGAGCTTGAGCGTGCTATAGTTCGGTTCAGGCGCGGCATGTGCCGAGAGATTTTGTTTGAGTAGTGAGGTTCGGATCAACCACGGGAAGAATCACCCTCCCCCCTCTGGGAGAGGGTGAGTGAGGTCTCAAGATTTGACTAGACTTGCGACCCTCACCCGGCGCGCCAGCCTTACGGCTGTCGCGCCGCCCTCTCCTAGAGGGAGAGGGACCCATAAATTCCGCATCGTCACTACATATTTTTCGCCCGTTGTAGAGTAGAGCATTAGCTCCTCCGGGCACAGGAGTTTCCATGACAATACGCGACATCTGCCTTAGGGCGAGCTGTCTCCAGGTGTCCCTGTGCGCCGCCAAAGACGGGCACAGGAGTTTCGATGCAGAAAGAATTGATAATTTCCACGACGCTTCAGGAGACTAAAGTTGCGATCCTCGAAGACGACGAACTCGTTGAATTTTATATAGAACGGCATCGGTCGCAGGGTATCGTTGGTAACATTTATAAGGGCAAAGTAACGAAAGTACTGCCAGGGATGCAGTCCGCCTTCGTCGATATCGGTCTCGAACGGGATGCATTCCTTTACGTTTCTGATTTTTTTGAGGACACTGAGGAGTACGAGAAGATTGTCTCGAGTGTCGAAGACGAGGTCGCCCAGCTCCAGGAAAGTGGACGAGCAAAGCCTGGCGCTGCCTCCTCGGCCGCTGTTGCGGCACCGCCACCCGTTATTGAAGAAGGAGTTGAAGCACCTGCAGTCACGATACCTCCCGTAGTTCCGGAGATCATGCCTGAAGCCGAGCGTCCAGAACCCGCAGTTCCGCCGGTCCACGAAGATTATAGCCGCCGGGATCGCGGCGAGCGGGGACGGAGAGATCGGGATCGGCGGGGCAAGAAGCCAAAAATCCCTTCGTTTGAAGGCAAGTCTTACGAACATAGGATCTCGGAGCGACCATATACGGCAGGGCCAATCGAGGTTCTCCCAGGCGAATCCCTCGCCAAATATTCGCGCCGTCTGGAGCCAGAACCCGAACCAAGTATTTTCGAAGATAAGGATACTGGTCTGGGTGCCGTCGCCGAAGAGACAACGCCGATAACGCCTGCGCCGCCGGTTACAGCGCTGATTCCCCCGGAAGTCACCGAAGGCGGTGTCGTTACGGAGGCGTCGCCGCCAACGCGGGAGCCGCTCAAGGAGCAGAAGCCAGCAGAGCAAGCCAAGGAAAGCGAGAAGTTCCAGGAGGAAAATGAAGGGCCTTCGAGCGCTCGCATGACGGATCGTTCCGACAAGCACCCTTTCGCCCACCGTTCGTCCAACCGGCGCGGACGCCGAGGCCGAGGTGGCCCGCCCCCAGTCAAACAGGAGGAACATCGGACAAACGGCTATTCGCCAAAAGCGGGGCCTACCATTTCGGAACTGCTCCGGGAAGGCCAGGAGATTCTCGTTCAGGTTTCGAAAGAACCGCTCGGTAAGAAAGGGGCGCGCATCACCTCGCACATTGCCCTGCCCGGACGTTACCTGGTTTATATGCCCACAGTCGATCATGTCGGTGTGTCGCGCAAGATTGCGTCCGACGAAGAACGCTCGCGGCTCAAGAGAATCATTCACGAACACAGAAATGGTTTGCCGGGTGGCTTTATCGTGCGCACCGCGGCCGAGGGACGCACCGAGGATGAGTTTGTTCAAGATATTCGTTTTCTCGGGAACCTGTGGTCGGACATCCGCACAAAAAGCGAGAAGAAGTCCGCCCCCGCGCTCATCCACCGCGATTTGAACCTTGTACAGCGTCTGCTGCGGGATCAATTGTCGCCGGATTACCGGGCCATTCGCCTTGATAACGAAGCCGAATTCGCGACGGTCCTCGATTTCGTCAACAAGTTCCAGCCTGCGCTTGTGAACCGCGTCAAGTTGCATCTGAAGGACACGCCGATATTCGAAGAGTATGGATTGAATCTTGAAATCGAGAAAGCGCTGCGTTCGAAGGTATGGCTGAAATCGGGCGGCTACATTGTGATCAATCAAACGGAAGCGCTTGTTGCGATCGACGTCAATACGGGCAAATTTGTGGGCAAATCGAACCGGCTGGAAGATACGATTGTCCGTACGAATGTCGACGCCGTCCACGAGATTGTTCGCCAGATCCGCTTGCGCAATCTCGGCGGCATCATTGTGGTCGACTTCATTGACATGGAAGAAAAGAAGAATCGTCAGCGCGTGATGGCTGCTTTGGAAGAAGCGATCCGCGCCGACCGGTCTCCTTCAAAGATCCTGCAATTTAATGATTTCGGTCTTGTGGCGATCACACGCAAGCGTACTCAGCCGTCGTTGGAACGGACGCTCTGCAGGCCGTGTACTTACTGCAATGGGACGGGTTGGGCGAAATCTCCCGAAACCATTTGTTACGAGATCCAGCAAGAGATCAGGAAAATGACGCACCTCATGGAAGGAAAAGAGATTACGGTGCGTGTGAATCCGGAAATCGCAAAGGCTCTCAAGAGTGGGGAATTCGTCTCGCTCAATGAACTCGAGGATTGGACGAAGAAAGACATTGTCGTAAAGTCGGACCCTCTCTTGCAAGACGAACACTTCGATATTTTCTAGGAAATTCGGGGTCAGACGCGTGAATTCCCTGTTTGGAGCGACAAAATAGGGAATTCACCCGTCTGAGCCCGAGTTTCCCGGGCGAGAGCGTGAAAGAGCAGGCACAGTTTGACGTTGCAATCATCGGAACGGGACCGGGCGGATATGTGGCAGCGATCCGAGCGGGCCAGCTTGGTTTAAAAACCGCCGTTATCGAGAAGGATACACGCTACGGCGGGACGTGCCTGTTGCGAGGCTGCATTCCGACCAAGGCCCTGCTTCGCGATGCCCACCTGTTACAGGAAGTCAAAAAAGCATCGCAACAAGGTCTCTTGAAGATTGGAGAGATCGGCGTCGATTTCGCAAAAATCCAAGACCGCAAAAGCGATGTGGTCGAGAAAATGGCGAAAGGGGTCGATTTTCTGCTCCGAAAAAACAGGGTCACCGTTTTCAAAGGCTACGGCACCGTCGTAACTCCCAATAAGATTGTTGTTAAGGGGGACGGTGTTTCAGCTGAAGTCAACTCGAAGAACATCATTCTCGCCACTGGTTCTGAAGCGAAATCGCTGCCTGGTTATAACTTCGACGAGAATTACATCCTCAGCAACGTAGGAGCTTTGGATCTCGCCGCCATCCCGAAATCGATGCTTATTGTCGGCTGCGGCGCCGTCGGTGTCGAATTTGCATCAATCTATAGCAGCTTCGGTGCGAAGGTGACGCTGATTGAAATCCTGCCCAGCATCGTTCCGCTGGAGGATGAGGAAGTTTCGAAGGAACTCAGGCGCGTCTTCACGAGAAAAGGCATCGAGGTGTATACGAAGGCGAAACTCGAAACTGCCCAACCAAAGGACGCAGGCGTTGAGGTTACATTTCAGACCGAAAAAGGCGAAGTCAAGCACTACACGGTTGAGAAATTGTTGATGGCCACGGGCCGCGGCCCAAATACGGCAAACATTGGACTCCAGAAGATCGGCGTCACGACGGATCGCGGTTTTATCAAGGTGAATGAGTTTATGGAGACGAACGTCAAGGGCGTTTACGCCATTGGCGATGTGACGCCGTCGCCGTTGCTGGCCCACGTGGCGCAGCAGGAGGGCATCGTTGCAGTCGAAAGAATCGCCGATAAGCACCCGGTTCCAATCAACTACAACCACGTGCCTTCCTGTACCTATTGTGATCCGCAGGTGGCAAGTGTCGGCTTGACCGAATCCAAGGCCCGAGAATCTGGATATCAAGTTAAAACCGGCAAGTTTCCATTTACGGCTATAAGCAAGGCGAAGATTGAAGACGCCAGCGATGGTTTCGTGAAAATCGTCGCCGATTCCGAATACGGTGAGATCCTCGGCATTCACATGATTGGAACTACCGTTACGGAAATCATTTCCGAAGCTGTGGCCGCAATCGCGTTGGAAGGCACCGTCGAAGACTTGGTCAACACGATCCACGCTCATCCCACGCTAGCGGAAGCTACACACGAAGCCATGGAAAACGTCTTTGGGGCTGCAATCCACATATGAGCAACCGTCCCGATTGGCTCAAGGTCCGCATACCCAGCGGCGAAAACTTTTTCGAAGTCCGCCGGATTCTTCGCTCTCACCAGCTCAACACGATTTGTGAGGATGCGATGTGTCCTAATATCGCCGAGTGTTGGGGCAAACATCGAACGGCTACATTCATGATTCTCGGCAACATCTGCACGCGTGCTTGCGCGTTCTGCGCCGTGACCAGCGGGCATCCCAGCGAATACGATCTGATGGAGCCCGCGCGTGTCGCTGCCGCCATTGCCGAGCTCCGGTTGAAGCATGCCGTGATCACCTCTGTCGATCGGGACGATCTGGCGGACGGCGGCGCAGCCATCTTCGCCGACACCGTCCAGCAGATTCGCAAACTCGACGGAAATGTGAAGATCGAGTTGCTAACGCCGGATTTCCAGGGCTCGCTGGACTCGGTAAAAACCGTCGTGACCGCCGGTCCCGATATCTTTTCCCATAACATCGAAACGATCCGACGGCTTTACCCTAGGATCCGCTTCAAGTCCGATTACACCGCGTCTTTCGGTCTCCTGAAGGCAGTGAAGGGGATGTCCTCGCACATTTTCATCAAGACCGGCATCATGGTGGGACTCGGCGAGACAACCGAAGAGATCGTTGAATTAACGCAGGACGCCGTCGAGGCCGGAGTCGATATCCTCACGATCGGGCAATACCTTCGACCTTCAATGAAGCACGCGGAAATTCAAAAATACTACCATCCCAACGAATTCGCTGAGCTGGGCGAAATCGCCCGCAATCTTGGCATCCGGTGGGTCTTCTCCGGACCCCTCGTTCGCAGTTCCTATCACGCCGAAGACGTCTTCGAGCAGATGATGTCGCAAAAATGACCACCGGGGCGGTTCGTCGTAGACACCGAACTTCTCGGCTTTTCCGGTCCTCGGGAAATTCCAGCATACGGGGCCTGGGGAAGCTCGTTCGTGTTGGAGAAATTAAATTGGCGAAAGACTACAATTCGCGACGGCCTTCTAACGCCTTGGCCATCGTGACTTCGTCGGCGTATTCTAAATCTCCGCCGACCGGTAATCCCAATGCAAGACGAGTAACGCGGATTCCGAGCGGTTTGATCAAGCGTGATAAATACAGAGCGGTCGTTTCGCCTTCAACGTTAGGATTCGTCGCAACAATCACTTCCTCGACGTTACCCGAGTGCAATCGTTGAAGCAGCGATGCGATCGCAAGCTGGTCGGGACCGACCCCTTTCAATGGCGAAATGGAACCCATCAGCACGTGATAGCGGCCTTTGAACTCATGGGTCTTTTCGACTGGAAGGATGTTGTTCGATTCTTCAACCACGCAGAGCACGCGGTCCGAACGGGACGGATGCGTGCAGAACTGGCATGGATCCACATCCGTCAGATTGTTGCAAATCGAGCAGCGCCGGATTGATCGCTTCACTTCCAGAATGGATTCGGCAAGCTCGGATGCTTCTGCTTGCTCCATTTTCAAAATGAAAAATGCAAGGCGCTGGGCCGACTTGGTTCCTATGCCGGGTAATTTTTTGAATTGCTCGACGAGTCGCTGGACGGGCTCCGCAATATCCATGAAACCAGATTTCAGAAGAGGCCTGGGATCTTCAGCCCGCCGGTCAAGCTTCCGAGCTGGCCTTGCAGCGCTTCATCGACCTTGCGACTGCCTTCGTTGACCGCAGCGACGATAAGGTCTTGCAACATATCCTTATCGCCTCCGTTGAAAACTTCCGGATCGATCTGCAGCGAAAGAAGGTGTTTTTGTCCGTTCATCTTTACGGAAACCATGCCGCCGCCCGCCGTCGCTTCGACAACCGTTGCCTCCATTTGTTTTTGCAGCTTCTCTTGCATCTGCTGGGCTTGCTTCATCAGCTGCTGCAAGTTCATTGTTATTCCCCTTTCGCGGGCTTGATTTGCGCGATATCGCCACGGAAAACTTCTAAAAATCTTTTCACGAGAGGTTCGTCCTTCGCGTTCCCACCGGCCAGTTCACCTTTCGGCTGCTGTTCTTTCATTATAAGAGACACGGAAACGGGTTTACCAATGAGTTCACTGGCGACGGCGTCGAGCACCGCTTTGTGCTCCTTGGATTGAAGCATCGTGGACGGCGTTCCACTGGCAATCACGACTTCCACATGGTTTTCGCCTCGTTCGATCCGTTCTGCCTTCTGGAGATGCACAGCCGTTGTCGCCGACCTGTCCTCTACTCGGCGCGTGAAAATATCGGCAAAGGTGAACGTGCCGGGAAGGTCCGCTACAACCGGAGGTGCCGAAAGTCTCTCTTCCTTCACCGGGGTGGGAGACGGCCGTTTCGGCGGCCCGTCGCTTCCCCTCATTTCGCGCAAGACTTCTTCGATGTCGCGCACGTGCCCGACTTTGGCGAGCTTGACGAGTCCGACCTCCAGGAGGAAGCGGGGCTGTGAAGTCCACCGGAGTTCGTTTTCGATTCGAAGCAGCATGTCGAAAAAACGAATCAGATCCTGTTCGGAGAATTTGCCGGCACGGGCAGCCAGTTCCCGTTTTTCGTCGGCGTTTGCTGAGATCTTCTCTTGCAATCCAAGACGCGAGATCAAAAGATCGCGAACTTTGCCGATAGACTCCCGGACGAACTGCTGGAGATTCCAACCCTGATCGACAATGACGCCGACAATTTCAAGCAGCGTCCTGGAATCCCTCTCAGCAAGGGCGTCGAGCGTCCGATCGAGGATCTCGCTCGGAATGAATCCCAGGACATCACGCACGTCTTCATCGGCGACTTCCTGTCCACTAAACGAAATGATCTGATCCAGAACCGACTGTGCATCACGCATGCTGCCTTCAGCGACTTTGACAACATAGCTCAACGCCCGGTCGTCGATCTTTATACCCTCGCGATCGGCAATTTGGCGGAGGTGCTGGTGGATTTCCGCGGCAGGAATAGTTCTAAAGATAAATTGCTGGCACCGCGACAGGATCGTGGCGGGAAGCTTATGCCGCTCTGTCGTCGCCATGATGAATATGACATGTGGCGGAGGTTCTTCCAGAATTTTCAGGAGAGCGTTGAAGGCGGATGTCGAAAGCATGTGAACTTCATCAACGATGAAGATCTTGTACCGGCTTCGCGCCGCCGCGTATTTCGCGCTCTCACGTAGTTCACGGATGTTGTCCACCCCGGTGTTGGAAGCCGCATCGATCT
>Ga0209058_1000126_pt1 | contig 57589 bp, 51 predicted proteins | sample GraSoiAngelo_147_FD_185904 | JGI IMG/M metagenome (GOLD analysis project Ga0209058, IMG submission 185904) | Grasslands soil microbial communities from the Angelo Coastal Reserve, California, USA - 14_1009_05_40cm (SPAdes) (version 2) | ecosystem: Environmental > Terrestrial > Soil > Grasslands ... | reverse complement strand
GTAAACGCTACTGACATTGACGCCACTCCTCAATCCCTCACCATGTCCTGCACTAATTGTACGACTCTGGGGGCTACCTTTACTGCCGTACTTGGCATGTCACAAGTAACTGGCACAATGACCTGGTTCCCGAGCAATAGTCGCATCCCAGGACGCTACAGTGCCGAATTCACGGTGACGGATGGAATCGACACGTCCATCGCGACCGTCCATGTTACTATCACCAAAGCGAATGTGGAGATGACGGCATCGGTTTATCCCAAGACGCTTACGCTTCGACTCGCATCATCAGCGTCGGAAGTCGTTTCAATAATGAACGGATTCAATCCGACTGGAACCCTAACGTTCAAGGCATTCCTGAACAACGAGGCCTGCACCGGGTCCCCATCCTTCACATCAATTGTGTCTGTCGATGGAAATGGAAACTATGCCTCGCAACCCTTCACACCTCAGATCCCAGGCACATATCGGTGGGAGGCGTCATACAGCGGCGATGTTAACAATGCAGGATTTAGCAGCACCTGCGGTTCCCCCGCAAGGACTCTAACTGTGAGCACGACAAGTCCCCCATCCCAGCCCAACGGCTCTTTGACGCTCGACTCGCAAATTGTTTGGCTCACTGTTCTCGGTATCGGGGGGTTAGCGATAATCACAACAGCGACAATCTACCGAAAGAGGATCAAAAGATCCTAACGACCCAAACACTTGGGACGCTTCAATTACACTTGAACAAGTTAAGACTGCTTGAAAGCGGTTCGAATCCCGGCTTCCCAATTGATCAATGTCCCGTAGCTGTCAAAGGTTACCACTTTGGCGAAGTGTAGGCTTGAGAATGGTAAGCTTATTGCGTCTACCAGGGTTGGGAGAACGCTAAGACTATTGGCAAGGTAAGACTTATCATTGCTTAACAGCTCATTATGCATCCCCCAACATTCCAGGAAGAAGGGTGGTTTCTCCCGGTTCCGAAATGCCAATTGAAATCCTGCACCTACTTCATCTGAGCTGTATCGGGAATTGCTAGGCACTTGCGGTTGTATTGAGGCGGATAGCTTTCGATATCTTCCGCAAGGGGAGAGGATTATTCATCCTTAAATCTCCCGAAGGCCGGCCTATCGACGCAGGCAGTTGCAAATACCACGTGGTAGGGTTTTTCTCTTCAGCGTCTTAGCGGTGCTGCCTCTCATCCTATCGTCTATCACGACATCACCTGCTACTGCCCTGGGAGCTGGGGAAACAAGTTTCGTATTTGCCGCCTCCGGAGACCTAAACAGCCCAATAAGGGGGGTAGGTTCTGATAGCTTGCGCTCGCTGAAGTCCCTGGGCCCTAACTTCTTCTTGGGGCTGGGTGATCTGAGCTACAACTCTTCCTACACTGGCACTAAATGGTGCTCGGAGTTCAAAACCCAGTTTAGCAATATTGAGATCATCCCGGGATACCATGACACTGGAGACGACCCCTATCTCAATGATACATCGGCAACTCGGAGCTACGAGAAGTTCGTGGGGTCACATGGTTCTACCTACGGATGTCCGTACAGTTTGGCAACGAACCCCACCTGCGAGCCCAAGGGATGCGATTACGGGAGGGAGTACTACTTCGACTATCCAGCCAACGCTCCTATCGCCAGGTTCATTATGTTAAGCCCAGGCATCTACAACATTACCGGCAGGTGCAACAGGTGGCATCAGGGACAACCTGATATTTTGCCGTTCCCCGACTGTAACAGCCCTCAACAACGGCAGTGTAGCTACCTCTTCGACTGCTGGAACTACGAAAGCGATGACCTCAAAGACATAGATTACCATACTCCAAATTACAACAATAGCTTCGGCAACCACTGGAATTGGGCTAAGATCGCTATAGATGATGCCCAAAGTCAGAATGAATGGGTGATTGTTGGAATCCATAAGCTGTGCATAAGCGCAGGAAGGGAAAACTGCGAGATCGGGACCGAGCTTTTCAATTTCCTCCTCTCAAAGAAAGTTGACCTTATCCTCGAAGGCGACGATCACGCCTATGAAAGGAGCAAGCAACTGGCCCTCAACTCAACATCGGTGGATGGCCAACCCCTTTGTAACGGTATCACTACTAACTTTGACAATTGGGCGGTCTACAACTCTACCACCTCGGGTTGCATCATCGATGATGGATCAAGGGGATTCTACCAACCAGGAGCCGGCACAGTGGTTGTAATAGATGGCACCTTCAGCTGCAACTTCCAGAATCCATGCTACAACATCAACGACACGTCGGTAAACAATGGGTACAATGCGGCTGAAGCGCCTTACTTTGTCAAGCTCATGGGGGGCAACACCCCGGGCAATGGAAATGGTTTTGTCAGTTACACTGTCACCGGCGAAAAGGGGGATGATGGGAGAATAGATGTTCAGACCCATTTCGCGGGCTCTTTTCAGGATTTCTTCAGCATCTCCAAACCTCCCGTCTCCACAGTAACATGGTCGCCTCCCAATCCCGGTCCCGGGTACGCTGTGGCCTTCTCCGCCGTGACGGCAGGTGGGATTCCTCCATACTCCTACAGCTGGAGTTTCGGCGACCGGTCAACGGCCACCGGCCCGACTCCTGTCCATTCATACGAATCAAACGGTTACTACAACGTGACGCTCACCACGATGGACTCTCTGGGAAATTCGAGAACAGCACAGCAATTCTTGGTGGTGGGTTCTTGGAATCCAGCGGTTTCCTGTAGTCCGACGCTATCGACCCTTGAAGCTGTCCTCGGGTCGGCGACCATTCAGAGGATACCGTATGACTCAAACTCGACTGGGGCTGACTACAGCGGCGGAGCATTCAAGCTGGCAGGCAACCTGTCCTACGGAGCGAACCCTTCGGCTTCGGATTGGCCCTTCTCGAAGAGAGCCCTCTATCCCTATTCCGGAGGGAAACCGTGCTCTACTTCAGGTGTTCCTGCGTTTGTTGAGGTTCACAGTGTAACCGCGCTCTCCGTGGATCCCCAGGAGGACTGTGGCATCTTCTACGATATCTCCAATACCGGCGGATACTTCCCCAACAAACAGAGTTTTTGCTCCACGACGTTCAGCCTCGCAGGCTCCACGCCCTCTTGTCCAGCCTGCTACATGCATCGGATCTATGCGGTAATAGACCGAGACTGGAAGGCCGCCGGAATCGCGCCTGCCTCGCCTGCGCAAGGACAAACGATAGACGTTCAAGGTTTCATTTATTGGAACCCGCAATGGCTGGACCAGCCTTGGCATTCCTACACCGGTTGGGAGCTGCACGTAACTGCATGGAGAATATCGACGACCCCGATTACTACTCCAGTTTCATTCTTCTCAGGCAATGGATTGTGGTATGTCCTTGGCGCCTTGGGGACCACTGTAGTACTCGTGTCGGCCTATCTGACACGATTCCCTACCAGCATCAAAGCACTCATTGCTCGATCTAGATTACGTCGCTCGTCCGGATCCGAGAAGCGAACCTGATTCCTGGAATCGATCTATCTCTTCTCTTTCATTTTGATAATACGTCGTAAAGTCAGGAACAGAAAGTCTTGGGAGCGCTCGGGTACGCGATGCCAACCTAGTGGAGAAATCAAGGGGGGACTGTGTTCGGCCGTTTGAGTAACGTCTTTTCTTATCTGTGGAGACGATTCCTCTTGCGAATATGCTGTCCGAAGAAACTTTGCTAGATGCCGAAATCGGGGCCTAAATATGTCATGATCGATGGTTCTGCATGTTCAAGTGAGATGATGGTGATAATGGTATCCCGAGGATGAAAATTATGTCTTCTGACGAGTGAATCTCATATGTTTTTAATAGCAGGTTGCACTGAAGGCTTTGTGCGAACCGGATGAGACGTGCCGTTCCCGTTGCTATATTACTGATGACCCTATCAGTCTTCTCCTTTCCGACCTTCCTGAACGGGATTGTCCCACCAGCCAACGCAGTCTCAGCTGGCTTCTCATTTAGCGCCTCTGGAGACATCGGCAGTCTGACCGTTAGTACTTCGGTTAATAACTTGAATCGCTTGCAGACTGTCAACCCTAACTTCTTTCTAGGCTTGGGAGGTTTCAGTTATGACCCATCGGTCACCGGAGGAGTTTGGTGTGGTCAGTTCAAGTCCAAATTCAACAACATCCAGATTCTTCCCGGCGACCGCGATACCGGTGGACACTCTTCCACTTTTGGGGAGACTCACAGTTATGAAAGATATGTCAACGGCTGTTCTTTGGATGTTGGTGTTCCAATTGTGTGCGGGCCGGTCGAGGGTGATTGCTACGGCAAAGAATACTATTTCGACTATCCTGCTGTAAATCCAATCGCACGTTTCATCTTTGCTGCTCCAAAAATCTACAACATCACGGGCGTATGCACCTTGTCGCCCAACTGCAGTTCGCAGACCGGCCAGCCCTGTACCGACCAATACGGATGTTGGCAATACAACGCCAATGATCTTCATTATAACTGGATCGCGAACGCGATAGACAATGCTCGCTCGAAGGGAATAGGCTGGGTGATCGTTGCGACCCATAAGCTCTGCATAAGCAGCAGCGACGCAACTTGCTCTATGGGAATAGCTTTCTTCAATATGCTTGTTCAGAAGAAAGTAGACCTGATCATCCAGGCTCATGATAACGCATACGAAAGGAGCAAGCAACTCGCCCTCAACCCAACCACCTGCCCAAAGATGACCACTGATGGTAGTGGATATGCGGTCTACAACTCCGGATGCGTGGTAGACGCTGGAACCGGTAACTATACTCGTGGAGCGGGAAGTGTCGTTGTGGTTCAAGGGGCTTGGATAGACGACCTGTACGGCGTCGGCAATGGCGCCTCGAATACTCAGAATGTCGCGGAAGCACCGTATTTCGCCAAGCTGATGGGCCACAACACTGCAGGGAACGGCCTCGGCTTCACCAAGTACACAATCTCCGCTGGTAGCATCGACGTGCAGACCTACTTCTCAGGAACTTTCTCAGACAAGTTCAGTCTCACCACGGGTCTCACCCCAGTCCCGTCCGCAACTTGGTCGCCTCTGGTCCCGCAAATCGGGCAGATTGTAACTTTTACGGGGACAGCAACAGGTGGCGTAGGCCCCTACTCGTTCACCTGGGACTTTGGAGATGGTAGTGGGGCAACTGGTTCAACAGTCAGTCACAGCTATTCTTCGGCAAACTACTTCAACGTGACACTAACCGCAACTGACTCTGCTAACCGGGTCGGGTCAAATCATAGCATCATCGCCTTAGGCTCTTGGAACAGCGCGGTGCCGTGCAGTCCAACCCAGTCCACGATAGAGCAAGTCATCGGCAAAGTCTCTATCCAGAGAAACGCGACCATCCCCACATCCGTGGGCGCGGACTACAGTGGTGGCGGATTCAAGCTGGCGGGCAACCAGCCCTTCGGGTCAAGCCCCAACAATTGGCCATTCTCAAAGAAAAGCCTGCAACCACCATGCTTTGTCAACGGGATCTCAACTTTCGTGGAACTTCACAACGTAGCATTGACCGTGCCGCCAGAAGTGGCAACCTATGATTGCAGGACCTCCTACGACCAATCTAACGGCGCCGCAATGTTTCCCAACGGAAGGAACTGTGACGTTGTCTTCAGCGTCGGGAACGTATCAGCAACGAGCTGTCCGTCCTGTTACATGCACAGAATATACGCCGAGATTGATGGCGACTGGAACGCCTCCGGAACCGCTCCCCCGATTCCTCCAAACCCGGGACAATTGATCGATGTCCAGGGTTTCGTTTACTGGGACGCGGACTCGCTCAACTTCTCAACCCACAACTGGTCGGGCTGGGAACTACACCCCTTCACGGCTTGGAGGCCCGTCCAGAGTTCTGTCCTGCCGCCTACCGTAGCAGTTAATGCTCCGACTCCCAACCCCGCCAATACTGGAACCACCGTTACCGTTTCCTTTACTGTTTCCAGCTCAGCCACGATTACAGGTGTCACAGTCAACTGGGGTGATGGCACAACATCAGACAGTCTATCCGGCACCGCGAGATCCGACACACACATTTACGGAAGTACAGGGAGTGCGAAGGCTCAAACGTTCACCGTAACGGTTACAGCCTCAAACAGCGCTGGACCAGGCTCAGGCACAACTTCCGAGACTGTCAATGACAGGCCCCCAGTTACGACAGTGAGCAGCGTCTCACCGAACCCAGCCCTCGTCAGCCAGACTGTTACTATGACATTCTCCGCGACAGATCCTGATGGCGCAATTTCTTCCTTCAGCGTCAACTGGGGTGACGGAACGACGCCTGACAGTCTGCCAGGAACCGCGACGTCAGACACGCACGCATATCACTCCGGAGGCAATTTCACTATTACCGTAACTGCAACTGACAACAGTGGATCTACAGGTTCCGGCACGATCTCCGAAACCGTCTCCGCTCCTCTCGCGCCCACCGTGAACATTTCGAGTGTCACCCCAAATCCAGCCAACACAGGCGCGATCGTCACTGCAACGTTCACAGTATCTAGTACACTTCCAGTTACTAGTATCGCGGTCAACTGGGGCGATGGGACAACACCCGACAGTCTTGCAGCCACAGCCACTTCCGACACTCACGTCTACGCCTCAACTGGCAACTCCAAGTCACAGATCTTCACGATAACCATTTCCGCGACCAATTCTGCCGGAACAGGCTCCGCGTCAACCCAGGAGACTGTTAACGACCGGCGCCCTACGGTAACCATTACTGGCGTCGCACCAAATCCGGCCAACACAGGTTCGACCATTAGCACAACTTTCACATCCGGAGACGTTGACGGGACTGTCTCAGGAATAACTGTAAACTGGGGTGACGGCACAGCCATCGACAATCTTCTTGGCACCGCCACAAGTGATACTCACACGTACGCTTCAACAGGCATTTCCGCGAGCAAGAGTTTCACGATCACAGTCACTGCAACTGACAACGGTGGTTCAACAGGCTCGGCTGTCATATCTGAAACTGTTAACGACAGGCCTCCGGTTGTAGCACTGACTAGTGTTTCGCCTAATCCAGCTAATACCGGACAACTAGTCACAGTAACCTTCACGGCCACTGATATTGACGGTACTATATCGTCCATTACCGTTAACTGGGGTGACGGCTCCACGCCAGATATTCTTACTGGGACAGCGAGAACGGACACTCACACCTATGGCTCAGCCAACACGTTTACTATCACAGTAACAGCTGTGGACAACAGCGGCTCAACCGGCCAAGGTACGGGGTCAGCTATGGTCCAGACGCCTGTTTCACCCCCGACTGTCAATGTCAATAATCCAACGCCTAATCCGACCGCTACCGGCCAAACTGTAACCATCACATTTACCGTGTCGAGTACCGTACCGGTGACAGGCATTACTGTAAACTGGGGTGACGGCACCGCAGTTGACAGTCTTCCTGGCAATTCTACTTCTGACATACACATTTTCTCCAGCACTGGCAGTGTTAAGTCTCAAACGTTCACGATAACAGTAACAGCGACCAACAGTGGAGGATCGGGGTCGGGCACCGGTACTGAGACAGTGAACGATCGGTCGCCGACTGTGACGATTTCAACCGTGTCCCCTAACCCAGCCAATACGGGGGTGACAGTTACTGCGGCCTTCTCCTCAAATGACGCCGACGGTTCGATCGTTTCGGTGAGTGTCAACTGGGGAGACGGATCGACTGCTAGTGTCTTGGCAGGTTCCGCTACTTCGGCGTCGCACGTTTACTCCTCCACGGGCAGCTTCAAGAGCCAAAACTTCACCATCACAATAACTGTCACAGACAATAGCGGGAACACTGGACAACGAACGTCGTCGGTGATAGTCAATGATCGGTCCCCAGTTGTGGTCATCTCCAACATCTCACCGAATCCCGCGAACACAGGTCAACCAGTCACCTTGATCATCACAGCCACCGACCCTGACGGAACCATCTCGTCGATCAACATAAACTGGGGAGACGGGACCACGCCCGATAGCCTACCCGGCTCGGCAACCTCAGATACGCACTCATACAGCCAGACCGGCACTTTTACCATCAGTATCACCGGGACAGACAACAGTGGCTCAACTGGCCAGGCAACGGGCACCATGACAGTTACTGTTCCTGGCGTGTCGCAGTACGCTCTAGTTGTCACCGCTGAGGGAAAAATCTACAAACTCTATCAGAACGGAACCCTGACACTTGTTGGTCAACCAGTCACGACACCCCTCCGACAGGTGGCCTGGAAGCCAGACGGCACCTATGCGCTAATCGCAGGAGACTTCGCGGTTCTGCTGAAATATGATGGGACTCAGCTTACAACGGTTCCTACTGGCATATCGACCGGTTACAATTTCTGGTCCGTCTCTTGGAAGCAAGATGGCTCGTACGCTCTCATCGGCGGCTCCGTTGGATTGCTCCTGAAATACGACGGTATCTCCGTGAAACAGATAAGCAACGCTGGAGGAACCACGATTCTCTCAATGAGCTGGCATCCGAGTGGAAGTTATGTAGTGATGGCTTGCAAGAGTGGCGTTCTTAGGACGTACGACGGAACCATCATCAGTTCGTTTTCAACTGGGACAACCAACGACCTGAACACGGTCGCCTGGAACCCCAACGGCCAGTACGCGTTGATTGGAGGACTCAACGGGGTCGTCCTCACGTTCAACGGTACACTGGTTGCGCCGCTCAATACGAACGGATTGACGGGAACGAATGCGATCAAATCGATCGCGTTCAACCCCACGGGCAGCCTTGCCCTACTCGTGGGAGACAACGGCATGGTCCTAACGTATAACGGGTCAACGCTGACACTGCTTCCTAACATGACTGGCAGCTGGCTCTACGCGGTCAGCTGGTCATCGTCCGGAACAGCCTACATTCTCGGCGGAAGCGGAACAATGCTGACCTACTCCAGCGGGACCTTATCGAAACTCTCGAGCACTCCGTTGACTACCTCGCAGTTTAGAGGAATAGCCTGGAAACCCTAGTAGGCTCAATTCTTAGGGAGCGAGCCAATCCGCCAGCTGAGTCAAGTTCTCGACTTCTCTCGCTAGCCCCAGGTAGTTTCGACCCGCGACCAATTTCTTTCTATTGACCCACACGCTTTTGATTCCGAGCTTTGACGCAGGTTCGATGTCGTGGTAGAGGCTCGCGGCCACGTGAAGCCAGCCTTTGTCTCCTATGATTCTTTGCGCTTCTTCGAAATGTTTCCTTCCGGGCTTATACGATCTCACCTGTTCTGCAGTCACGACAAGATCGAATGGGATGTTGAAATGCTTCAGCGTGCCGGTCAGAAGGTCATTGTCCACATTCGATAATATTCCCAGCTTGTACTTGCTTGCCAGCCTTTCAAGGGCAGGGTTCGTGTCTGGAAAAGGATTCCATCCTGGAAGTTGTTTTGCTAGAAGAGCTGACAGCTCCTTCGGAATGTTCTTTCCGAATCTTCTCGCCGCCGCTGAGGCCGCTTCGGATAGGACTTCGCGGTAGGACCTGTAGGGCTTCAGGGCTTCAATTCTCTTCTCTTCCTCCTCGTAAAGATCGAACACTCTGGCCTCTTCGGACTGGCTTAGTTCTAGCTCTCTTAGAGCTTGTTTGAAGGAGGCTCGGATTCCTGTTTCCCAATCGATAAGGGTCCCGTAGCAGTCAAAGGTTACGACCTGATACTCGCGCTGCATTGCCAACTCTTCCTTCCCGAGATGCCCCGGTTTTGGAAATACTGCAAGACAAGCTTTGCTCTAGATCCAGCAATTGCCCAGATATCATCATGAAAGCCTCCAAACTTTCTCACCCAACCAGTTGCCCTTGATTCAATGAAAGCGCGAGGGAGCTGGCTTGTTCGGCTCGGAATCCCTATTGCTTTGAACCCTGCGCAACCGAGTTCAACTGACTGTTACGTAGCCAACGCTACCTACAGATGAGCTTGAGCCATCCGTCACAGAACACACGACTCTCATTAGACCCTGGATATTGTACACGTGGCTGGGATCTGGTCCGGTCCCAGTATTCCCATCTCCGAGCGTCCAGAAGTAGGCGTAGGGTGCAGTTCCGCCTTCAGCCGAGCAGGATAGCAAGACCGGTTGCCCTACGCTAACGGCGCTAGGACTGGCAGTAAGTGAGGAGGCGAGGCCGGGTAGTATGATTGTATTGTTTTGGAAAGAAACTGATGTCGAGGCAAACACGATCACAGCTGGTAGGAAAAGAAGAAGCGGGCTAACAAGGAGGACGACTGATCGACGCATCTTCGACCTCTACGTTACTGTCACGGTGAAGGGGGAGCCAGTCCCCGCGGACGTGCCGCTCCCCGCGCAGACGGTGATAGTAATTGGGGTCGAGGTTACAGTATGTGCCGCGAGAGTTGTGGGAACTCCGGAAGGCGCTGCCCATGTCAGGGTACTGGCAGTTGATGGACATACTCCGTTAGCGATTCCAGTGCCGGAGGCAGTAACACTCGGAGTATCAGCCGAGGTTCCTTGGTTGTCGATGCAAAAGAATGCTTGGACCCCCGGTCCGCCTTGAGTCAATGTCCAAGCCAGTGAAGCGAAGCCACTGTTCTTGTACGCGGCATTGCCATCCGCAGGACAGATCTGACTTGTTAGAGTTGGTTGTGTTATGAAGATGTTTTGACCTGCCAGTATGAGTGTAGTGTTGTTGAACGTGATCTGGGACAATGCAAAGCCTGTGCCGAAGATCAGTATAGGGAGAAGAAAAACAAGTATTTTCACCCATCTAACGTTCAAGGCAATTTCTCCTGTCTACATCTATCTATTTATCTTCACTACAAGAAAAGATTGGAAAAGATTCGAGAGGATTTCCGGTTATATCCATTTGTAGCTGGGGAAGCTCAAAAATGAGCGCGGTCTTGTTATCGACGGCTTACCAAGCCAAGGAACCTTGGGGGTCCAGCATGGCGTGATTGGTTCCCACGACGCTGGCGAAAGCAAACAAATGCCATCTTCCTCCCAGAGCCGCATATTCCCTTCCTCAGAACAAACCACGGTCGATTCGTAGCTTTTCCTTTCCGCTAACTATTTTTTCCTCGTAACTTTTCTTTTCTGCTTACTAATCTATGACCCCCCGGGGTGGTCGATTTTCGCGCGCCCCGCTCTTCACGAAGACGTAGAGAATCGGTGCCAGACGCCGGGACGCTCTGGGACTAGGCTCACGCGAGCATACCGCCATAGACGTGCTCTTTGCCAGAAGCACGAGAAACAGTCTGGTCTAAAGGGAATGGGTTTGGAGCCTCGGGCGGGGTTTGAACCCGCGACCCTGCGGGGCAAGCGAGCGATGTTGCCTTTCCGCTTACGAGGCGGATGCTCTCCGGTGTGAGAAACATCTACCAGGCTGAGCCACCGAGGCACCAAGCCAACGCTCGACCACGCTTTGACTTAAAGCTCCTACCATAATCGACCATTCTGCTCCTCGATGAAAGATCTGACAGAGCGAGAAATTATTCGTATGATCACGAACCAGTTCGCTGGAGAGCGAAGAGTCCCACTCGGATTCAGCGATGACGTTTCCGCAATTCCCCTTTCATCGAAGACGTGGATCATCGTGAAGACAGACATGCTCGTCGGCAGCACTGATGTCCCACCAGGAATGACTATTCAGGAGGCTGCAAGAAAGGCCGTTGTCGCTACCATCAGCGACTTCGCGGCAAAAGGCGTCAAACCACAGGCGCTGATGGTTTCAATAGGACTTCCAGCACCCGTCAAGAAAAAGACAGTTCAAGATATAGCCCGAGGTCTCGGCCAAGCAGCACGAGAATACGGCTGCAAGATCATCGGTGGCGACACAAACCAAGCCGACGATCTCGTAATAGACATAATCGGAGTCGGGCTTGCAAAGCCGAAAGAACTAGTTCGAAGAGATGGAGCACGCACTGGAGATGTTGTTGCAGTAACTGGATCCTTCGGAAAATCCTCCGCAGGCTTAAGGATCCTCATGTCAAGACAAAAGACGGATTTCGCGAAGTATCCATTACTCGTTAGAGCTGCACGCCTGCCCAAAGCTAGGTTAACACAAGGAATCATTCTAGCCAAAAGCCATGGAGCTAGTAGTTCCATTGATTCAAGCGATGGCCTGGCATGGAGCCTCCATCAGATCGCCCAGGCAAGCATGGTCGGAATCAACCTCTACACAATTCCAGTCGCTGCCGAGGTGGAGAGCTTCGCGAAAGAGCATAGATTGTCCGCCTTGGAGCTCGCACTTTACGGAGGAGAAGAGTACGAACTCGTCGTAACGATCAGACCAGAGAGATTCAGAAACTTGAAGAGGCTAGTTCCATCCTTGAGGAGAATCGGAATAGTGGAAAAGGAACCTTTCGGAGTCTCAGCCCGAATCGGCCGACAACAGATCGTAGTTGAAGCACGGGGTTGGCAACACTTTACCTGACTCACTCCGAGCATAATTGTCTTGATACCGTGCCAAGATGTTCTCGAACTCATCCATTCAATTTAGACCGTAATCTAGAAGAACTCCGCAAAAGACGTCACGGATAACAAACCATGTCCAAGGAGAGCGATGTCTATAATGTTCCACGAGGGACAGCCTATCTAACTACACAGCAGATCATTACTTACACGACCTACCTCGTCTTCTACGTCGCACTTGCCCGGGTCCTGGACCCGATAGAAGTGAACGAGATCGGCTTGCTCCTCGCTGCCCAGGCCGCTTTCGTTGCGTTGACACAACTAGGCCTACCCGCGTCGGCCACACGATATATTTCCCGCAGCATCGCGAGAAACGACCGGGAAACCGCGGGTGCGGCCGCGAGAACAATCCTTAGACTCTCCATCTCTGTCGGAACAGCTGGCTTTCTCCTAGCAACAATTCTCTCGTCCTTCGTGGGACCATCATACATTGGCACCCCCGACGGCGGAAACCTATTGATCATAACGTTCGCATCTGGACTCTTGCTGGACTTCATTCTCCTATTCGGAGCTTACTTTGTCGGGGTAGGCTCCTACGCCCAAAGCCTCTACCAGAACGCGTTGTACATACCCCTGAGTCGTGGACTCGGTCTCTTACTCGCAGTCCTCGGTTATCGCGTGCTTGGAATCATCCTTGGCTGGATAGTTGGAGGTTTAGTAGCCCTTGCTCTTTCCGTATATCTCTGGCACGGTCATCTCCCTTCGCACCGTTCGCATCCTTTGAGACCGCTTCTATCTTTCAGCCTGCCAGTTTTCGGAGCGGCTCTCATAGCTTTTGGCCAACAGTATGGGGACTTCTCCATCTTGAATCTGATCCTAGGTCATCTAGCCTCTAACGGAATCTACTACGTAATCGTCTCTAGCGTAAGCGCATTATCCATTCTCTGGATTCCAGTTACTCAGGCTCTGTATCCTGCTCTCTCGGCAAGTCATGCGACCGATGGAAGCCAGGCAATTTCTGATCGCTTAGCGATCGCGTTCAGACTCACAAACCTAGCAGTACTGCCTTTTGGAGCTGCCCTAGCTGCAGTCGCCCCGACAGTCATAGGATTGGTGTACAAGCCGACCTATGTGGCACAAGCTGGCATCTTTGCGATTTTGGCGCTAGCGACAATATTTACGGCTCAAGGGGCGATTCTGACGACGTCTCTTCAAGCTGTAGGCCAAGCTAGACAGGTACTCATTGTGACGCTAGCGTCTACAGTGATTGGTCTGATTGCAGTCGCGTCTACGGCTAGGCTCTTAGGAACTCTCGGAGCGGCGGTGGGGAGAATCATTCTCGGGGCAGGTATCGTCATTTTGGCCCGTCGGAGTATGGAGTCCTCCGCGAAGACACACGTGGGAAATTCATTACCTACGGCGATCATGCTGGCTGGTGGTGTCGGGATCCCGCTTGCAATCGCCGACTACCTTCTCATCGTGCTCAACATACCATTCATTGGTCACCTTAGCCCGTTGCTAAGATTGCCAATTCTTATGCTAGTATTTGCGGGGGCCTTTCTCTCCATGAGCCGGGCCTTTAGGATCTTCAGGGCATCCGACTTTGCGATATTGAAAGATGCATTGCCCCATCGGTTTCATCCACAGTTGAGGGCTATCGAGCATCTGATTGTAGGCAGGAAGAAGGAGGATGGTCAGGGATAGTCTCTGGCGGGCCCGGCGGGATTTGAACCCGCGACCTTCGGCTAACCTCTCGGTCAATAGAGGGCCGACGCTACTGTCCGTACTGAGCTACGGGCCCAGCACGATCCGACAAGCCCTTCCAGTAAAATGCCTTCCCACACTGAGAACAACAGAGAATTTTCTAGGCACGAAAAACAAGAGAAGATGGGAAGAGAAAGAGAGAAACGCTAGGTCTAAGGTTTCTTTGAAAGATTGCCGAGCCTCATCATGACCATGGCCAGGATGGCTGTCGCGATCACAAGAACGATGAGAGTTGCAACAGGTATCCACTCCTGAATAGCTGACAGAGTCGACGGGTTGTAAACCGCTAGTGCCATGGCTATTCCAAAGTCGAAGCCCTCATAACGTGTTGTAGAGTTCGTACCGAGAAGGACGCAGCCAGAGTACAAACCGAATTTCGTGTTCGTGTTCCCCGGGCAACCAAACTGTGATCGGCTGCTGATTCCCCACCAAGGCGGAATGTTGAACGTTTGTGTGGTGTAGGAGTAATTGTTGGCTCCTTTGGTGGCTAAGGCCACGGGCGGAGAGACAGGGTAGGTGTAATTAGCGGTAAACCATTTTCCGTTGGTATCATAACCGGCCCATGGATAGTATATTGTAATGTTGCGAACCAACAGCGGGTTTCCAATAGTATTGATTATTGAGATTGTCATAGTCCCTGAGTCGCCGGGTGCGTAGGCTGACTTATCGGCGCGCGTGTTAACAGTCGGCTGGGCGTGGACAGGCAAGCTCACAGCGGCGAGCACTAGTGCCAGAAGGGAGATCGCAAGTACCGAGCGCTGAATTTTTTTCTTCATGAAACAGCGTGCTTTCCATGGAACTGGTATAAGCTGTATCGCTATTCTCGATAACTCGCTCGAATACGGCTGTGTGAAAAGCTTGATACGCTATCAGCATTCGGCCAAGCTCCTCGGGGCTCGTCGTCTAAGACGCCCTTAAAGCGTCGGCGAAGCCTGGTTAGGACGTCGCCCTGACACGGCGAAGGTCGCAGGTTCGAATCCTGCCGAGCCCACCACTCCTCAAGGATGTTCCCTGCCTGAGGAGGGGGAGGGAAAGCGGGACGTGTGTGATGGTGTATGAATCGTGAAATTAATTTGTGTTCATGTGTAGACGTTCTCCATATATAGTCATGGCCGGAACATGCATTGAAAATTCTTGAAACGACAATGTCTCGTGTGCGCACTTCTAATGTTGCTGACAATCATACCGCTAGCCACAAACAGCGGTTCCTTCGCTAGAGCATCCTCGGGCCGATCAACCACATCTAACACGCTAGATCAGGCGGCGATCAAAAGCCTCCGACAACAACAAGAGAGATTCGAAACAAGTGTTGACTCAAGAAGAGCCATCGCGTTGGCTTTAGCATCAACTGAGTTCCAGCAGATGACTTCAAGGTCTATCTGGGCCTTCAACAGTATCTTCGACCGCTTCACCTTCACGCTTAGCGCTTTCGGGGTGTCGGTTGTCCCACAGAATGTCAATGTCGTTTACTCCCTTGTAGCTCCGGGTTTAGTCGGAGTCAACATAGTCGTGACCGAGGACCCAGCCCTTTCGAACGTACTCACGGTGACAACCCAAGAAGTACCCCGCTACAGCGGAACCGAAAGCGACTCGCACAACTATTCAGGATACGAATTCGTTGACTGCCACACTGCCCCTACCTACTGCAACATCGACTGGCAATCGCCTATCTACGAGGCTTCTGCAAATTGGAACATGCCATACGTCCAAGAGCCGGGCGCATGGGCCTGCTTCAATCACAAATGCGACGTAGCCACCTGGGTCGGCCTATGCAACGTACCAGGCTGCACCGACAATAACATAGTACAAGGAGGAACAGATTCAGGCGTTTACTGTGTCACCGGCTGTCAGACATACTATCAGGCCTTCTATGAGTTTGGCGCAAACTCTGTGTACTGCTATTACTGGCAGGCCGGAGGAGGCAACATCGTGGACGTCTACAGCAAGTACGTGACTACTGGAAACCCTAACGACGTCCCATACTATACTGTCAACGTTTACAGCACCTATAATGGCCAATCTTGCGGAACCAGCAACAACTACTATCCTTCTGTTAGTAACCCGCACTACTCGGAGTTCATCAACGAAAGGCCCTGGTGGGATTATCCATGGAACTACTATGCTCGGCTACCCAGTTTCTACGACGGTGGTCCCGAATGGATCACTAGCTGCCAAATAGACGCCCAGTCAACCAACTCCAACTATCCGAGCACCTATTGTAGCCCAATGTACAATCAAGGCTGGGACACTTACTATCTGATGAGAAATGGCTGCAGCCCTCCCGACAACATCGCTCTTGGCGGAATCGACTCTAGCTCCGACTTCAGCCAAACGTACCTCCGCTACTGCGGTACATAGTCACACAACGAAGAGTCCGACTTTCCCTTTTTTCGTATCCTTAAATCCATGAACAGTCGTTGACTTTTTTAGAGAAAGACTTGGCTACCATCAGACAGCTCTTCAACATCATTGGCGGCATAGTGACCATAACATCCACGGCGCTCCCATGGCGCATCCTGGATGGGATATCCCGCTCTGTCTTTGAAGTTTGGAATTTTGGATTTGGATTAGTCTTGATAATCCCATTTCTCATCCTGTTTGGAGCATGCTTTTCTGTACTCTCGCGTTATGGTGGAGCAGTTACTATTGTGGGAACGATTGCATACGTTGCATCGCTCCCAGGGGAGTTCGGTCTCGGATCTAACGCTACGCCTTCCATCTCTTCATTCGGAGTAGGCTATTGGACAGTCTGGGCCGGAGCCATAATTTCCCTTGTGGGTAGATCATGGAATACTCGCTTTCTTGGAAAGCTCTTCTCAGGTCTCATGAAGTCACGCGGCGCTGAGAACCAATAGAAATAGATGCCCAGATAAAACCGATTTATCAAATCGATTGGTTCTGTGAAATCAACATAGCCTCGGAAAGGGTGCCGAGTAGTCGCGACTCACTTGCGATTCGTGAGCTGGGCAATTCGAGGAGGCGTGAACGCCAGCTCAAGCGGTGACTGTAAATCCGTAGTGGACCAATGCCTATTCGTCTAGCTCGGTCAAGGGGATTGACCCCGCACCCAGAGCTGGACGTTGAGGGTAAGCTACTGGCCACGAGCCACAGAAGTCAGACCTAATTGGGTGGCTCGGGCGTATCATGTAAAGCCTGTTAACTTCTGCCGACATATTCGTTCAGATGATTCATACCTGAACAGAGAAACAGCCTGCCGAGCCCACTCTTACACAATGGTCAAGTTCGCTCCCTAATGACCGGATGGTGCTTGAGAACTTGGGTTGCTCTCGTATTCCAAACGTTTTACATAAGGGTCGTTAGGACCTAAAATGAATCCATCCGTATCGCAGATGAATATTTTCAATCTGCCATTCCAATGCATTGGGCGGTTGCAACGCGGACATCCAACCTTGACCATAGGCCAAGCTCAATCCTCAAGTAAGCCCGAAGATATGCTAGGGAAAACCGCCGTTGCTAGACTATTCTTGTCCGATTGATCTTCTTGTTTTGCCAAGAGTATCGTCGAAGCTTTGCAATCTCTCCGAAGCCGCAGGCTGCGCAACGTTTCTTCCGCACATGGTAGGCGTGTCGGCCACATCTTCGGCATCTAATGTGAGTCCCCTTTCCGCCAGCTTTTCCCAGTGACGTGGTTCCTTTGCTACCCAACTATGGCTCTTCGCGAAGGCTCGATGTGTTGAAAGATAAACGTTGCACTCTCATGCAGTCAATTGGTGAGGTAGGACGTCAGCTCATCCAACACACTATCCACTTCGCCGATCGTTTTTGAATCGTCTGTCGTAGGCCTATCGTGAAGCGCGTTCGGAGGATCCTCACCTGTGAGCTCGCGAAACGCTTTTGACCATTGTTCGGGAATCTGATCGTCCAGTTTTTTCCCTGAGAGAGCCGCGAAGGCAGTGGTCCAGACCCTCGGGACGTTGGCAAGAGTGTATCCTCCTCCGCCGAACAGCAAAAGGCGGCCTTCGCAAAGCTCATGCGCGAGGGAGTGCATCTCGGAAACAACCTCTCTGTACATGTTTGTAGTCAATCGAAGATGGGCGAGACGATCATCCGCGTGGCCATCTGCACCACACTGGACCAGAATCATCTCGGGTTGGAATCTTCTTACAACATCTGGAACAAGTTTGTGAAACGCCTTCAGGTAGGCCTCGTCCCCTGTGCCAGGGAGTAGTGGGAAGTTTAGCTTGAGTCCCTTCGCCTCATTCTCTCCAATCTCATCGGGGAACCCAGTTCCGGGGAAGATGTATTTGCCGTTCTCGTGGAAGTCTATATCCAATAGTGATGGGTCGCTGTAATATCCGTACATGACACCATCGCCATGATGCGCATCGATGTCTATGTAGACTAGTCGCCTGATCTTGTATTTTGTCTTCAGGTAATTCACGCTGATTGCGGGATCGTTGAATATGCAGAACCCTGAGGCCCGTTCAGGATGTGCGTGGTGCAGTCCCCCAGAGGGGTTGAAGGCGTGAGTAAATTTTCCCTGCATTATGTTATCACAGGCCTCTAGGGAAGCACCCACGACTAGACTGGTGGCTTCGAAGCATCCTTTGAAAGCGGGAGTATCGCCCGCGTCCAAGAGCCCCGAGCCCCTCTCGCTATAATTCTGAACCAACCGAACATACTCTCTCTCGTGAAAGAGAAGAATTTCTTCTTCAGACGCGACTCGTGGCACGGTAATCTTGATCTCGTCCTCACTGAGTAATCTTTTCGACTGGATCAGGTCATAAGTTAGCTTGACTCTTACTGGACGGAGGGGGTGCGAGGGTCCGAGGTTGTAGTCCAGAAACTTCTCGGAGTAAAGAAGAGTCGTTCTGCCTCCCAAGAAGCGTCCCTAGTTGCCTATCATTCTACGTGAGCGTGAGCTAGCGGCGATTTTTCATATACACGGATCGATTTTATGTTTGTGAATTCTAGCATTCCGTATCTTGAGAGTTCGCGACCGATTCCGCTGTGTCGAACTCCGCCGAATGGCATTCGGGGATCTGAGACGACAACATTGTTGACTGTTACAAGTCCGGCAGAGACTTCTCTCGCTACCTTCTCTGCCCTCCTCGTATCAGTTCCCCAAACAGTTGCTCCAAGCCCGAACTCGCTGCGGTTGGCAAGTCTTATCGCTTCATTTTCGTCTTTGACGACAATAACAGGTGCAGCTGGTCCGAATGTCTCTTCCTTCATGATTCTCATTTCTGGTGTTACGTTTGTGAGAATGGTGGGAGCATAGAAGGAACCTTTGCGCCTTAGTCTCTCGCCACCGTGTTCCAGATGAGCACCCCGTTTCAAGGCGTCTTTGATCTGCGCATCCAAAGTCTTTACGGCTTCTTGCCTGACCATTGGTCCGATGTCTGTCTCCGGGCTCAGAGGATCCCCGACTTTCAACGATCTAGTCTTTTTCACAAATTTTTCCAAGAACTTGTCTAGAACCTGCTTGACCACGAAGATTCTTTTGGTGGCGATACAGCTCTGGCCATTGTTGATGAAACGGCCTGCAACTGCGCCTGTTGAGGCTGCCTCGATGTCCGCGTCTTCAAGAACTATGAAGGGGTCGCTGCCTCCCAGCTCTAGAACGAATTTCTTCAACTGACTGCTCGCTGATTGAGCTACCGTTCGTCCCGCGGTGACGCTGCCCGTGAACGATATAGCGACGGTGCCGGATTCGATTAGGTAGTTGGCTACTTGCGCGCTTCCGAGAACAATGTTGAAGCATCCGGGGATGGATCCGGTTGACTCGAAGGCGTTCTGGAGGGCCAGTCCTGACTGGGGTGTTATGCTGGAGGGTTTGAAGACTGTCGTATTGCCCACCATTAAAGCGGGTGCTGCGAACCGGATGCATTGCCAGAGCGGGAAGTTCCAGGGCATGATGGAGCCGATGACGCCCAGCGGTTCGAAGGCTACGTAGCTGTCTGTCGCGTCTGTCTTTGTCGCTTCTTGGTTCAGAAATTTCGGGCCGTTCTCGGAATAGTATTCCAAAGCCCAAGCGCATTTTGCAACTTCTGGTAATGACTCTTTGATCGGTTTCCCCATTTCTTGGGTGATTATTCGAGCCAGTTTCTCTTTCTGTGCCCGAAGGGTCTTCGCTGTTCTTTCCAGATAGATTGCGCGTTTATTAGGCGAGAGTTGGCGCCACTTTTCAAACGCTTTTTTTGCTTTCGTAACTGCTTTGTCAACGTCGCTCTTCGTCGATGATTTGTATCGTTTGAGGGTCTTGCCTGTGGCGGGGTTGATCGTCTCAAACCAAGAATGCTGTCTACTCGGCAAAGGATACTCCCGCAGGCTTTAGCATCATTCCGCGTTTACCTATAAGACCAACTAACATTTTCCGGCGGGCCTTCGAGGCTAGGGTAAACACTGCTCGACAACCTATTGGCCGACAGCGGGGAACACGCACCTCAGAAAGGTTGAGAATCTGATCATCCCGAACAGCATCCCGGAACGAGTCATTGGAATCCGATTTTGGATCGCGTTTTCGAATCACCAGGTTCCTGAAACAGGTTCTTGAAACGGCTTTGGTGAATCTTTCGGGCCCCCGGGGGCCTACCCGAACCTCGCGCTAGAACCTGTTCGTGGTGGACCGGGCGGGATTTGAACCCGCGGCCCTACGGAGCAGGGTTAGTGCCTTCCCGCACTCAGGGTCGAGGATGACCTGCCAAGCGGGCGATCTTCGGCCAGCCCTAACGCGCTGTGTACCAGGCTGATCTACCGGCCCACGGAGACCGCGAAACCTAAGACCCACTATTAAATTGGTTCTGTCGTACGGGTTTCCAGAACTCACGTTGATAGAAGTCATTGACAATCGTCGCTCTCTAGGCCTACTAGCCAGCGCCTATCAACATCGAATTCTCGCGGCTCATAACACTCAACTAGGAGTCATCAATAACGCTAAAACTGCGAGACCACATAGTCTGCAAAGACCGCGTCCAAGACTCCTAGCCCTCCCGCCTTGAAAACGGTAATGTCGTTCCTTCTTCTCTTTATGATGCTGGGATCGAGTAGCAACTCGCCCAGCTCCGCTTTCATGTGCGATTTCGTAATCGCTCCTTCCTTGAGCGGAATCATGATATCTCCATAGTTTGCGACCGCCTGCTCGAGAGAGTCAACAACAAGAATGGACCTTTTCACTAGAGCGGTGTCCATCTCTCGTGAGCTTGGAAGAGCAGCTCCTATAGCATTCACGTGGGTTCCGAGACGGACCGTACTGCCCCTGAAGAGAGGAACACGAGAGCTTGTAGCAAGGACGAGAACGTCGGATCTTCGAGCCACTTCTTCCACAGAACGTTCAGCATACACGGGTACCGCGGTGATTTGAGAGGCCTTTCGGACAAACCTCTTCCGATGAGCCTTTGATGGAGAATAGACTAGGACCTGTGATATGTTTCTCGCTTCCAGCATCGCTGGGAGATGCGCATGAGCTTGTTTCCCGGTTCCTATGATTCCCAGCGAATCCGTCTCTCTGAGGGCTAGAAGCTCGGTAGCCAATGCGGAACTGGCTGCGGTTCTAATCGCGGTCAAGTTGTCTCCGGCGACGCGGGCCAATTCCGACCCGGTTTTTGAATCGAAGACGTAGATCGTAGCTGAGGTCGACTGAAGAGAACCGTTGCGGTTTCTAGAGTTTACGCTGACCACTTTCACAGATACCGTGGCGAGTCCAGATACATGGGCGGGCATGAAATAGAAAGAAGCGCCGCCCCGAACCGTGAACCATGTGCGGAGTGGTTCGAGCACTTTTTTCTTTGCTCGTAGAGCGTAGGCTCGCCGAGCAAGCTGGATGGATTTCTGGAATGTCAGAGTCCGACTCACGTCTTCCTCGCTAATCGATAGGACGGACTTCACGACCCCAGATGTGTTAGCGGGCAACTTAACAGAGTTCCTAGCCGAATCCTTCTATTCGTTTGAGATGGCAGTCATGAACGACCATGGCCATGCGGAGGGAACATTTCACCTATTTCCCACCCTGACTGACCCTCAAGGGCTGGATATCTTTGCCCGCTCAGGACCCACTAGTCTCGTCAGTGGATGTTGACGTCCTTCGTCAGGTGAGCATGTCGTTGACTCGAAACCTGGATTTCTGTCAATCTGGGGATGGGAGTAAGGCTTGGAGTGAGGTCTTGGGATTACGTGAGGATTTCAAGTCTCATCTAGCCTGGGTTATGGGGCTGGGTCGTCTTTCGGAGACTTTTTCTCGCCATGCGGTTCCAAACTATCTCGTTCGGGTTCTTCATCCCTTATCGCAGAGCCTTCGTGTGAACCTTCTCTTGGGTATGTTGCCTGACTGTTTCTTGGAGGTGCGAGCGTTGACGGAGCAGTTGGCTCGTGCGTTCCAGGCGGATCTCAAGTTCTCGAAGGAGGCCTCGTTTACCAGTAAGCTATCCCGGTTGGATGTTCGGGAGCCGAGTCTCTACAAGCTGACTGGCGAAACGGATACGAGTGTTCTGCCTTTGCTGTCGGAGCTGGGTCATGGGTGGGTTCGGATGGACCAGCCTTTGACTGGTATGGGTGCTTCTCTACCTGTAGCAGCCGCATCAATCACGTACACTACACGGGATATTCCTGAGCTTTTGCGGCTTACGTCGGCGGTGAAGCGTTTCCGGGAGTTGTTGTCGAAGACGATGAGCCAGTGGTCGTCCAAGCTGGATAGGAAGGATTCGCCTCCAGCTCCTAAAGGGTCTTGAGACGGACGCGCTAGTTCAACAGACTAAGAGCCTTCCAAGTCGGAAGAATACTTTCACTCTTCACTGTGAGAGATAAGCGAACTCTGGGCCCAAGCCACATAGATGTGTAATGACCGCTGAAGTGTTAGATATTCAAGACCTAGACGGCGTCGGACCAGTCACTGCCAACAAGCTCCGAGAAGCAGGCTACGACTCTATCTCATCCCTCGCCATCGCTCCTATCCGCGAGCTTGTCGAAAAAGCCGGTCTCGAGACCAGCGTTGCCCACAAGATCAGCAAAGCTGCTCGCGAAACCATCCAGACAGACTTCGTCACTGCCAAACAGCTATGGGAGCGACGCAAGACTCTGCTCCGCCTCAGCTTCGGATCGAGCAACCTCAACACTCTGTTGGGTGGTGGACTTGAGACTCAGGCTATCACCGAGTTCGTCGGCGAATTCGGCGCAGGCAAGTCGCAGATCTCTATGAAACTGAGTATTCAGACTCAGCTTTCCGCGGCAGAGGGCGGACTAGAGGGAAAAGTCCTCTTCATCGATACTGAGGGGACCTTCGCGGCCCAACGAGTATTCCAAATGGCTCAGGCTAGCGGACAGGATGCTGACAAGATTCTCGACGGCATCATCTATAGTCGTGTTTACAATAGTGACCACCAGATACTGACCGTTGATCACGCTTTCAAGATCTGCAAAGAAGAAAACATCAAACTGCTTGTTGTCGATTCCATTCTCTCACACTTCCGCGGCGAATATATTGGCCGAGAGTCCCTCAGTGAACGACAGCAGCGTTTGAACAGTCATCTCCATAAGCTCCTCCGCATCGCTCAAGCCCTCAACCTCGCAGTCGTCGTCACCAACCAGGTGCAGGCTAATCCGCAGGCGTTCTTTGGCGATCCTATGCGCCCTGCAGGCGGGAACATCATGGCCCACGCATCAACTCATCGTATCATGCTCAAAAAGTCCAGTCAGGGACTACGCGTCGCCAAAGTCATAGATTCACCCTATCTGCCAGAATCCGAGACCTACTTCCGCATCACAGAAAAGGGCGTTGAAGACGCTGTTCCCCGCAACAAACGTGACGAATAGGACTGCAATAATGAGTAAGACATGGAAACTAGGAGTATCATTGAGCCTCTTCAACCGAAGACTTGGCAGCTAGATCAGGACCAGTCAAGCGCTCAAGGATTTCTGTACAGTTGCAACCTATGCGATGAAACTCTAGTCCTTTCGAAACTGTTCATCAATCCCCGAAAAGTACAACTTGCTTTCTCGAATATCTGTCCGGGATGCGGTTTCGAGCTTGACAAAACCCTCAAAGTCCAAGCGTCAACTCTCCCACTAGGAAGACGGTTTCTTACGAACCCGGTCTGCAAAGCCCCCGAACAGCTGATCGAACCTAGTGAGTCGTTCGAGGCTAGGCTGAGTAGAGGAAGCACACTTCTCCGAGATGTACGGTCGGATCTGCCTTCAGGGATTGAACTGCTTGATCAGATCCTTGTTCTCCGCTTCGGCCAGCTTGTCACTCTACATGGCGAAGCGTCCAACGGTCTTAGTCATCTTCTGTGCATCCGAGCAGTCTATCCTCTTCCACCAGGGCTGGATAGCGATGTCGTGTTTGTTGACGGGGGAAACGTTTTCGACGTGTATACCGTGTCTCGGCACGCTTTCAGCCTCGGGCTTGATCAGGAGAAGACGAAGCTGCGGATTCATCTCAGCAGGGCCTTCACCCATCACCAGCTGAGTGGTTTCATCACTGAACGGCTCGCGGGGGCAATTGACGAGTGTGCTGCTAGGCTGGCGATAGTGTCGGATATTACCGCTCTCTACTGTGATCCGGATGTCAAGGAGAAGAGGGAAGCGTTCGATCTCTTCTCCAAAAATATTCGTTCCTTGGCCACTCTTGCCGAGCAAAGAAACATGATCATTGTGGTCACGAACTTGCAGTCACGAAGACAGGCGATGGATGATGTTCTAGCTAGAACAGCTCATGTCTCTGCGATACTACAGGACAACGGAACGCATACACAGCTGACTGTTACGAGGCATCCATTCATCCCGACAGGTAAGACGGAGATCGCGACCCTAGACAACCAGACACTGACAAGATACCTCTAGAGCCACCTTCTCGGAAATCGCCCATTATCCGCCCTGTTCTCGAATCTGGGAACCAGGGCTCCGACTCGCCTTAGAATTGTTCGTAGATTTCCCCTCCTTTTGCCATGTCAGCCAAGCCCGGACCATGCCCTGAACCGCGATGCTCGCCAGTTATCAGCGCCAGACAGAAAATTCTTCTCCAGAAAATGAGGTGGGGATAAGGCAGAGCATCTCGCGACGCGAGAGTGATTGAAGGAATAATTCATTTCGTCAAATCGCCCATTATCAGCCCGGATCTTGGAAAGGGGAATGGGTTTCTAGATTTCCCACTATTCGTTCGGGGATGACCCGTTAAAACCCTATACTCAACTGCCCTTCCACGCCCAGATTCTGCCCCGATCAGCCTATCCCGCCCAAAATAGCTGCCAGACAAGAAATCATCTAGAGGGGAGGGGGGTCTTGCATAGCGCACCTCGCGACGCAAGAGAGGTGAGTTCAAACAGGCCTACCGAAAGTGGTCTTCCCCTGGAATAAGAGCGGTGTTATGCAAAGCTCCTGAGGGGCTGCGGGGCGTTTCATCTCGGTTCTCTTGAACATGGATCGAAGGTATTTCGCGTCGTACCCGAGGGGTAAGAGGAGGTTTGCTGTTGAAGAACAGAGAAGGTCCACGTACCGCTCCGCATCATAGACAGTGTCTTCATCCACAACCTCAGGCGGTACAGCCGTGCGGGTCCGGTCACTGGTTAGGATGTAGCTGACCTGCTGTCCCGCGTGCACTGAACCTCCCTGTGCAACAAGATGTCTCGCAGCTATCGTATGGGGGACCTGGTGAGTGTATTCGTCCGGATTCTTGCTCAAGTTCCTGACAATCACCAGATCCTCCAAGGGAACGCTGCCATCTCGCAGCGTTCCCACGAACTTTTCTAGGACCTTGAGAGCTTGGGGAATGAGGAGTCTGAACTCGTTTGAATCACGAGCCTTGGTGAGGATATCAAGCATCTTCGTCTGACACTGTCGAACGATATCAGGAGTATCATGTCTTCGAACATCTATTCCACGAACCTTGAGCGTTCTATCCTCGAAAATACCATAGTACCGGTTTAGCACTCCAACCTTCGAGTCCATCTTTGAACTGAGAAAAACAATCCACCTGTAGACTCCCTCAAAAGATATCGGCAGACTAAGCTTGTCACGGATGACCCTGCAGAGATCCTCGTACTCGCTTCTCGTCGCTTCCTGCTTGTGCAGCCAGAACGAATCGACAATTCCATGGACAAGCGTGAAACCACGAGCCTCAGCCAGAGCTGCAGCCTGTCCCAGAAACTGTCTGCTAAACGCGCAGGTCGCTATGTGAGCATCTATCTTTCCAAAACGAGCATTCTTGAAACCGAGATAGCCGAATGAACAGACCAGGATCCACTTGAGCGCAGCCTGCCGGCGATCATAAAGCGTCTTCAACTCCTCGTCCACGACAGTTTTCTTGGCAGCCTTGTACCGGGCTCGCTTGTCGAGTAGGATTTTCAGGGAGAGAGGAACGATGCCTGCCGATCGCTCGCAGATGTTGAATTCGAGCTCTGGAACACGGTTGACAGAGTCCGGACAACAAGTACAGTTGACAGTTTCACCGCTAAGATTCATCCGGGTCATGAGTGTCGGATAGAGACTGGCAAAATCCAGCTCTCCAACATGATCATGAATACCGATCTCAGGCTCGTAGATGAATCCGCCACGGTCGGCGATTACCAGCTCTCTGCTGTTCTTCAGTTCTTCAGGCTGATTCTTGTTCCATGGAATGAGGACGTCTCGCTTGACCGCGTGGTAGAGCTGGAGGCTTGTCATGTTGGTGCCGATGGTCGCACGACTGGCTCTCTGGATCGGCATGATGCAGGTCCTTGAGACCTCGAATAGGCCTTCAAGGCCGCAGTCGGCGCTCACGTAGGCGTTTCTCTGGTCGACGTGCAAACGGCCCAAAAGCCGAGCAGCTGTATCACGATACAGTATTTTTCCGTAGGAGAAGTAGCTGTGGCCTTGAACCTCATAGACTCGAAGAGGCGAGATGTCGCGGCCAAGGATCAGCTGATCTAGAATTCCAAGCTCTTGAGCTCTCCGAGCAAGATAGGGAAAGATGAAAGAATCGCCACCGTGGGTTACGATCACGTCAGGGTCCTCGGCCCTGAAAGCTTGTACTAACCCTAGGATCTTGTCTACTTCATCGCTACTCTCTATGACGAGCATTTCCCTTTTGTCGCGGGTAAAGTGGACTGATGCTAGTTTATCCTCGAAGCTCCGAACTTTCCTTATCTTCTCCGTTTTGATCTGAAGCTCGATCTCTCTGAGAGGCGGTAATTGATAATCAATAGACTCTCTAGAGTCTTTGAGAGTCCAGCTAACTCCTCGACTGGTTTCTTCTGCTTCAACGAATGCGAGGGGAAAGAGGCCTTTTCGATATAGATACATCTGTGGAGAGGGAATGTCGATGTCGTAGAAGCGGAACTTGGAATAGCGCCCGAACTGTTCGAGCTTCCTTGCTAGACCTACTGCTTCCTGGTCTCCGTCGACTTCTACTTCTAGAACTCTTGATCTTTCACGGTCGCCAGCTTTTTCGTACATCTCTACGAAAATCGCGTTTTCAAGACCGGGACGACACGCAAGATCTAAGAGATCACGATAACTTCCGCCGATGTGGATTTTGGGCTTCCAAGGATCAGTGAGTCTTACACAGCTACCATCTGTTTTCTTTAACCATATGACCGTCTGGCCTGCCTTGTGATAGAGGTCGAGGATCCAGCCTGCGTGCTTCAAGCCCTTGCAGCCAACGCCAGGTTAGCTTTGGTCCATGTCTAATCAAGAGAGAGAAGAAAATGAAGGAATGAAACTATTCGTTAGGCACGAGAGTGCATCTTGGCAAAAACCCAATAACCCTGCGTGAGAAACGAACCTCATCGGAGGAGCAGTCTGAACGTGACGCCTGGAAGCCCTAAAGGCTCCTGGCATAACACTGCCATGATTTTACTGGTACTAGCGTCTCTCGCCATGTTCGGAACGATCGCCTATACGATTGCTCTTCAAGAGATCACGAATTCCGCGATCTCCTACATTACTGGTCTCCTCATCAGCGTCACGGGCATTCTACTCGGGCTGTCAGGACTCACACCACAATCAAAGTCTCTAGAGAGAATGAAGCTGCAAGTCACGCTTACAATAGCCACTCTCTTGTGGCTGGTCGCTGTCGTCATGATCGCCCAAACTGCCGAGCCGTTCACATTCGCAGCCTCTACAGCCGTGCTGCGATATCTTTTCCTGGTGGGAATTGCACTTTTCACCACTCTCGTTGTAATGTACTCCACAGCTACGATAGAAGCGACACGGCAGCGGCTCATGGCCGAGCGGGCGGCCAAGTCAAGCCAACCGGGAAGAACCACTGACTAAACCAGGAAGAGAAAGATTAGTCAAGGACAATTTTTAGGCCGGGCAGAACTATCGCCAGAAAGCCCACCAAGGCTTCATCTCGGCAGCAACTAGCCCCAAGACTCCGGCGACTATTACCAGTAGCACCGAAGTGCCTGCGCCTCCTGTCAACACGAACAGAATTATTCCAGCGAGCAGTGTTATGATGCCGCCGAGTTTCCTGATGCCCGTGTAGATTAGCCAGCCTCCTAGTATTGCGCCGAGGCCGAATAGGAAGACGAGACCGTTGACCGCCAACGAGCCGATGCTTAGACGTTCAAGTCCGCCGAGTGCCGACACGACGACTAGTAAGCCGCCTATCATGGCGAGAACGAACGCGAGTAGAGATAGTAGCCTGTGCATTTTCAAAGGCATCTTCAACCTCATGTCTTCGAAAGAGCGAGTTTGATCTGGATAATAACTCAACAGATTTGAACAGAGAAACGACGATGATTCTTTATCAGAGATAATGGCAAGGCAATGATGTGTTTCAGACGCCTATCCTCTATTGATCTTCTCGGTCCAGCTGACGAGTGCCTGCAGTATATTCTTCAATGTCTCTCGCGCCTGCGGGTCTTTTAGTTTCAAGTCGCTGTCAAACGAGTCTTGAGTCCGTGCAAGTAGAAGCTGTGGCTGGTTGATGGGATAGACATTGAGATCGACTAGTATCTGGCGGAGGTGTAGTTGTGCCTGGGCACCTCCACGGGGATCTGATGAGGCACTGATGATAGCTGTGGGTTTCCCGTTCCAAGAGTTGTCTCCTCCAGGCCGGTTAGCCCATTCGATCGCGTTCTTCAACACTGCAGTGATCGTATAGTTGTGCTCGGGTGTTGCGAATAGTATGGCGTCGGATTGTCTGATCTTCTGTTTGAACAATCGCACTTCCGCGGGCGGGCCTCGCTCATGATCCTGTGTGAAAAGCGGGAAGCGCGAAACGTCAAAAATCTCCAAGGTAGTATTGTCGGGAAGCATCTCCTTCGCCGCTTCGAGGAGGCCCCAGTTGTAGGACCTTGCGGTTGCTGCCTGAGATTCCGAGTATTTCATCATGTGCGATTCCGTGTTACGATGTTTCTCCGGGGGCGAAACTTGTTCTCTCTTCCTAGTTTGCGGTTTGCCGCCATAGGAGATGGCTGTCGCCGAACTCATGCCAGAGATACCGGTTCCGAATTGCTTCAGTGTACGCTCTCTTGACGCGGGCGAGGCCTGCGATGGCGCTGAGCATCGCTAGATGGCTCGTGATAGGATCGTGTAATCCCGTAAGAAGTCCGTCGATGACGTGGACGCTGGTTCCGGGGTGGATGTAGAGGCCGGTGGCGCCGGAGCAGGCGCGAACTCCCTTGGGTGTCCAAGCTGTCTCAAGAGCACGCACAACGGTTGTTCCCACAGCTATGACGCTGCCGCCGCGAGCATGTGTTCGATTGACTGCGTTCGCGGTTGCCTCGGGGACCTTGAAAACCTCGGGGTAAAGAGTCTGGTGCTCTACAGTATTATCCTCAATCTCCAAGCTGGAGACACCTGTGTGAAGGATTACTCCAACGATTCCGATGCCCCGTTCGCGAAGTGTATCCCGAACGTGTGGTGTGATCGGCCGTGCCGCGCTCGGCATCTCGACACTCCCCGGAAATCGCGAGAAAAGTGTCTGATAGTCTGACATCGGGTACGCTGGCGCGTAGCTGTAGTGGATTGGCTCACCGCGCTTCGCCATGAGAATGCTGGCTGGAGTATCGAAACGAACGAACCAGAGTCTCGGGATTCCAGGATACTGTTGGAGCAGTACGGCTCTTGCCTCGCCGATCTGCAGTGTCTCGTTCATGATGAGCGGGAGTGGGCCGGGTCTTGACGGGCTCCATCGCGGCTCCGCGAGCCAAAGGTCGTCAGTGAACCGAGTTGAGAGGTTAAGCCGGATCTCGCCCAGGCGGCTGGTGGCCGGAAGGCTTGCGGGTAGAGTTGCGCTCTCGTTGACAACTAGCAGGTCTCCTGGGTCGAGGAGCCATGGCAGTTCGGTGAATGCGTGGTGAGTGTCGCCCTCAGGCGTCGATACTATCAGACGAACGTCGTCCCGGTCGTGTCCCCGCATCTCGGGTGGGGCGGAGGCGAAGAGTTCGGTCGGACGATCGAAGAAGAGTTCGGAGCGGTTCAAGCCGGGATCTCCCAGAGGGTTCCCTGTGCCTGGTAGCGCATCCCTATGATCTGCTCGGGGTCTTGGCTGACGAGCCAGGCCCAGAATGGGAGCGTTACCTCTGGCAGAGGACGGTCGGAGATATCTTCGTCGGGAAAGGCGTCCTGATGCATTCCTGTCCGCATGTCGCCTGGGTCAACGCTGACGACGGATATGTGGCGAGGTTTGAGTTCTGCTGCAAGTGTTTTCGAGGCGAGGTCGAGGGCAGCCTTGCTTGATCCATAGATTCCCCAGCGCTTGTAGCCTCCCTGGCTCGCGTCGCTCGAAATATTGACAACTAGTCCTCTTGTCTGTTCTAACTGGGGGAGAGCTTCTTGGATCAGCGCGATTGGTGCGACGAGATTTGTTTCTAGCGTCACGCGAAAACGCTGAAGAGAGGCAGAGGCGAGTTCGGGACGCGGGATCTCGCCGAGATCAGAAGCGTTGTTAACAAGCAGACTGAGACCACGGATCGCTCTCGTCTCTTGCAGCAAACTGGTCCTGTGAACGGGATTCCTTATGTCACCGGGAATTGCGACAACTTTCACGCCGGTACTTTCTAGAGATCGAGCGACGTCTTGAAGCTCCGTGAGGGTTCGAGAGGTTATGACGAGATCGTGTCCTTGGCCTGCAAGGAAGGCGGCTAGGATGCGGCCGAGGCCGCGTCCCGCGCCGGTTACAAGGGCGACGCCCTTCATTCAGGGGCCCTCCGTTTCGGTGTGACCAAGAAGCGACAGACGTTTCCTCCTGCGACGACTCGGTGTGTAGTCTCAACGTTGGCGTTCAGAACCTTTCGGAATAACTCGTTCTCAACGGTGCATGCTTCCCAATAGTTCTCAGCGACTGCAAGTATTGGACAGTTGTGTTCTAGGATCTCGAACTTTGCCGGTCCTGCTTGATGGTCTTCGGCCATGTAGCCTTCGCGATCGCGGAGTCCTGCTAGTTGGTGGACGCGTTCGGCCAGGGTCTCAGCTTTCACCTCACCACGATAGGTCGTGAGTGTTTCGGCTTGTCTGCGGCGTAGCGCTTCTTCGACTGCTTTCCGGCCGAGTTTTTCCTCAATGTATGCTAGGGCGGCGCAGGTTACACCCGCGTAAGCTCGCGGGAAGAGTGAGGTTGCAGTCGGGGCAAGTCGCAGGGCCAGGCGTGGCCGGCCGGTTGTGCCTCGGACTGGCAAGCGTTCGATCAGTCCTCGTTCTTCCAGTTCCTGGGCGTGTTTGTGAACCGCCATCTTTGAGATGCGGAGGCGTTCGGCGAGTGTTTGGAGGTCCGACAGGCCTTCTCGTTTGAGGATGAGGAGGATTTCGCGCTTGGTGGACCCGAAGACTGGATTGTTTGCTGGAGGATCGGGTAGCGGAATGCTCATTGTGGTATTTGTTGTCTGGAAAGTATTTCAACTTACGGGTTTACAAAGTTTCGAAAATCCCGGGCTCTTCCCCTCAACCACTCTTGCGTCGCGAGGTGTTCTGTGCAAGACCCCCCCTTTCCCAAGGAAAAATTCTGTGTCTGGCTGTGATTCTGGGCGAGACAGGCTGATCAGGGTACAATCTAGGCTTGGATGGATAGTCGATTCTAGGGTTCTTGCTGAACGATTAGAGGGAGAATAAGCGACTCTCTCCCATTTCCGAGATCAGGGCTGATAATAGGCGATTTCACAATGTTTTGCTTCCTCAGTCGCCGCTCTCGGACACAAGGACTCTGCAAAAGTTATAGGAATTTCTTGTCGAGATGCTCTTCCTGTCTGGGTGGGATTCCGGGCTTGTTCTTTCGAGACGGGCGCGTTAACGGCTTGTCTGGCCTTTTTCGACCCCCGTGTTTTTCCCAAGGAATCAGCGTGAGAGATCATGTTCTAGAAATCGTGTGCTTGGATTCGAGATCAGGGCTTATTCTGGGCTTATTCCACGTTCAGATGGAAGAGTTATGATAGAGAATTACTGGGAAGCGGGGAGAGTTGCCTGAGAAGAAACGAGTGCCTCCATGGGAACGCGCCCAGCTAAGCTTCACACTTGCAGAACGTAGACGTCTCCGGAAGGTCGAAGAGAACGAACGCCCTGGCAAGGCACGGTTGCTGGATCTGGAAGAGAACAGGAAACGATTGGCGGAGATTAGGAAACACTTCTGCCCGGACTGTCAACGCTACATCCAGAGCGACCAGCTTCCGAAGGAAGAGAGGAAGATTGGCGAAGAACAAGGATTCTGCAAATGCGCAAGAAACGCGCCCAAACCCTAACGTTAACCATTGGCAGCGGCGGCCAGACGTGTCCGGTTTCTACGACTTCAAAGCTGTGCCGCAGCCGTGGCAGTAGTTCTTCCCAAGAGATAGAGTGTTACAAGTGGGGCATCGGAGCTTTATCCCGCATTGACTGCAATACCTCCAACCCATCTGTTGCGTGTGACCACAGACAGGGCAAGTGTCCTGCGGTTGAGGCGGAATGAGAAGCAGTAAGCCCTGAGTCGACGCTAGCTGCACCGCGTGTCCGATTGGACTTTGTCCGATTATATGCATCCGCTGGGCCTGCATTCCTGTCATAGATCGATGCCTCCCTAGCTCAAATAGATTCTCGAGCGATACTGCGAAGATCCTCCGAACCCTTGGACATTGAGAGCAGAGCGTAGGGAGTAACACGAGCCTTACGATTGACGACGGAAGCAGCATAGAATACCCTCGGTGCCAGGCCCTTGAGCTCGGAGAATTATGAATCGCCTGAGCAGCTACTGCTCTCAGATCCTGTACGCAGAAAGGCGCTTGAACTGTTTGAACACGAGCAGGAAGCAACAGGGGAAGAATACAATTTTGGAGAGCTGTTTGCCCGAATACTTTGGGAGAGAGACTGGACTGACAAGCTGGCATCGATCATCGGTAAGATCCGAAACCGATTCCGTCTACGCAACACAGATACGGAACTTTCCGTGGAGCTCAAGGCACTCATTCCTGACATGAATGAGGTAGCGAAAGCCTATGATGAAATGACTAGTGGCTACAAAGAATTCATACGAACAGTGCTACGAGCGAAGCATCGCTGGCAAGAAGACGAATGAGAAAACCGTCCGGGTGAGGTTATCGAAAATGTCGAGATCTATATTGACGAAGTAATGCACTGAAGTCGGTTCGTAGCCTCACGACAAACCAGCCTTTATCCAACAGAGATTTGAACGAGCGGCTGATCGATAGTGTCCGAGAACAAACCGGGTCTTCGCAAAGCTGTGACAATGCGCTATGCTGTCGCATTGTATATGAGCTCAGTCCTCGGCTCAGGGGTTCTAGTCCTGCCCGGACTGGCAGCACAGATTGCAGGCCCTGCCTCGCTGCTCGCATGGCTCTTGTTATCGCTGGCAAGCTACCCACTCGCATACACTTTCGCTAGCTTGTCCGCTCGAAAGCCTGAATCAGGTGGAGTCTACTCGTTCGCACGAGAAAGCTTTGGACTCCAGATGGCCGACGCAGTGGGCTGGCTCTTCATCGTCTGGTATGTTACGGGCGCTCCAGTTGTCACCGTCATCGCGGCGCGCTACCTCTCGTACGCAATTCCACTAAGCAATACAATGATCCACGTTGTTGCAGCGCTGATAATTCTGGGAACTTTTCTGATCAATTATCGAGGAATCGTTATCAGCGGGAAGGTTCAGCTCGCGGTTATTGTTGCTATTGTGGGACTGTTACTGACGGCAGTCATCGCGTCTGCACCCCTTGTTCGGGTAGAAAATTTCAGTCCCTTCTTTCCATATGGGATTCTGCCAATCGGCGTCGCGGCAGCATTGATCTTCTGGTCTTACCTTGGTTACGAGAACGTGTCGAATGTGGCTGAGGAGTTCAAAAATCCAGAGCGAGACTTTCACATAAGTATCGTTCTCAGTGTCGTCGTGATCAGCGCGCTATATCTCTCAGTTTCCATCGCTACTGTTGGGACTCAAGCTTACCGAGCTGGCGGCAGTGTTGCCCCCTTCGCTGCAATCCTGTCTAACGCCCTCGGCGTCTACGGTGGTGTCAGTACCGGTGTTCTGGCGGTCTTCATAATATTCGGAACCGTCAACGCATACACAACCGGCATGTCCAGAGTCGTCTACTCCCTGGCCAAAGAAGGAGGTCTTCCGAAATCGGTGGCCCGAATCCATCCAAAGACAGGGGTCCCACACCTCTCCCTCGGCTTGCTCTCCGGATTCTCTCTGATCACGTTGATAGCGTCGTATTTCTTGAATATCGATCTGCAGACAGCGCTCTTGATTCCAAGCGGCGCCGCCATCCTTGTCTACGTGATTGGCTCTGCATCTGGAATACGACTCCTCCAGGGAAGCCGCCTGAGAGTGTATCCATGGATCTCTCTTGGCGTTTCCCTCGTCATGCTACCCTTTGTCGGAGTGGTTCTTGTTGTCAGTGTCCTGGTCGCGCTGTTCGGTTTCTTCTACCGAAGAGTCCGCGAACTACGCCGATAAATACCAATACGGAATACTCGCGAAATTTGAAAGGCTCATGAAATTCGGTGTTCAGATCGAAAACCACCTCGGAATAACCTACAACGGGGTGTGGAAGGTTGCGCTGGAGGCTGAGAAGTCCGGGTTTGATGGTCTCTTCATATGCGACCATCTAATGGGAAGAAATGAAGACACGTATCGACAACCCTGCTTGGACCCGTGGGTAACCATAGGCGCCTTGGCCCAAGCCACCAAGAAGATTATGCTCGGGACCCTTGTCAGTGCGGTCGGGTTCCGATATCCATCGTTACTGGCCAAGATGGGTGCGACCCTCGACCATGTCAGTGGAGGACGGTTGCAGCTGGCTCTCGGGGCAGGTTGGCACGAGCCCGAGTACAAGGCATACGGAATTCCATTTCCACCGGTTGGAGAACGGATGCAGCAGCTACGGGAGGCAGTCCAGATCATACGATCAATGTGGACACAGGACCAGGCAATCTTTGAAGGTAAATACCTCAAGATCGATGGAGCTTGGTGTTATCCTAGACCTGTTTCGCCGAAGATCTGGGTCGGCGGAGGCGGGGAGAAGACGTTGTTGCGGATTGTCGCGGAGCTGGCTGACGGATGGAATGCTGTCGGGTTGAGCGTTGACGACTACGCGCGCAAGCTCGAGACTCTTCGGACGTTCTGTGAAAATGCAGGGAGGAAGTTGAATACTATCGAGCGATCCTACTACGGCACTTGTTTGGTCGGGAGCAACGAGAACGAGTTTCGTGAATCCTTCAACAGATACTACGGGCAGTATCGGAAGGCGGAGGAGACGATGGAAGTATTTGTTGAACGAATGCGCTCCACCCGGCCCTTTGTTGGGACAGCAGCTGAGGTATCGAAGAAGATGAAGGGTTTCCAGAAACTAGGAGTTTCCTATTTCATCCTCTATTTCCCTGACAAGGATGGGTTGAGCTTGTTGAAGCGTTTCGCTGATTTGGTGATGCCTCGATTCGCGTCTGCATCCCAAGAGGATCGTGAGCCTTTAGGAGAACTGTAGGCGTATGAATAGAAATCCGATCAGGAACAAAACCATCGCGAGACTCACGAATCCGCGGGAAAGACATACTTCTCCCAATGACAGGAAGCGCGGCGTCACGTCTATTCGGGCGTGAAATGACTCGAGCTTATTCGGATCTTTCCTAGAAAAGGGGGAGTTTGGGTTGGACATGGGATGTCATCCTAGCTGGTGAGGGGCACGATCAGTGCTTGGGCGTGCATCGTGGTTGTAAGTGAGCCGGTGCCGGTGAGGGTGATGGTGACGGTTGTGGGGCTGGTCCATCCTGAGGCGACTGTGGTGCTGCCGGTAAGTCCGGGGGCGAGGCCGACGATTGTTATTGCCGGTGTGGTGCCGGTGCCATGGTAGGCAATCGTGATTGTGAAATGTGTGCTGTCAGTAATCGCGAATCCGGTTGCGGTGACGTTGGCGACTGTGCTGAAGGCCCTGAAGCCTAGCGAGGAGCCGCCTTCATGGCCCCAGCCAGATGGTCCGGCTCCCCTCAAACCAAACCACTGTTGGCCGTTTGTTGTTGTTTGTTGTGTTGGGTTGGTTGCCGCAAAGGCGTTGTTGAGCCCGTAGCCTACTGCTCCCGCGCCCAGTCCTACGAGCAGTATCACTAGTACCACGGAGCGGGTTGAGATGCCTCTCCGAGTTGTCTGTTGAATGTCTTGTTCGGACATTTTTTTCTTCGATAGATACGGTGTTCGGGATAGAGATGGTGGTTCTCCTAGGAATTTGTTTAAGTTCTCAAAAACCAGGCACGAGGTCAAGGTGCTTTATAGTCGGAATAGATTCGGACTCCTCTGCCCGTCATATTCTCTCAAACCCATTCGCCTGAACATGTTCAATATGACGGTTCAGGAAACGGTGGCGGGGACAGAAGCAGGCAAGCTGCAAACTGAACTCCGCGATGTCTTCAGTAAGATCCTGGGTCACGCGAGGAGGATAGACATGATTTTGGCACTGGGAGATACAACGGAGGCTTTAGGACAAGTTAGAGAGCTCGAACTATATCTCGAAAGGGGCCTTGTGGTTCTCAGCAGACCGTTGACCCAAGAGCCCTAGGAAGTCTGGAATCCGGACGGACCCACGCAATCTCCTTTTCCGGTCTCTGTCCCAAATGATTTAGTCTGTAGACTCTTCGCCACCTAGCATGGCGGAGAGCAGAGTAGTTCTCATCACTGGAGCGTCCTCGGGATTCGGCCGAGAAACTGCGCGGATCTTGCTCGGTCGGGGCTTCAAAGTGTACGGCACGAGCCGGAATCCTTCAGCAAGGCCTCAGGAGCCAGGTGTAGGAATGATCGCGCTCGATGTGGACTCAGATAACTCCGTTTAAAGCGGCGTGAAAGAGCTGCTTGAAGAAACCGGACGCATTGATGTCCTTGTGAACAACGCTGGCTACGTGCTGACTGGGGGTGCTGAGGAGACGTCGATGGTGGAGGCGAAGGCGCAGTTTGAAACAGACTTCTTTGGGCATGTTAGAATGACGAAAGCCGTGCTGCTGACGATGAGGAAGCAAGGCTCCGGGCAGATTGTCAACATATCCTCCACTGCTGCGATTCTCCCTGTTCCTTTCGAAGGCTACTATGCAACCGCGAAGGCCGCTCTGTTGGCATGGTCTGAAGCGCTCCGGCACGAAGTCAAGAGCTTGAGTATCAAAGTCTCAGTTGTAGAACCAGGATTCTTCAAAACCAACCTGGGCCACACTAGGAAGGTCGCGAAATATACGATACGCGACTATGACGAGTTGCGACAACGAGCAATCGCTACGCTAGACGATGATTTCGAGAATGGAGCAGATCCGAGGCTCGTAGGAGAGACAGTTCTTAGAATCATCGCGAGCAGGAACCCGAAGCATGAGTACGCTGTTGGCAGGGAGAGGCGTTACAAGACGCTAAAACATCTGATGCCCCAGTCAATAATTGAGAATGGTGTGAGAAGGCACTGGAAACTGGACAGATAGAATTCATGTGCTAGGCGCACTACCCATGATTGATAGTCTTTGCCGGTGTTCGCGTCAGGTCTAGGCCTCGTCCTGTTCGACTTCGCCATCTTTGTCTGGATTGCCAGCGAGATATTCGGGGCTGCATTGGTTCCACGGCTTCGCCGACACGGCGCAACCCGTGTCAGGAGAGACCGAGGCTCCCGAGTCCTAATCACTGCTACAGTATTCTTCTCGATGGTGATCGCCTTCTACTTTGGATACGGAAGCATAGGAGCGCTTCCAGACTGGATTTTCTCTATCGGAATCTTTCTGATGTTTCTTGGGTTTCTAGTCCGTCAATACGCAATCGCGATCCTAGGCCGCTTCTTCTCTCTAACTGTTCAGATTGCTGAAGACCACATGGTTGTGGAGAAGGGTCCCTACAGGCTGATCCGCCACCCGTCGTATACTGGGATTCTGATTATGTTCATCGGACTGGGTTTGGCGGTGCAATCTTGGGGCGCGGTACTGGTACTGCTTCTCTTCTTCGGTATCTCGTTCGGATACAGAATGCGCGTCGAGGAGCGGACTTTGCTGTCCGGGCTGGGCCGAGACTATGCAAGCTACATGAAGAGGACGAAACGGCTCATACCGTTCCTCATCTAAGAGACACTTCCGGGTCGCACTCTTAGTCATTAATGACGTGAATAGACAGGATTTCGAGGAGTGTTCTATGGGGCGTACGATTCCTTCGTGGCGACTGGTTGTGAACGATGAGATTGAAAGAATAGGAAGGTTCAGGTCCTTTCTCAGAGTAGAAGACAAGGAAATATTCGACGATCTTCTGCGCCAGTGCAAGCACTACGCACCGTATGCGAGCACCATGGCTTCTGTGGTGAAGGAGGTTCCACTAATGTTCTCGATGATGTTCGGCCAACACAAGATGATATGGGAACTAGAAAAAAGACTCGCAAAGCTAGAAGCCAACCAAACCCAACAGTCCAGCGTGCAAGACTCCAGCTCTGGCCTAGAAACCATTGTTCATGCGAACCAACCGTAGGTTCTCATCATCTTCCGGGTTCCTCGATAGACTGGCTTTTTATCGCGGTTCCGAGATTTCCTCGCTGAGGTCTGCGAGGGAAATCCTGATTGCTAGTTTCTAGATTGGATAAGCTGGAGCAAGAGGTCTTCAACCATGTCTTCAAGTTGAATCCACGCCAGGCTGTGATGCTGGGGTTACACGAGTACGATGGATTGTTGCCAGACGTTTCGCCTGGTGGATTGAAGTCTTGGACAGACAAGGCTGTTGGATTGCTGGATCGTGTCAGAAGCGAGAGTCATGCGCTGGACAAGGACGGGCGGCTGGACGCGTTGTGTTTGGAGACGATGCTGGAGCGGATGTTGTTCGATGTCGAGGATCTCCGGGGTTACGCGACTAGGCCGAATCTCTACTCGATGCAGTTGAGCTTGACGCCCTACATTTCCCGGGAGTATGCGCCTGTTGATGCTAGAATCGGAGCAGTGAACAAGCATCTGGGCAGGGTCCCAGGTTTTCTGGACCAGGCTTCAAGGAATCTGGACAAGACGCTGGCGCAGCCGATTGTTGATGTTGCTTCGAAGCAGGTGCAGGGTGTTCTCCGGGACGTGGATGGGAATGCGACGCAGGAGGCTGGAAAAGCTTCCGCGCCGATCCGGAATGAATTTGAGAACTTGAAACGGGATGCTGGGGTCGCCATGGCCTCTTTCGTCGAAGAGCTCAGCGAGGAACACTCTCTCTCAATGGACTTTGCGCTGGGAAGAGAACGATTCCAGAAATTGCTGTGGGTGAACGATCGGATCAACAGGCCGGTAGAGGAGGTTCTGCAGATGGGATTACAAGATCTCGAATCAAACCTGAAAGCATTACGAGAACTGGCGGAAAAGATTGGACCGGGACAAACCGTTGCAAGTGTCGTTGATGGAATTCAGGAGAACCATCCTACAGCTCATCGGTTGATCGACGAGACAGCTGAGGGATTGAGGGACCTGGAGCTGTGGCTTAGAGAACACGATCTCGTCTCTATCCCAGCGGGGACGAAGGTCAGGGTAGTTCCGACTCCGATGCACATGCGGGCAACGACTACTGCTGCGATGTCGTCACCAGGCCCATTCGAGAAGGAGGGCTTGGAGGGATTGTACTATGTTACGCCTCCGGAGGACTCATGGGATCCAAAGACCCGGGAAGAGTGGCTGCGTCACCTAAACTATGTGACGTTGAAGGATATCTCGATCCACGAAGTCTTTCCCGGCCATTATTCTCATAGGGTGTTTCAGCGAGAGTTTGGGAAGTCTATGACTAGGAAGGCGTATTGGAATTATGCGTTCGGCGAGGGCTGGGCACACTACTGCGAGGAAATGATGCTTGACGAAGGTTACGGGAACGAGGCATTGCGGTTGATCCAGTTGAAAGAAGCGTTGCTGAGGGACTGCCGGTTCATCGTCTCGTTCTGGATGCACACTCAGGGTCTTGGGGTGGATCAAGCGCGCCAGTTCATCATGGAAAACGCGTACATGGAGACCCTGCCGGCGGAACGGGAAGCGCTACGAGGGACCTTTGATCACTCGTACTATGGGTATACTCTAGGGAAGCTGTTCATCAAGAAGTCCAGAGAACACTTCTTCCAAACACACCCATCCGCGTCTGCTAGGGAATTCCATGATAGGCTACTGGGGCTTGGAGGCGTGCCGGTTGGCCTCTTGGAAGAACTGATTGTCTAAGGGACCTCGGTGTCAGTTTGTTAATGTGCTGGTAGCTTCGAATTGATAGAGGGTCTTCCCTCTTGGAGAGTAGGGTTGATTCTGGTCTCGAGATTAGGCGAATCCTACTGTTGACGAGGCTGAAGGATGTCTCGAAGGGTATGACGTTGCCGCAGCTTGTCAAGGATTGTGGGAAAGTCTCAGGGTGGAATATTCCCGGGAAGACTGCGTGGGAGGTTGTCCAGCACGTTGTTCAGACGCTGATCGATGACAAACTGGTTTCGCTGGGAACGAAGTTCGTGGTCACGGTGAGGGGCCGGGAGTATCTTGAGGACCCTTTGAAATGGCGTATTGACGATAGAACGACTGAGGAGCTTGCGGATAACATGTTCTGGAAGGAGATCTACGATGTGTTCGACAAAGCTTACCGCAGACTGAAATCTAGGATCCCGCGTTGAGAATCTTGACTGATCAATATCGGGCTAAAGCGAAAATTAGGGCGTGATCGATATGATGAGCCAATCCGGATACCTCACCTCGCGTGAGACGGAGATCATTCGGATTCTAAGGGTCTTGAGCGAAGCCACAGACGGCTTCGTGGTGATAGGAGGATACGCTGTCAATGCTTTCGGTCAACACCGGTTCTCTGTCAACTGCGACCTGGCCACCAGCCGGGACAATGTTCCTGTCATAGATGCGATACTCCTCGGCGAGGGGTACGAGCTGCGAAGAAAGGAGGCTCTCCCGCCCATTGGCGTGACAATCAGGGAATACAGCAAATCGGTCGGAGGAGAGCCAGTATCCGTGGAGCTCTTCGTGGACACTGTCGTCAGTACAACAACCCGGGGAATCTGGACTTACAGGTTCATACATGATAATTCTGTAGAAGCAATCGTAGTGGGAGCGACAGACTCCACTCCGTCTAGGGTGGCACAGAGAAACCTGCTCGTCGCGATCAAGTTGCACACAGGCAGGACAGAAGACCTTGGAGACGTTGTAATGCTATCGGAAAGAGTCGACTGGAATACCGTCGCGCGATGCGCGGCCTGCGGATCAAAAGAACAACTGATAGAACAGATTGATTCCGGGATCACAGAGATCTCTTCCGCAAAATTCGCATCCGAACTGAAATCCACGTTCGCCATCCGAGGCGATCCAACATTCCGAATCAAGCAAGCGAATCTTGACCTTCACTCGCTTAGAACACTTGTCGCCGAGCAAAAATTTAGTGATTCCCTATAGAAGCGACAAACAGCCTTCTCATGGCTGGAACTCTTTTCTAACCATAATCGCCGTGGCCACTCTTTCTCCCAGCGTGCCGTCTGGATCTAGGAAGCGGTAGTGCTCTCCACAATCTACCACAGGTCTCCAGTGGACGTGAGCGACTTTCACTGGTCCCTTCTCCGTTTCGGTTGTTATGAAGAAGACTTCTCCTGGCTCGAAAATGTCCTTACCATCATGCTTCCTGCGCTCTGACTGTGGAACTAGGTGAGCCTTTTGGACCAGCTCCAAATGTTCGGCCCTAACAGTCTCTTCCGCGTGAAAGATCGTGTCGGCTATTTTCCAGGGTTTGAGGCGCTTTCCATCAGCCTTCATTGTGATCTTCATTCAGGCCTCTTCCGTTACTAGAGGTGAACTGCGAGGCTCTTAGCCGAAGTGAAACCCTCAGCCCAGCAAGCCCGGACACATCTCACTTCCTCTCTCGTAGAGGGTCGAGCGATAGGCGGGCTAAGTTGTCAATTAGTAGAGATGCGATGTAGTCATCATCAAACGGTTAGGCTAGTTTTTGACTCCACGGGGGGTTTAGGTTCAAGCCTTCGCCGGTTATTGTGGAGTCTCAATCCAGCAGCAGCATACTTCCAACCGGCAACTTGGGCACTCTGTCGGCGACTTCGAGCTTCGACACTCTTCGGGTGGACAATCGCAGTCAGCACAGATAATCCTCAAAAGAGATCTCCAACATATTCAAGGCGTTGAGGTATATCTACTGTGCTTTTGGACGGGGCGTATTACCTCGTTTGCCAGGAGGGAGTGAGGAACGTCCAATAACGATCCTAAGAGGCTTGTCGGGTTCTCTAGGACACCAACGCAGTACCGAATGACTCTGCCGCGAAGAGAGGATTTTGTTTACGTCAAATGCGGAGCGGACATACTCATCAACGGACTGAAGACAGACCTCAGGGCTGAAGCTCGATGTCCATTGTGCGGGAACGTCACTCTTTTCCACATCGACAATCGACGAATCAAAGATCTTACCCCTAGAGAGCCGAAGCTTCATGTCGTTGAACTCGAATTGGGGTCGGGACGCCTGAGCATCAAGTGTGAATCCACCCATATTTTTGACAGGAAAGAATGCCTCGCCAAGTGGCTGTCAACCTATACCGGAAAACCCGGCCTGGTAATCTCGCTACCCGAATACATGGATTCTCTGAGCCAGCGGCTACCAACGAACGTATCACCAACATGAACCTCACTCGATTGCAAAAGACCGGCTGGATGAGCATCAACAGTCAACTAGGGCGGATTCCGGGCTAAGTCTTTATGACAAATCAACGACTACCATTGGAGGGGCCTATTCCCATTTGAGTAGTCGAGCGGTAGAATAATCTTGAAGTCTAGCGAACGGGAACTCTTGACCGGGATGGGGAACTGTTACAGTTCATGTCACGAGGACTTTGAACATACCGTGGAGATGGTTGGTAGTGCTCGGGGTTTGACGGTCGATCAGGTGAAGAGGATGCTAGAGGATATTCGCGAGAAATATGGGACCGATGCAGACTATCAGAAGCTTCGGGGCCGGCTACCGAAGGATTTTCCTCTGTAAGAGGTCGGAATGGAATGACGAAGTGTCCTTGTTGTGGTGTGGGTTTTCAGAAGCATGATGACTTCGATGATCTTGCGGGTCATTTTGTCGCGATGGCGGGTCAGAGTGATGCGGGGCATGTCATGTGGCTGAACAGGAATATTACCAAGGAGAAAACGGATCGGAAGACCTTGTCGGGGTTGTTGAGGGAGTTCTTTGATCTTGGAGGCAATAGTCTAGAGTCGTGGGTTAAGAGGCGCTTTATCGAGAAGTTCTATGGGGCAAGTCCGCACCCGTTTGTCCTAGCGTTGCAGCATCCTAGCCGCGCGGTGTTGCTGGGGTATGTTGTTGAGCATCAGCACTTCCTTCGTCAATGGGTCAGATCGTGCAGCTACATCATGGCCCGGACAGACGAGATGGACGTGGTCTTGTATGAACTGGACAATATCAACACGGAATACGGTGGCGTAGGAACGGGCCAGCCGAGCCATTATGAATTGTTGTTGAGGATGGGCGAGAGTCTTGGTCTAGATCGGGAGAAAGTGTTTCGGATGGCACCGTTGGTGGATACGAGAGAGGCGATTCGTGTCTGGGATAGTATCTGTCGGGATGATCATTGGGTTGAGGGTATGGCTGCGATGCATGGTCTGGAATTGATCGCGAATCGGAAGTTGAAGGGTGAGGGTGCGAGTATCGGCTATTTTGATCCTGTGATATTGAAGAACGAGGAGATATCGAAGGAAGCGAAGGCGTTCTTGCGGGAGGGATATGAAGCGGATGTGGGACACTCCGAACAAGCGCTGGGTCTCGTGGAGAAGTACTCTAGGTTGTATGGAAATATGGACGATGTGCAGGCGACATTTCTTCGCTCGATTGATTATTTTGACCGGTATTTGATGGCGCGTTTGGTGAGGAGTAGACAGTTTGAAAGTTCCTGAGAAGGGCTGCGCGATCTGCCAGGCAACATGGGGCGATTATTGGGAGGAGGTCGAAGGACAACGCATGTTCTTCTGTTGCGATATTTGCGCGATCGAATTCAAGAACATGGTTAGCGAGGTGAAGAAACGGACCGGATGGAAGACTCTTGATGAGATCAAGATGACCGGGAACTATCGAGGACGAGAATGCACGGCTTCGAATGGGGGAAGGAGGTACAGTTTCAATATCCGGTTTGACTCGAAGGGCGGTATAGACCTGTTCAGCGAACGGGCGTAGGGTCCCAGCTGGGCTCCTTGGGCGCTAGACCCGTCACGAAGGAAGGAGGGTACGGCAAGGGACCGTGAACGTGGGATTCCCAGCGTTTCACGAAGGGCGGGGCGCGGGAAAAAAGACCACCCCCGGGGGTCGAGAAAAGAATGCTTATTTTTCGAAAAAGGAATTTGTTCCCGGATAACTAGAGGCCATAATGGAATGATGGGGAATGTACTCGGTCACCTTCAAGGGATGGCTTAGACTAAGGATTGCCTTGGCGGCATTCCTTGCCGGAAGCATCTCACACCCTACGGTCCACGTGCTCGGTCTATCCTCCGAATGGTACGGCCAAGTTCCATTCCTGATATTGTCTGGCGGATTCGTCTACCTGATCATCGTTGGAGAGTGGGAACGCGTTCTCTACAAGAAACGAAATACCCTGAAACTCGGCCGAGAATTGTACGGGTCGGAGCAACCCTCTTCCTAGCCGGCCTCGTAATCTCGTTCATCCTCGACCTTCCGCTCGTCGAAGACATCGTGGGGCAAAGTTTCCCCCACAACCCTCTCTTGGGAACATTCAGATTGATCATGCCAATAGGAGCAGCCGCCATAGCCTTCGGAATATTCGAAAACTGCAAGAGACTACCCGCCAGGGTGGAACAATCCGCACGAAAAGCTATGGGAATGATGAAAGAAGCAGGCTGCGAAATACGCGATAATCCACTGTGGGTGGCCTTGGACCCACGCCTCCAGTCAGCCGCCACCGCCTATCCCGCTGAAGGAGGATCCGTAATCCTCGTCAAACCCCAGTATGTGGACACAAAATGGTTCGGTGGACTCGACAACATACTAGTTCACGAGATGTCACACATCTACAGGAGAGAAAACAACCAACCTTCCGAAAACCTGGAGATCATCAAAGACTTCGAGGCGAAATACAAGACAGACAAGAGCTACTCCAGAAGAAGCTACCAGAGCAAGACTCTCATCAGATCAATGCTCAACTTGTCAGAAGTACTCACCGACGACCTCGCCCGCTTCGTGCTTGAAAAAGCCAAGGTGGCCTGGGTCGAGCCGACCCGGGAATCGATCCAGTCACTTGTACGTTCGAAGCCCGCTTGGGCCCTCCGAACCAGGCGGAAACGATGGAAGAACGCCATGATCATCGCGATGAACAGTGTCTGCATAGCGGAGATGGAAAGGGACAAGATACCCGACACAGGAGACAAGGCAAAAAAGGCCAACCAGAAACTCCTATCCGCCCTACCCGAAGAGGCGACAAGATCGTACGACTACTTCCACCAGCTAGCACTCTCTCTGAAAGAGAACGTTAGCGAAGTAGAGTTCAAAACCGTAATGGAAAGCTATCTGGCAGCATTCATCGAGTTCGCGGAAGGGCACCCGAGAGGTCTGAACAAGTCAGCATCCATCTCCGCAACCCTTGTCTAACGCGCCCTGTGTCTTCATCAGTGTTTTCTTTCAGCGTCTTGCTTCCTTCCTATGCTCGCGATCCAGCTCGCGAATTCCTTCCCTGACAAGCTTCTCCTGACTCTTGAACGCACCCCTCAAGTCGGAAAGAGATTTTCCCAAGACCCTTTTAGCCACGCCGAGGAACTCGCCTGCTGTTTCTGTGACCGCTCCAGCCCCTTCCCCAGAATAGACCGACCCATAGTCTGCAGCTTCTCGCAAACCAATGGCATCTTCAAAGGCGTCCAGTAGCTCAGTCGGCACCTCCTTCGAGTAAAGGACGCGAACTGCAGCCAAGAGCGCTCTATGGCCTCGCTCGTCGTAACCTTTGGTGTAAGAGAGCCCTTGCAGCGTGAAAGATGGAATAGTACGCCTGAATCGTAGCCCACTTGTCATCTTGGGCCCTTAGCGACTCCCTAGCTGCGGCCAGATCGGATTCTGCTTCCCGCAACTCCTTCTGCACCATTCCTCTAGTAGATCGGCGTAAGGTAATCTTTCGCTCGCGTAGGAGTCTGCTGATGGCCGAATCTACTCTCGTTGCCAGAGAATCTTACCTCGAGATATTTCTTCGAATAGTGGTCTGTCCCCTCTCCTAAGTCGCATTTGCCCCTCCGCATCTACTATTATGGGAGAGAGGTTCCTGGCGAGCTTCTTCTGAAACCGTCTCAGAACCTCCTTCACCGCGGGTCGGTCCTGAGCTAGAATGTAGAGGTCAATGTCGCTGTCCTTCTCATCCGTCCCTTCGGCACTACTGCCGAAGAGAACAACGCGTTCAGCATACCCCTTGAGAGCATCTACTAGGTTTCTCAGACCGAGGATGTTGAATAGAATCTTGAACTCCCTCGCCGCAGGGTTCGAGAGATCGATACTGTAGAATTTCGAGCCGCCCCTCTCATCCGCTTTCGCCAGGCGCTGCCCCTGCAGCGCTCTCAGGGTAATGCTCGCCGCCCCTACACTTACACCGGCCTCCTCTGCTACTTCCCTGACATGATGGGCGCCAGCTGGGTCACAGGCCAGATACTCTAGCACTTTCAGCGTGACCGCTGTATAGTTCATTTTTCTGAACAACTGCTCATTATTTTGAACATATAAACCTCTATCGTATCATTGCTTTCGCCGACCACTGGGACGCTCTTTATTACGAGCCTCGGACTAATACATCATGCTCAACGCTGTTCGGCCCTCAGGGACAAGCGGGCACGTGCAAAGCTCGTCCAGTAGAACTATGCTTCGATTCTCGCGAATCAAACATGTTCTACGAGACGTGACGCGCCCCAGAGAGCAAAGACAGGAAGAGCAAGAGTAGGAAAAACAACGACAGAAGATAGGATTGAACCTCCAGAATTGGGCGTGGAACTTGTTTCGAACATTCGAAGACTGACAACAGTTCTACTGGAAAAACTGGAACAGGACTCGAAAGAGAAGATGATCGACCAGACCCAGATGAGACTGATAGGCGCGATAACATTGAGAGCTCTGAGGCTCTGGGAGAAAACACTCCGGTCGAACGGAGAACCTGCGAGAAAAACCAGCAACATGGTCCAAGAACTGAACGAACAGGTGCAAGCGATTCTCGGAGAGAACATGGAAGAGGCCAAGAAAGATGGGGAATAGTCAACAGCCAAGCGATGATGCGCTAAGAGACGAAGTCGTGCGGCAACTCAGAGAAAGCCTCTCCCGATCAAGAGAGATGATGCAGAACGAGAAACTGGACGCAAGAACTAGGGAAAGATGGACCCAATTGCACACCAACACTGCGCAGGTCTTGAACCAGGTTCTGAGGGATCAGCAGGCGAGAGACTGGGAGAAACGCCTCAAAGAATTGGAGAAGGTTGGGCGCCTTCCCCGAAGAATCATCCTCCCTGGGACTCCGAAAGCAACGAACAGCGACAGCCGATCCGGCGAGGCGTCCTAGATGTCAGGACCCATCAAAGGGAAGATAGATCGTGCCTACGCGGAACTGCAGAGAGAGCGGGAGCGAAGGGAGGCTGAGCGTAAGCCACTCATTGTTGGAGATGTTGTCGAGTTCTGCTTGGTATATCTCCACTTCAAACCATACGCGTACCAGGAGAAGTTTCTGCGGGACACCAACCAATTTGTCCTAGCGAGATGGTCGAGGCAGAGCGGAAAATCCCACACCATCGCAGCGTTGTGCCTCTATCTAGTTCTCTCCCAGTCTCATAGGAGGGTTGTGATTCTGGCGCCGAGCCTGCGGCAGAGCCGGAGAATGATAGCTAAGATCTCTTTCTTCCTCTCAGGGATGGAGACGAATTTTCTATCCGGACGGCCTTACAAGACACGGTTGGAGTTCATCAACGGGTCGAGCATTGAGGCTCTTCCGAACAGCCCAGAGACGGTTCGGGGTATAACCGCTGACTTGGTTCTGGTGGATGAATTATCGTTCGTCTTGAACGACGAGGATCTCTATGATGCGGTTGTCTACATGCTTGGGACGACGAATGGCAGGTTTATCGCGGCGAGCACGCCGGGGTCGCGCGACAGCCTGTTCTACAAGATGTGTACTGATGACAAGAAGTTCGGAAACTTCTCGCGTCATCATGTTAGCTGGAAGGAGGCTTTGGAGCCTAATGGGCCGTTGAAGAAGCAGATTTTGGATGCTATTCGCGCGCAGATGGTTGAGGATCCGTGGCGGTGGCAGAGGGAGATGGAGGCGGAGTTCGCGGTTGATGAGGACGCCTATTTCAGCTATGCCCTGATTGAAAAGTGCGTTGATCCAAGGCTCGAATTCTGGGACGATAGAGATCTGATTGGAGTTGGATCACATTGAGCGCGATTCCGAGTACAAAGCCTTGGAATGTGGGAACATTCTTCATCGGGACCGACCTCGGCCAGAAAGTCGACCACTCCGCCGTCGCAGTAGTGCGAAAAGACGCTGACGTCGTCTCTCTCGTCCATTTGAAGCGGTTCAAACTGGGAACCGAATACGGGGTCGTCTTAGGTCACATGAAATTGTTGCAGAGGACGCTGCAGACCGTCCACAGGATCTACATTGACCGGACAGGTGTCGGCGAGTTCTTTGTCGAACAGGCAACCAAAGAGGACCTCAAGAATGTCAAGGGGATAATGCTGAGTCTCCCGGAAAAAGAGAATATCATGGGGTATATGAAAGGGACCATGCAGAAGGGCCTGCTAAGGATCCCATATGACTCCGAGCTGATTAACGAGATTAACGTGGAAAGATACGAGCAGACACAGACAGGACAGACGAAGTTCACGCACCCGAACGGGACGCACGACGACAGACTATGGGCCCTCGCACTGGCAGTCTACACGTCAGGACCCGCGATAACAAGATATGTTCCATTCGCAGCCTTCGGACACATCATAAAACCCCTATGGCAATTCTCGGAACAGAGATACCCATACGGGTGGAATCCGGCCCCTTTCAACCCCGCGCGATACTGCGGGACATGTGGTAGACTGATAACATCAGACCACGAAATGTACCACAAGAGATGAGCATCAAAGGCTACTAACGCTCTGATTGGCCTCGGTTCGCTGAGAACAATTGTAGCCCAAGGAGAAACTCGAAGATTCCCTGTGAAATCGAAACTTGTGGGACAAGCTTGAGTGTGATGGGATTCTTGAGAAAAAGAGGGGTTCGGGCTTTCTTAGAGCCCGAGTCCGGCGCCCAGAGTGTAGATAGCGCTGGTCGTCTGCGTCTCCGTTGTTCCATCGGACAGAGTCGCTGTTATCGTCACCTGGTAGATGTCTCCTACAACAAGCAGTACTGGTAGAGCGGTTGTCTCAGCTAACGCTGATTGACCGGGTTGCAGAGGGAGGGAAGTGCTCCATGTGAATGTCACTGGTTGGCCGGAGAGTTGCACTGATACCGAGCTGATGGGAACGGTCCCGGTGTTCTCGCCTTGGATCGTGAAATCGGGACTGCTGCCTCCTTGCAGGTTTGTATTTTGGATACTTATTGCGTTCACTTGGAAGTGGTGCTTGGTTTGGAAGAAGGTTGAGCCCCCGGTCTGGACTGCAATGTTCGTATGTTCGCAGTCGATGTCGTTGGTGGTAGCCTGGGTGCAGAAGGGCGATGTGGAGGAGCGTCTCGTGGCAGGTTCTGCAGTGCTGTTGACGAACTGATCGGACGTGTAGATGATCACCGCGCTGCCGGTGGTTGGGCTCGCTGCGACGCCGAAGTCGTCCAGCAGATCCCTGTTGCCTGTGCAGGTGACTCCTGCCTCACATACTCCGCCGTAGTGGATTATGTTCGAGGCGGCAACTTGGGTCCAGGTGCTGCCTGGCACTAGCGCGTTGAGGTTTTGGCTGAAGTAGACGTTCCACGCAGCACTGTCGGGGTATGTGTCGGGGTGATCCACGCCGTTGTAGAAGTTTGTGCCGTACCAGACTACGTCTAGTTCTCCTGCGTTGCCGGCTGTGCTCCAGGGGAAGATGGCCGTTTTGGATGGTGTCTTGTTTATCTGGTAGGGTCCGGACCAGTTCTTTCCGAAGGTCCTTGAGAAGCTATAGTAGACATTGTGGTCATCGGTATAGACTGCGTATACGTTTCCTGCGGTGTCGACGCTGACATTGATGAACTGGTGTCCATAGTCGACGTTTGTGTTAGGGTTGTTGTAGACTGTGTAGTCGGTGAAAGTGTTTCCGCCGTCTATCGATACTGCTATCCAGACGGTGTGGACGTGGCAGGCGATAGTGCATGATGCTAGCTCGTCGGAGTTGGCGATCGAGCTGAACACTTGGTAGATCACGTGATTGCTCGGGTCTATGGCTAGGTTGCCGATTACGTTGTTGAAGCCTGCGAGGAAGGCGATGTGGGCTGGGTCGAAGGCTGACGCGTGCTGAGTGAAGACGAGGCCGCTGTTGTAGCTGCAATCCACGACAATATCATTTGTCAGGGTGATGGCGTGGTATGAGATGCAGACCTTGTTGGCGCCGTCTGCTGCTATCCATTCCCTGTCGTCCCCGGCGACGCTGGCGCTTGTCGGATTGATCGTCCATGATGCGCCCGCATCTGTGCTCGTGCTGACGTAAATGTTGAGAAGTGGTGGTTCGCTCTGGAGGCTTGCCACGTACACGTTGTAGAGACCGTTGGTGTTCTTCTCAGTCGCGACCGCGATGTCGGTGTCTCCTCCTGCGGGGCTGATTCCCGGGCGTCCGGCTGAGATGCTGTTGGGAGGTGTTAGCGTTGTGAAGTGTTGCCCGTTGTCGTTTGATCTCCAGGCGAAGGTTCCTCCGCAGAGGCCTCCGATGACGCAGAACACGTTTTCTGATGAGCCGTAGAAGTTCCCGGCTCTGTCAGCTCTGATCGAGGGTTCGCCCTCGGTGTTCTGGCATGTCCGCGCGGTGTTTGGACATGAGGTGCCTACATTGTATCCCGTAACGAACGGGTTTCCGGCGAGCTCGTAGTTGGCGAACGTGGCTTTGGGTGAGGCGGCGTTGGCTCGGGTGATGGTTGCTGATGCGAGGATTGTGCCGCTTGTGAGGGTAAGGAGGATGAGGAGTATTGTCAGTGTATTGTCCGTGATTTTCCGAATAATATCCATGGATTGGCAGTGGAGGGTCGTCGTGGCTATATTCTATGTTCTGAGCCGGGATAATTTCGAAAGCCGATATTATCGAAACACAATATATCGCACTGTGAACACAAAGTAACACAAACCCCCTGTAGCCTTATCACGAGATCAACAGAGCTTAGGACTCGTGCAGGACGGTTCTGTCTGGATTCGTTTGAGGCAGAAGTCAAACGGTCATGGTTCACACTTCGAGAGTCACTAAGAGCTGCGACCAAGGGCGGAAAACTTTGGACCCCGGCAATCGTCGCGCTTGGCGAGAATTGGGTCAGAATCCTTTCAAGCGAACGTTCTGTTGAGTTGCGACCACGCAGACTGATCTGGACCACACCTAACAGTTTTCGTGTTACTGGGGTCGGGAACGGTTCGAGATTTCAGCGTAGCCATTTGAGGTTCAAGAGTCCCGATGAGGCTTCACAGGTAGCCTCAACTATTAGGGGCAGTTTTTCGGTGCTAGAGGAACCGTTAGTTCCGGTTGAAGAGTTTCCGGTTCAGGTTCGTTTTCTTATCTCAGCAGGTTACGTAGTGCTCCAGTTGTACATTTTCCTGTTCAGGCTCATTGTTGCAGCAATCATCCTCGTTTTCTCCGGGGAGTTCGGTCCATTTGGGTTCGCGATGGGAATCGTGCTGGTCATAGTTTACTTTGGTTTGTTCTTCTGGAGTGTGTTCGTAAAACTAAGAAGAAGGACTCAAGGGTGGCTCAGGTTTGAAGGCAAGTCTATTGCAGTCAGGACTCCTGACTCCTGGGCAGCGATTTTTCCAAGGACGATGGAATGGAGAAGCTCAACTGTTTTCATTCTTAGAGGTCCTGGAACGAAGCTCGAGGTCTCCCTTCCAAACAATCAGAACACTATTCAGATCACGTCTAAAATGAAGGCTCTCCGCCCTGAGATTCGCGAGATACCTGTAAGTTAGTTGATGATTCGGAGTTCTGATTGGCGAGTGTTTGGGAAATTACGCTCGCTAAAACGACAATGACGGGAGTGAACCCTTCCGGGTTAGAACTCGATAAATACTTGTTCAGGCTCAACTTGGAACCCATGACAGAGCCTTTGCTTGTATCTCCGAGGCTAGTCTATGTTGAGAGAGTCATAGGGATTCCAGAGATCGAGCTTTTAGATCTTTCAAAAGATGAGAGAACTGCGCTTGCACTGTCCAACAAGACTGGCTCCTACCAGCTGGCAGCGTTAGACGTCAGAGGAGGAAAGCTACGCCCGGTCTCTCACGGAAAAGAACGGGTAGCTTGGGCTCGCATATCAAACGATTCAGAGACAGTGTGCTTCTCCCGAGACTTTGGCGGAAAAGAAGAGCATCAACTCTTCACAGTTCCCCTTGAAGATGGCGACGAGGAAGAGCAGCTAACACAACTATCGTCAACCCGTGTTGAGGGCTTCAACTGGTCCAATGGCGATGACAGGCTTGTTCTTGCCGGGGCGACAAAAGAGGTGAATGGTGCCTGGACGGTCGACCTAAGCAATGGCAGCCACACGCAGATCTATCAGAACAGGCACTGGGTGTTCAACCCTGAATGGTCGAAGGATGATTCTAGAATCTGCGTGTCCGCAAAAACAACAGAGCACCCGACAGCGCTAGAGCTTGTTCTCCTATCTCCGGAAGGTGAACTTGAACCTCTCATCTACACGCCCAAAGAAGGCTCTGAGAATACGAACGGCGGATGGCATCCCTCAGAGCCCTGGATACTGTTCAGGACAGACGCCAGAGGCCGCTACGAGCTCGCCATATACAAAACAGACTCTCAAGAGCTAACTTATCTTAAGGGCGGAGAGCTTGGCCTCGACTTCCCGGTCTTCGCATGGATGCCTGACGGGAAATCCGTCTACTACCTGGCCACGAACACGGGCAGGACCCGGCTCTACACCGAACTGATCGACGGATCCGAACCACCTAGAGAGGTTCTGCTGCCTGAGGGCTATCACGCCGGCTATTTCGGCTCTTCCGTGAAGGTGGCTAGGTCAGGTGAATATTTTGTCTTCTCATGGTCCTCTCTATCCAGCCCGCCCACCCTGTCCAGGTATGATACAAGGACGAGAAGGGTGGAGACGCTGCATGAGCATTTCACGGACCTCCCGCTCGGAAGAGCGGAGCCGGTTGTCTACAACTCGTTCGACGGACGACCCATACACGGATGGTTCCTCAAACCGGCGCGAGTGGAGGCTAGAAGCCCGTGCGTTCTATGGATTCACGGGGGTCCAGCGTGGGAGGTCGCGGACGAGTGGAACCCTGCGATCCAGTCCTTCCTAGTGGCTGGATACACGCTCTTCGCGCCAAACATCCGCGGAAGCACAGGCTACGGCGTAGAGTTCCAGAACCTGAACATACATGACTGTGGCGGAGCGGACCTCAAGGATGTCGAGGAAGCCGCGAAATACCTCAGGACTAGGCCCGAGGTGGATTCGTCAAAGATTGCCTTGGTCGGCGCAAGCTACGGGGGTTTCATGACCTTTCTCGGGACGACAAAGCTGCCTGACTATTGGGCTGCGGCTGCAGCAATCGTCGGAATCACGGACTGGAAGGAAATGTACGAGCTGTCCGACGCCGCCTTCAGGAGCTTCATTGAGAGATATTTCGGAAGGCCTGAAGACAATCCGGAGCTTTACCGCGATAGGTCGGCGATAAACTTCGCCGAGAACCTAAAAGCGCCATTGCTCATATGGCATAGAGGCAACGATTCGAGATGCCCTCTGAGTCCGGTCCAGAAGTATGCAGACAGACTTCGCGAGCTAGGGAAAGACTTTGAGATGAACGTGGTCTGGGACGAAGGCCACGGATTCCAGAAAACCGAAAACCTAGCCCGCCAATACAAGGCCATCATCGAGTTCCTAGACAAGAAGCTGGACTAGGGTTCTCTCACATCTTCTCTCTGAGGCCGGAAAGCTTCGATAATGGACCATCGAACGCTCGTCTCAAACCGAGAGGGAGCGGTCAGGTCGATGCCTTGGATGCCTCTTTCGCCTGTTCCTTCTACGCTGAACCAGATAATTCAGCAGAATCACCACGATTGCGGCGAGCTCTTGGATCCGATTCTGGAATGATATTCGCCACCCCCACGTTAGAAGAGAAGCTGCGAATATTCCAAAAACGGGATCCTATTACGACCAGGAGCAGAAAACTTCCCAGAAACTCATCAACCATTGTTCATCTAGAAGCATTAATGAGAGCTAGCGTTTCGGGCTCCGCCCCAGTTGTGACAGAAACTCTTTCCCAAGGACGCTGCTCCACATGACGGGCATCGAAGCCGAATACAGCACTCGCTGCAGAATTTCCCGCCAGCAGGTTGACTGTTTCCACAAACAGGGCATGTGTCGTAGTTGTGGATCTGTTGAGGAATGGCCAGTAGCAAGCCCATCGTGGTTGCCTGTCCCATAGCCTGTGCTAATCGAGTCTGTTGTGGTTGAGAAACTGGCTGACCCTGCAAGCTGACTAAGTAATTGGCTTCGAGGCTGAAAAGTCTTGTTATCTCGTCAAACAGCAGAGTCTCAGAGGGCGCTACTGTCTCTTGTAGCGTTCCTTCTTCATCGGCGGCGGCTGTCCCTCCCATTCAATCATGTCTGACGGTTTGCCCCAACGTGGAAGGCCGCCCAAGCCTATTGACTCTGGGAGCATCGTTGGGCTGAGGGTTTCGTGTTGCTCGGTCCGTTTCTCTTCAGGCTTGAGACGAACTATCTCGAAGTTTCCTGCAGTTTCGAGCACTCTGTAACCGGGAAGGTGTCGGGTGTAGAGGAACTTGTTGACTAAGAATTTGATCTTCCCGTTGGAGAGACCGGTGACTTCGACGAGCTTCTTGTGCTGAGCTATCTGACCGCTGGACACGGCCGTCATGTATTCAACTAGGGAGGAGACTTCGTCGTTCTGGAGGTCGTCAGCAACGATCTTGGTCAATCGTTCATCCAGCTCGATTCCGTGTTATACCGATCCAGTTATGATGGATGCTTTCTATAATAGATTCTGGATCAACAATGGGTTGGCAATCGACTGCCAAGCTGCATATAAAACGGCTGGCAATAAACTACCAACCTATTATCCGTCCGAGAAAATAGTTCAAAAAGGAGCAACCCCAAGGATACCCTTCAGAAGAACGGGCTAGTAAGTTGGCCAGGAAGGTGCTCCGCAAGGGAAAGCCACAGGCAGAGTCAGAAAAGATGGTGCCGCCAGGCAGACTCAGCGATTCGCTTGGAGCATGGAACATGAGTGATGAGGAGGAGGAAAGGATCTTTTCAAGCATCAAGGAAAACTGGAAGAGGACCACACTTGGAATTCGCCGCAGAGTTAGCACAGAAGAACAAGCCTGACATCGCAAGGGTCCCAGGGCTATCCATTGAAGAATGGTAGAAATCAAAGACTGGATTCTTTTTCTAGTTTCGAGCTTCCTTTCTATGCTCACGTTCAAGCTCACGAATACCCTCTCTCACGAGCCTCTCGTGGGTTTTGAACGCGCCTCTCAACTCGCTTAGAGACTTCACTGGGGCATAAAGGAACTGATCATGATCTAGAGAGATTCTCTCTGTTCCCTTTCCCCAGTCCTGAGCTTTGCGCCGACCGAGCGCTATGTCAAAAATCGGATCCTTCGGATCAATACCCGACTCCTCCTTGGTCCAGCGGAGCGCAGCCTCCCGTAGCGCGTCCTTGACTGTAAGCCCCTTCTTCTTTGCGAGCTTGACTAGGGCACTGTGCTCTTCGGCGTTCAGTACGGTCTGGACAACCTTTTGCGGCATGAGCTTCCACGCAGTGTCACATGCCCTCTAAATGTGAACGCTCCGGAAGATGCAACGACGACGATGCCCAATATTGTATGCTCGACCAGAACCGGACGCGAGGAAGCTCGCTCCCAGAAAGCCCAATATGGAGCGTATACAATTTGTATATGAAAGCCGATGCGCGTTGTACCTGTCAGAATTGACGACGAAGATCTCAAGAGGATAGACCTACTTGTCAAGCGTCAAGCGTTTCGGAGCCGAAATGAGGCCATCAGAAGGATGATCAAAATCACTCTTTCAGAATCAATGTCTGACGTCCAAAATGTCGACGAGCTTGTGAAGTCTTTGTTGAAGCTAAAGAAATCTGGCAAGGAACCGTTGGTCCTTCGGCTAAACCGGACAGCAACAAGGATTGTGGCGAGCGGAAGAGACCGTTGGCATACGTAGATACCGGTGTGCTCATCGCAGCATACGCTCCTAAGGACCCGCTGCGATCGGCCGCGAGGAAATTTCTTGGAAAGAATCGTGCTTCCCGAATAGTCTCCTCACTGACCTTCGAAGAACTGTCCTCTGTCCTTTCGAGAGTTGGAGAGAACTTGGCAACAAGCGTCGTGATGCGTTCTGTAGGGCCTAGCGTGAATGTTAGAGTTGGGAGGGCTGGCTTATCACTAGAACCCACCTGAACTCCGCGAGCTGTCTGACATCTTCGAAATGGCCATCAAATGAGATTATCTTCTGAATCCCATGCTTCTTCATCAGTACTAGAGATGTCCAGTCCGTTAGCGTCGGAATGTGATGATGGTGTTCACGAAGGAGGGCTTTCGCGGTGGAGAAATCATGCTCGTCGACCTTGAGAAGCCTCAACTTCTCACTTCCCTGGACCGTATCATCTATCTTCTTGATCAACGAAAGACGGAAAGAAAGGGGTAGCTTCCGAGTCTTGCTCCAGGCTATCGAGAAACACTCGTCGACAACATAGTCAGAGGTGTAGAGCCATGCGAACTTTTGAAAGGCTGATTCTAAGAGAACCTTTCCTCTCTTGTGATCAGAGTCATGCTCATTTAGAGCGGCCACAAGGACGTTAGTGTCGACAAAAACCATTCAGGCGAATTCCTCGTCAAGACGGGAAGCGTGAGTGTCCACCTTCCAGTCAAGAGGTTTCTGAAGCGCCTTCCACAACGGGTCTTGCTTCCAGTCGACTTTGGTCAACGGTTTGGACTTTTCCACCAGCTTCTCGAAACGCTTTACTACGTTTCTTGCC
>Ga0209058_1000121_pt1 | contig 58493 bp, 69 predicted proteins | sample GraSoiAngelo_147_FD_185904 | JGI IMG/M metagenome (GOLD analysis project Ga0209058, IMG submission 185904) | Grasslands soil microbial communities from the Angelo Coastal Reserve, California, USA - 14_1009_05_40cm (SPAdes) (version 2) | ecosystem: Environmental > Terrestrial > Soil > Grasslands ... | reverse complement strand
GATGTCGGATGAACGCAACAAGGTCCCAACTCTCGTTATTCATCGTGCCACCAGTCCCATCACCAAACGCGGGCATTCCTGTGAAGCGCACGCCGTTCTCGATGATGTAATACAGTTCACCGTCGGTCAGTTGTTGAGTCGCGGCCTCCGTCATGTCGGGCGGTTTCGGATAGAGGCCTCTCCCGATCGTTGTGGCTCCTCGTCCATCATTTCCATGGCATGACGCGCAGTGGTCGGCGAAATGGGCCATTGCCCCAGTCAATACTGCTGGACTCGCCGCGATTGGATTCCGGGCATTCCGCGCCTCTCGCGAAATTGCAAAATGACGCAAACTCCGAGCTACGAAAGCCTCAGCCCTTGTGGGCTCCTCATGAGTGCCGATCCCGCGGGATACCATATACACGCCAGCCAGAGTCGCTCCGCCCAAGAAGCCGAGCAGCAGAACGAACACGTATTTGATGTAGACGCGTTTCATAACGGACGCATCTCCCACAACTCACGGCCGAAAATGACAGGTCTAACGATCCAATTGCGACTCCGGATTATATCCCCGCCCATTGATGCATTGTTTCCCTGCGACAATATGCCGCACTCTGAGACCGCGCATGGTGGGGCACGCTATATCAAATTGCGGGCGGAAATTTCGACAACTTGCGCTGAAGGGAGCGGCGGTGGATACCCAGGAGTTTCGCAGCCTGGGATATGTTACCGGAGCAATCGGAAAGAACGCGTTGGATATGTTCCCATTCCACTCGCGCGAGAGACGGTACGGTCGTTGGGGCGTGTTTATGCGTAGAATCTTGATTCAGATCGTTGTACGCCTCGAGGATCTGCTCGGCGTCGGCAGGCTTACTAAGGTAGTGATCGGCGCCTAATCTCAGCGCCTGCATGGCCGTCGCGATACTTCCGTAACCGGTAAGTATGATAACCGCGATCGTATTGTCCTGCTTCTTGATGTTCTGGATCAGATCAATTCCATTAAGGCCCGGCATCTTCAGATCCAGCAGGACAAGGTCGGGACTCACGCCGGCTGCCAGACGGCAGGTCTCTTCCGCAGTCTCCGCCTGGTAAGTTTCGCAACCGCGATCGCGGAATGCCCGGCAAAGCCGATTCCGCAAGATCGAGTCGTCATCGACGACAAGAATGACAAGATGATCGCTGGCCGTTTCCTTAGGGCTTCGCATGCGTCATATCAGGCAGTTCGAGGATTGCAGTACATCCCTTGCCGGGACGGGATTCAAAAGACAACTGGCCGCCGATCGTCTGCGCGAATAAGTGCGCCAGAAAAGCGCCCAATCCCATGCCTTGTCCGGGCGCTTTGGTTGTGAAGAAAGGTTCGGCGACACGTTCGATGACGTCCGGACTCATTCCTATTCCTTCATCGCGGACCAAAAACCGTACGCGTCCAAAATCGGATCGCCGCGCGCGCAGCACGACGGGCCGGCCGTCGGGACTTGCGTCGAGCGCATTCTTAACGAGAGCCGACAAAGCTTCGACGGCGGCGCGAACAGGGAGGACGCAGTTGGGCGAATCCGCATCAACGTGAATTTCGATTCTGTTCTGCGCATCCGGAAACTCTTCTCTGACCTGGGCCAATAACGCTTCGGCCGCGGTGGCCTTAGGCGTTTCGCCGAAGGGATCCGCGCCCTGCGCGCCCATACGCTCGAGAATCAGGCGGCAGCGTTCGACTTGAGAACGGATGAGTTGAGCATCCTCATGCGACCGTTTATCCCGGAGGCGCGATGTTGCGTCATATTCCATTTCCTTCGCCGTGATCGCAATCGTCGCCAGCGGTGTCGCCATTTCATGCGCTGCCCCTGCCGCAAGCGTGACCAGCGATGCCAGCCGGTCGTTTCGGGCGAGACGCTGCTGCATGAGCCGGATTTCGTGTTCTTTGTTTCGGGATTCGGCGGACAGCTTCCCCACAAAGAAACTGATCAGCAGCGCTGCCGTTGCAAACGCCAGCCACATTCCCAGTAAATGTAGAGAGAACTCGCCTGCCTGTATATGTTCGCGAAATACCGGGATTTCGCGAGAAATCCAGAAAAGCAGTCCGAAGGAGAGCGTCGAAAGAATCCCGAGCGTCCACGTCCACAATTTGCGCAATACAACCGCGGAGAAAGTGATTTGGACCAGATACAAGAGACTGAAGGGATTCGCCGGGCCGCCGCTGAGCGCAAGGATCAATGTCAGAGCCAGAGTATCGAGGCTGAACAATGCGCCGACCAGATGTTCGGCGTTCCCTCCAAGCCCACTCATCCTGGACCCGAGCAGCCAATTGCTTATAACCTGGATTCCAATCGCCGGTCCAATGATACTCACCGGAAGCGGGATCTGAAGGCCCAACGCGAGGACGGCAATTAAAGCGACTTCGCCCGCGACAAGTCCATAACGAAGCCGGACGACCCACCGTAATGCCAGATGTCGAGCGGTTTCGCCCGCGAAGCGGGGATCGGCCTCGAACTCCGGCTTCCAAAAGCCTGTTTCCAATGCCCTCTTGTGCTCCGGGATAATCACGCGACCATTCTACAGCGCATAGCAGACTTACGATGATTTGAAAAATGACATTCTGACCACGTCCGGGCCTTTCCATTGTGCAAAAACTCTTATTAAGGCTGCGAAAGCTCATGACGATTTGAAATTCCAAGAAGCCGATCGTAAGTGGGACCGCAATGCCGAAGACATTGCAGACTTTCTGAGCCGTGCAAATTCCTTTATGTCGAAAACGGCATTGACGGATTTGATGAAGATGCATCTGGCGACGACGAAAGAAGAGGTGAAGGCACGGGTGACCAAGAATTGGGAAGCTGACGTTCGAGCGTTTGACGCCGTGTACGATCACATTCTGCGAATGGCCGACGCGCTGTCCGACGGCATCATCAGGCAATTTCCGGAACGATTCCTGGGTACGGCCAATTAAGGGAGTGTCGACAAATCAAACGACCGTTGATCTCAGTGCGCCTGCGAACACGGAGCACTACAATCCTGCAGCATCTCGTGCGAGCTTGACGGACTCCCCTTCTGCGCGGGCAAAGGTAGCTTCGCGGCTGATTGACCGCGCAGCGTCTCCTCTTTCGAGGAGAGGAATATTATCGCAAACCAAAACTCCCGATTTTCAAACTGAGTCAATACCGGAATTCTCGTTGAATCGACTCGGCCTCTGAGAGCTGCTGCCTCAGGAATGGCAGAAGATCGCGTGCAAAGTCGGCCATCTCCCCCGGCACGGGTGGAGCTGTGCGCCGAAGTTTATTTTGATGCATCGTCGAAATGCCGGCTTCTTGCTCGAACAGCCGTATGGCTCGGCGGAATTCGTAGACAATCGTGTCTATGAAATTGCGATCAAAATCCAGGCCTGAGAGTAAAGAAAGCCTTTCCAGTGCCTCTCGGTGTTCTGCTGTAAGGACGTTGCGATCAACCCCAGTGTAAGCGATGTCGCGAACCAGGTTGTTCTGCCGCAAACCGCCCAGCGTTTGAAGTGCCTGCTTCTGGTAGCCAGCAATGTTTTTCGCAAAATGTTTCACGCGCTCGCCCTCAGCTTTGCTCATCGCAACTTCAGCGAATTGAATGCTGGCGTGAGTGATCTCGATGCTACGTTCCAGAAAACTGCTGGGGTCGCCGTCTTCTTTCAACGGCGCCGATGAGGCCCCACTTGAAGCGGTCAAAATCACGATCGCAAGGAAGACAAATTGTGTACCGAGTGCTTTAAACATTAAGCTGCGTGCTCCTTTCTTAGCCATTGCAGGCTTATGCACCCCGCGTACCGCGCGCGGTTTCGCAAAAAAAGTCGACTTAGTCCACTCGCGCTGTACCTTGGGGATCGTGCGGGTGATCGATGAATGCTTACAAGAGAACGAAGGGTAACCGGGTTGTCAGCCAGTATCTGATCTGAGTCTCTCTTGCAGGACTACATTCTTTAACGAGCTTTGAGCAGGTTCTGGACGACTTTCTCCATTTCGTCGTACCTGCCGACGCCGCCGTGGCTATAACGGACGATTCCGTCCCGGCCGATGACAAACTGCGAGGGCCAGAGATCGCAAAGGTAGTCACGAAACATCTTCTGCTTTTCATCGACGACGACGGGAAACTTGATTCCCAATCTCGTGATCGTTTCCCTTAGCTTCGATACATCTTTTTCGTAGTCGGCGCGTGGCGTGTGGACTCCGATGACGACAAGACCCTCGCCACCGTATTCCTCATAGAGTTCCTTAATGTGCGGCATAGCTTCGATGCACGGTTCGCAATCGAATGCCCAAAAGTCGATGACGACAACTTTTCCTCTGAGGGACTTCAGCGTGACTGGCGAGCTGTTGATCCAGAGACCTGACCTCAGTTCGCGGGCCTTATATGAAAAATCGGGCGATTGAGCGGCGAAAATGAAAGCCGCAAATAATGTGATCAGACTTGGAATCAATGGCTTCTCCGATTTTCAGGCTTGCTCTTCTTGCCTGGGATTAAGACGATCGTCGTATCCGAAGGTACACCGTGAACAACAGCCCCCGCGGGAAGATCAAGCGGCCGGCGAAATAGAAAAGGATGTTGGTAACCCTGCTGATATTCGTACAGCCACAGCAACGGCACAGTTTCACCGTCGGGTAAGCCGGCGACTATCTTTATAGAGACGCCGGATGGGACTGTAACGGGAAACAAACCGTCGAGAGTAACTCCATGATCCAGTGTGAAGTCCCCGCTAACCTCGATTCCGTTTTTCGGGATTCTGTACGCAGGTGGTTTATCCAATTTCGGTTCCTTAGGGAGGGTGTTCGGGTTGTTTCCTTTTGGCGTATCGCTATCGACCCAATCCGTAATCAACTCGAGCTCGACTGGGGTGAGTCCTTGATCATTTCGAAACTCCCCGAAACCCTTGACTGCACCCCACGGAGGCATGTGGCGTGAAAGAACGGCGTCCTTGATATCCACGGCACGGGGCTGCACATCCTGATATCGCATCAAGGAAAAAGCGGTACCCCCTTCACGATGACACGACGCGCAACGCTGATAAATGATGCGCGAAATTTCTCGATTCCAGGTGATCGCGTTTCCAACGTTGTGGGCATTGGACGGTGCACAGATTCCCAGAATGATGGAGATGAGGAATGCCGAGCGCTTCATAAGCCTTTGACAACCCGCTACCGGTACCATTATATAAAGACCGATGCGGCCGATCGCACTGATTGTCTTTTTATTGTCCGTCGGCTTTGTCTGCGGGCGAGTTCAGACCACTCCGGATCCCTCCAAAGATCCGGTCTATTTCTGCCCGATGGACCGCGACGTCCGGTCCAACACTCCCGGCAATTGCTCGCGGTGCGGAATGAAACTGGTTGCCGCAGTACCCGATCCCATCGAATACCATCTCGACTTGGTTATCACCCCTCGAATTCCGAAACCGGGCGAGAAGGTTCGCCTCAAGTTCGACGTGCATGACCCCTGGAAGAATAATCCGGTCAAGAAGTTCAATATCGTGCATGAAAAGTTGTTTCACGCTTTCATTGTGAGCGAGGACCTTCAGGTTTTCGTCCACGACCACCCGGTGTGGGTGAACGACGCATTTCAATATGAGATGACGTTGCCCAAGCCTGGAATGTATCGCATCCTTGGTGATTTCTATCCTGAAGGCGCAACGCCGCAGCTCATCGCCAAGACAATCTTCGTGGCAGGAAACGCGTCGCCTCCTCCGCCATTGACGCGGGACTATTCACCTAAAAGTGGACAGAACATCAAGGTGGAATTCTCGACATTCCCGGCCCAACCCGCCGCCGGCAAGAATACGCAAATGCGTTTTACCATTACGCCGGCAGACGGTCTGGAGAAATATCTTGGCGCCTGGGGCCATATGCTGGCTGCCAGCGACGACTTGATCGATATGATGCATACGCATCCCTTCATCGCCGACGGCTCTCCTCAAATACAGTTCGATCTGACATTTTCTCGCGCCCGCATGTACCGTGTTTGGGTCCAGTTCCAACGGAATGGGGTCGTGAATACCGTTCATTTCGATATCCCCGTCAAAGCGGCGTCCTAAGGCCTGCTGTTCCTGACAAAGAATTCAGGAACTCTTCATCTGCGTCAAGTAATGAGTTCTGCTAGCCTCGCAACGCGGGACCAAACGATCTCGCGCTAAAGATTTACGTCTTTGTGAACGGAGAGCGCATGGTTTTACGAGAGAGATTATTGGGCTGCCTCGCGGTAGTCCTCCTGACGGCAGCTTTTGCCGTTCCCATAGCTTTGAGCGCCAAACCGCCGGCTCAGGGCGCAACTTCGTCGGTGAGCGGGCGCGTGACGGATAACGGCGGCGCTGTGTTGCCGAATGCGGAAGTATCACTTGTTCCTATCGTTCCGGCCATGCCGGGTATGAAAATGACGCCGCCCCCGCCTATCGTTGGCCGCGTGAATAATGACGGTTCGTTTACAGTTGCCCAGGTTCCTGCCGGGCAGTACGTCTTGCAGGTCGATGCCCCAGGTTATGGGCGGTCGTCTCAGGAAGTGACAGTCCCGACCACACAGACTTTTAATATCAAACTCGAGGCACTTGAAATTCCCGGTGCAGAGGGTCCCGAAGCCGCCGCGAAGCCGGCGCCGACAGACGCCCAGGCCATGCAGCAGAAGATCAATGAACTCGAGCAGCGGGTACGCGACCTCGAAGCCAGCACCGTGTATTCGCTGCCCGAAACGCGCACGAGAAGAACGACCGTCTATATCGACAAGAACAGCAACATTTATGACAAGCCCACGCCCGGCGCGAAGCAGACAACTACCTACCAACGAGAGCGCGTTTACCGCCGCCAATCGATCGACGAAAAAATTCAGAGCGCTTTAGAGGAGCAATCCAAAAACAGCGTGCAGGTCGGCGTCAGCGCGGCGATTGCGCCTCAGGCGGTGTTCCAAACGAAGGGCGAGAAGACGGATGCGGATCGTCACGCATACCAGCTATCCTCGGCGGATCTGTTTTTCACCGCGCGCATCGCGCAGCATACGGTCTTCTTCGCCGATGTCGTCGGGCTCAGTGGTCCGCCTCCGGATCTGGAGACGGGTGGTTTGACGCTGCTCAATGGTTTTACGGCACGCCTGGTCCGTCAAAACGAATTAAACCTCCGCGAAGCCTGGCTGCGAACAGAGGTGTTTTCTCAAAGATTGAGTCTCGTGGCGGGCCGCTTGGATTTGACGAACTATTTCGATCACAACGCAGCAGCGAATGATGAAACCCGGCAGTTCTTGAGCGACGCGTTGGTGAACAATCCTGCCCTCAATTTGGCGGTCAACGGATCAGGATTTGCGGCCATTTACGATCCCAAGAACGGTTTCAATTTCAAAGTCGGCATACAGCAGAGCAAGACCGACGCGTTGAATTTGTCTCAGTCGATGTACTCTTTGGGAGAAGTCGGATATTTAGCGAGACCGAAGGGACTCGGCGAAGGAAACTATCGCGTCTGGTACCGGACCGATAATAGTACCGATCGCTACAAAACGGGTTACGGGGTGAGTCTAGATCAAAAACTTGGCGTCCAGCAGGTAACATGGTTTGGACGTTATGGTTCGGCCGAAGCGGATATCCGCCGCGATCGCTTTTACAGCGGCGGCCTGCAGTTCTCTAACGGCGCCGGATTCAATCCTGGCGACGTTTGGGGCGTCGGCTACGCCCATTACGATACGGGGCTGGGCCCGAAAGAACGATTGATGGAGGGCTATTACAACTTTCAGATTTCCGAGAAATTTCGATTATCCTTCCATCTTGCCCATGTGCTGGAGAAGAGGCCTGGCCAGCAGACCGTGGGGTATCTCATTCCCGGGCTGCGTTTGCAGGCCGCCTTCTAGGTTATTAGGAGAAAAACTATGTCTCGTACAAGATCCCTTGTAAAGCTCGCGATCGTCGTTGCTACAGCCTTGGCCGGCACGGCAACGCTAGCTCAGCAGGACGTCAAAATCGCCGATCCCACGTCGGTGGTCATGATCGTCAATCGGGATTCGAACGATCTGGCCTTCATGGACATCAAGACGAACAGGATTATCGGCCGCGTTTTTCTCGGCAATAATGTCAACCCCCACATGGTGATGATGTCTCCGGACGGGCGCTACGTAGTGACAGGCGGAACGCGTGCCAACAAAGCCTACATTATCGACGTGCGTACGTTGAAACTGGTGAAAGTGATCAACGTCGACATCGCCCCCGAGCACCTGGCGTTTTCGCCCGATAGCCGGTGGTATTACCAGGGAAATCCGGAAGGGGATTCGATATCCGTCATCGATATGCAGTCGCTGACGAAGATCAAAACCATTCCCGGATTCGCGGAGCCTCTGAACGTCACGTTCACCGCGGATGGCTCAAAAGCTTATATCGGTAACTACGGGGCCCATTGGATTGGCGTCGTCGATGTCAGGCGTCATGAATTATTGAAGAAGATCCAAATCAGGGAAGTGCCCGGCGTTGCGATATTGGATCCCGATAAATATCTCGGTGAGGTCCACGGAATCAATATCGCCATGTTCGGTCCCGATGGACGGTACTTGTACGCTGCCGACGGCGATCTGGGATTCGTAGGTGTGATCGATTCCCGTGAGGACAGGGTCGTGAAAACGATCAAGGTCGGCAAAGACCCATGGCGTATTTACATGAGTCACGACGGGAAGTACGGGATCACTCCCAACAATGGAGATGAAACGATATCGATTATCGATCTGAAGGCAAACAAGGTCGCGGCAACTTTGGAAGCCGGGCCAAATATGACCGGTGTTAATTTTGCCGCTGGCAAGGCTTTCGTCATTAGTTCGACCAGCGGCTTCGTTTACGTTTACGATATGAACAGTCTGAGACCGGCTGGACGTATTCGGATCGGCCTGAATATCCAGCTTGAGACGGCAACAACCGACACGCAGGATCAGAAACTCTATCTAGCTGATTCGACGGAGAACGCGATCGTCGTCATCGATGCGAAGACGCAGAAGTTTGAAAAGATAACCGAGAATGTCGGCCTGTTCCCCTGGGGCACGCATATCATGGACAGCAAGGACAATTATTGCCATTGAACAGAGCAGGTGTTGGCGGGACAAGAGTAGATGTTCGAGGCATACGAGATAGGTGTTGGAGGGGGTATTCCCCTCCTCGCAGAGGAGGGGTGGCGTGACAGCTTAGTAGAAGCTGGCGCGCCGGGGTGGTCAGTTCGGCATCCCTTTCCCCGGTCTGACCACCCCATCTGCGTCTTCACTTCGCTCGGCGCAGCTTCTATTGAGGCTTCGCCCTATCGGGCTCGCGCTCCGCGCCCTCCTCTGCGAGCAGGGGAATGCGCTAATTTCATGCATATTCTTCTGCTGTTGTTTTTGCTGATTCCGACTTCTCCCGCTTTCGCCCAGGGCGTTCGCCAACATACGCGGCCCGCTGAAGCTTCCGATCCCGCGCGGCTCCGATACCGGTTAGGCGACGCCACGAAAGCCGCCGGGGCGGCAGTCAGCGACACGCAAGCGTCCGATGTCACGTTGACGCTGAACGCCGTATCCGTCCGCCCCATTCAGACCTGGGTGCGTACCGCGGGACGCATCGACAAAGCTCGAAAGGTGCTTACGGCCTCTGTCCCGTTTCCTGAAGCGTCTTTCGTCAAAGTCGGACAACGCGCGCGCGCATTTTCTCCGGAATCCAAGTCGTCGATGTTTCAAGCGTGGGTCACGAAAGTCGGCCCTAAGCAAGCCGGCATCAATGTCGAAGTCACTCTGTCAAGCACGGGACATCCAGACAGTTTGAATTACGTCATCGAGATTGTGACTGTGCGCGGCGAGTTCCTCTCCATACCAAACGAAGCAATCATCGAGGAAGGAAACAAACGTGTCGTGTATGTGCCGCGTCAGGGAAGCCAGTATGTTCCGATCGAGGTCCGTACGGGCATTCAGGGCGAGCTGTACACAGCCGTGGAAAGCGGCTTGATGGAAGGTGATCAGGTCGTCAGCTTCGGCAGTTTTTTCGTCGATTCCGAATACAAATTGAAATTCGCCGCCCAGAGCGCGCCAGGGAATGATCAGCCGCATCATTAGTAACGTCATCCGCTTTCGAGTGGTCGTGCTGATCCTTGTGCTGGCGGGTGTTGGCGCGAGCGTGTACACGATCCAAATCGCGCCGCTCGATGCCATTCCCGACATTTCCGATCCGCAAATTGTGATTTACGCGAAATGGCCCCGTAGCCCCCAATTGCTGGAGGCACAGGTCACCGAGCCTCTGATCAGCGCCTTGACGGGCTCTTCCGATATCCAGTCCATCCGAAGCACCTCCCATATGGGGTATTCCTTCATATACGTCATCCTGAACAACGGGGCGCAGCGCGCCCGTGTCCAGCAGTTGGTGCTCGATCGAATCAACGGCATTCGACCGCAGTTGCCACCCGACGCCATCATCACGCTCGGACCGAACGCCAGCAGCATCGGCTGGATTTATCAATACGCGATCGTCGATCGCGAAAGCTCACACGATATCCGCGAATTGCGTTTGGTGAACGAGAGCCAGATCAAGCCCGCGCTGCAGACGGTTCCCGGAGTTGCGGAAGTGGCCTCGGTTGGAGGTCTCGAAAAACAGTATCAATTGAAGATCTTCCCTCCGCTGCTTGTGAATGCCGGCATTCCGCTCAAGCAGGTCGTCTCCGCCCTCCAGGACGTCTTTCAGGAGGCCGGCGGGCGCATGATCGAGGTTACCAACCGAGACTACCAATTGCGTGGTGCGATCGATAGCAAGGACATTGACAAGCTCGAATATTTGGTTCTCGGCCGTAACAGAGAAGGCAAGCCGGTCTACCTCCGGGACATCGGATACATCCAGATTGGATATGACCAACGCCGGAGTACCGTGGACCTCGATGGCGCCGGCGAGGTCGTCGGCGGCATCGTCATCATGGAACAGGACCAAAATGTCCTGGCGATTACCCAAGCATTGGATCGAAAGTTGAAGGAAGTCACGGCGACCTTACCGGCCGGTGTCGAGATCATTCCAAGCTACGACCGGTCCGCCTGGATCTGGGCAACCCTCAAGGAGTTCTTTGCGACGCTAATTTCCGAGCTGGTCATCGTGAGCCTGGTTACGATCCTCTTTCTCAGGAGGCTTCGCGCCGCTTCTGGACCCATCGTGATTCTTTTGCTGAGCGTTCTGTTCACCGTTTTACCAATGGCGGCCTTCAACCAGACGATCAATTTGTTTTCGCTTGCCGGGCTCTGCATCGCGATCGGCGCAATTGACGATGCAACTATCGTTATTGTGGAGAACTGCACCGCCGAATTATCGAGACATCGGAATTTAAGCCCCTCCGAGAGAAAGGACCTTATCGTTCGCGCGATCACCGCTGTGGCTCAGCCATTGTTGTTTTCACTCCTGATCATTCTCGCGTCATTTGTGCCGGTGTTCTTTCTGGAACAACGAGAGGCCCGTTTGTTCGATCCATTGGCATTCACCAAAACCTTTGCAATGGCGTTCTCGACCTTACTGACTCTTCTCCTGCTGCCGATCCTCGTTGTCTGGATCTTCCGGCGGCACGCCGATGGGATATTCCCCTCCTCGCAGAGGGGGGCGCCAAGCGCGAGCCCGACAGGGCAAAGCCTCAAGAGAAGCGGCGCCGGCAGCCAGCGGGCTGGCGGCGCAGACGGGGTGGTCAGCCCGGCGAACATTTCGGCCGAACTGACCACCCCGGCGCGCCACCCCGCTGGCTGCCGCGCCACCCCTCCTCTGCCAGGAGGGGAATACAAACGTTATCGGTATGCCTTCGTGGCAGCGAGCGCCCTTTTCCTGGCGGTTTCCCTCGTGCTGGCAAGACGTTTTGCAGGCGATTTTACGGAGCAAATGGAGCATCTCGCCCTGGTCATCACTGCGGCGATGCTGATCTGGATCTTCCAGCGGCAGCGGCCGGCCACTGAGGATTTCGGCGAGAGCCGTGCTGTGGCACGGTATCGATCCGCCCTCAGGTTGATGATCAAGCACCGGTACGTCTTTACTGGCGCAGGGCTTCTTACCGTCATTGCCGCCGCATTCTTGTTGACTGGTATCGGAAAAGATTTTCTGCCGGAAACCGACGAAGGCTCGATCCTGTATATGCCGTCTACATTGCCCGGCCTGCCGAATCGGGAAGCGGGATGGGTGCTGCAGCAGATGGATAAAAAACTGAAGCAGTTTCCGGAGGTCGAACGGGTCTTCGGAAAGATCGGCCGCGCCGACACGTCCACGGATCCGGCGCCTTTGACGATGATTGAAACGACCGTCCTTCTTCGATCCAAATCCAGATGGCGGAACGGCATGACGAAAGACAAACTCATCGCCGAGATGGACAATGCGCTGCAGACCATCGGGTACGTGAATACGTGGGTTCAACCGATACGCGCGCGAGTCATGATGCAGAGCACGGGTATCCAGACACCAGTCGGCATCAAGGTCAAGGGGCCGGAAATTTCTCAGGTCGAAGAAATCTCGCAGCAGATCGAAACCATGCTTCGGGATTACCCTGGGACGAAATCCGTTATCGCCGAGCGGATATCGGAGGGCTATTACGTCGATGTGCAGAACGACCTCGAGCGGATGGCGCAGCACGGCGTAACCGTTGACGAGGCGATGATGACGGTCCGTTATGCGATTGGCGGTGATAATGTTGTCGGCGTGAAAGAGGCTAACAACGTTGTTACGCCGTTGAACGTTCAGTATTCGCCCGAATATACCGACACTTTGGAGAAAGTAAAGGGTACCCCCGTTATCACCGCAGACGGCCGCGCGGTTCCCTTGAGTGACATTGCAACGGTGGGCGTGCGAAAGATGCCTGAGATGCTCCGCAACGACGACGGCCGTCTTTCCGGCTACGTCTACGTCGATCTGCAGAACATCACACCTTCGGATTACGTCGAAAAAGCGCGAGAGTTCCTTGCCAAAAACTTAACATTGCCCCCGGGCTACTCCGTCGAATGGACAGGGGTATACAAATACGCCGACGAGGCTCGAGCTCGGATGCGGGTGATCATTCCAATAACGCTGATGATTATTTTCGGAATTCTGGTGCTCGCGTTCCGGTCCGTTGCGGAAAGCGTTCTGACAATGATGTCGGTACCGTTTGCGATGGTTGGCGGTGTATTCCTGCAGTGGGCTTTGGGCTATCCAATGACTACCGCCGTGATCATCGGCTACATTTCTCTATTCGCGGTTGCTGTTCAAACCGGCGTGCTGATGGTCGCGTTTATTCGCGAAGCTCTTGCAAGGAGAACCGAAGATCAGTCCTTTATCGACGCCGTCATCGAGGGGTCCGTTAATCGTTTACGGCCAAAATTAATGACCGTCGCTACGATCGTGCTTTCCTTGTCGCTCATTCCTTTTTCTACAGGACCCGGCATGGAAATCATGAAACCCATCGCCGCGCCAAGTATTGGCGGAATGGTCAGTTCGACTATTCACGTGCTGTTTATGACTCCTTGCTTGTTTGTCATCATCGAAGATCTTCGTGAATGGCGACACCGCCGCTCACTGAAGAAGACGGCATAGATGGAGACTTGGTGCGCCCCGTATTGATCCTGTTTGCAGCCCTTTTCGCATTTCTCATGCTGCCGTCATGCAATAAGCAGCCCGGGACGCTGGTTCAGGTCCAGCAGGTACGATCCGGAGATCACGTCCTTACTTTATTGAACGACACCGGCGCCGTAAAACAGCATTCCAATAAATTCGCGCTGGAAATTCGCAATGCGGCCTCGAACGCGCCGGTGAATGTAACCAACGTGCAGATTCAGGCAACGATGCGCATGCCGGGAATGGCGCCGATGTTCGGAAATGTGTCCTCGCCTCGGCAGACGGGGCCAGGCAGATATGATTTCGATGCTGATTTTTCCATGGCCGGACAGTGGTCGTTCCTGGTGACGTTTGATGCGAATGGGCGCGCTCAACTGAATATCAACGCGCAGTGAGGCGCCACCACGAGCGGAGGATCGATATCGGACTTTCTGGGGAAAGCTGGTAGGAACGTGAGAAAGACGCACCGAAGAAGGCTCCGTAGCGCATGCCATTTTCTGATTGAACGCCGTAAAGAAATCATCGACCTCGGGTCGCCCCACCCCCTTCGCATGGAATTGATACGGATTTTGACGTACATCGCAAAACGGCAGCCGACGAAGCCCTCAACGGCGAACCGCCGAAGCGACATTCAACAGTTGTGAGCTGACCATCAAGCCTATTCGTTCGGCCTTCATGAGATTGATTTCAAACCGCACACGGTCTTGTCTGAGGACAAACTGGATAATGCCGCCGCGTGCCACGAAATCGGGTATTTCGCTCACCGTCAGGACGGGCGTGTCATCAAGGGTTGCGAGCGTCCTTCCTAGTTGAGCGTTTTCGGATTCGTCGATGAACAAGACACGGCATCCGTCTATATCGGCCGGCCTGGTCAACCGGCGCGTTACTACGTTTTTTCCCTCGATCCGCTGACCGGAGACGATCCTGTCCAATGCCGGACCGAATGGATCACGGCCGAGAACGCAGATCGGTATCGTGCTCTCCGCTGTCGCGAACGATGCAGGCCACTGAACGAATTTAAGGAAATTTAAAAGATATGCTGCCTTCACCTCGTATTCCGGCGGTCGTTGCGGCTGCGCGTAACTTCCCACGCATAAGGAGAAGCAAACAACGACGAGAATCAGTGCGGCGCGCTTTGGCATTTCACTGCATCCAGGCAACTTGGATGTAGGCTGTCCGCCGGACTCCCAGCGGCGTTTGCATTGGATCGCCGGTTCCCCACTCTCTGTGCTGGGGCTGCAGCAGGTTCCGTCCAACGCCGGAAACCCGCACGTTCGAGTTGGCGGCCCAGCTCAGGCGAACATCGGCAGTTCCGTACGCTTTCACGCTCTGCGCGGGTAGGGCGCTGGCCTAGCGGAAAATCTGATCGAATTCGAATTTTTGCGACAGATTCAGGGACGAGTGGATTTCAAATACATGCCGGGGCGTGGAGCCTTCGTATGTTCGTACCGATCCGGTGGAGCTGATGTCGGCGCTTGGAGCATTCGCCCGAACATCGATGGCTACGAACGAATACGATCCCGACAGACGCCACCATGGAGCGGCCTGCCATGCCGGTGCGATCTCGAACCCGTTTGAGGAACCAGAAATCGCATTGGCGTAAGGGATGGTCAGTAAAAGATGGGCCTGCAAAATGTATGAGCGTTGTTCTCCTTCTGTTGCAATTGATGTGGATTCAACTCGACGCTCAACGCACGCCGGGAAAAATTAATCCCGAGATCACGCAGGGCAATATCGCGGACAACATCTGTAGCAACAAGTGATCCAGACTATCGCGGCTTCTGGCTGTCGGGCATGGTCGGAATGGCGATCATGGCCACTCTAGGCGTGGCTGCTTACATAGCGCGTAAGACTGGCTGGGCGGCTCGCCCGCAACCCTCGTTCCTCGGGGAAGAGGCAAAGCTGTAAGCATTGCGGCGTGCTGGCGTGATGATTCGAGGCAGATTTTACCAGGCAGAGGCGCCGGAGTCTAATCGGTGCTAGCCAATTCTCGTTTGATGCTTAGCGATCGTTGAAGATCTAAGGTTTCCTCTGTTTGGGCGCGCTGGATCAGCCTTTGCATATAGGCCAACCCCTTTGTTGCACAATAGATCACTTCCGCTGTAAAAACAGTGGTGCCACCAATTACATAGGCAATCCCTAGAGCTTCGTAGAAACTCATTCATCTTCTCCTTTGCGTGCCGAGTCGCGTGTGTCGCTGAAGACGTCGCATCGAGACTCCCTCATTGATGGACAGTCTGAATCTCCAGTGCCACTCGAAAGCGGCAGACTATCGGACGTTTGTTCACACGTCAAATAAAAATAAAAAGGTGGCGGTTGGGTTCACCCAGGGAGAAGAGAGCTTTATTTTTTTATGTAATTAAGATCGAATCGGCACCTCGTGAAAAGCAGCCTCCCAAGTGCTCCCGCTTCGTCTAAAGACAGGTTTCAAATGGAAATTCCTATCCTTTTTCATTGGTCGGAGTCGTAGTGCCGATAGATCCCGGAGAAGGGTACTCGCCGGCATCCGAGACTTTCCGACGGCGAGCGTGTTCAGCCTCTATCTCGAGGAGCCTGTTTTTCACGAGGCCCGGAGGGAGCGCCGGTCGCGAAGATAGAGCTGATCGTCTGCCAAGATCGACAGCAGTTCGTCCTGCTCCCGATCGAGTTGTGGAATTTCCGAACCACGTCCTCCGGGCCTAAATGGCAATCCTTTCGATCGCAGGACTTCTTCCTTGGCATATCGTCATCCGAGGTATATCGAGGGCCGCAAGCGATTACGTGGCCAGCACGCCCGACCAGGAAGGTGTTCTATGGTGGAAATTCTTGCCAGCATTGTGGTACTGCTGACGATTATCACAGTCTTGCTAATCGTACTTTCCTGGTAACGCGGCAATCTAAATCGCTGTTCGCTCCACTTCTAGCGGATTCTCCAATCTCGAGATCCGCAAGAAACTGGCAGATTCTTCATATCTGAAAGAAATCCTCGATGCTCGCCGTCAAAACGCGAAGGTCACGCGTATTTTCAATCGCTGTCACGCGCGCGGCTTGATCGCCAAGATTCCTATAGTTTCTGTTGATTCAATTGCATCGAATATTGGTCTCGATATTTTGACAAAAGGAGGCAATGCCGTCGATGCCGCTGTGGCCACCGCGTTCGCGCTCGCTGTGACTTGGCCGGCTGCGGGCAATCTGGGTGGTGGTGGCTACATGCTGATTTATCTGAAGAACGGGGAAGTTACGGCTATCGACTACCGTGAAAAGGCCCCGGAAAAGGCTACGCCGCGAATGTTTTTGAATGACAAGGGAGAAGTGGATGCGACTAAATCCGGCGTCGGGTATCTCGTCATCGGAGTGCCTGGCACTGTTAAAGGCCTGTGGGAGGCTTCCCGCCGCCACGGCGAGTTGGACTGGAAGATGGTGGTTGAGCCGGCGATGAAGTTGGCTCGAGATGGTTTTGTAGTGGATGACGTCCTAGCCCGTTCGCTCCAAACCCAGGCGTCAGTGCCGTTCGCAAGCCGGCAATGATGACGCGGGGCCCAAAAATTCAGATCTCGAACGATGGCGGGACTGATCCGGTTTGGAAGAGAACCGGTGGCGAGCTTCTCTATCGCAATGAGGACAGCATGATGGCCGTGAACGTCTTGACCGCTCCGGCTTTCACAGCCGGGTGTCCCCAGGAGTTGTGGAAAGGCCACTATTCCCACGGCATGAGCAGTTCGTGTGGCCCTCCTGAGCAACCTCATCCAACTACGACGTGACAGCGGACGGCAAGCGTTTCCTGATGACTAAGGACGACGACCAGGATAGAGCCATCTCCAGGCAGATCGTCGTAGTGCTGGGTTGGGCCGACGAGTTGAGCCGATTGTCGGCCAAAACTTAAGTCTGCTCGACAACTTGTTGTAGTCCGTCCAAGCCTAAGTACTGCTTTCGTAATCACGGTGACGTATGGGTAAAGGGCATTCCCCTCTCTGCGAGGAGGGGAATATTACGCAGCTGATAGGATTAGGCTACGATGCCGCGCCGGGACACTATTGAACTCGGTCTGCGCCAGAATGCAGGCCAGGTTTTTCTTCTGGTCATCGTCAACGCGTTTGTCGGCGCGATGGTCGGTCTGGAACGCGCAATCCTGCCGGCAATAGCTGAACACGAGTTCCACCTCGCGGCGCGAGCCGCTGTGCTTTTCTTTATTGTCGTTTTTGGAATCGTTAAGGCGCTTACCAACTACGCGGCAGGCCGGTTTTCGGACCGGCTAGGACGGAAGACCATACTTGTCGCCGGGTGGTTAATTGCGTTTCCGGTTCCCTTTCTGCTCATGTGGGCGCCAAGTTGGAATTGGGTCCTGCTGACGAACGTGCTCTTGGGCATCAGCCAGGGTTTGACATGGTCGACTACGGTGATCATGAAGATCGATCTTGTCGGCCCCGGCCGAAGAGGCCTTGCGATGGGTCTCAACGAGTTCGCAGGTTATGGCGCAGTTTCTTTGGCGGCGTTGCTCACAGGGTACCTCGCGGCGGCTTATCGGCTTCGCCCTGAACCGTTCTATCCAGGCGTAGCGTTCGCGGCTGCTGGTTTGATCCTGTCAGCATTCTTCGTGCGCGAAACGCGAGCGCACGTCCGCACGGAAATCGAGCAGGGCGTCTCTGCCCCATCGAAATTGGCATCACTATCTCAAACGGAAATTTTCAAGCGAACATCGTTGACCGACCGCGACCTCTCATCCGTAACCCAGGCGGGACTCGTCAACAATTTGAATGATGGGATGGCCTGGGGCTTGTTCCCGCTGTTGTATGCCGCCGCCGGACTTTCTCTGTCTCAAATCGGATGGCTGGCCGCCATTTACCCGGCTGTCTGGAGTGCAGGACAGCTATTGACGGGCGCGATCTCGGATAGGACTGGCCGCAAGTGGCTCATCGCGTCGGGAATGTGGGTGCAGGCTGCGGGAATCGTCACCGTAGCGATTTCCAAATTCTTTGGGGGGTTTGCTTCAGGCGCTGTTCTTTTGGGCGTCGGTACGGCCATGGTGTATCCCACGCTGCTGGCGGCGATAGGAGATGTGGCACATCCCGCGTGGCGGGCGGGCGCTGTCGGTGTGTACCGCCTATGGCGCGATCTGGGCTACGCAATCGGAGCGCTGTTGGCGGGAATCACCGCAGACGCCATCGGTATTGACCCGGCCGTGGGATTGATTGCCGCGCTGACGTTTGCCTCGGGTGTCCTCGTTGCCGTCCGATTGCGCGAAACCAGGCGTTCAGTCAACTGACTTTCCTTTTCAGCCTTGATTGGCACGGACGAGCATAAAGACTCCCAGCGCAAGGATCAGTATTGAAACGATACCCTTGAATGTATTCTCGGCAATCCGATGGAGTAGGAGTGCCCCCACCACTGTTCCGACGACAACCGCTCCAGTGGCGATAAGTACAATCGGCCACAACGCGAGAATCCGTTCGTGTTCGATAAAGAAATAGACCGGCATTCGCGCACCATCGACGACGAGAGCGATGGCAGTAGCGGTGGCGACAAACGATTCTTTGGACAAGTGAAATCCCAGCATTGCTGCGGAACGAATACCGCCTTGGTTACCGACGAGACCTCCGAACATGGCGGAAACGAATCCGCCCACCCATTTCCAAACCCCCTTCAGTTCCAGCCTCGCGGCAAAACCCGTTATTCCAGACGTTCCGGCAAAAACCAGCAGGGTACCGAGCACGTAGCCGAGTACGGGACCGCTGGCGGAAGCGTTCAAGATAGCTCCAGTCAAGCCGCCGATCGCGCTGGCTATACCGAAACTTAAAGCGAGAGATCGATTGATTCGTCTTCGCAATCGGACGAACCGGACGAGAGTCCCAATGAAATGCGGAATGGATACGATCGCGACGGCAAGCTTCGTATCCGTATACGTTGAAACGACCGGTGTAAGAATACTCCCGATTCCAAACCCGCTGATCGCAGCGATGACACCTCCTGCCACGGATGCGAGGAAAAGTGTTATGTGGAAGATTTGCACCGCCGCACGCGCCGTCAGTGATTCTTTTTCATTTATTTCTTGCCGGGTTTCGTAAGTTGGCCTTTAGCCTTGTTCGGATCAGTAGGGAATTGCGTCTGTTGGGCGAAGGCGAGAGCGAAAGCGCCCAGAAGCATCAACGCGCCGGTCAAAAATGCGGATGTCATTTGCGGCCTCCCGCTCCATCTTAACCTGAACGGCCGCCGGAGCGGTGTTCCTTTGCGAATAGTGTAGCGGCGCTCTATGAGCGCCGACAGTCCAGCAGGATTAGAGATCGTCGGCGGTCATAGAAGGTGTGAATGAATTGAAGAAATGTTGAATGTGGAGTATTCCCCTCCTCGCAGAGGAGGGGTGGCTGCGGCATCAACTAAAAGTTGCGAAGCCACCGTAAGCGCCGCAGACGGGCGCGAAGCGCGAGCGCGATAGCGCGAAGCCGTAATAGTGGTCATCTCGGCGAAATCTTCAGGCCTGAACAGTTTCGCCGAACTGACCATTAATTGAGGCTTCGCCCTATCGGGCTCGCGCTTCGCGCCCGGCGCGCCAGCTTCTATTAAGCTGGCGCGTCCACCCCTCTTCTGCGAGGAGGGGAATAGTCTGCGCGAGTTCAATTCGTGCACACGTTCATAGACCGCCGCTACAGTTCAACTTGACCCGCTACGCGAATTTCGTCCGCAGCTAGCCTCAGACGTGAAGTATAATCACGGCGGCTGAAACCAGCTTCTGGCGTGGGTTTCAGCCCGCGCGTCGTTTCGAAAGGTAAGGAAGTATTTTCATGCAAAACCGATCCAGGAGCCGCTTCGTGACAAGCGTGCTCCTTGTATTTTTTCTTTTGACGTCTTCGTTAAGTGCTCAGTCGTTGCCCCCTGCGCCCTCTGAGACCTCCACGCCCGAGCCGCAGGTGACAGAGCAGACTCCTTTGAAGAGTCCTCCGATTCTTTCAAGGGATCAGTTCTTTTCTAAAGGGTTCGTCCAGCAGTTACTAAAGGATCAACGGTCGATCTGGACGAGCCCTGCACGCATCAAAACGGCCGACGCAAAATGGTTCGTGCCGCTCGCGGGAGCCACAGCGTTTTTGTTCACTCAGGACAACCAGATCAGCCATCGATTCGACCACGATCCATCCTTGCAGAAGACGAGTCTCAAAATATCGCAGGTGGGCACGTATGCGCCATTCGGCGTACCCGGCGCATTCCTTGCTTTGGGGAAGCTCACAGGCAACGAACGGTTCGAGGACACCGGAAAATTCGGGTTTCAAGCCGCACTGTATTCGACGCTTGCATCGCAAGGATTGAAGCTGGTCACCGATCGAACCCGGCCATATAGGGGCGGAGATGGACACTTTTGGAATGGCGGAAACTCGTTTCCATCGGGGCATTCGATGGAGGCCTGGGCGCTCGCCAAAGTCGTTTCCGACGAATATTCCGACAAGCCTCTCGTCAAAATCGGCATGTACAGCTTCGCGACCGCCGTTAGCCTGTCGCGCATGACATCGCAGCGCCACTACGCATCAGATGTGCTGGTCGGCAGTGCGATCGGCTACCTGATTGGGAAATTTGTAATGCGCCATCACTCTGAAGCTCCATAACCACCCCACAACTATTCCCCTCCTCGCAGACGAGGGGTGGCGCGGCAGCTTAGTAGAAGCTAAACGGTGTCTACGACTTCGGCCGGGGTCCCCTGTTCGGCAGCAGCTTCTTCCCTTACGTTACGCTGGGAATTGGCGGACTTTCGACACTCGTTGACAACGGCAGTACGGCGCTGATCGATGGCCAGGTCTACACAATGAGTGCAACGGGAACGCCCGTTCTCGATACGGGACGCAAAGTCGTCGTGGCCGACAACAGTGCATTTTTCAGCGTCAACTATGGTGCTGGAATCAAAACCTGCACGCCTGTGGGGGCCCATGGGTGTGCGTGTGGACGTCCGGGGCCGCACTTTCCCGAACTTCCCTCACAACGCTCTGACGTGGCCTGAAGCGACGGCCGGTCTTATTTTCACGTTCGGAGAATGACCGGAGCTATTGAAGTCAGTTCCTCCTAAGCTCGCCAACATTCCCCTCCTCTGCGAGGAGGGGAATCGTCCGAAGCTCTTTGAGAACCCGGTGACTCTAAGACTTCTGAAATCGTCCATAGCGCAACGCGAGTGTCGGCAGAACCAACAGATTAAGGGCAGTGGAAGTAACGAGGCCCGCAAGAATCACGATGGCCATCGGACCTTCAATCTCGCGGCCAGGATCGCCGCTGCCGATCGCAATGGGCAGCAATCCCAGTGCAGCAACCAGCGCGGTCATCAGAACCGGCAGCAGCCGTTCGGCAGCTCCTCGCAGTGCCGTTTCAAGCCCCCAGGATTCGCCTTCCGCGGTAACCAAGTGTTCGAAGTGCGAAATCATCATGATCGAATTGCGTGTGCTGATGCCGAACAGCGTCACAAGTCCAACCAGCGAACCCAAGGTGAGCCATCCGCCGCTAAAGAAAATAGCCAGAACGCCGCCCGCCAAAGCAAAGGGCAGGTTTGCAAGAACAAGCATCAGATTACGTACGTTGTGAAACGCCATCGCGAGCAAGAGGAGTATGGCGACTCCGGCAATGATGGAGGAGACCAATATTTCCTGTTGGGATTGGGCTTGTGCTTCCGCAGTCCCTGTAAAGACCGGGTAGACGCCGGCGGGAAACCGAACATCTTTGGCAATCCGTTGTTTGGCCTCCGCAACGAATGAACTTACATCGCGGCCGGTGACGTTGGCCGAAACGGATTGCCGCCGGCGGGTGGCTTCGTGAAGGATGACGTAGCGGCCGGTTGTCGGATAAATCTCGGCCACTTGCCGCAAAGGTATTCGCGTTCCCTCCAAGTTTTGAAGCATGAGACCGCCGGCAGCCTCCGGGTTTCGTCTGGCGGTGTCATCGAGTATGACGGTCACATCGAATACCCGGTTGCCTTCGAATGTTTGCGCCACATTGGTTCCCTGGTACGCGGTCTGGACGGCGTCCATCACGGATACGGGCTGAAATCCAAACTGAAGCAGACGTTCGGGCCGGAGCTGCACAACCATTTCGGGCAATCCCGGCTGCGATTCCACTTGTACATCCACCGCACCAGGAACCGACGACACGACGCGAGCCACGTCTTGAGCGGCGCGATCAATCTGATCCAGATCCTCGCCGAATATCTTGATAGCCACTTGCCCCCGGATACCCGTGAGGATTTCCTCGATGCGTTCGGTGAGGAATGGCTTGATGGCGAAATAGACTCCGGGAAACTTCACGAGGGCAGCGCGAATTTCGGATTGAACGGATTCCGCTTCTTCACCGCTGAGCGGAACGAGGTCCACGTTGATTTCGCTGTAGTGTGTTCCCCATGTGTCATCCGCTTGCTCGGCGCGTCCGGCGCGTTGGGCGATCGATCGGATATGGGGATTTTTATCAAGCTCCTTCGTAACCTCTCGTCCAACGGCCAGCGATTGTTCTAACGACGTGCCCGGCACTGCCGACATGTGAACGATGAAGTGTCCTTCGCGTAATTCCGGCAGGAACGCCCCTCCAAAGAACGGGAGCATCGCCAGCGCGATCAAACACAGCGCTGCGACCGTTGTGAGGACAGCTCTTGGGTGTTTGGATATGCGTTCAAGAGCCTGCCGGTATCTGCGTTTGAAGCGCGCAACATACGAAGGCGTGTGATCCACCCGAGCGCGTTTCGGTAAGAGTACCAGACACAGTGCAGGCGTGATCGTCAAGGCTACGAGCAACGATGCGAGGATCGCCAGGATGTAGGCAATCCCCAGCGGAGCAAACAAGCGGCCCTGGATTCCGGACATCGTGATCACCGGAAGGAAAACCAGAGCGACAACGAATGTGGCGTACACCACGGCGCTGCGTACCTCTAATGAGGCGTCGAAAACGACCTGGAATACCGGCCGGGGATCTGGACGCAGGTGATTGTCCCGAAGCCGGCGCAGAATGTTTTCCACGTCGATAATCGCGTCATCCACGACTTCGCCGATGGCGATTGCCAGTCCACCGAGGGTCAGGGTATTGAGGCTGACTCCGAAACGGTTCAGGACAATGATCGCGCCCAACAGGGACAACGGAATTGCCATCATCGAAATCAATGCAGTCCTTACGTCCGCGAGGAAGAAGAAGAGAACAATCGTGACCAGAACGGCGCCAATCAATAGGGAAGATCGGATATTGCCGATGGCGGTTTCGACAAAGTTGGCCGGCCGGAAAAGTTTTGGGTGAATCGTGATTTCAAGGGACCGCGCGGCAGGCTCCATCTCTTCCAGTGCAGCTTCGACTGCTCGTGTCACTTCAAGCGTATTCGCGCCGTATTGGCTCGAAACGACGAGGACCGCGCCGGGAGTCCCCTGGATTGCGGCGGCTCCAATCATCGGTTCAGGACGCTCCGCAATGGTCGCAACATCTTTCAAACGCACGCTGCGTCCATCTTTGTGGCGCAGCACAACATCGCCGAGTTGTTGCGGCGAAAGCTGCTGGCCTTCGGTCCGAAAGACGACGCGCTGATTCGGCGTATCCACAAAGCCGGCGCCTCGAACACCTGTCGCTCTTCGGGCGGAGTCGAGCACGTCATCAATGGATATTCCAAACTGCAGCAGCCGGTCCGGGCGGACCTGGATCTGAAGCTGGCGAACCTCTCCACCGAAGACGACGATCTTGGCGACACCCGGTACGGCGAGCAAACGCGGGCGAAGCGTCCAATCTGCAAAAGTCCGGATTTCCATCAGAGAACGCTTCTCGGATGTGAGACCGACTTGAAGCACATCGCTCGTCGCCGACGTGAGCGGTGCCATCGTTGGCGGCCCGGCACGCTGCGGAATGCGCGAAGCGACTTCCACGAGCCGCTCGCTGACCATCTGGCGGGCTTGAAATACGTCCGTGCCTTCCGCAAAGACGGCGGTGATGATCGAAAGTCCTTGGATCGACTGCGAGCGGATCGATTCCAGATGCGCAACGCCGTTCACCACGGTCTCAATCGGCCGGGTCACCAATTGTTCCACCTGTTCCGGAGATAACCCGGCGGCCTCGGTTTGAATCACGACCTGAGGCGGAGCGAATTCCGGGAAGACATCGAGCTGCGATCGCGATGCGATGTAAACCCCGTAGCCGAGCACAACGAGCCCAAGAGTGATGACGACTTCCCGAAACCGAAGTGAGAAGTCAACCAGCCATTTCAGCATTATTTGTTCTCAGCCTCTTCGCCGACCTGAATTTCGGATTTCTGCTCTTCCGAAAGCAGCAACTGTGCTCCTTTTGTGACGATGCGTTCACCGGGTTTCAGACTCTCCCGCGTCAAGACTCCCTTTTCGCTGGTACGATCGACGGGAACTTCGCGCCGGCTGAATTTGTCATCTGCCAGTTGACGGAACACCCACGTCTTGCCGTTAAACCGCACAATGGAGGAATACGGAACAATCACCGCTTCTCCGGACGCGCCAGGTGCTCGCAGATACGCCAATACGGGCGCTCCAGGGCGCAACGGGCGCGGAGCGCCGGAAATGCGGAATAGGAACCCCTCGCCAGGTGTGGCTGGATCCACTGTTGGCGCAACACTGATGCGCTGAGCTGTGAATGGATGATCTTCTTGTCCGAGGGCCACAATACGAGCCATCGTCAGACTTCGGTCCACGAGCTCACCGGCGGGTACATCGACACGGGCGAGCAGTCTGTCGAAACGCGTCACGCGAAGGATCGCCTGGCCGCTCTCGATGGCTTCGTTTGGCCTCGCGAGAACCTCTACAACTTCGCCTCCGCGCGCCACGACTAAAGGTATCGGAGTCGTGCCCGCCGCCTGCCGCCCGCTTGCGGCTTCAAGCTCCGTAACGTTTCGGCGAGCCGCGGAGAGTTTTGCTTCCTCGGTCTTCAGTATGGACTCCGCCTCTTGTAGCGCCCGATCGGAAATATTCTTATTGTCGGCGTTCAGAATCCGGGCGCGCTCGAATGCGGCGCGGGCCGTGTTTACTCTGGCTTCAGCGGCTTCGACGTCGGCGCGGGCATCCGACAATCGAGTGGTCAGATCGACGCGCTCGATCGGGGCAAGCCGAGGCTCTATTGTCCCGATCGAAAGCCCGTCGGCGACGGACTCTCCAATGGTTGGCCAGTTGCGCCCGGCCGCGCGAAGAACACCCGAAACGGGAGCACGCACGACGAAAGAGGAATCGGGGTCTTCCTGCACTCGTCCATAGGCCGCAACTTCAGGATGGACGATTTCGGCAGCGACTTCAGTCGTCTCGAGTCCCATCCTTTGCTGCGTTTCACGATCGATCGTCACCACAATGTCGCCTTCGGACGTGCGCGAAATCCGTGGAGCAATCTTGATCGGCGCCTCCCGCTCGCGCTCCCGCGCAATTTCGTCGCGGCCTTCGATAAATACAAAGCTCAGCCCGACAATGATGGCTGCAGCGATAACAATGCCGGCAATCCATTTCACTGTTCGTCTCATCGTGACGGACCTTCTTTCTTCTGGCGAGGATTTGTTGCCGGCACTTGCGGCATTCTTGTGTCGGGAGGAAGCGGATGCTGCACGGCGTCTTCGAGCGTCCCCAGTGCCGCGCGCGTGCGGCGTAACGCACTGAGCCGGTCACGATCGGCGGCTGCAGCTTCCAGCCGCACGCTAAGCACAGCCAATCTGTCCGCTTCGCCGGCATTGAGTTGGCGCTCGGTTGTCTGCTGCCTCTGCCGGACAAGTTCGATCGTCGCTTGGGCCTGGTTCAGTTCTCTAAGAGATGATCGATAATCAGCCAGCCCTGTTTCAATTTCGGTGATCGCCGCGGCCTGTGCGCCCAAGAACCTCGCGCCGGCCGCTTCCCGCCGGGCATTCGCTTCTGCGATCGGGCCTCGGTTCCGGTCGAATAAGGGAAGAATCAGGCTTGGACCAAGGAGGTAGGTGTTGATAGAACCTTCGCCAAAGGAATATCCGGGGGCGAGCGCGATATCGGGGCGTTGCCGCGCGACCTGCAGTCGCAAATCGGTGTCGGCCGCGGCGTATTCCGAGAGTAAGCGCTGGATGTCCAGACGGTTTGTGAGCCCGGTCTTTTGGACAGATTGAATGTTTAGCGCTTCCTCGGCAGGCGCGTGTTCGACATCAGCCAGAACGAACTCTACATTGTTCAGTGCCGCCGCCTGCAATCCTACGATCCCGGCAATGGCCGCCCGGGTTTCGGCAATTTTGCCCTGAAGCTGTTCGATTTCGAGCTGAACGCGGGAGAAGTCCGTCCTTGCGGCTGTTACGAAAGGAGTGGAGATTTCTCCGACTTCGAGCCGGCGTTCGTAAATTGCTACGATTTCCTGCCGGATTTGGGCTTCGGCCCTGCGCTGTTCGAGTTCGCGAGTGGATATCACATGATCGTCCAATGCGGTGCGAAGTCTGGAGCGGATGCGCCACGCGGACTCTGCCAAGGAAAATCGCTCCGCTTCGGCAAGTTGTTGCGCGCGCTGAGTGCGATATTGCCTTCTGCCGGCGGTCTCGAATGGAATTTCGGGATTCAGTTGAAAGGCGTACGGCGACGCTTCGGCGTCTGTATACCCTCCTCCGCCGGCAACACTCGGATTCCGCCGGACGCGGGCCGTGGTGAGGGCCGCCTCCGCAGAGGCAAGGCGCGATCGTGCTTCGTCCAGATCGGGACTGAAGTAAAGCGCCAGGAGTGTGAGCGCATCCAGATCCATCGTCTGTGGCGGCCATGCCTGCGATCGGACGGTGGAATTTGCTTTGAAGAACTCTTGCACATCTGGATCGGTTAAGGTGCGTGCCCGATAAGACTGCTCCAAAATAGGCGGATCAATCGGACGTGGAACGTACCGAACGCAGCTGGAAACGAAAGTAATAATGATGAAGATTTGAAAGTTATATCTGAACATGCCCTGACCTATTCATTGCGAGAAAACAGACAAACACTCACGCAGAACGCGCAAACGAAGCGGACAGGATGCTAAATACGCAGGGTGCCGAGCAACAGCAAGGATGCAGGCGGAGACGGCGTTGGTTCAGTTGATCGATTGGCCCAGTGCAGCAGAGAAGTCGTGGAAATAATGGCGATACGAAACAACCGAAACAGCAACGAGATTACATTTCTGCAAAGCAAGAAGAGACCGGTCGCCATAAAAACACACAGCAGCGCCAGGACGAAATCGCTCCCCTGCTCCATGTCATCACTCCGATCGAACAGTTCGAAAAGCGGGGCCAGAAGAACAACCGCCAATACGAGGAGAACGATCGGGTTTTGAATTATGCGTTGCATCCGTATGGACCGTTAGCATAAACGAACTGCTCAATGTCCGCAATGATTCTGGCACTCATCCTCAGCGCTCCTCTAGGTCGCGCTCAGCAGGCTGTGGGAACTTTGATTGTGGAGGTTCGGAGTGGCTCGAGTCCTGCCGAGCAGGTTGAGATACAGGCTGTGGGCATCCAAACCGTTACGAACAACAGGGGTGAAGCATCGCTCGAGCTCCCCGCCGGGCCTGTCGAAGTGCGTCTTCAGCGATTCGGATTTGTATCGAAGGCTGTTCTTGCGACCGTTGCGGCCGGAACAACAACCCGCATCAGAGTTGAGCTCGAATCCGAATCCGTCCTCGCACAAGAGATCACGGTCACGACGACACGAACGGGGAAGCGTATGGAAGATGAGCCATTGCGCGTTGAAGCTCTCGATCATGAGGAAGTCGAGGAAAAGACGTTAATGACTCCCGGCGATATCGCCATGATGCTCAACGAGACAAGCGGACTTCGGGTGCAAGTGACATCACCTTCGCTCGGAGCCGCCAACGTTCGAGTTCAAGGGCTTCGCGGGCGCTATACGCAACTACTCGCCGACGGCCTTCCCCTCTTTGGCGGGCAGTCGGGTTCGATTGGTCTGCTTCAAATTCCACCGTTGGATCTTGGACAAGTGGAGGTGATCAAAGGTGTGGCATCGGCCCTTTATGGCTCGTCAGCACTCGGCGGTGTGATCAACCTCATTTCGCGCCGTCCCCGGCAAGAAGAGCGAGAACTGTTGGTAAATCGCACGTCTCGTGGCGGAACGGACACCATGTTCTGGCAGGCGGAGCCCCTCAAAAGTGGATTCGGTTATACGCTGCTTGGTGGAGCGGATTGTCAAAGTGCAAATGACGTGAATGGCGATGGCTGGGCTGATTTGCCGGGCTACCGCCGGGGAACATTGCGACCCCGGTTGCTTTGGGATAACGGAAAAGGTCGATCGTGGTTCGTTTCGATCGGTGCGATGACGGAGGACCGCGAGGGCGGCACGATCGGAACTGCGGTCACTCCGGATGGCCGGCCATATCACGAGAAATTAGATACCCATCGATTTGATAGTGGATTGGTTGGTCGTTTTCTCTTCGGGAAGCGGCTCGTCTCTGTCCGGGCGTCAGCGATGACCCAGCAGCATCGTCATCAATTCGCGAATGTCATCGAACATGATCGCCATGGAACATGGTTCGGAGAGGCGTCCATCGGTGGTACCGACCATCAGCATAAAGTCACCGCTCGGATCTCTGCCGGCACAGGAGTTTTTGCACCCACACCGTTCACGGAGGAAACGGAAGCGTCAGGCTTAACACGCCTCCTGCCTCTGCGGAATCTTGTAGCCGAACGCGCCTCGAGCGCTTCTGCGGATCTCGGCTGGAGCACTCCCCATATCGAACTGAATGGGACATTATTCGCCTCGAGAATCCGCCATGATCTGATGCTGCGCGAAGTCACGAGTGGAACCGCAGGAACAATGGAGATTTCAACTCCCCGAACCGACAAATACGGCCGGCTCGGAACTGCTTGCCCGTTTTCGTGGTGGCGATTTCACTCTCACGGTAACGCAAACTTTCATTCACTAAGCTTGACCCTCGCGGAGCAGTTCGGCGAGAGGTGCCCCTGACGCCCAGATATACCGCTTGAAGGACGTGTCATCAACGGCGGGCTTCAGTGGAACTTTTAAAAAATCATCGTCAAAAGCCGGCACCGAAGAAATTTGCGATGACCGGCTTCGCGTCTGGCGAACTGGTGATTTCCAGCGTCACTGCCTCTTTTCCTGCTTCCAATGAAATCCGAAAGGTAAGAAACCGGCAGCACTCGTGCTCGAGTGCAATGAGACGAGCAAGGATCATTAGCATTTCGGCGTCGGCTGGGAAATCATACGCGTATCCGTTTTGAAGTTCAGTTGTCTTAACGATTGCAGCCTTGACGCGGTCCAGGATCTCGTGACGACGTTCTTTCAGTTCGGCCTCGCTCAGCGTGCAAATGATCGGCAGATCCATAAGCAATGATCTCATGCCCTTGAGTTCAAAAAGCCGTGGAGTTTAGACTGTACCGAGTTGACTTTGAATTTTTTGGACCTAAGGAGGAGAAGAAAATGCGGAAACTACGAATGCTGGCCTATGGGCTGGCTGCATTGGCTGGTGTATGGGCCATCGGGACGACTATAGCGCAAGCTCAGGTTAAGAGTCACGACCCCAGGGTCGCGCTGGCGGATAATTGTGATCCCATCACGTTTAACGCTGTTTTGGGCCCTAATGTGTGTGTGGGCCGAGGCGACACTACATTTGCGGAGTTTCTTGCTGTGCTGTTCTCTCCGCTTATCGACAACAGCAAAGTCTTCGTCGGACACCCGGCCTGGAGATTCGAACCCTCGTCTCTCGACATCCGAGTCGGACATACCCTCCGTGTGACCAACAGCGGCGGCGAGGAACACACATTTACAGAGGTGGTGAACTACGGCGGAGGATCAATTGTGGTCTTGAATGGCGCCGACGTCACTCGAGCCCCAGAGTGTTCAGCGAACCCGGCCAACTTGGTGGTGGTGGCGCAGGGCCAAACGGTGGCGGTCACGGGACTGTCTCCCGGTCCGCACAGTTTCATGTGTTGCATTCACCCCTGGATGCGCGCGGTCATCGATGTGGAGTAGACTTCTCGCGCACGCAGAGGAACAGTGAAGATCAAGATACCGCCATTTGGATGGGCGCCGCGCTCCACCGGGCGGTAGGCTGTGCGTCATCGAGGCGGTGATACCTGCTGCCCACGAGCCGTTCTTTCATAAATTCATGGATCTGAACATGCTTGTGATGACGGGCGGCCGCGAGCGAACCGATGCGGACTACAGAGCTTTATTCGACGCAGGCGGATTCCGTCTGAATCGGACTGCTGCAAGCGCAAAACACTCGCAAGTGTCTGACTTCGCCGCTTTTCACTCACTTCAGCAACAAAAAAGACAAAAATTTACACCCGAGATCTCAATCCGCGTGTAATATCTTCAAACTCTAAGGGGGGAAAAACATGGAGAAAACTACACGAAGAAATCTGCTCAAGGTTGCTGCCGCCAGTGGTGTTTCTGCGGCTTTGGGTGCAGCAACAAAAACGGAAGCGCGAGCGGAGCAAAGGTCTGTGCCCGGCGAGACACAAGGACATGGCCATCACGATATGGTTGGAACACATCAGCCGGGACCTGTCGCTGTTAGTGCAAGACCGCAAACTCTGACCCGAATGGTTGCCACATTCTCGGAGGCAACCGTCAGTTTCGGGTTTTTTCCGGCTGATTCAACCGTAGACAGGATGCATGTGGCCGCTCCGGGAAACCGTAACGGCCATGCAATGATCCCCAACCAGATCACAATACGGGTGGGTGGAATGGTGAACTTTATCATTCAGGGGAATCACCAGATTGTCGTTTACGATGATGGGATTCAACCCCAAAATATCAATCCGGATTTGCTGCTTGCAGCACCGCTTAACAATCTAATCGACGACCCTAATGGCCGGATATACAGGGGCCTGAGTCCCACTGCTGTTCCAGCGAGCTTCTTCGGGCCGAATGACCCCCCCGCCATTATTCCCGCTGCACCTCCAGACCGGATTGAGGCAGTTAGTTTTCCAAGGGTGGGTGTCTATCTGGTGATCTGTGCTGTCCGGGGCCATTTCCTTCAAGGCATGTACGGTTATGTGATCGTGGTGCCCTAATGATCTTTCTTGCTGAGGTGCTTTGCACAAAAAAGTATTGTGGGCGCTCATTAGAGCGCCCCCTACAGTCGGGAACCGCCAGCTGTAGGGGCGCTCTATGACCGCCCGGGATTTTTTGTGCAAAGCACGAGTCGCGGCACGGCTCAGAAATCCGCCGGGGGAGGCGCGTTGTTGCCGTCCCAATCGACGACTTTTCCGTCTCTGTCTTTCAAGAATCCCAGAAGACAGCCATTGGAGCCATCCCGCAGGTGATGGCATCGGGCTTTAATCGTGTCGCCTGGTTTGACCGTGTCGGCTGTCACTCCTACTCTTTGAAGTCCGTTGCGTCCGGTTGCTTCCAGGGCCCACATTTGCGGCTCGGCTTTGGCATCTTTGATCTCCACATAGACCCATGAATGCGGCACGACCAAATGTACTTCTTTGACCACACCCTGAATGTCCATGAATGTGTCTTCATAGTTGCCATGGGAATGATGAGGCCATGCCGGCAGCGCTAGCAGGGCTGCAACAATTAACCCAACGCCGATAATCCATTTAGACCGCATACTTACCTCCTCTGACCTGTGTTGGCGTCAGGGGCGTCGATTCGGCCCTGACCTTGTCCACGCGCTGCGCGGTTTACGCGCGGGGGCGGGGGAAAACCGTTGGAATAATAGGACTGATAACGAAGCCCGACGCCGTTTTCGTCGAGCCAACCGAGCGATTGCTGAAACAAGCCCGGCTCCGGGTAACCCGACGGCACCGTTCCCTCGACGATGTAGAGCTTGTTTTCGTGCATGTAAATTCCTACGAAGGTTCGCGATTTGTCCGCGTTGTTCGTGAGTTGCAACTGATGTCCTTCGACCTGATCGACATTGCTCCACACAAAAAGCGTCAGCTTCGCATCCCTCTTCATCAGTTGCCATGCGGCATAATCCATGGCGCCGCGAATGTCGGATTTCCAATGTCCCTCATCGCCGGGACCTCCGCGGCAGGGCTCGGCACCAACGGGACACGACTTCGCTTTCTCGGTGAGTATTCGTTGGGCTTGCGTGTAATCGACGACGGTCACCGAATAGCGGCTCTGCCCCTGGATTGCGCTATAAGTGCGAGCCGGAAGTTCAGCTTCGTGCTGCGATACATAAGTCGTTTGCGTTACCTTCGGTTGAGTTGGAAAATTGCACGTGAAGCGATCTTCCCTGCTGGCAAACTCGATCCATTCCTGAGCGAATAAAGGCCCCGAAATCGAGAGCACCAAGACCGCCGAAATCAATGGCGTTACGCGCATGATTTTATCCTCCCCATAATATGCTCACGACGAACGAATATATGCCTGCCTCGCTGTGCGCCGCAAACAGTTTTCTCTCGCTTCCGCGGGCGCGGTTCGCCGAACTGACCACCCCGGCGCCTTCTATTGAGGCTTCGCCCTATCGGGCTCGCGCTTCGCGGGGCCATCCCTCCTCTGCGAGGAGGGGAATGCTAAACTCTTTTCCCTATGCAATACGTGAACCTTGGACCATCGGGATTGAAAGTGTCGCGTTTGTGTCTCGGAGCCATGACCTATGGTTCGAAACAGTGGAGACCGTGGGTTCTGGAAGAAGAAGAGGCGCGGCCGTTCATTCGAAAAGCGCTCGAGCTGGGAATCAATTATTTCGATACGGCCGACATGTATTCGGTGGGTAAAAGTGAGGAAATTCTCGGCCGGGCGCTGAAGGATTTTGGACCGGGCCGTGACCGGCTCGTCATTGCGACGAAAGTGTACATGCCGATGAGCGATGATCCGAACGATCGCGGGTTATCGCGCAAGCACGTCATGCACTCGATCGACAACAGCTTGCGCCGGCTTGGGACGGATTATGTCGATCTTTATCAGATTCATCGATTCGATGCTTCGACTCCGATTGAGGAAACATTGCGGGCGCTCGATGACGCCGTAAAGGCGGGCAAGGCCTTATACATCGGAGCGTCAGCGATGTACGCGTGGCAACTCATGAAGATGCTCGCTCTGTCTGAGCGCTTTGGCCTGGCACGGTTCATCGCGATGCAGAACTATTACAACGTGATCTATCGCGAAGAAGAGCGCGAGATGTTGCCGCTATGCCGTGCCGAAGGTATTGCTGTAACGCCTTTCAGTCCATTGGCCCGGGGGTTCGTTGTCGGCAATCGCCGCAAAGAGGACTACGGCGACACCGTTCGCGCCAAGACCGATGAATTTTCGCGCCGGCAATATTACCGCCCTGAAGATTTCGCGATTGTCGATCGTGTGACGGAAGTCGCAAGAAAGCGCGGCATCAATAACGCGCAGGTCGCTCTGGCCTGGGTTCTCCATCAACCAGGCATTACGGCCCCGATCATCGGCGCAAGCAAACAAGGGCACCTTGAAGATGCAATCAAGGCATTGGCCGTCAAGCTGGATGCCGAAGAACTGAAGTATCTTTCCGAGCTGTACAAGCCTCGCAGCGTACTGGCGAATTTGTAGGGGAAAGACATTCCCCTCCTCTACGACGAGGGGAATGAGGTGCGGACGAGCATCACTGCAGAACCCGATGCATTCGCTTCGTAGTAGCCGGTGAAGCGTTTCGGTTCAGGCGCGTTGTAGGGCTTCAGATTGTTGGCCCATCGGAACGAAATCGGTTGAAACCAGAACTCGGCCTCCAGCTGAAACGGGCCTTCCGCATTACCGGTCGAGACTGAGTAAGTGATTTTGTCTCCGCCGCCCGTAAAGTTCGGATCATTGGCCGCACCGCCTTGTGGCAGTGTTCTCGAATCTGCGGTTTCGTTGTTGAATCCCTTGGGCAATAGCCTGTTGTCTTTGATAAATCGAACCGCTGTGAGAAGACCGGTGGTCGGTATATTGTTTGCGCCAACCATGATGTCTTCGTAGATCTGCACTTCATCCGCAGTGTTGATCTCGGTGTAGTGGGGTTCAAAACGGTTCGGGTCGGCGTCGTTATCGTTGCCTTGGATCGAGCCGTCCGGATTCAGCGCTCCCGACTCAAACACCGTCCGCCCGCCGCGGTCTTTGACGGTCACATGAAGCCAGGCACGGCGTGATGGATAAGCGGTGGGGAACTTATGGCCGCTGAGATTCTGTACAGAGATTTCGGCGCGCAGCCGGCCCGGACTAACATCGACGCGATCGATCGAAATTTGCGCAGTTTTGGACTTCAAATGTTCAATCGTGCGTGTCGCGGCTGCCTCGAATTCTTGAGGCAAAGCGATCACGCCGAGATCGGCGCGATATCGATTTAGTACTCTTTGCACGAAAAAGTTTCCGCCCACGAAAACGTGACGCGACATTCCTTCTCGGAACTTGCCGAGCGTGTTGGTCACCCGCACCATTTCTTCAACGACAGGCATGTGGCAGTTCTGGCAGGACTGCTTTTCCCGGAAGTCGCTGTTCAGCCATTCTTGATACGGCATCTGCTCCGGGAGTTCGCCGATCTTCTGTCCTCCGGGACCCAAGGCAGTGGTGATCAGCGTGTGACAGGTTGCGCATAGCTCCGACTGCCGGATCTGTTCGCCTTCGGTAGGACGATAACCTCCTGAGGACGTTCTCATGATCCGGTTTTCGCCGTCATCGATTTTGAACGGGCCATATTCCTCGCGTTCGCCTGCATTGCGAGTTGTATCCACAACAAAACCGCCGACAAGACTTTCGGGCGTCCCGAGCTTTTCCTTCGTGATCTGATGACACAGCGAGCAGGAAACTCCGTCTTGAGCCATCTGATCCAGGCGGTTATCGGAGCCAAACTGCAGGCGCGAAAACACCTCTCCTTCTCTTCCTTCGAATTTGGATTGGTATCGCGCCATGGGCATGTGGCACTTCGAACACTCATCCTCGATGGCGGCCTTCGACTCGCGATGATCCATCGTTTCGCGGCGAACGCCGGCCTGCCAATACGGATCGCGCGCCGAGTTGGCCATCATCGTCGGACGCCAGGAGAATCCAATGGAAATATCCTCACCCGCGGATGTCGAGAGTCCGTTGTGACAGGCGAGACATCGGTCGGATGTCTGAAACAACTCCTTCTTGATTTTCTGGTCCGACGGTGCGCTCAGCATGCCAAGGATAAACGTGTAGATCAATGCGCGCATATCACCAGCCTTCCCGGAGACTGCCGTCAAACCAGTCCCACAGCACATAAAAAACCAGTTGGGTCGTCCTGCCAAACGTATTGTTGACCGGACGACGAACGCCGACATTCGCCAAAATGTGTTGCCGTTTACTGAGAGAGAACTGAACTTCAGGCACCACATCCCAATTCGTTTTCGCGGATGTTTCCAGATCACGGTCGGCGAGAAATTCCACCATCGGCGTCCAAATCCGGCCGAAACCGCGATTTTGCGCGAAGGTTTTGCCGATCGCAGTATGAAGAAAGACCGCTTGTGGAGCTTTGTTCGTATTCGTCGGCAGTTCGGCGCCGCCCTGCACTTGAAGGAAAGCGATGCGAGGAAGCCTCTGGCCAAACGCGGCGAAAGTCGCGAAGGTGGTAACGCCTGATCCCAGGTTTTGAGTTCGATTGCCTGTCGGCATTTTGATTTCACCCTGCAGGCTCAAAATCGAGCCTGCGCCCGAGCTGTGAAATAGGACGCGTTTGTAGCCGAGCACGAGGTCCCCCAGACCGCCGACCCAACTACGATTGTCTCGCTGCAAGAATCCGAAAGGTGCGGCAAGCTCGAGTTGATTCCGTGCACCAAAACGTCGTTCGTAAACGAGTTCTCCTGAAACGGCTCCGGGGCTTTTGGTATTGACCGCCGAAGTCAGCACCCATTCGTCTTCAGGGAAAGCCTTTTCGGTGAAAAACGCTCGCGGCAGATTCAATTCGCCGAGCGGCCAGGCCTTATCGTCGCAAAGCGTTCGTATATAGTCGGTCACTTTCTTGATCTGATCCAGCGTCAGCGCCTCTGAAAAGGACGGCATGATCTCGGAGAACCCGCGGCCAGGTCCGCCCTCGTGAATGGTCGCTGTCCAGTCAAAGACTTTCTCTCGCGTCGTTCCGTTGCAGTCGGAAAAATCCGGGAACTGCGGAGGCTTCTCGAACCCAAGCGTGGTTTCGGGTTGCCCTTTACCGTTCGGACCGTGACATCCGATGCAAGCCGCTTTGTAGATCTCTTCGCCCGTGTCGAGCTTCAGTTCGTCGGTTTGCGCGGATAGGTATGCTGGGATGGAGAGCATCATCAGAGGGATGTAAAAGAAACGCGAGCACCTCATGAGAGTTCGCGAATATAAGACTCCGGTTCGAGAGCGTCAATGGGGTCAATGTTGGAGATGAAACTCATTCTCTTTTTTTATTCCCCTCTCGCAGAGGAGGGCGCGAAGCGCGAGCCCGGTAGGGCGAAGCCTCAAGTGTGGATGCGCCGAGCGCAGCGAAGGCGTAGACGGGATGGTCAGACCGGCGCACCTCTGGATTTAGCCCAACTTTTATTGAGGCTTCGCCCTATCGGGCTCGCGCTTCGCGCCACCCCGGAAGGTCGTGACGATCTGGGAAATGATCAATGATTTTTTCAGAGCGTGCGGGATTCCAAGTGACTACGTGCTGTTCTCGAATTGATGCCGGTGTTCGTTCCTGCCCTCCTCGCAGAGGAGGGGTGGCGCGTAGCGCCGCTGATTGTACAGCATTACCCAATAAGAATCGTCGTAATTTCGACGTCGGTGTCGCGCATTGCCAAGACTCTACGAAGCCCAGGTTGAAGCGCTTCTCAGTAGGTCGATCGATATTGCGTGGAATACGAATCTTGCATATGTCCGGGTGCATCGCCGGACCGGCGGACGTTGCAACACGTCGATCTGGGACTTAAGAGGCAAACGTTTGGCCTTCGGCAGCCGGGATTCCGGGCAGGCGGCGATTCTGCCTGAGTATTTCCTCGCCATCAACGGCATCGATGTTCAGAAGGATGTTCGTCTCACCCGTTTCGATCTGGACGTCGGCAAGCATGGCGATACCGGTACGAGCGAGGTTGCGGTGCTGGAAACGGTGACGAAAGGTGAAGCCGATGCCGGAGCCGTCGGCGATACGTATTGGGCACGCACGCTGGCCGCGGGTGGAGTGGATCGAAACAAAGTGAAACTATTTTCGACATGATCGCCTTATTGCCATTGCAACTTTACTGTCCTCGAAGAGCGCTATGGAAAGGATCTGGAAGAGTGGACGGAAGCGCTGCTTGAAAGTCGAACGATGTGCTGGAATCGATGTTGTGAAGAAGTTTATAGAAGTTTGCGTTTTGATTGGGCCGGTCAACGGGAAACCGGCAGAGGAGGTTCGGCGATTCGGAACCCACGTTGGCGACTTAGAAGCATCCCGGGCAATGATCCAAACGCCTGTCTCCGGAACCACGTTGGGAATCGGGTAACGACACCACTGCTGGGTTGGTTTTAGTTCCCGAAGCACTCCCCTTTTTAACTTTTTACTTTCCTTTCCTGAAACAAGGCCGACCACGGCCTGTGCCGTTGGAAGATGGCAGTAGTGAAGGCCTCCACCAAAAGCAAAGTACTTGCGGACTTTCAATCCGAACCGCGACGGGCCGGTGCGGACTCCAACACCTCCACGGCGTCTTGCCGTTTGTGGAGGGCGGCGACGGTGTAGACGTCCAGATTCACGCCCAGTCCGTGGCCGAACTGATCGGCGACCAGCTTCGGATCGATACCGGCCTGACGCGAGAGCTGGCATGCGTGCGCCGCATGATCTGAAACGTCGCCCATTCGAGGTGGATGGTTTTCAGCCGCGGCGCAATCAGCCCACGTTGGAATCGCGTCCAGGATAGACCGTTCCTGCAGCGGAAACCTTGTAAGATCATTGCGCTCCGGCATCAAGTACTGGTGTTGCAGCCTGTCCTGAATTTGCGGCGTGTTGTTGGCTGGATAGACGAGTGTTAGACTTTTCCGCATGCCAAAAAAGAAGCCCAGCGGCACAAAGAAGCCCATCGCGAAGACGAAACCGACCTCGAAGAAGGCTGCGCGGAAGACAAAAGTCCCTGTAGGTGACAAGACCGCGAGCAGCAAGAAGCCAGGCGGCAAGAAACTACCGCGCAGTGTGAAGAGAGCTTCACCCATCCCCGCTGTGAGCGAGACCCGGAGTCCGGAGCGATCGACTTTGGGCGGTAGCACCTTTGTTGCGAGAGAACCGCACAACCCAAGAAGGGCGATGGGTGCAGGATCGGCGGGGCAGTCAGGCGACCTGCAAGGATTGTCGAGGAGAGAGGATGCGGATTCGGCGAGTGTCGCAGAACTTGCAGGGGAAGGGCAGTCGTACGAGGCTGAGGCGGTAAGCGGCGTGGAAAATGCACTGGACCCTGACCAAGGCGAAGTGCGAACGCGCGAAACATCAGCCGACGATGTACCCAAGGAATACACCGATAAGGATTGACTGAACGATTTCCCTTAAACGCCGCTGCGAGTAGATTACCCTGGACATCGCGGTTGGCGTGATTGTGCGTCCCGCAAAACGCCATGTTCGGCTTGATTTGAGAACTTGAGTGTTCGACTGTTTTCTTTAACGGTCCGGACGACGTTTATCGGGAACTCCACCAGAAACAACGGCCTCAATGTCCAGGGTTACTTTTACGGTCGAGCCGACCAGCCCCTTTTAAATGCGAGACGACCTCGTCTGACTCACCTATTGGAGACCGGACACGACATCCGAACAGTCCAGGAATTACTCGGACATCACGACGTTCGAACAACCAGCGTTATTATGCCACGTGTTGAATCGTGGCGGTCGCGGCGGAAACCCCTTGCCTCTTCGCGATTCCTCGACTAGACTAGAGTCACTTTGATTCTTTAGATGCGGTTGCAGGCGTAACCGTACGTGTCGGTAAACAAAAGTTTCCAGTGCGAAATTCACTCCCCCTGCAATGCGGTCTCTTTACTCCCGGAGGCCGCCTACAAACCGCTTTTTAGGCAGCGCTGCCCAAAACAGCGATTCCAAAAACTCAACACGGAGTGTGTCTTGAAATTCGCAAAAGGAGAATGGAGTATGTGCGATTATTCGCTTCATGGCATAGAGAATCGCCTTGCCGAAGAGGGTGAAATCTTGGTGGTCCATCGATTCTATACAGGATCGAAAGGGCTCACGTCGCCCGTCTACCTTAAACCAACGGAACAATCGAAAGGCTTGATGGCGAAGCTAACAAGGAAGTTTGACGTCCAGTCTAGCGAATGTGCGGTCTGTATTCCTGACGGGGCTAAACTGATGCTCCGTGGGATCTCGCCGACGCTCCAGAAAGCTCACGGTTTCACCACCACCGAAGCGGTAACGTTCCGGCAGGTGTCTGCAAATGCTGCAACCTATCGAGATGCCGTTGAGTTCAAGAACGGAGTGACGGTTCGCTTGCAGGAACTGGAAGAAGGCCAGAGCGTCGAAGTCTTGGCGCTCTCGTCCGAAAAGGCAGGTGTTCGGAAGAGAAAATTCATCGCTGCCCATGCCTAACGCGGAAGATACCCGCCGAGCGACAGGTCAGGACGGTTGCTCACAACCTATAGCGGACGGTGGTTTGATCGGCGTGAACCACGGTCGTATTATTGTTTTTGTTCGCGGACAGGAGGAGGGCTTGCGCGACAACCCAAGCGGGATTGGTGGCGCGGTCCCACCCACGACATTTTTCAATGTCGGCAATATTGTTAGGGCCAAGAAATGCAGGCGCCGAGGCCTGGATGATCGGCCAGCGCTGGTGTTCCGATGAAATTTGGGAAAGACGGTTCGGATTGCACGGATTTTTCGGAACACCGGCATTATGGTGGGGACGGGCCCGATTAGGCCCGCCAATATCGCGAAATCAGTTTTTGAACTCTACGTACGGGTGTGAGACGTAAACGATGATTATCTTTGAAATGCGACCGAGCAAATGCTCAATCTCGGTGACGTGATTATCCCAAGCGTCGATGAGAATGTCAACGTATTAACCGAGCACGTTCCGCAAGTGATACCCTTCAACTATGAGAACCTGGACCGAACGAGAGGTAATGGAAAAGTTGAATGAAGGCTGGCTACTCAGTGGGGACGTCGGCGTAGATGCCTTGTTTGGTCTGATCAATCCGGGCCAGACTCGAGCAAACCTCGTTCCCGGGGTAGAGGTCAAGATCGTTCGGGAATTACATAAGAAGGGAGTTCTTGTACCGGCCCCTGTGCCAGGCAAAAAGATGATGTATCGTAAGAAGCCTCGTTAGGTAGGAGATTTCCCGACAGACGCGAGATCCCAATCGGAGGTGCTCCGGCGGAAAAGAGTCGGATTCAGAGAGCTGTCCATGCCTGACTCCTTCGGTATCAATGAAGATAGCGCGGTCCTTCTGGCCGTCAAAACACTGAAAACCGTAGGACTTGAAGCCATCGGTTCTATCCGACGCAATCGTAGGACAACTTCTTTGTACGGGCTTAGATCGACGTGAAACTCGCCTGAGCGGAGTGCTGAAGCCGTTATCTTTCTTCCGAACTCAGTAGGGGACACTGCAGAAATGCAGTAGGGTAGGAATACCGCTGCAATTTCCTGTATAAATTCTACAAATTCGTGTAACTTTTTGCCTGTTAGTAAATTTCCTCCACCATCCCACCTTCCCCCGCAGCGCAAGCTGCGGGGATTTTTTTGCCTCAGCCGCGGCAATGCCGCCCTGGGCGTAGGCGGAATTCGAATCGGCGATCTCTGCCTTAGTGAGTATCAGGACCCGTCCGGCTTCTGCCAGATCGACGGCGGCGCGTAATCCCGCGATCCCGCGTCCCACCACGATGAATTCACTGTCGAACTGATCGTCCATATTCATCTTCCATGTTATCCAAACTTGTCTATGGCCTGACGGTAATCTGTACACGGTGACCTTAATTCAAGTATGCTCACCGGCACCGAAACAAGAAACATTCCGGAAGAAACTAAGCCAGAGGCACACGAGGGAAAAGTCGGACAGAGCTCAGGGCGACGACGATTTCATTGTTTCGCGGAGGTTCGAATTGTGAATCATCGCTTTAAGATCGGAGATCGTGTTCGGGTAATTGGCATTCTGGCGGATTTCTATCCTGGAAAGATAGGCACTGTCGTCGCGGTAAGACCCCATGAAACTGGCATTACGGAATTGGATCACTATGTGATCGAAATTCCGGATGTCGAGATGGGTGACACGGTGTTCTGCGACTTTCAGCTACCATCTACCTCGACGCTGAATGCGCACGACAGCGAGAGCCCATAGAAAACCGGCGGCGGCGCGGGCCCTGCATTTTACGTTCTACGACTTCTACCGGATTCATCGGACGCTGAAGGTCACTCCAGCAATGGAGAGCGGGATCACAGATCAATGTATGGACGACATAAGAGCTCTTGGAAGCAGCTTAGCGATGCCCGTTTGGAACGTAGGGCGAAGGAATTCATAAGAATTGAACTCGAATTGGCCCTCACGTTCGTCAAGGTCGCACATACAAAGTATTCGATGGGGAATGTCGCTGGTGGTGATTTCTCCTGTAATAACGCTGAGAAAGCCTTCCACGAAGCATTGAACTACCTTGGAAAGTTGTCCGATTTCACTTCATTGGAGCGCTGGAAATTAATGGACCTTGTCAATCAGGCCAAGGATGCAATCGCGACACTCCCGAAAGCGGCAACACCCTAACAGAACACTCCCTTTTTTGTCCGATCAATTGCTTTTGAGCAGGCTTCCTGGTACGTTACCGCGCTGGACCAACAAGGAGCTAACGTGAACGAGGCGTTGGGATTGATAGAGACCCGCGGTTTTGTAGGGGCTGTCGAGGCCGCCGACGCGATGGTAAAAACGGCCAACGTCGTTCTGATTGGCAAAGAATATCTCCTCAATGGCTACGTCGCGGTCCTCGTGCGTGGCGATGTTGGATCGGTGAAAGCCGCGACCGAAGCGGGTTCCATCGCTGCCCGGCGCGTCGGTGAACTGATCAGCGTTCATGTCATTCCTCGTCCTTTCGACGAGACCGAAAAACTTCTACGACAGTGGTCCGGTACTCCTACCACGCCGGGCGATAGCACTCCTGGGTAATTCCGCGTATGGATAAGGACCTCGAATCCATCTCTCCGCCCAATGTGCTCACGGCGCTGAAGCGCTTGGCGCTGCCGAGTATCTGTCAGCACGGCCCAAGCGGTTGCGCTTTCTGTTTCTGAATGTGGCGCGCCGTGTGTCGTATCACGCCCGCAAGATGCATCTGCGGCTGACGGCACTGCTGGCTCGCACCGCCGATATCGTGCAAGCCTTCTGTGCAGAGAAAGATCAATGGGTGTAAACTGACCTACACAAGATAAATCTGTTCTTAAATAGTAGAGGATCCCGTTATGCAAGAAGCCTTCCGCCTGGAGTTGCACCGATCGTGGGAGGCCATCGACATCCAAACAGGCGCCGCCGTGGTCATCCCCAAAGGTTCCCATAAAGCCGTGCGTATACTGCACTGTGCCGCACGTGACGCGAAGGAAGAACCCTGGTTGGTCGTCACGATCCAGCACCGTGGCGAGTCCGTATCGGCCGGCCTGCGTGAAGCCTTCTGGCGCCAGTGGGAAGCCCACTATATTCCAGAACTTCGCGTAACGATCCGGGGAATGAACGAGAAACTACATCCACCACCCCCAAAACGCCCATGACCTGTGTCTACCAAAAAACTCTCTCCCTGGTTCTTCTCTCGACAACCGCCCACGACAGGGGCCCTTTCTGATAGCGTTAGGCGGCAATTTTTCGCACGTGCGTCCAGTTCTTCTGCTCGATGTGCGCATCGTCGTCTTTTTTGTAAGGACGGTCCCGTGTGAATTGAATCCGTCATTGAGTTTGGAGGGCTATGAAGGAACTCATCGAGCAAATTGCAAAAGCTCTCGTGGACAATCCAGAGCAAGTTTCCGTTCGGTCCATTGAAGGAGAACAGACGACCGTTTTTGAATTACGAGTTGCTCAGAGCGACATCGGCAAGGTAATCGGGAAGCAAGGGCGAACAGCGGGATCAATCCGAACTATCCTCAGTGCAGGGGGAATGAAGCTGAAGAAAAGGTTCACGCTTGAGATTCTGGAGTAGCGCTTCATCAGCGATCACGAAGCCTCCTTCATTTCCATCGCTTTTTCCTTCAACTCTTCTTCCATTGGGGGATCGATGATGGTTCGTGGACTCGGCACCGTTATTTATCACGTCGCGGGTTTGAATCGCGCGAAAACGTGGTATACGCAAGCTTCCAACAACAACCTTACTTCGACAAGCCGTTCTACATCGGTTGCAATATCGGAGGGTACGAACTTGGGCTCGATCCTGATTTCACGCTGAGCAAGCCCGGGCTACCGCGCGGTTCGACGAACCGCTGTCGGTCGCCGCAAAGATTGGAAACGCGGGCGTCGCACTGTCGCCAAATCTCGATCATGCGCCATAAAAATCTCACTCATCGTATCGCTTCACTTTCGAAGCGACCCGACAACTTGCACTTGTAGAGCTGTTATGGTGAGAAGAACTGGCAAAGGGTATGTTTTAACGTTGGTCAGCCGCTGTACGAAGGGGAGAGCGGAGTTTCAACATCTAAAGGCGTGATCTTTGATTGCGAATTCGGCGGGAAAAAGCGCCGAATTGTCATCAAGTGTGACCTAAGAACCCGGCTAAGGTTACAAAAGAGGAACTGGATGAAGCCATAAAACAGGCGGCGGATTATCTAGAAGACGAACTGAAAGCTGGTAGGAAACCACACCGACGATATCGCTTGAACAATGGTAATAATTTATAGACTTCAAGAGAGCTTATGAAGGAATAAGATGCGGCAAAACAATTTCAATTCCCTTTCATCAATTCCGATGACCGTTCCTTTTTTTGGCCTAACCATATTGCCGATCCGCATCAGGGGGGTCTGGAGTGGGTGGGACGGCGCGACCAATTCCGCTACCATCCTTACGTGATAGACGTGGACAACTGGAGACAATGGCAAACGCATTCAGGACATCAGAATGGAACGGAAGATAACCGAGTTTGCGTGTCCCATTCCGCCAGCGTTTCATCACCGCCAGCACAAACCAGCGGAACTGTGAACTTTAGCTGCGCACGTCGTTTCGCAGATTGCCCGGTCCGTGATCGCCGTTCTCTTCACGGACTTTACGATATTCTTTTCGATCCCATTCTTCAGCTCGCCGCAGCGGCTCATCAATCGTTGCCGAGCAGAAGAATGCTCCTACTCGGTCGTGAAAGGCAACAGCGCGATGTTGCGCGCCTTCTTGATCGCATCGTTCAGCTGGCGCTGGTGCTGCGAACACACACCAGATATCCGGCGCGGCATGATCTTCGCGCGTTCGGGAACGAATTGCGAAAGCAGTTTCACATCTTTGTAGTTGATGGAATCGATGCGTTCGACGCAGAACTTACAAAACCTCTTCCGGCGGTAATACTGTTTCTGTCCCGCCGGTCGTTTTTCTCTGGCTGATTTCATTGCATGGCCTCTTCTATTGATGTTTCGCCAAGCTTACGCTGATCCGATTCTTAAATTAGATGTATTTTCAGGTTCGATTCGATCTGGCAAGAAGCCAGTAGTATGGGTTGAAATGGATTGTTTCGTGGGAAAATAGATTCTGCAGAAGTTTGTGCATACTAGAAATTCCGTCAGCGCTCAATTTTTCCGATCCGTAAAGGCCAAAATGTTAGGCGGAACGTGAGACCGCCTCATAGGATCGACATTCGTCGACTTCCGGCAAGGATCATTTCGAGGACTGTCTTGTGTGGCCGTATGAAAGATGAAAGCTAAACAGTACGACTCCGGATACGACGTTGTTCAAACGGCAAACGCCGTCAGGCAGCGCGTCGTTCGTGCCGGTGATGCAGGCCACCAACTTCAGTAATCGCAAAACTTTTACCGACCGACTGTACCGGCCGGGGGATCTGGTGAATCCTTATGCAACGACAAATGAAGGCGGGATCTGTGGTAGTAACTGAAATAGGAAAGCCAGCACGCGACGTAATCCTTTCTCGTCTAAGACGATCACGTGATAGAACTGATTGTACTTCTTCATACTGGTTTCGCGGGTCGTGTCTCTCAGAATACCGGAACAGAATTTCTGAAAGTGCACACCTATCCGGTCGAGGGCAAGGCCGCTTCGGCAGTGCGGACATTTAATTCCCGTCAATGTCTCACCCTAGTGTCTTTTTGCGGGATGTTATGAACTCTCGCACTTCTTCAATTGAAGAAAATACCTTGTCGCTCTTGCGGGAATTGCAGGGCTGACAACAAATGATGAAAGTTGTTTTGGCGCCCATGAGCAGCTTCTTCTTGCTTTTCGGAAAGAAGTGATCTTTTGTGGGCCGGGTTCTGTGGTGATCCCAATGGATCACTTGTAAGCAGTAAGTACAGGTATAGGAATCGGCGAAGTTCAAGGATCGCCGGGCTCGCGCCACTATGCGGACCTCCGGCCCGGCTCCTTCTTTGGGTTGTTTCGGGGCTGATCCGATTTGTCTGAATTCGTCGATGTCTCGGAAGTCGGCGCGCCTTCCGGGTTTAATTTTTTCCTTAATTCTTCCTGTTTCTTACGCCGCTGAGCGTCTCGCTGTTTGTCCCCGTAGGTCTGTGATCGCATGCGAAGAAGTTTAGCACGCGGCCGGTAGCGCTGAATCTGCGGAGGCGTGCAAAAGCATTCACGGCGGAAATCGTTGGCGAATCCGCACGGGCAGGGATTCATAGCAGCAATGAGCACAAATGACGCCGGAAAGGTCAGTGTCATCTGTGCTCGAGCAATCGTCACTTTTCTGTGCGCGGCGATGGTATTCGCCGCACTTCCTCCCATCCGTCGTCGTGACACGGGTTCAACCCCCACGATCCGAACTCCGCAAAGGTGCGAAATCAGCCGTGCCCCTCGCCGATCGCGCCATTGGCAACCTGCAGCAATGGCTCGTCGGTACCTATCACGGCGTGAGCCGATCGCCTTCAGGTCTATCTGGACGAATTTGTCTTTCGGCACAATCGCCGCAAGCATCCGGCTGCCGCATTCCAAACTCTGCTCGGCCTCGGATCTCACCGCAAATCAACGGAGTATCAGCGCATACGAGGGGCAAAAGACTTGACGACAGCCGCTAACCCCCAACCTACTGGGTTCTGCTGAAGCAACCAGATAAGCATAAGGCGACTACACGAACCTCGGAGGCACGCTAATGGTGTTCTCACTCGAGTAGTTGAATTTGTCATGATTTCCGGTGCGGTGTGACGGTTCCGCACCGGATTCTCCAACCTTGCGCCCTCCGGATTTTGTTTTACTTTCGGTTTTCAGCAGAAGTCGTAACAGCGAATTGATAGGCGTATACTTTTTGACTGCTAGACTAAGCCGAAGTCCCAAATCAACGTTTACTATTCATAATTCGAAAGGAGCCCCAAAATGGCAGGTGTCAATTTGGAAGACGCACGTCGAGTGATTGTGGCAGCGGAGAGGAAGGCTAAGGAAATCGGACAACCGATGAACATCGCGGTGGCAGACGAAGGCGGCAACATCGTCGCGCACGTCCGGATGGACGGAGCGTGGATTGGCAGCATCGACATTTCCCAGAAGAAGGCATATACATCCCGCGCTTTCGATATCGCCACCAAAGATCTGGCGACGCATTCGCAGTCGGGCGGACAGTTCTTCGGAATCCATGCGTCCAACAACGGCAAGATTATGATTTTTGCCGGCGGTATTCCGTTGAAGAAAGACGGAAAGGTCGTGGGAGCCATCGGTGTTAGCGGCGGGTCCGGTGAGCAGGACCACGCTGTCGCGGCAGCGGGCGCCGCTGCATTCTAGTTTTTATGAAGTAAGAAAAGGAGATCAATAAATGGCAACAAACAGAGGTGTCGCCTACATGGGCCCGGGTAAGGTCGAGGTGAAATCGATCGAATACCCGAAGCTCAAGATGCCCGCCAGCGAAACGAATCCTTTTGGAGGAAAGGACGCTCCTCACGGAGTGATTCTAAAGATTGTGACTACCAATATTTGCGGCTCCGATCAACACATGGTGCGGGGCCGAACGACGGCGCCGGCTGGGTTGATTCTCGGTCACGAAATCACCGGTGAAGTCGTCGAGAAGGGCGGGGATGTTGAGACAGTCAATATCGGCGACCTTGTGAGTGTACCGTTCAACATCGCCTGTGGGCGCTGCCGCAATTGTCATGAAGGCAAGACCGGCATCTGCCTCCGGGTGAACCCCGCGCGCGCGGGAGCGGCCTACGGCTACGTGGATATGGGCGGCTGGGTCGGGGGTCAGGCCGAGTACGTTCTAGTGCCCTACGCAGACTTCAACCTGTTGAGGTTCCCGAACAAAGATCAAGCCATGGCGAAGATCAAGGACTTAACCCTGCTGTCGGACATCTTCCCAACGGGCTATCACGGCGCTTACACGGCCGGCGTGACGACCGGCAGCATTGTTTATGTCGCCGGTGCCGGCCCAGTGGGCCTTGCCTGCGCAGCTTCGTGCCATTTGCTGGGTGCTGCCGTTGTCATGGTGGGCGACATGATTCCGGAACGGCTGGCACAGGCGAAGAGCTTCGGCTGCGTGCCCATCGACCTTAAGAAAGACGCCTCGCTGGCCGATCAGATCGCCCAGGTCGTCGGCTCACCTGAAGTCGATGCTGCCGTCGATTGCGTTGGATTCGAAGCCCGCGGTCACGGAAAGGATGCGGTAGTCGAAAGACCTGCAACCGTGCTGAACTCCGTTATGGAAATCACGCGAGCCGGCGGCGCCATAGGCATCCCGGGCCTATATGTCACGGGCGATCCAGGTGGTGTGGATGCCAATGCAAAGATCGGCAATCTCGGCATTCGAATCGGACTTGGTTGGGCCAAGTCTCATAACTTCACGACTGGCCAGTGCCCGGTGAAACGCTACAATCGGCAATTGATGATGGCGATTCTGCATGACAAGATCCAGATTGCAAAGGCCGTCAATGCGACGCTAATCAATCTCGATGAGGCGCCGAAAGGCTACCAGGACTTCGACAAGGGTGCGGCGAAGAAGTTCATCATCGATCCGCACGGTACGGCAAAGAAGGTTGCGGCGTAGTCACCAAGCCACGAAAACATCGGATGGCCGGCGGTTGGTGTTCTCGGCTTTGAACGAAGGCAAATCTCAACTCCGGGCTGAACCGAAATCCTAACGGATTTCACGATGGGACCTAGCGGAACAGTACGCCTATTGCGCTAGTGCTGGGCCTTCCTTGTACAGGGCGGCTCCCGCCAACGTCGCGACCACGGTTTCGACTATTGCGGCGTGTCGTCCCCCGAACTTATATCCGTGTGATCGGAATCCGTGGACGATATAACGAACGCAGCGATTTCCTAATGACCACAACGCCGCCGGTCAATGAGGCCGGCGTGGCGTCTAGTTCTGGTGCGCCGCTTTTCTTTCCGCACATCGCAGACTCTGGCGGCTACACGACGCAATTCATTCTCTTCAGCGGTTGGCCCGGTCAATATTCGTCAGGTGCGGTGCAACTAACTGTTCAATCAGGCGGGCGGAGCGTTGAATCTGACGTTTCGCTGAAGCCGTGCCGAGGCCGAGGAGCGTGAGCGGCAACGTGACGATTTTCAGGAAGAGACCAATGGTGGCATTCACTCGCCAGCACGCAAATCGCCCAACTCGTTAATTTGATGTTTCGTTGTGAGCCTGCGGCCCGCCGTACCCAGCAGTACCAAGAAGAGCTATAGCTTTAATGGAGCGCTCATCACATTTCTCCTTTCTATCTGGAGCTTCCGATTTGAGGCCCGACCTCCTCGTTTCCGAATACAACGATCAGGCGTCCATCGGTGATGTGTTAACCTTCGGGTTACTTTTTAAATGATTTGACGATCCGCGCCAAAGTTACATTCTTAAATGAGTTGATAGGTGGGCGCTTGGTCTGCGCCGGTCTGTACTGGTCTGGTTGGTCTGAAACTCCGTCGACGAGAGTCCTAACGGCCTGACGCACGCGCTCGCCGGACAACCATATTATGGTTGCCGCCTATACCGCGAATGGCGATTTGTTCGCCGCCATCAAACCGAGCCCCTGCTCCAACACGCAGATCCTCGACAGAGAAGAAGATTTGCTGCTGCGGGCTTCGTCCTTCATACCTGAGAAAAGCTAGCCCGAAAGGCGCTAAGATGTTAAGAAGCCGCTAAGAACGCATTAATGCACCTTCCCGCTGTATAGGAAAACTCTCGGAACATGCTCGTTCTGGAAGGGATGCTCTTTGGCTCAACGGAATTGGCCTCGCAGCGTTTCTGGCGGCGGCAGTCGCGTTCAAAGCACGTCCCGCGCTCACGGTCTTATCGATAACAAGCCGTTTGCCGCGGCGCGAATCTCTCTAAGCCCTGAAATCCAGGGCGTGTTCGTTACCTTTCGGCTTGGGAGTGGCAGAAGAGAGGTTTGAGTAACAATCTGCATGATAGGTCTTGCCGCCAACCTCGATCCGTTCTTCATGCGCGTCAATCCGGATGCGGCAGTGTTCACACCACACTTTAATAAAATCTGTGATTGGAATTCTGGCCTTTTCTGGCTTCATCAGTACCTCCGCTACTTGCGACGGAAATGAAGAGGGTCTCGCAAGTTTTGCAGTTCGCGATAGTAATACAGTGCAGTTGGCCGCCGCCCGTTTTGGGAGCGCAGCCGTTTCAGAAACGCGACTTCCTCTGGCGTCGCATCTGCGCTAAGAGAACGATCTTTGAGGAACTCCCGTAGACCAGGTTCTCTATCCGATGGTTCTCCGGCTTCTCTCTCAACAAATTCGAATTTCCTCAAGTGAACCGGCGCGATTCGTCGATTCAAGTCGATCTCCAGGCCAAAGGAAGCGAGATCGACGTCCCAAGATACGATCAGTGGATCCAGGAAAGCGATGCAACTCTCCGGAGTGATATTGAACACGTCCGCGTCCAGGAATTCGAGAACCGCGACGCGCATTTGCTTATAACTTCGACCGCTCTCCCGAGCCACGATCCGGAGCCAGTTTTCCCGTTTCAGTTCCTCTCTGGCCACTGCCTTGACCACATCCAGGATCTTCTGGGTAATCAGGCGTTCAAGCTCACCAAACGGTTCCCTCTCAACAATCGCGCGCACCTGACGTCGTTTATCCCGTTTGCATTTTTCGAGAAGCAGTTCCCGGACTTCGCTGAACAGCGGTACCGGCGGACTCTCGATCTTCTTCTTGAGTTCCTGCTTCCGTTGGACATCGGCTAAGCCGGCAAGTTTGCCTGCAGGCAGGTTCAGAAATCTTCCCAGCTTGTCGTAGATATCGGTCCGGTCCGAAGCTGGGGGCATCTTCTTCCGACTTAATAATTGGGAGATATAAGACTCGGTGACTTCCGCAGCGTCGGCCAGGTCCCGTTGCTCTAATCCCAGCTCGGCCAATTTCTGCTGAATCAATTGAGATACGTCCATATGGTTGTCGAATCTTCAACTTTCCATTACTTAACTACAACTAGTGTATAACAATACACGATTGATCTTGATTTAGATAAATAATTTACCTAAGCTGGTTAAGTAATTCGACCGAAAGCTCAAAAGGAGATCTAAATCTGATGACAGTACGACCTTTACACGATCATGTTCTGATAAAGCGCATTGACGAACAGGAGACGGTGAGAGGGGGAATTATTATCCCGGATACCGCCAAAGAGAAATCTCAGGAAGGCGAAGTCATAGCCGTTGGGACGGGCAAGATGCTCGAGAACGGTTCGGTCGCAGCTTTGGAAGTGAAAACGGGGGATCGGATACTGTTTGGAAAATACTCCGGAACCGAAATCAAGCTTGAGGATCAGGACTATCTGATCTTACGCGAAGACGAAATCGTTGGCATTTTGACCCACGCCGGCAAAGCAGCCGGCAAGAAATAGAAAGGTAGCAGCCAAATGGCGAAACAGATCGTTCACGGCGAAGATTCACGCCAGGCAATTTTGCGCGGCATCAATATGCTCGCGAATGCAGTCAAGATCACGCTCGGGCCGAAGGGCCGCAATGTGGTTCTCGATAAGAAATTCGGTTCACCCCTGATCACGAAAGACGGCGTCACGGTGGCGAAAGAAATCGAGTTGAAAGATCCCCTTGAGAATATGGGCGCCCAGATGGTGAAGGAAGTCGCATCGAAGACCAGCGACGTGGCGGGTGACGGCACGACGACGGCCACCGTTCTGGCACAGGCGATCTTCCGCGAGGGCGTGAAGACCGTGGCCGCAGGGGCAAACCCTATGGCCGTGAAGCGCGGCATCGAAAAAGCGGTTGAAGTGGCTACCGAACAGATCAAGAAACTCGCGAAACCGGTGAGCGGGGAAATGATCGCTCAGGTGGCTACGGTTTCGGCCAATAACGACTCCACAATTGGCAACATTATCGCCGAAGCCATGAAGAAAGTCGGCAAAGATGGCGTCATCACGGTCGAAGAAGCAAAGACCCTCGAGACCACGATGGACTTGGTCGAAGGGATGCAGTTCGATCGTGGTTATCTGTCGCCTTACTTTGTGACCGACCCGGACCGGATGCAGTGTGTGCTCGAAAATTGCCTCATTCTGATTTACGAAAAGAAGATCAGCACGATGAAAGATCTTCTGCCGGTCCTGGAACAGGTCGCGAAGATGAGTCGCTCCCTGTTGATTATCGCTGAAGACATCGATGGTGAAGCGCTCGCAACACTCGTGGTGAACAAGCTGCGGGGCACGCTGCAAGCTGCGGCCGTAAAAGCCCCGGGCTTCGGCGATCGCCGGAAGGCGATGCTGGACGATATCGCAACCCTCACCAAGGGCCGTTCGATCACGGAAGATCTCGGCATCAAGCTGGAGAACATCCAGATTGAGGATCTCGGCACGGCGAAAAAGATCGTCATCGACAAGGACAACACGACCATCGTCGAAGGCGGCGGTAAGCGCGCGGCCATAGAAGGGCGCGTGAAACAGATTCGCGCTCAGATCGAAGAGACGACTTCCGACTACGATCGCGAAAAGCTGCAGGAGCGGTTGGCGAAGCTTGTCGGCGGTGTGGCGATCATCAAGGTCGGCGCGGCGACCGAGATGGAAATGAAGGAGAAGAAGGCGCGTGTCGAAGACGCGATGCATGCGACTCGTGCTGCTGTTGAAGAAGGTATCGTTCCTGGCGGTGGCGTCGCATTCCTGCGGGCCATTCCGGCTCTTGAAAAGCTGGAACTCGAAGGCGACGAGCAAATCGGCGTAACTATCGTGAAGCGTGCTCTCGAAGAGCCCATCCGGCTGATCGTTTCCAACGCCGGCCACGAAGGTGCGATCGTTGTGGGCAAAGTTCGCGAGTCGAAGCAACCAAACTTCGGATTCAATGCCGAAACCGAAGACTACGCCGACATGATCTCTGCCGGTATTCTCGATCCGGCCAAGGTGACCCGTTCGGCCCTTCAGAACGCTGCCTCCATCGCGGCCTTGATGCTCACGACGGAAGCCCTGATCTCCGAAATTCCGGAGGAAGAAAAAGCTCCTGCACTGCCGGGCGGCGGACCATCGATGTACTAGACAGCCTGAGAATAGGTTGAAACGTGAATTACGAGCTGATTTCTATCGTTGTTTTTCGGGCTTTACTGTTGATGATCGGGGTTGCGCTGGTTGCGGACGCAGGAGTCCGGACCTTTCGAAGCATTCTAATCAACTTGCATGATCGAAGCTGGTGAACGCGTAACCCTAGAAGGGATTTTCTTACTCAGTGTGGGGCGGACAAGTCCGCCCCGTGTCCCGCCAAGGGAAATCTAGGTGCAAGAACGAGGTTTAAATGCTTACGAAAATCATGATGTGGGTTTCGATCGCAGTGGTGCTTCTGGCGTTGTTAGAGCTTCCCGTTACGAGTGAGCCAGTACTGGTGGAGATTGTGGTCTGTGCCTCCGGTCTCCTGGTTATCTGCCAGGCGGTTCGCGCCGGCCAGTACCTCCTTGCCTCCGGGTTCCTGCCAATTATCGTGGCTTTCAGTCCGATCTCGCCCATTGCATTTTCCGGTAGGGCTTTTCTCTGGCTGAATTGGATCGGCCTTGCGGCGTTCCTGGTTGGCGTTATCGCCTTGAAGACGGAACGAACGCTCTCTATGCCTTCGATAACAAATCGAACGCCGAGACGCGAGTCACTGTAAGCCCTTCCCGTTGAGCATTGCACACGGTGGAAGAAAGAAGCAAAACGGATAATCGGGTGGCATCGTAATTGAAATGTGCAAGGAAGTTGCCACTGACGGAACGGTACCGAACGTTTTTGCGGAGCTCGGCGATCACCACTTCCTTGCCGTAGGAAACCACGAGATCGACTTGTGTCATGTTGACCACGTTATTGTCATTGAGACCGAGCGATGGAGGGCACTATGTTAGGAAACACCGAGGATGAAGGCGATCTCGGCATCATGGATCAAGACGGGAACTACTTGTTACCTTGGAGGGAAAGCGATTTGAGGTGGTTCAAGTCTGTCACCGAAGCTGTGGAACGCATCGATAACGGCAATTATGGTGAATGTCTGAGGTGTGGCCAAGATATCGACGAAAAAACACTTGACGCTTCTCCGTGGGCCGCGTTCTGTCGCCGCTGTCAAAGGTGATTCTTCCGCCATCTGGGGAATTCGCTCGTCAATACATACTTCAGTACTGAACATTTCCGACCTGTCGCTGGCGAATTCCTGATTTGGGCGGAATTCCGGGAGTTTTGTGTTTTGATACGATGCCGGAATGCGCGACATCGTTATCCTTTTTGTTCATGTGATCGTCACCGTAGTGCGGCTTGCAAAGCCATGCGGTCTCTAGTCAGTCGTGGCCGAGTCCGCGCTTATTAAACATCAGCTGCTGATCCTCAATCGCGACGATATTTGAGATGTAATCGTCTTGCCCGCGGACCACTTCAAATTGAAGCGCGGATCGATCAGGATCCGCAGCTATCGTCGCAACTCACGTTGTGGAACCAGCAGGGCTCTAAAGTGATTCGTGGGAACCTGCTCGTCATTCCCCTCGACGATACGCTCCTTTTTGCCGGACCGATGTACTTGCAGGCGGAGCGCAGCCCGATGCCCGAATTACGTCTTGTCGTTCTCGCCACTCAGGACAGGCTGGCATATGCGACGACATTCGACGAGGCCCTACGACTTTTGCTTGAAGGCCGTGGCAACGGCTCAATCACCGTACCAAGCGAAGCGCCATCCGCACCCACACCAACCACGACGACGTCTGGGCCGCTGGACTCCATTCGCACGCTGATCGAGCGCGCCAACCAGGCGTTCGCCGATTATCGACGTCTGACTGCCGACGGCAAGCTCGCAGAAGCCGGAGCGAGACTCGAGGAACTCAAGCGGACGATCGAGGAATTGAATCGAGTCGAAGTGCCACGAAAGTAGCAGCCAGAGTGCGCCGTTTCGGAGTTATCTGGATCTTGTAAGCGTGTACTCCTCTCTCGAGACGAAGAGTTCGAGTCCCAGATGACTCCCCAGATCGTGTGATACCCAGACCTTTTGTTGAGACTGCCGTGGCCGAGCTATACTGAAGGTGGGAGTAATTTTTATGGATCCCACCAGTCATATTCCGTCCGTAACGCTATTCCACTATTTAAACGGTTCAATGCCTTTGACGGACGACGACCGCTATCATCTGGATTATTGCGCCTACTGCCAATCCGTTGTTGCGGAATACAAGAAATACATCGATCCAGCCATGATCCCGGCCGCTTGAAATTTGGGAGACCGCGAGCAGTGGCACGCTTTCGTACCGGGGTGTGCTCACCGCAGGCGTGTATGCACAACTCCGCCAGTTAGCCGAGAAGCTGGATGTTCACGTCTTATCGGCAGACACGCGGGGGCACGGCAAGAGAGCAGCTTCATGATCTCCCGTCGCGCTTGCATATTCTGACGGGCAGCGACCATGACGTACAGATGATCTTTGATTGCGAATTCGGCGGAAAAAAGGGCCGAATTGTCGTCAAGTGTGAACCTGAGAACCCGGCTAAGGTTACAAAAGAGGAACGAGATGAAGCCATAAAACAGGCGGCGGATTATCTAGAAGACGAACTGAAAAGCCGGTAGGAAACCACGCCGACGATATCGCTTGAACAATAGCCAGATGTTTCGTCAGTAAAAACGACATATTGATTATTGATGGGCGCTCGACTCTCAAGAATCAGTACTCGTACGAAGCGATCCAAACCGACCCGCAGTATGGATCGCCTGGGAATTCAGCATTTCCGGATTACAAATCCGTTTCTTTTTCCTGGCCGGCCTCCAGGCCGGCCGGCACCACACGCGAAGAAGTGAGCGCCATTTCCGTTTCTTCTTGACACCGAATGCATAGCGTCGCCCATGGGACGGCCAGGAGTCGTTTCTCGTTGATGTCATTCCCGCAACCGACGCATTCCCCGTATTGACCACGGTCCAGCGCCTTCATGGCTTCCTGGATAAATCTCAATCGTGCGAAACCGCCTTCGTGCAAGTTGTAGAGCAGGTCTTTGTCATGGCTGATCGTGGCCAGATCGCCTTCGTCTTCCGTGTTCTCCACCTTGATTTCTTGCGCGGCGATTCGGTTCCGGTTGATCGACTTGATTAGGTTATCGTACTCCCTCGACAATCGCTGCCGGGTGTCTTTAGTCTTCTTTGCGTCCATTCTTCGGTCCTCTGGTTCCCCCACACAGATAAGAGCCATAGTGAGTCGGAGACTCTCTCTTCTCCCAGAGAGGCGTTCAGTCTCGCACTAAGGCGCAGCATTGTCGAAAAGAAAAGGCTGGCGTATCAGTCCAACCAGTCCGGACGAGACGAAATTTACGTACGGCCATTCCCCGGACCGGGCGGGCAGTGGCAGATTTCGACCGAAGGTGGCATCTGGCCGCGATGGCGGCGAGACGGCAAGGAGCTTTACTACATTGCACCGGATGCGAGGTTGATGGCCGTTGCAATCACAAGCAAAGGCGACACGCTCGATCCGGGCACGGCGCTCCCGTTGTTCCAAACCCGGATTGTCGGCGGTGGGTCCGACCTTGGTCTGTCGGCCGAATACGACGTTGCACCCGATCGCCGGTTCTTGATCAATACCGTTCTGGAAAACACAACCGCCACGCCTATCACGCTTATTTTGAACTGGAAGCCCAAACCATGACCTTCACCGCAGGTGCGAAACTCGGCCCATACGAAATCCTCTCCGCGATCGGTGCTGGTGGGCAAGGTGAAGCTACAAAGCGCACAATACGCGATGAATCGCACCGTCGAATTTGGAAAACGTGAGCAACGAGTTCCCAACAAGGACAACCCCCGGGCGGCATAGCGAAATCCGAAATGAAGCGTGGCGAAGCCGCCCATCGAAAGGCCAACGATGTGCGCGCTCTCGAGGCTCAGATGATCGAGCACCGATCGGATGTCGGCGGCGGCGCGCCCCTGGGAATAGGAGACCTGGCTTGCCGGCACATCCGAAGGCGGATAACCTCTGGCGTTGAATGCGACGCAGCGGTAGCGCCGGCCGAAATGTCGCATCTGCGCCTCCCAGCTGCGATGATCCCCGGCGAATTCGTGCACGAATATCAACGGCGTGCCGGAACCGGTCTCCTCATAGTAAAGGCGAATTCCGTCGTCGGTCATGGCAAGTGGCATGGCTGAGTCTCCTCGGTCTCTCGGACCGGCCAATCGGGCGGTCCCGTCAGCCCCTATCTTGCCACAATGGTTTGAATGAGCCGAACAATCGGACCAAGCAGGCTCCGGCGGGCGCCACTACGCCGGTGCTAGACCGGCAGCTTTCGGCTGTAATCGATGACGAGCGAGCTCACGAGGTAGAGTATGCCCGACGCTGTGAAGAACATTAGAGCAAGGAAGTAGCTTCCCGTCGCCTGGACGATCACGCCGATGATGATCGGCACGAAGATACCGCCGAGATTTCCGGCGAAATTCATCATGCCGCCGAGAACGCCGGCGCGCCCCCGATCGGTCAATGTGGCGGGAATGCTCCAGTAGAGCCCGGCCCAGCGCAAAAAGAACAACGTGCTCGAGAGTAGCGCGACCGCAGCAACGGGACTGCTGACGAAAGCAAGTAATAAGGTGGATAGGGTAGTCAGCACACCCGATACGCCGAGAACGGTACGCATGACGAGGTTGGGTGAACCGCCACTCGCCTTCCAATGATCCGCCAGAAAACCGCCGACGATCTCGCCGACGAAGCCAGCGCCAAAGATAATGAACGTGGCGCCGCCAATGGCTGCGAGACTGAGATGGCGAGCCTGTGCGAGGTAGTTGGGAGCCCAGGCAACGAGGCCATAAAATACGAGATCGAACCCCAGCCAGCCGAGCAGCATGCCCCAGAAGGAACGAAAGCGAAGAAAGCCGAGGAGGTTGGTACGGCCCGCCCGCGGCGTCGGGAGCGCCTGGTCCTCTTTCGCATGCTCGCTTTCGATATAGAGCGCCTCGGCCTCATTCGTGGACGATTGCTCCCGGGGGTTGTCACGTATGTACCAGTAGGCGAAGAGGCCCGCCGCAATAGTGCCCAATCCGGCGACCACAAAGGCCGTTCGCCAGGAACCGAACACGCCGATCAGCAACGCGATGATCAGCCCGCCAAATGCGGTCCCCAAGGGAGCGCCGCCATCGATGAGGACCGCGCCGCGGCCGCGCTCCCGGGCGGGCAGCCACACCGCGTTCAATTTGCCGCTCGCGGGAAAGACCGGCCCTTCGGCCACCCCGAGCCCCAACCGCGCAAGCAGCAGCATACTCCAGCCGGTCGCCAGCGCCGCCAGTGCCTGGAAGACGCCCCACAGGATCGTTGCGGTGGCAATAATCAATCTCGGCCGGTAGCGGTCGGCAAGCCAGCCTCCCGGGATTTGCATGAACGCATAGGTCCAGAAGAACGAACTGAGGATGACGCCTTGCGCCGCCGCGTCGATCCCGAACTCCTTGCTGATCGCCGGCATGGCGACCGACAAGGAGGCGCGGTCGACATAATTGATGGCGACGATCAGCAGAATGAGCAGGAATATACGCCATCGGACTGTGGTTTTTCTTGTGAGGTCAAGCGAAGTTGTCACCGCTGCGCCCGTCTCGGAAAATCCTCGGTTCGGCTCTCCTCGGGCATTTTCACAATTCTCTGATTACGAACGGAGGAGGAGGGATTCGTTGTGCCTTTCCTCTCTGATCTTACGTAACTTATTGATTTTCTGATTTGCACAATTTGCAAAACTGGTTCAAAACGCCAACTTT